>FWPU01000714.1_pt1 | contig 105641 bp, 95 predicted proteins | sample 2228361 | NCBI WGS metagenome assembly FWPU01 (sample SAMEA103939777, study PRJEB20133) | metagenome | reverse complement strand
TGATAAACGCTGTTATCGTAGTTGCGCGGGTGTCCCTCGGTGTAAAAAAAGTGAATCTCATCCCGGCCGTTCGAGGCGTAGCGCACATAGGGCCGATGGCGAAAGGGGCCCGGAACCTGGATGATAACCTCGCCCCGGACCCAGGTTTCCCCGTAATCGGAGGAGTAAGCGTAGGAAGGTTTGAAGGTATCGTCGAGCCCGCGGAAAAAGTTATACACCCGTCTTTCTTTTTCCAGATAGTGTAAGTTCGAGTAAGTAATGCGCGAGGATTCACTCGGCGTGAAGGAGCGCTCCGGCCCCCATTGTGTCGGATCATCGGGACTGGCTGTGATTCGGTAGTAAAAACGGTTCTCGTTGCCATGCCTGGCATACGCCGCCAGGATCCGCCCGTCCGGGCGCACCAGCAAGGCGGGGGCGTTGTGATCGTCGAGCTGGAGACGATCATGGAGCTCGACGCGGATCTTGCGACTGGTGGCCGGCTCGTAAATCGAAATCTCCACGTCGCCGCGCCGCGCCGGATCCCGCACCCCGGCGGCCACCGAGCCGATGATGAGTCGGCCCCCTCGCCAGAGGACGCGTTCGTCCTGAAACCAGCACCAGGCTCCGTCGTCGTTGAAGGTGACCGGAGCCTCGTCGGCCGCCCCGAGGTAGGCGAGGCACAGGATGAAAAAGAAAACCCGCCGCATACGCCCGAGTGTAGCGCGGCGGAGCCTTACTCGGGCGGCTGTTCCTTGATCTTCTCTTCCGGCAAAGGCTCCGGCGTTTCGAAGGTGATGGTGGCCTCGGCGGCGAACTTGCGGTACATTCGAAACTCGACTTCGTTGCGCAACAGAAGCTTTCCTTCCCGCATCCGCACCACGGCGCGCAAAGGCAGCCAGTACTGGCGATCGGCGATTTCCACGAAGTCGTAATCCAGCACCGTGGAGGCTTGCTGAATCGGGAAGTCCGGCGGGATGCCGACGGCCTCCAGGGTAATCCGCACCACAGCCAGCGTGTCCCGATCTACATAGACCAACCCGCGGTAGGCCGGCTGGATCTCCAGGGTCTTCTGGTAGCTGATGCGCCACCGCGAACGCGGCTGATCCACCTGATAGGAGAAGACATGGGTGCGACGGCCCCGCAGCGTGGCCCAGCGCTCCCAGCGAAATCGCGCCTCCGTCGCCGGATCGAAAAGCTCGCGCATCATGCTGCCGAATTCACCGGTGGAGGTAGCCCCGCCCAGGTTGTCGTAACTCAGGTTGGTGGGCCGGTTATTGATGAGGACCACTTTGTAGTCTTCCCGCCGGTCGAAGTAAGATAGCCGCGCGGTAATCACGTCCTGCTGATTCCAGAATTCCAGGCCCGTAGGGTCCACGTACCGCCGCGTGACTTGAGTGCAGATGAAATCGGGTAGACCGCGTTCGTACTGGGCGGCGTATTCGCGTACCTCTTGCAGAATCCTCTGCTGCTCGGCTGGACTGGGTGGCGGGATCGCGGGCCTCTCCGGTTGTGTCGGCGCCGGCGCGGGCTTGGGCAAACTCGCGGTGGCGTCGCGCAAGGCGCGCAGAGCCTCCAGAGTGCGCGGGCCGGCCCCCAGCCCTTGAAGTTCTTCAATGGTGCGGTCATCCAACCGCTCGCTGAGTTGCACCTTTTTCAGGTAGTTGGCCACCTGCGCATCGGGATGCCGCAGCCGGATCGAGGAACGGATGAAAGAGACCAACTGCTGGACAGTCAGCCGCTCCTGGGCCAGGGAGAAACACAAGGCCCATAGCAACAGGACCGCCGCGCGCCTCATACTTCCATTTTCGCGCAACCCTTCCCGACGGGCCCCGCAGTGCTTCCTGCCAGGCGAAGGCGCTTGTGATTAGCGACGACGTTTCGGGGCGGGGGCCAGCGCTTTCTCGATGGCCGCCAGGACCACGGGCGCCATGAGGCGATAACCGGCCGCGTTCGGATGCAGCCCGTCGTCGGCCAGTTCCGCACGCAGATAGCCTGCCGAATCCACCAGCACCGAGAAGTAATCCACATAGACGTACCCGCGCTGCCGGCAGAAGCTCTCGATCCAGGAGTTCAACGCCCGAATCGTCGCCGGCGGACGTCTCTTGGTGTGTTCCCAGGCGGGGTTCTTGTCCTTGTGGTAGTCGCTTACCGGCAACACCGAAGCGAACAGCGGCTTGATCTGGTGGAACTCCGCTAGGTCCGCGATCATCGTCAGGTTGTTTTGGATCGTGCTTAACGCCACGCCGCGCGCGATGTCGTTGGTCCCGGCCAGCACCACCAGCGCGGCCGGCTTGAGGTTTATCACGTCCGCCTTCATCCGGCCCAGCATTTCGCCGGTGATTTGTCCGCTGATGCCCCGGTTGACGAAGTCCCGATCCGGAAAATACTCGTTCAAGCGCCACCCGTCAGTGATGGAGTCGCCGAGGAAGACCACGCGCGGGCGACCTGGCTGCGGCGGCCCCAGCTTTTGATTGGCCTCCGCATAGCGCCGCAGATTGTCGCGATCGGGATGGCGCAGGGCGAATTCCTTCTGTTCCAGCAGCGCCCGAAAGTGAACCTCCAGGCGGTCCGCCAGCTCGCGGAGTTCGATGAACTGCTTGTGCGCCTCGGCCGGGAAGGGCTGCGGTTTGGGCAAGGCGTCGGCCAGCGACAGAAAGGCGCGAAGGTTCGTCAACAGGGTGTAGGTCAGCAATCCGTGTTGTGGCGATACGGCCGCCAGATTCCGGCACGCTTGCCGCGCATTCTCCACCAACGGGGCGCCGGCCCGCACCAGCTCAGGAACCACTGCGGAGGTGGACTCCATCAAATCCGCGGCGCGCCCGCAGCGCGCCAGCACCTCTTGGGAGGGTAGCAGGCTGGATTCCTGAGCGACGGCCGCGGCTGCCGGGAGCAGCACGGCGAGCCGCAGGATGGCAAGTTTCATCAGATTCCTCCTTCGGTCGTGCGATTGGCGCCGGCCTTTTTCTCCGGCTGAAGCTCCAGGGTCACCGTCCCGATATAAAAAGGAAAACGCAGGCGGATCTGCACCGGCAAGCGGCGCGCATCGTCGGTCAGCCACAGGAACAAGCGGCCCCGACGTCGGTACAGCACGTTGTTGAACAGGAAAGCCTCGTACCGGATCGTGTCGTAACTCACGCCGCGAACGGTGATCCTCTGCCGCTCCTGCGCCTCGACGCGAGCCAGCACGCTCTTCTTCCCGTCACTGATGGGAAGCTGCACGCTCTGGCCCGGCTCCAGGTGCATGGTCCGCAGCTTGTACAGCCCGCCGATCACGTCGTGCACGCAGCCCGGTATGTCAATCTCTTGCTCGGCCACCACCGCGTTCTTCACCAAATCGCGCTCCAGATAGCTGGCTTTCTTACGCTGGGCGTCAAAAGTGACCAGGGTCTCGCGGCGCTTGCGTCCCTCGTGGGCTTTGAGCATGGAATGGCTCGCGCACAGGCTATCGTCCAGCGCGGAAGTGTACTCGTTGTTGACGCGATACAGGCGCGAGACCAGACCGGCGGACTGCAACTTGAGCGTGGTTCGCCACCCTCCGTTCTCCGCGCCGCTTTCCCAGATCAAGCGAACGTTGCCCGCGTGCGTCAGTCGCCATTCGGCTCGGTAGGTCAATTCCTCCCTGGCAGGCAGGGCGAAAGCAGCAATGCTCGCGTCAGCTTGGCGAAGGGTAGGAGCGGCGGGCGCCGTCGCCGCCGACTCGGGCTGCTGCCCGAGCGCTCGCGCGTCAATCGCAGCCGCCGCGCAAAGGCATGGGGCCAACCACAGGACGCGGGCAGCCAACCGCATGAAACCTGAGTGTCTCAGATCGGCGCGGGCACGTGCAAGCATCGGCCCTCACCCGGGCTCTTCCAGGCGGGAGGCATATGACTCCTGTCTGATTCGACCTTCTGACACACGAACGACCTCCCCCTCATCCCAGAAATTCACCGCCGCCGGCGTTTGCAGAATCCCGTGCCCGACCGATGTCGGAAGGGGCCCGACTCCCACGCGCCCACACAGAATTTGTCCCGACGCCAACTTCCAGAGCCGAGCGGCGGGCTGCGGAACAGAATGGCTGAGCCGAGGTCTCAGACCTTTCCCAGCTTCACTTCATCCACCACGCCGATGACGGCGGCCTCGATGGGAGTCATCAAGCGCCCCACGCTGCTGAAAGCGCTGTAGCCTTCCGTCGTCAGCAGCACCTGATCCCCGACGCCGGCATCTACGGCGTCCACCGCCACCACGGCGTCTCCCCGGTCGCTGCCGTCCAGGTTGAGCGGCTGCACGAGCAGCAACTTGAGCCCCTCGTGACTGGGATGCTTGCGCGTGGCGATCAACTCGCCGATGACGCGTGCGATCAGCATGGCACGCCCTTGGCGCGATGGCCCACGGCGTTGCGCTGCACGTGCAGTTCGTCCACGATGCCCACGATCGTGGCGTCGGTCACCACTTCTTCGGGCAGGAACGCGAAGCTGGCCTCTCGGGCGCGCGTCCAGTAGATCAACTCTCCGGCCCCCGCGCCGGTCCAATCGGTGCAGATGATGCGCTTGCCGACGTCGCGCAGCTCGGGCGTCACCGGCTGCACGATCAACAGCCTGTGGCCGGTGAGATTCCGGTTCTTGACGGTGGCCCAGACGCAGCCCACCACGCGTCCCAGATACATAGCGGCCTACTTTCTGCCCTCGTCCAGGCTCACGGTGTCCACGATACCCACGATGGCCGTGTCCACCGGACGATCCTTGCAGCCCTCGGCCATGCGCGCCGAACTGCCCGAGACGGCGATGACCAGCTCGCGGAACCCCGCACCCACAGTGTCCACGGCTACCACGTAACCCGATTCTTCTTTGCCTTCGGGCGAGACAGGCCGCAGCACCAGCAGCTTCTTGCCCTCCAGGCGGGGATCTTTCCGTGTGGCCACCACCGTGCCCACGACGCGAGCCAGAATCATCTCAGGATTCTCGACGGGAGTCCTACTTGCCGCCGGCGTTGCTCTTGCCGATGGGCAGGACGTCCTCCAGGCTCGGGTGCGGGCGCGGGATCACATGTACGGCGATAAGCTCGCCCACGCGCCGGGCGGCCGCAGCTCCCGCATCCGTCGCTGCTCGCACGGCCGCCACGTCGCCCCGCACCAGGGCCGTCACGTAGCCCGAGCCGATTTTCTCCCAGCCCACCAAGGTCACCTTGGCGGCTTTGACCATCGCATCCGCGGCCTCGATCATGGCCACCAGGCCGCGCGTCTCGATCATTCCAAGTGCTTCGCCCATGTTGCTCCGTTGGAACGCCCCTGCGCTTCGTCCCAGAGGCGTAGCCTTTCCATACTACGACTTTCCGCCGGCGCGGAGAGCCTCGCTGACTAAAGCGATTAACTCCTCGCGCGTGAAGACAAACCGCTCGACGCCCACTTCCTCCGCCGCCAGCGGGCATCCGGGCTCACCGCCCGCCCTGACCTCGACGCCATAACGACGGCGCGCCTCCAGCAGCTTCTCGACCTCCTGCCGCGGCAGCACGCGCGGTCCCCCGACCAGTTCCGCCACCAGCGAGATCCGCGCGAAGTGTTCCACCGTCTCCATGCGGAAGAACGCTTTCCACACGTCGGGCCCGTAACAAACGGCTCCGTGATTGCCCAGCAGAATCGCGTCGTACTTGGGGATGTACGGCTTCATCGGTTCGGTGAGTTCGGGCGTGCCGGGCAAGCCGTACTCGGCCAGCGGCACGCAGCCCAGGCCGATGATCACCTCCGGCAGCAGCGCCAGGTTCAGCGGCTTGCCCGCCGAAGCATACCCAGTAGCCACCGGCGGATGCGCGTGCACGACCGCCCGCACATCGGGGCGCATGTTGTAAATGGTCAGGTGCATGGCCAGTTCGGAGGTCTGATCGAGCCGGCCCACCAGCTTGCGCCCGCTCATGTCGCAGACGATCAGGTCGTCCGGGTGCATCATCCCCTTGGAAACGCCGGTCGGGGTGCACAGAACGCGCTCCTCATCCAGCCGGACTGTAATGTTGCCGTCGTTGGCCGCCACCCAGCCTTTTTGCCAGATGAGCCGGCCCACTTCGACGATGTCCTGCCGGTGCTCGCGTTCGGATTTGGGCATCGAACCCACGATTGTACAAAAGCGCCGACATCCCGCTCAAACTGAGATCTCTTCGGCCCAGGCGTCGGCGCCAATCTCTTCCGAGCAGCTACCTGCGAAAGTAGGAATCCTCGCCCCGGATCCAGTCCTCACGCCGCGGCGCGAACAGATCCACCGCCACGCTGTCTTCCAGAGCCTCCACCTGGTGCCGGGCGTCCGAGGGAATGTGCAGGATGTCTCCCGGTTCCAGCACTGTGGATTCACCCTCGATCGTAAAGCGAAGCCGGCCCCTCTCCAGCATGGTCATCTGCTCGCTCGGGTGACTGTGCTCCGGCACGACACCGCCCTTGCTCAAGTGCACCCTGGCCACCGTCATGCGCTCGCTGTGGATCACCTGCCGCACCGTCCCGGCGTTCATTTGTTCTTTGGCGATTTCGCTCCACCGATAAACCTTCATGGGGCGGATTGTAGCACGCGTGCCGGACGCGCCAGCACGGCGCCGGAAATCGGGTCTCGGTAAAGGATCTCCAACTCCATTTCTAGCGCCAGCCGGAGATCCTCGCCGTGAAGCACATAGTAATCGTATTGCCCGCGCGGACCCTGGCGCGTGATGCGTTCCAACCACTGCAAATCGTACCGCCGGCGGTAAAAGTTCAAGCTGGGCTCGAACAACCAGGTGGCCCCCACGCGCACTGCGGCTTTGCCCTCCCGCGCCTGATGGGCCCGCATCACGTTCACGATGTCCTTGGTGCCCGCGTCATAACGCCACTGCGCGTAGTACCGCACGTTGAACTGCGCGAGATACTGGATCACCGCAAGGACCAGAAACAGCGTTAGCGGCAAGCCTGCTGCGAGAAAGGCCGGACGGCGCTTCCGCAACACGCCGATCATGCCCAAACATAGCAGTGTGAACAGCGGGATCCAGTACACTGCGGCGCGATCCACCGGATATTTGATCTCGAACCCGTGCCGCAACACGATCAGCAACGCCAGCGTTCCCCAGCAGGTCCCGCCCAGTAGGATCAGAAAAATCTCCAGCGGAACCAGGCGCGCCCAACCCCCTCGCAGCGCCTTGGCGACGAGCACGCCGCAGCAAAGGCCGCCCACAGCGAGCGCGGCAGGGACCAGCCAGTGACAAATGTCCCAAAGCAGATTCTGGAGCCGCGAAGGCGCCTCGGGCCTGGCGTGCAAAAAAGAGTAGTAAATTCCGCCTTCGAGCGTTTGCCGCAGAGTGTCCACGCCCACGTAGAAATTCGCGCGGCGGGCGGTGCGCAGCGGACACGCCAGAATCCCCAGCGCCAGCAGCATTCCGAGCCCCGCAAATTCCCTGGCCAGCCAACCCAAGCGGCCGAGCGCCGGAGGCCATTTCCAGACGGCCAGAAAGCAGAACGCTCCTGCCAGTGCCGCGCCCGGCACGACCAGACTCAAATTCGCAGCCGCTGCCAGAGCCAAACAGATCGCGGCGGCGTGGACACGCCAGAGCGTCGGCTCGAGTTCGTTCAGGCAGCGCGTCAACAAGTAGATCGCCCACAACAATAGCGCCAGCCCCAAACCGTAGCCGCGGGCTGCGGAGAGAAAATCCAGCACGAAAGGATTCAGAGTGAGAGCAGCCGCCGCCGGCAGGAACAGCCAATGCGGTTTGAACAGGTAACGAGCCAGACGGTAGACGCCTGCCAGATAAGCCCAACCGGCCAGCACGGTGGGCAGGCGCAAGCTCAACTCCGAGAGACCGAAGAGCGCCAGCGAGCCGCGCGCCAGCCAGGTGAAGAGCACGTGATTGTTGGCGTCGTAGACGCGCAGCGGCTCATCGCCTCCTGCGAAATGGTTGTACGTGAAAGCCTCATCAGCGGTGATGGATTGCGTGGCGGCGCGGTAAAGATTGACCGCGCCCACAACCACGAGCAAAAGCGCGGCCACCGCGGGCGCCACCCGTTCGGAACGGCTCTGACGAAGGACGTGCTCCAAGTTGCCGAGCTTAGCATCCCCGCCCCGGCGATTTCCGCCGCCGCGATTCGGCTGCGAGCCGGCCGCGACGGACCCCGGTCGGGGCCGCACGGCGTTCCGGCGGCCGGCGGCGTGGCTTCAGCGCGAGCCCTGAGCGGGAGCCAGGGAAAAATACTCGAAGAATTTGCGCTTCTTGGTGACCGTGATGGCAGGCAGTTCAAGAAGCGAGCGCGCCAGGTCTTCGAAATGACGCCCCAGCCGGGAATCTTCAGGCAACGGCTGGCCCGCCATGATGGCCTGATGGACCGCGGCGTAGTCGTTGGGAATCGAGGTGCGAATCGCCGCGCCCAGCATGTTCTCGATTTGCTCGCGAGTGAGCAGGCTCCGCGCCTGCGCGCGATTCAGCACGATCTCCACTCGCTTGGCCAGATCCAACCCCGTCAGAAAGCGCAGCTTCTCGGCGCCCAAATGCAGCGCGGGCACTTCCGGCGTGGCCACCAAGAAGATGCGGCCCGACTCGCGCAGGATCTCCAGCGAGTACTTCTCCATCATCCCGGAGTGGTCCACGCAAATCACCTTGTAAAAGCGCCGGGCGAACGCCAGCAATGGTTGCAATTTCGTCAGGTCTATGCGCAGGCCGGGATCCAGGCGCCCGGTGGGAAGCACATCCAGGGTACCCAGAGGCCAGACCAGTTTGGCCCAGATGTCCTGATCCAGGTGATCGGCGTGTTCGATGGCGTCAATTACCGAGTAGCGCGGATTCAACTTCAGCAAGAAGCCCAGAATTCCGCTATTGAGGTCGAAATCTATCAGCAGTACGCTGGTGTCAGGGATGCGCGACAGCGCCACCGCGGTGTTGAGCGCCACAGTCGAGCAGCCCACCCCGGGCTTGGAGGGCAAGAACGAATACAGCCGGTCAATGGTGCGCGTGCGGCTATCCACCAGTTTCTGGATCCGCCCCAGGGCTTCGCGCAGTTTCTCCATCTCAAAGGGCGGCGTGAGCACCTCTCGAACGCCGGCCCGCATCAGCTCCAGCAGAACCGCGGGATCGCAGGAGTTGACCACCGCCGCCATGGGCGTGCCGGCCGCCTTCTTCTCCAGCAAGGAGGCCACCGCGGCGAAACGCTGGGGCGATTCGTAACTCAGCAACACCGCCTCGACCGAGCGTTCCGGCAGCAGGCGTTCCAGCTCCACCGCATCCGGATACCGGTTCAGGTTCAGCACCACCGTGGCGACGCGAGTCGCCAGCAGGGCCCGCTCCAGGGCCTGTCCCAGGTCTTGGTCGGGACAGATGATGGCCGCTCGCAACATAGAACTCCCTGATTGAGCTATCGGGCGGATGCTGCGAGAGGATGACCGGCCAATCACCTTAGGGCGCGCCGAGAAACACCCGACGCTGCAACAGCCCTCCGCAGCTCGGCGCGCGCCCGCGCTCCACGGCCCCGGCCAGGCGCCTCAAGCCTCGGGAAGGGTGGGGACCTTCAGCCCCGCCGTGCGCGTTCCAGATTCGCGCCGATCGCGTCCCAGTCCAGGTTCTTAAAAAAGGCGTCAATGTAGCTGGCGCGCGCCACCCCGTAATCCAGATAATAGGCGTGCTCGTAGACATCCAGGCCGATGATGGGCACGGCGTTCCACACCGGGAACGTGTTCTGAGCGTCGCCGGCGTAGTTGAACAGATACTCCCAATCCCGATCCCACGCCGTCCAGGCCCATCCGCGGGACGCCATGCCCGTGGCCTTCAAATCGGCGCGCCAGGCGTCCACCGAACCGAAGTCGCGCTCGATCAGCTTGCGAATCTCGGCTGGGGGATCGCCGCCCCGTCCGCCCAAATGGCCAAAGTACAGCTCGTGGTTCTTGACGCCGCCGATGGCGAAAGTCAGATCCACTTTGAGCGATCGCAGGTCGCTGAAGGTTTGATTCGCCGAGCCGCGGTCGGCGGCTTCGAGCTTACTCATGATCTCGTTGTACTTGTTGACGTAGCCCTGGTAGAGCTTGTAGTGCTCGGTCATGGTGCGCGCCGAGATGCCGTCCAGGTCTCGCATGATCGCATCGAACTTTTTGGCTGTAAGCTGGTGTGCCATCCGTATCGTCTCCTTCTCTAAGGGATTGGATGCAATCGGGCCCCCGCCGGTCTCAAACGGTTTGCCGGAATGCCCATCTTGGAGGAAGCTCGCAGTAGGGTCGGTGCACAACCGACCGCACGCCGTCGAGCAAAAGCCGCGCCTCGCTCGCCTCAACCCTGGAAGCCGCCGGCTTGCTGGAAGGCGTAAGCCAGGCGCAGCATGCCCGCTTCGTCAAAATGGCGCGCGAGAATCTGCATGCCCACCGGCAGGCCCTCGCGCGTTCGCCCGCAAGGCACGCTCATGCAGGGAATGCCCGCCAGCGAGCCCGTGATGGTGTAGATATCCGACAGATACATCGCCAGCGGATCATCCACCTTTTCGCCCAGCCGAAAGGCAGGGAACGGCGAGACGGGCGTCACGATGGCGTCCACCTGGCGAAAAGCCTCCGCGAAATCGCGCGCGATCAGAGTGCGCACCTTTTGAGCTTTCAGGTAATACGCCTCGTAGTATCCGGCGCTCAGCACGTACGTGCCCAGCATGATTCGCCGCTTGCATTCCGCTCCGAAACCCTCGCCGCGGCTTCGGCGGTACATCTCGCTCAGGGTCTCCGCTCGTGCGGCGCGTAAGGTGTAACGCACGCCGTCGTAACGCGCCAGATTCGAGCTGGCCTCGGCGGTGCAGATGATGTAGTAGCAGGCTACGGCGTAATCGGTGTGAGGAAGACTGATGTCGCGGATCTCGCAACCCAGTCGCTCCAGCGTGCGGACGCCCTCGCTGATCCGGTCGCCTGTCTCGGTGGTCAGATCCCGAAAATACTCGCGCGGCAAGCCGATCTTCATGCCGCTGACGTCGCCTTTGAGCAGGGCAGGGTAGTCCGGCACCGGCGCGAATGCCGAGGTGGAATCCATGGGATCGCGTCCCGCGATGATCTTCAGCAGCAGGGCCGCGTCTTCCACGCTTCGCGCGAACGGCCCGATATGATCCAGCGAGCTGGCGAACGCCACCAGGCCGTATCGCGAGACACGCCCGTAAGTCGGCGTGATGCCCACCACGCCGCAGAAGCTGGCCGGTTGTCGGATCGAACCTCCGGTATCGGATCCCAACGCCACGACCGCTGTGCCCTGAGCTACGGCCGCGGCCGAGCCCCCGCTGGATCCTCCCGGCACGCGATCCGGCGCCACCGGGTTGCGCACCGGACCGAAGGCCGAGTTTTCGTTGGAGGATCCCATGGCGAACTCGTCGCAGTTGGTCTTGCCCAGAATCACGCCTCCTGCCTCCTCCAACCGCACCACGGCGGTGGCGTCGTAAGGCGGAATGTAGCGCTCGAGTAACCGCGAACCGCAGGTGGTGCGCACGCCCCGGGTCACGATCACGTCCTTGACCGCCACCGGCACGCCGGCCAGCGGCCCCGGATCCTCGCCCGCCGCCAGCTTGTCGTCCACGCGGCGAGCGGCCTCCAGCGCCCGCTCCGGGCAGAAGTGCAGATAGGCGTTGGTCTTGGGATTCTCGGCTTGCGCGTATTCCAACGCGGCTTCCACCAGCTCCCGTGCGGAGAAACGACGCCGCCGCAGCCCGTCCTGGATGTCAGCGATGCGAAGCGAGCGGACTTCCATGGGCTTCAGCGCTCGATCACTTTGGGAACCTTGAAATACCCGGCGCCTGCCAGCGGAGCATTCGCCAGCGCGATCTCGCTTCCCAACGTCGGACCTTCACGATCCTCCCGCAGCGTGGCCGTCTCTTCCGCTTCGTAGAGCACCTGCGCCATGGGCTCCACGTCCCGCGTATCCAGCTCGTTCAGCTTCTCCATGTATTGAAGGATGGCGCCCAGCTCGACCGCCATCCGCGAGACTTCTTCCTCACTCAGCGCCAGGTTAGCCAGGTCGGCCACATAGCGAACTTGCTCTTCGCTGATCATGATGCCGACGCCCTCGCACGTTGCCTGCGATACAGCCCTCGCAGCACCGGATCGGCAATGCCCTCGGCTTCGTCCGCAGCCGCCGTATTCGCGGTCGCCCTGGCCGGCGCTCGGCGCGGCGGGCGCACCCGAAACTCGAGGCTGGTGACCGGCTTCGAACCCAGGATCTCATCCAGGTTCTTGAGGATCTGCCCTTCCAGCGGCACGAGCTGTCGCCGCCAGCTCTCATCCTCCACGTCCACCAGCAGCCGCCCGCCCCGAAGGCCGGCGGCGCGTGTGTGACGAGCGATCAGCTTCCCGACGGCCAGCGGCCATGCGGCTCGCACCAACTCTTCGGGCGACGGTGCGCCGGGCAGCTTCAAACGCGCAATCAGTCTGGCGGCCCGATCCATGGCGATCGAAACCACTGTATTCTAGCATGCCGCGCGGCCGCGGCCGTCGTTGATTTACCATCCCAGTGTGATGCTCGTTTTGGCTTCCCGTTCGCCACGCCGGCAAGACCTGCTCGCCAGCGCCGGCATTCCTTTCATTGTGCGGCCCGCCGACGTAGACGAGGCCTGGCTGGAGGGCGAGGCTCCCAGCGCGCACGTCGAACGCCTGGCGCGCCAGAAGGCCCGTGCGGTCTCGACCGGTTCCGAAGAGATCGTTCTCGGCGCTGACACGGTAGTGGTGGTGGACGGCGAAATCCTGGGTAAGCCTGCTGACGCAGCCGATGCGGTGCGCATGCTCCGCCGCCTGTCCGGACGCGATCACCAGGTGCTCACCGGCGTCTGCCTCAAGCGCGGGCCGCTCGAGCTGGTGGCCAGCGAGTGCACCACCGTCCGCTTCGCCGCGCTGAGCGAAGAGGAGATCCAGACCTATGTGGCCAGCGGCGAGCCCATGGACAAGGCCGGCGCCTACGCCATTCAGGGCCTGGCCTCCAAGTTCGTCGAGCGCATCGAGGGCTGCTACTTCAACGTGGTGGGCTTGCCCGTAGCCCGTGTTTACAGAATGCTGAAAAGCGTGGCTCGCTAGCGCCTTCGCATTCGCTACGTCCGAGCTCAGCCTCACTCCGGCCGTTCTTCTCACGCGGAAGCCTGCCGCCGCCTCTGATGGCCGAAGCGTGAACCCACCCACGGCGCGCGGCCAGCCCCACGGGGACGTGGCGCCCATCCCGCCTCCGGGCCGTTGAGCGCTCGCTACAATTGACCCATGGCTTACGAAAAAGAGCTGGAGCTGGCGCGCCGACTGGCCAGGCAAGCCGCGGAGGTGGCCCTGGCCCACCGTAGCCGCGGCCTCACGGCGGAATCCAAGCTCGATCGGTCGCTGGTGACCGCGGCCGATCGCGAGTGCGAGCGCTTGATCGCAGCCGCCCTGGAGGAGGTCTTTCCGGAGGACGGCTTGATCGGCGAAGAGGGCGCCCTGAAGCCTTCGCGTTCGGGTCGTCGCTGGATCGTTGATCCCATTGACGGCACCCTGGACTATCTGCGGCGCATCCCCACCTGGTCCGTGCTGCTCGCGCTCGAGACCTCCGGAGACGCGCCGCTTGGAGTCTGCTATCTCGCCGAGCAGGACGAAATGCACTTCGCCGTGCGCGGCCAGGGCGCCTTCGTCAATGACCAGCCGCTGCGGGCCTCGGCGATCGCCGAAGCCGGCCGGGCTTTACTGTGCATCAACAGCCTGCACAGGATGCGGGAGTGGAGCTGGTCCCAACGTCTCCCTGCCTTGATGTCCGCTTTTTCCGCCGTGCGCAGCTTCGGAGGCTGTCAGGACGCCATGATGGTGGCTTCCGGCCGCGCCGAAGCCTGGATCGAGCCCTACGCCTACGAGTGGGACCTGGCCCCGCTGAAGGTCATCGCCGAGGAAGCCGGCGCCGTGTTTTTCAACTTCGACGGCGGCGCCAGCATCTACGGCGGCAACTGCGTGATTGTCGCTCCCGGGCTGGCCGACTTGTTGCGCGCCTTCCTGCGCGAGCCTTGAGCGGGCAGCCGGCGGCTGCGCTATAGTCGCCGGTAGGATGAAACTTACGCGACGCAGTTGGGCCGAACCCTTCAAGATCAAAGTCGTCGAGCCCGTCAAGATGACCACCCGCGCGCAGCGCGTGGAAGCCATCCGCCAGGCCGGTTACAACACCTTCCTGCTGCGCTCCGAGGACGTCTACATTGACCTGTTGACCGACTCGGGAACCTCCGCCATGAGCGACTGGCAGTGGGCGGGCATGATGCTCGGCGATGAAGCCTACGCCGGCAGCCGCAACTTCTATCACCTGGAAGAGACGGTCCGCAAATACTACGGCTATCGCTACCTCATCCCCACTCACCAGGGACGCGGCGCCGAACACATCATCTCGCGCGTGCTCATCAAGCCGGGCGACGTCATTCCGGGCAACATGTACTTCACCACCACGCGCCTGCACCAGGAGCTGGCCGGCGGGCAATTCGTGGACGTCATCATTCCCGAAGCCCACGATCCCACCAGCGAACATCCCTTCAAGGGCAACGTGGATCTCCAGAAGCTGGAGGACGTCATCCGCACGCACGGCCGCGACCGCATCCCCTACGTCAGCCTGGCGGCCACCGTGAACATGGCGGGCGGCCAGCCGATCTCGCTGGAGAACCTGCGCGCCGTGCGCGAGCTGACCAACCGCTACGGCATCCGCATCATCCTGGACGCCACGCGCGTGGCCGAGAACGCTTACTTCATTCAGCAACGCGAGCCGGGCTACCAGGACCGCCCCATCGCCGCCATCGTCAAGGAGATCTGCTCGCTGACCGACGGCTGCACCATGAGCGCCAAAAAAGACGCGCTGGTCAACATCGGCGGCTTCCTCGCCGTGAACGACCCGGCCATCTACGAGGAGGCCGCCAATCTGGTGGTGGTCTACGAAGGGCTGCACACCTACGGAGGAATGGCGGGTCGCGATATGGAAGCCGTCTCGCGCGGCATCGAAGAATCCCTTCAGGACGACCATATCCGGGCGCGCGTCGGTCAGGTCCTCTATCTCGGCGAAAAGATGCGCAATTGGGGGATTCCCATCGTGGTCCCCATCGGCGGCCATGGCGTCTTCATTGACGCCCGTCGCTTTCTGCCGCACATTCCGCAGCGCCAGTATCCGGCTCAGGCGCTCACCGCCGCCATCTACATTGACTCCGGCGTCCGCACCATGGAGCGCGGCGCCGTTTCCGCAGGGCGCCGCAAAGATACGGGCGAAGAGTATTTGCCCGAGCTGGAATTGGTCCGTCTGGCGATCCCGCGCCGCGTCTACACGCAGGCCCACATGGACGTGGTGGCCGAATCCGTGCTCTGCGTCTATGAGGAACGTCATAAGATCTGCGGCCTGCGCATGGTTTACGAGCCCCGCTACCTTCGGTTTTTCCAGGCGCGTTTCGAGCCGCTCGATCCGCAGGCGTTCCTCTGAGGCGCCTTTGAGATAATAAAATCGTGCCCAAGGCGAGAGATATCCTGGCTACCCTGGAGCGCACCGAACAACAGCTTCGCCTCTTCCAGAAGATCAGCCGGTTCATGGTCACCCCCATGAGCCTGCAAGAACTCTTGCAGGGCGTGGTCTCGCTCATCGTTGAGTTCATGGCCTGCGACGCTTGCCTGATCTACCTGCTGGACAACGACGACCTGGTCCTGTGCGCCTCCAACAATCCGCATCCGGCGGAAATCGGTCGGCTCAGACTCAAGCTGGGCGAGGGACTTACCGGCTGGGTGGCGCGCGAGCGACGCGTGCTGGCCATCTCGCGCGAGGCCTACAAGGACCCGCGCTTCAAAGCTTTCCAGGACCTGCCGGAGGATACTTTCGAGGCCTTTCTCTCGGCCCCCGTGATGGCGCGCACCGGCGTGGTCGGCGTCATCAACGTGCAGCACCGCGCCCCCCATCAGCACAGCGGCGCCGAAATGGAAATGCTGGCCACCGTGGGCGAGCTGGTAGGTTGCGCCCTGGTGCTGGCCCGCATGGATCCTGCTGTGCTGGAACGCGCCAGCCACGCCGAACTCATCTTGGCCTCCGCTCCGCCACGCCCCGAGGCTTCATGAGATTCGCGGTTGGCCTGCTCGCTCTGGCCCTGGTGGCCTGCGGAGCCGAGCGCTGGCGCATCCAGTACTTCTACGACGAGGATGATTCCTCGCTGAGCTTCAACGACATCCAATTCCCGTCCGCGCAAAGGGGCATCGCCGCCGGCTATCTCGAACGCAAGGGCCGTCTGCGTCCGGCTGCTGTGCTCACCAGCGACGGCGGCCGTAACTGGACCCTTACGGAGCCGCCGGACACTGCCCTCTCGCTGTTCTTCCTCAACGAATCTCTCGGCTGGATGGTGGGCCGGAACGGACTCTATCGCACCGAGGAAGCAGGGCGGAGCTGGACCAGCTTGCGCGCTCCACGCGGGCTGCTTCGCGTCTACTTCCTGGACGAGAAGCGCGGCTGGGCGATCGGATTGCGTAAGAGCATTTACGCCACCCAGGACGGCGGCCGCACCTGGAACCGCGTCAGCGCCGCTGACGAGCCCAAAACAACGCCCAACTATACCGTCTATGCGTGGATCACCTTCGCCGATGCGCGGCACGGCTTGATCTCGGGCTGGAGCCGTCCTCCGCGTCGCGGCGACCGACGCCGACTGCCCGACTGGATGGAACCGGACCTCGCCGTGTGGCGCCGCGAACGGCCGACTCTCTCCATCTTGCTGGACACGCGCGATGGCGGCCTGACCTGGACGCCCTCGGTGACTTCCATGTTTGGCGAGATTACGCGCATCCGCCTGGCCCCCGACGGACGCGGACTGGGCCTCATCGAGTTCCCTGACGCCTTCGAGTGGCCTTCGGAAGTCTTTCTGCTGGATTGGCGCACCGGAAAAAGTGAAAGAGTTTTCCGCCGCGCTGACCGTGCCGTCACCGACATTCTCCTCCCGCCCCAGGGTCCAGCTTACTTAGCGGCCATTGAGCCTCAAGGAGTCAAGGTCAGGCTGCCCGTGCCCGGAAAGCTCAAGGTGCTACGCAGTTCCGACCTCCGGAACTGGCAGGAGATGGCGGTGGACTATCGGGCCTTCGCCCGCCGCGCCGTGCTGGCGGCGCCCACGCCCAACGATCTCTGGTTGGCCACCGACACAGGCCAGATCCTCAAGCTGGTAGACGAGCCCGGCCCTGCCGCGCCTCGCTAAATCGCCGTCGGATCCTCCCCGCTGCTCTCTGCCGCCTCCTCGGCGGCTTCCGGACCCGCTTCCTCAGCCGCCCGAATGGCTTGTTGTGCTTCCTCCAGCCGCGCCCGCGGCACGCGAACTTCGAACGGCAGGCTCGGAAATCCGGCGGCCCCTACGATGATGGACGGAATGCCGTTCGCCTCCAGCAAGCTGTGAATCGCCGTCGCCAGCATCTCGGCGTTGTGAGCGTCGGAGCTGAAAACCGGGACCATGTCCAGATCCTCGGAGGCGTCCACCGGCGTCTCGATCTGCTCGCGATGGGCGGCGATCAGTTTCTCGGCCTCCTCGGCCCGCGCCATGGGCACACGGACCTCGTAGCCGCCCGCGACGATCCCGTGCTCGCGACCCGTGAGAAGCTCGGCCTCGATGCCCGCCTCCACCAACAGATCGCGAACCTCGATCGCCTGCTCTTCGGCATTGCTGTCCGCCGAGCGGAACACCGTAACCCGATCCATGCCTCTAGCTTACCGCCTCCATGCGACCGGGCGCCTGAGCGGGCCCGAGGCTGCGCTAGAGTATAGGTGCTATGGCTGCCAGGAAAATCTTGATGATCGTTGGCGATTACGTCGAGGACTACGAAGTCATGGTGCCCTTCCAGGCTCTCCAGATGGTGGGCCACAGCGTCCACGCCGTCTGCCCTGGAAAGAAGGCGGGCGAGAAAGTCCGCACCGCCGTCCATGACTTCGAGGGCGATCAAACCTACAGCGAGAAGCCCGGACACAACTTTGCCTTGAACGCGAGCTTCGATGAAATTCGCGTGGAGGCGTACGACGCTCTGGTGATCCCCGGAGGTCGGGCCCCCGAGTACCTGCGCTTGAATCCCCGGGTGCTGGAAATCGTGCGGCACTTCGCACAGGCCGGCAAGCCCATCGCCGCCATCTGCCACGGAGCGCAGTTGTTGACCGCGGCGGGCGTGCTCGAAGGCCGCAGCGGTACGGCCTACCCCGCCGTGCGACCGGAGCTGGAACGCGCCGGCGCGACCTGGGTGGAAGGCCCGGTTGACAAAGCCTGCGTGGACCGCAACCTGGTCACCGCTCCCGCCTGGCCGGCGCATCCCGACTGGCTGGCTCAATTCCTCCGGGTCCTGGGCACGAAGATCGAACCTTGAACCGCACCCTCGGCCGGGCCTCAGAACAGAAAGTAAGTCCGGTACAACGTGTCGCGCCGGCGCGGCGTAAAGCCGGCTTCGCGGATGATGCGACGCAAGTCCTCTTCCGAGGCACGGTTGTAAGCTCCGGCGGCCGCCACCACGTTCTCTTCCAACATCACGCTCCCGACGTCGTTGGCGCCGAAGCGCAGTCCTAACTGACAGACCTTCAGCCCCTGCGTGACCCAGGAAGCTTGAACGTTGGGGATGTTGTCCAGATACAGACGCGCGATCGCCAGCGTCTTCAGGTAATCCACCGCGCTGGCCTCCTCCGGAATCTGCCGGCCAAGAGACGTGTTGCTCGGCTGGAACGTCCAGGGGATGAAGGCCGTGAATCCGCCTGTCTCTTCCTGAAGCTCCCGAATGCGTCGCAGATGGTTCACCCGGTGTCGGTGCGTCTCTCCGCATCCGAACATCATGGTCGCCGTAGTGCGCAGTCCCAATCGGTGTGCGACCCGATGCACCTCCAGCCATTCGGCGGTGGAGCATTTCAAGCGGCTGATGCGATGGCGCACCTCATCGTCCAGAATTTCAGCCCCGCCGCCGGGTATCGAATCCAGGCCCGCGTCACGCAGCCGGGTGATGGTTTCTTCCAAACTGATTCCGCTGATCTCGGCGATGTTCAGGATCTCGGGAGAAGAAAAGCAATGAAGATGAATCCGGAAGCGCTGCTTGATGGAACGCAGCAGGTCCTCGTAGTATTCGATGCCTAGCTCCGGATGCAACCCGCCCTGCATCAAGATTCCCGTGCCGCCCAGCTCCAGGGTCTCGCGAATTTTCTCGAAAATAACTTCCTTGGAAAGCACGTACGCCTCGGGATGCTTGATCGGGCGATAGAAAGCGCAAAAAGTGCAGTACTCGGTGCAGATATTGGTGTAATTGATGTTTCGGTCAATGATGTAAGTGACCACGCCTTCCGGATGCAGCTTGCCTCGCACAGCGTCGGCTGCCATGCCGATGCCGATTAGGTCCGTAGAAGCGAAAAGGTCCAGGGCTTGGCGGTCAGTCAGCATGGCGCACAGACTCCCGGGGAAGCTGCCGCGCGCGCTCGAGGAAGGCGGCCAGGCCGCGGTACTCCTGCTCCCCCAACTCGTTCACCACATGACGGCTCAGATACTCGCGGGCCAGCGCCTCGGGGATGCGCCGCGGGGGCGCTTCTTGCTGCACGATGTCCTCCAGATGCGCGCGCCCGAAGCGGCAGGAATCCAGAAACGCCTCCGCAAGGCCGGGCCGCAACCGCTCGCGCCGCGCTGCCCAAACCGCGAAAACCATGGGCAGGCCCGTCAGCGCTTGCCACTCGGCCCCCAGGTCCAGGGTCAGATAGGGCAACGCGGACGGCTCCAGGCGCAACGCCGGGTCCCCGATGATCACCGCGGCGTCGGCCGCCTCCAGCATGAGATCCAGATCAGGCGGCAGCGTGACCGTCTCCGGCTCGGCGCCGTAGCGTTCCGCAAGAATCATGCGCGCCAGCACATTCGAAGTGCGGGAACTGGAGTCCGCAGCCAGCTTGCGAATCCTCTGGGGGGACGTTTTCGAGATCAGGAGGATGCTGCGGATGGCCCCTCGGCACGCAATGCCCGCGCCGTGGAGAATCTCCAGGTCCAGACGTTCGAGCTCTACAGATGGCACGATGCCGATATCCGCATGGCCGGCAGCCAGGCGCTCGGCGCACTCCGCGGGGAGACGGAATTCCAGCTCGAACAACCCGCGCTGATGCCCGTGAAGCATGCCCCAAACCAGCGGAACCGTGTTCAGGTAACTGACAGCGCAAACGCGCACAACCAACTCCCCGGCGTGAGCCCGGCTCGAAGTATTCAGTCTATCATCGCCCGCGTCTTTCGCGAGCCGCTGCTACACTAGAAGCGTTCGGCGTCGCGCGGCGCTCCGACATACCGCGCGCGCCCTGGCGAGCCTATGACTCATCTCACCAAGACCATGTTGCCCGTTACGGCACTCGCATTGGCCGTTGTCGCCGCTTCGCAAACCGCTTTCTACCCAGGCCCCGCGCGTGTCGTCGGACACGCTACGTTGACGCCGAAGTCGTCTTCACCGAATCTGGTCGAGGGCCGGGAGTTCTTCAGCCCGCAAACCGTGGCGCTGGATCTGTCGGTCTCGCCGCCTGCCCTTTATGTCGCGGATACCGGCAACCACCGCGTGCTCGGCTGGCGCGATGCTACCAGCTTCGGCAACGGCGCTTACGCTGACATCGTGATCGGACAACCGGATCGCTTCACCACCACCCCGGCTACCTCACGGACGGGACTGAACGGCCCCAGCGGGCTAATCGTGGATGCGCAAGGCAACCTGTATGTGGCGGACGCAGGCAACAACCGGATCCTGCGTTTCCCGAAGCCCTTCCAGCAACTGGATGCGGGCCGCACGCCCATCGAGGCCGACATGGTGATCGGCCAGACGAGTTTCACAGCCAACCGCGCTAATCAGGGCGGCGCAGTGGCGGCCAACACCATCGCTTTGAGCACCACGGCCGGCACGTTTCGTGCTGGATTGGCCTTCGACTCCAGCGGCAACCTCTGGTTTTCCGACGCGGCAAACAACCGGGTGCTGCGGTTTTCGGCCGAAGCGCTGCGCCAGGGGACCAATGGCCCCGCGGCGGATCTGGTTTTGGGACAGCCGGACTTCACCGCCAACGCCGCTCCGGCTTATTCCACCTCCAACTGGGTCAGTAAGACCCTGATGCGCGCGCCCTCTGGTCTGGCCTTCGACACCGGTGGCCGACTCTACGTGGCCGACAGCCTGAAGCCCTCCGCAACCGCCGTGAACGGCCGCGTGCTGGTTTTTGTCCCCCCGTTCCAGTCGGGCATGGCCGCAGCGAGGCTGATGGGCATTCCGGTCCAGGCTGCGGGACAGCCCCCCATCAACGACACGCTTCTGGGCGGTCCTGAAGGTGTCTTGATGATCGGCCCCAATCCGGCGGTGGTGGACGCCGCCCTGCACCGCATCCTGATCTTTCCGCGCTTCGAAGATTGGCCTCCGGAGAGTTCCACCCGTATCTCGCCCGCCGCCCAGTCGGTGATCGGCCAGCCGGATATGTCCACCGCGCGTTCGGGCGCCGGCTCAGGAGGTTTCAATAGCCCGGTGCAAGCCGCCTTCTCGGGCGCCGAGCTGTTCATCGCCGATTCCGGCAATCATCGCGTGGTGGTGTGGCCCCAGCCCTTCACCGGCGCTACACGCGTCCTGGGCCAACTGGGGCTGGATTACTCGGCGCCGAATTTGATCGAAGGACGCGAACTCTACCTTACGCCCCCTGCCGTCGGACCGCTGGCCGGCAGCGTCGCCCTGGATGCCACCTCCAATCCTCCCCGGCTTTACATTGCCGACACCTTCAATCACCGCATCCTGGGCTTCCGCGACGCCTGGCGCGTCAAGCCCGGGGACCTCGCCGACATCATCATCGGCCAGCCCGACCGCTTCCGTTCCATCGTCAACTACCCGAGCAACGACTCCAGGGTCACGAGCCGTTCCTCGCTGTATTTACCCACCGGGCTGGCGGTGGACGCCTCCGGAAATTTGTGGGTCGCCGATAGCGGCAACAACCGCGTGCTGCGTTTCCCCAAGCCGAACTTCGACCAGCCGCAAAGCTTGCCTGAGGCCAACCTGGTGCTGGGCCAGCGCGACTTTTTCGTTACTCCTCGCGCCACGGATCCCACGCGCCGAACCATGGGGCTGCCGCGCGCGCTCGCCTTCACGCCCGAAGGGCACTTGCTGGTTTCCGATGTCGCGCACCACCGCGTGCTGCTGTTCCGTAAGCCCGAGGGCGGCGATTTCACCAACGGCATGGATGCCGGCGCCAAATTCGGACAGCCGGACTTCACATCCTCAGGCGCCGGGACCGCCGAGAACCGCTTCAACTCGCCCTATGGCATCGCCGTGGACACCTCCGGCCGCCTCTACGTCGCCGACACCGGCAACAACCGTGTCCTGATTTTCAGCAATGTGGCCGCCGTCGGCGCGGATGAAGATCCCCGTCCGGTCGTGACTCTGCTGAATTCCACCGGAACCACGCGCCTGCGCTCCCCCTTCTCTGTGGCCGTGGATGCCAGGACCGGCGAGATCTGGGTGGCCGAGCTCGGCTCCACTCCCTCTCGCCTGTTGCGCTACCCGGAGTTCGGTTTCCTTCCCGCCGCCAACTTCGCCGCGAATCAGACCCTCCCCGTCAACGGGCCCCTGGCGGTGGCGCTGGACGGATTCGGCAACCCCGTGATCGCTGAGGCCATCAATCGCGTGGCGATGTACTACCCCGGCGTCGTCGGCGTCAACGCCGCCAACTACCTGAATCGTCCCGTGGCGCCGGGAACCTATGTGGCGCTCTACCCGGCGGGTGGTCGCTTCAGCTTCGACGAGACGCGGGTCTTTGATCAGGAGCCGAATCCGATTCCCATGCCCAGGCAGTTAGCCGATGTGCAGGTGCTTGTGAACGACGAGCCCGTCCCGCTGCACTTCGTCTCCCCGACCCAGATCAACTTCCTGATGCCCATGAACGCCCCCAGCTCCGGAACCGTCAATGTGTTGGTGCAGCGACCCTCGACCGGTCAGATCCTGGGCTTCGGTGCGCTCCAGATGGCAGCCGCCTCACCGGGTCTGTTCACCGCCGCCGCAACCGGCTCGGGCCAGCTTGCCGCCCTGAACCAGGACAACACGGTCAACGGCGCCGGCAACCCCGCCGCGCGCGGCTCCATCGTCCAACTGTTCGCCACCGGCGCAGGATTCATTCCCGGCGCCCCGCCCGATGGCGATACGCCCGGTGGACGGCAGATCCTGACTCCTGAAAAACCGCGCGTCTTTATCGGCACGGATTTCGTCCCCGATTCCGACGTCGTGTACTCCGGCCTCGCGCCCGGCCTGATCGGCGTCTGGCAGATCAACTTCCGGATCCCCGACCGCGTCGCGCCCGGTAATGCCGTGCTGGTTTACGTCCAGTATCGCGACATCCCCAGCATGACGCCAGAGCGACGCGGCACGATCGCGGTCAGGTGAAGTGACCCCGGATGCCTGTCGCGCCGCGGAAACCTACGACGCAGTTCCGTATCCGGGCGCGGCGTATCCCGAGACGCATCCCGATCGGCTGGCGACCATCGCTACTCTGTTCGGTCTGAGCCCGGCCTCTCCGGAGCAGTGCCGCGTCCTCGAGTTGGGGTGCGGCGACGGCGCCAACCTCATCCCCATGGCCCTCACCCTGCCGCGCAGCCGTTTCGTGGGCCTGGACGTTTCGCAGCGCGCGATCCGGACGGCGCGTTCCCACATCGCGGCCCTCGGTCTCGATAACATCGAAGTCCGCGGGCTGGATCTGTGCGACTACGATCCAGCCCCGGGATCCTTCGATTACTTGATTGCGCACGGCCTGTATTCTTGGGTTCCGCAAACCGTCCGTGAAAGCATTCTCCGACTGGCCCGCCGCTGTCTGGCGCCGCAGGGTGTGGCTTACGTCAGCTATAACACTTACCCCGGCGGCTATCTGCGGCGCATGTTGCGTGAGATGATGCTTTACCATGCCGGGCGCATCGCCGATCCCCAGCAGCGTATCGCGAGAGCTCGCGAAGCGCTGGCCGGGCTGGCGCAGGCTCTGGTCGGGGACGATCCGTACCGAAGCTTTCTAACAGCCGAAATCGCGCGGCTCAGGACCCGCCCCGATGCGCACCTCTACCACGACGAGCTGGCCGAAATCTACGAGCCTGTTTCCTTCGAGGAATTCATGGCTCAGGCTCGCCGGCACGGTCTTCAGTATCTCGGCGAGGCGAATTACTTCGATATGCAGATCCCGCCGCTTCCTGTGGCCGCACGGGCGTTACTGGAGGAGGTCGCCGGCGACGCGATCCGCAAGGAGCAGTATCTGGATTTCATGCGTTGCCGCTGCTTTCGGCGCACCTTGCTCTGTCATCAGGAGATCTCGGTGGACCGTGCGGTGGCCCCGGAGCGACTGGCGAATCTCTACGTCTCTTCGTTCTTCGCTCCAACTGAGCCGCCTGTGGATGTCGCCTCGGACGCAGCCGAAGAATTCGGCAGCCCGCGCGGCCGCAAGCTCCTCACCGCGCATCCCATCAGCAAGGCGGCATTGGTCGAACTGGCGCTGCTTTGGCCTGCGGCGATCCATTTCCCCGAGCTTCTGGAAAGAGTTCGCGCCCGCGGCGTCGTGGCCGACGCCCATGCCCTCGGCCAGATGCTCCTTCAGGCCTACGGCGCAGCGGTCATTGAGCTGCATGTTTGTCCACCCAGGCTTGCGCCGTTTCCGGGGCCGCGTCCTCGAGCCAGTGAGTGGGCGCGCCGTCAAGCGGACAGCCAGGCCGAGGTCACGACCTTACGCCACACCACGGTCCGCCTGGAAGGCCCTCTGGAACGGCGCTTGCTCGTCCTGCTGGATGGCACGCGCGACCGCGACGCTCTGGTGAAGGAATTAGACCTCCCCGGCGCTGCGGCGCAAGAGTTCGAACAGGCTCTGGCCCGGCTCGGCCGCCTGGGCCTCCTCATGTGCTAGAATTGCCGCGGTAACTCGATGGAGGCCCGCCGTATGTCGAATGCCCAACCTACCAACCGACGCTCGTTCGTCAAAGCCGGCGCCGCGGCCGCAGCCGGCACGGTTCTCACCCGCGCCGCTTCCGAGAAGCTGGCTCTGCTCGGCGGCCCGAAGGCTGTGACCTTCCCGGACAACCGGCACAGGGAGCTCACCAAGTGGCCGCGCTACGGCCCTGCCGAGAAAGAAGCGCTGCATCGTCTGATTGACAGCGGACGTTTCTACGAAGAAGCGCCCCTGCTGGAAAAGGAGTGGAAGGAATACACCAGGATTCCTTATTGCAAGACGCATATGAACGGCACCAGCGCGCTGACCTCGATGTTCTTCGCGCTCGACCTGCCGCCCGGCAGCGAAATCATGGTGCCCTCCTATACCTTCTTCGCCACCTGTCTCTGCATGCGTTTCTTCGGCTACGTTCCGATTTTCGTGGACATCAACCCGCGCACCGCTACCTTCGACCTGGATGACGCCAAGCGCAAGCTCACGCCCCGCACCCGGGCCCTGGTGGTGATGCATTCCTGGGGCCTGCCCTGCGAGATGGACAAGATCTCGGATTTCGCCAGGGAAAAGGGCCTGATCCTGTGCGAAGACGCGGCCCACGCTCACGGCGCCGAGATGCAGGGCAAAAAGATCGGCGCCTGGGGCGCCATGGGCATCTTCAGCTTCCAGACCAGCAAGGTGTTGCCCTCGGTGGAAGGCGGCATGGGAATGTATCAGACGCGCGAATACTACGAGCGCGCAGCAGCCTTCGGCCACTACGAAGACCCGCCCAAGTTTCCCAAGGACAGCCCGTACCGCAAGTATGTCGAAACCGGTTTCGGGCAGAAGTATCGCATGCACCCCTTCGCCGCCGCGGTGGCGCGCCAACAGCTCCGCAGCCTCGATGAGCGCAACGAGCTGGTGCGCTCGAACGTCCGCAAGCTCAATGATCGGCTGCTTCAGTTGCCGGGAATTTCCGAACCTTACTGCCGGCCCGATCAAAAACGCGCCTACTATTACGCCAACATGCTGTTTCTCGATGAGGCGAAGGCGGGGTTCACGCGCGATGCCCTGGTCAAAGCGCTGAAGGCCGAGGGCGTGCGAGCCACCGTGTGGGTCTATCCCGAGCAGCACAAGTGCGCCATTTACTCCGAAGCCAGGTGGTGGCATCACCCGCCGGTGATCCCCGAGCGCATGCCGGGCTCCGAGCAGGTCAACAAGACCCATTTCTTCCTGCCCCTCTTCTACGGGGAAGCGCCCGAGCTCATCGAGCAGTATGTGAAGGCCTTCGAGAAGATTTGGGCGCAGCGAGCGCAACTGCGCAACCTGTAGCGTGTCGGCCCGCGCCTTATTCGGCGCTCCGGACGCAACGAAAACCTACGGTAGGATCCCGCCAGCGAGCTGGAATCGCAGCGCGGCGCTCCGCGGCCGCCTCGACCAGCTTGCTCGTCCAGGAGCCGCCGCGAGTTGAGTACCAGGGTTCCTCCGCCGTGGGCGGCGGCTGGAGCAGCTTCGCCATGCGGGCCAGGTCTTCTGCCGAAGGCGCCGCCTTCTCGCGGGTGAGCTCGGCCACGTTGCCCGTCATGTTGAGCGCACCGAAGGGACTGGCGCCGCCTCGGAACGAATCCACGGGCATTGCGGCGTGCACCATCAGGCTCCGGTTGTCCATCAGGTTGGCGCGCTCCGGATCCGCCTCGTTCCCCCAGGGGTACAGACGCCCATCCACGCCCCGCGCCGCTTTCTCCCACTCCTCGGCCGTGGGTAGGCGTTTGTTGGCCCACTTGGCGAACTGCTCGGCGTCCTCGATCGTAACGTCCGCCACCGGATAATTCAGTCGCGCCTCCGAATAACCCGCGGGCAACGGCCTGCCGGTCGCACGGCAAAACTGAGCGTAAGCGCGAATCGTCACTTCGGTTCGATCAATGTAAAAGGCGGGCAGAGAAACGCGCTGTTTGTCTGGCCCGAAAAGAAACTCCCCGGCCGGCACCAGCACCATCTCACCTGTGGGTGTGGAAACCACGGGCGGCAGCGCCTTCGCCTGAGGCGCCGGTTGTGGGCGCTCAGGCCAGAAGCGGACCGCGGCTACGGCCAGCGCCGTCACGATGAGCGCCGCCGCAGCCAGCCAGCGCGTTCGCGCCGGCAATGCTCGAACCGCCCCGCCCGCTTTGCGCCCGAGCTCCGAGACGCGGGCGTGCGCCGTTCGGACCGCACAACTCATGCGCTCCAGCAACGCAGTGGCCACGCCGGCGCGCTCCGGATGTTCGACGCGCTCCAGAATGCGCTCCAGTTCCTGGCGCACGGCAGTAAAACTCTGCACTCGCTCGGCGGGCGCTTTGGCCGTCAGGCGCGTGACCAAATCGCACAACGGCGCCGGAATGCCGAGCAGCCGCATGGGCGACAGATCCAGGGGCTTGCGCAGGATCTCGTAGAAAATGCGCTCGACCGTATCCGCCTTGATCGGCTTGACCCCCGTCAGCAACTCGAACAGAAGAATGCCGAAGGCATAGATATCCACGAGCGGCGTGAGCTTCTGCCCCATCACCTGCTCGGGCGCCATGTAGTGCGGCGTGCCCAGGGTGAAGCCGGCGCGCGTGATGGACAGGTCCTCGGTCTTGGCGATGCCGAAGTCCATCAGCTTGACTTTGCCCTCCGGGCTGATGTGGATGTTGTCCGGCTTGATGTCGCGGTGGATGATGCCCTGGGCGTGGATGCACTCCATGGCCCGTGCGATTTGCAGCGCGATGCGCAGCCGCTGCGCCAGATCGCCTGTGCGCCCGTTTTCGATCGCCGTGCGCAGGGTCTCGCCCCGCAAGAACTCCATCACCATGTAGGGGCGGCCCTGTTCCTCGCCGAAATCATAAATGGCGATGATGTTTTCGTGCGTCACGTTGCGGGCCATGCGCGCTTCGCGCAGGAACCGCGCCCGCGCGTCAGGATCTTTGTTGGCTGCTTCCCCCAGAATTTTGATTGCCACCGTCCCGCCGATCAAGGTGTCGCGCGCGCGGTAGACGTGCGACATGCCTCCGCCCAGGAATTCCTCCAGCTCGTACTTCCCGATGCGTGCCGGTAGAGGAAAAGATCCCATCAGCGCGCCACCTCAGCCACGCAATTCCAACCCGCGAAATAGCCTTTGCGAAAGATCGGCGGAGCGCCCAACATGTCGAGTTCGAAGCGCACCACCACGGGCTGTCCGCTTGCGGTGGTCACCTGCCGCCCGGCCTGTCCGGTGCGCAAGGTCCACTCCAGCACGTAGACCGAACCCGTCACCTGAGCCTTCTCCTCCCCGTCGGCGAAGAAATCAAAGGCTGCCCACAGTCCATCATAGCGCGGCCACTGGAACGGCTCGCCTCCGAATTGCACCGTCAGGCGCACGCCGCCGGGCTGCGTCCCCGGCCAACTGAATTGCTGCGTGGCTGTGCGTCCCGGGCTGTTGGTGAGCGTCTGGCCGTCAATCGTCAGCTTGATGGTCTGATTCTGCCCCGTCAGGTTCGAGCGCAAGGCGTAGGTCAGGCGCGGCTCTTGTCCGCCTTTGTAAATCGCCTCGCTGAAGGCCGCGGCGCGATTGAAGAATCCCAAAAACGCGGGCGTCACGCTCATGGTCCCGGCCGGCTTGGCCACCCACTGCCCGCCCTCCTTGACGATCAGGTTTTGCAGGTTCTCGCTGTGAAACTTCCAGAAAGCGCCGTCGGGCGGGCGGAATAGACGGTTGATGTCGTCCAGGGTAGCCTGCACACTGGACTTCGGGTTGAACGGGTAACGCGACATCAGATCGCGGAACTGGCCGCACAACAGTTGGGCTTTGGCTCGCAACTCCGCAGGACCTAACCCGCGCAGCAGGGCCTCCACGTACGTGATGGGATCTTCCATCAAGGACTTGGTCTTGGCGTCCACCTGACCCTGCGGATCGGGACGGAAACCTAAGGCGATCTGACGCGTCACGCCGCGCGCTTCCGCCGCCCGGGCCAGGGTCTGCTGCGTGGCGGCCTGATCCGATGCGCCCGCAGGGCTGGCGAGCACCGCCTCCAGCGCAGTCTGCAAGTTCATCAGCGCGTTCATGTAGGGCTGATTCGACGGCTGGATGAAGACACCCTGGGTCCCCGGCGGAACCAGCATCGCAGGCGGCTGAAAGGCCTGAGAAAGCTCCGGCGTCGCCGAGGTGTGCTCGGAGACCAGCCAGAACAGCGCCATCAACGGAGCCTGATTGCCCGCCAGCATGCCCAGCTTTTTCGCCGCGTCCGCCAGGTTGGCGTAGCGCGCCACCGCGGTGGCCTTCAGGAAGTCGCGCCATTGCTGGATGTAGTCGTTGCGGTACATCTCGCGCAGTTCGCGTTCGAGCTGGACCAGATCGGTAGGCGACGCCGCCTGCTTGCCCAGCACCCATTCTTCTCCCCCGAAGTAGCGGGGCACGTTCTTGAGCGCTTCCTGCATGGTCGCCCAGCCGGTTTTCGTAAAAGCTCCGGGGACTTCGCGGTTGTTGATCACGACCTGCGAAAAACCCGGAAACTGGCGGTTGTAACTCACGCTCGGATTCTTCGCCGAGGCTTCCGCCAGCATCAGTCGGTAGACGCGTTCCTTAGCGCCGAATTGCGCCAGATAGGAACGCGCGCGCTCCACGGCTACCATGTCGGCCTGCGAGGAGAACGGATTGGCCAGCCGCAGCTCCTCGCTGTAGAAATCGAACTGACGTCGCGCCAGCGCTCCGCGCTCCGGCCCCACGTCGCGTCCCGCGGCCCACTGGTTCAACAGCACAGGGGAAAGGAAGGCGCGCGTGCTTTTCTCGTGGTGCGTGGTGGTGATCAAGTAGGCTTTCAGCGTGTCGTAAGTGGGGCCGTATTGGTCGTTCGGCCCCGGCGCCGCAGGCAATCCCGAAAGATGCTGCAAGAGGCCGCGCTGCGTATACCCGAACAGAAGCCGATGGAAGCGACTGAAGTACAGGCGGCGCACCGTGGGGTTGAGTTCATCGCCCACATAGAGTCCCCAACGCAGCCGCAACGGCGGACCCTCGCGCTCATAACGCGCGAGCCTTTCGGCGATCTGACGGAGAGTATCCAGGCGCTGCAAGGAATCTACCGAAGGCAAATCGCCCGCCGCTTCCAGCGCTGCGATGCCGCGCGTGGCCGCCAGAGCCTGATTTTCCAGCGCCCGGTTGCCGAAGTAGGAAACGATCAACCCGATGCTGAACACCAGAAACAAAACGCCGGCGGCCGCCAGAGCCGCGCGTCGCCAGAGACTGGCGCGCAGGCTCGCGCTGCTGGCCCCCAAAGCGGCGCGGTCCTGAAGAATGACGCTGTGGAACAGATGCGCCAGGAACATCCATTGCGGGACGCGACGTGTTCCCACCGGCGTCACGGGCGTCGGCTGGCCGGAAGGCACGGGGTGCAGAACGCCGGCGCGAAACATCCCGGTCGCCCCACTGGCGCCCGCAGGCGAGTAGCGCTCGGAGGGCCGCGGCGCGGCCGGCGCCGGAGCCGCTTCCTGCACCACAACGGCCCTCACTCCCGAGAAATAGAATCCGCGGAGGAATGGATTGGCCCGCAGTTGACTGGGCCGCCCTAAGTCCACAAGAAACTGCACCACCATCTTGCGCAGTTTGGCGAACTCGCGCGGAAATTCGTAAGCCCCCGGAATCTTCTCGGCGTCGTTCTCGCGCGGCAGTAAATCCAGCCGCCGATCGCAGAGCGAATGGAATAACTCGTTGAAAGCCGCCGTCAGCCGCTGCGTCTGTTGCTCGGCGTAAACGCCCGCGCCGGTCTGAGGCTGGATGGGTAGCGTCACGCCGAACACCTGACCGGCTTCTTCGTTGCTCAAATTCCGCACGAACTCGGCGAAGAAGTTCACCCGGTCCATCTTCGTGAACAGGACATAGACCGGAAAATTGATGCCCAGCGATTGCGAGATTTCTCCCAGACGTGTCTGTAAGTGGCGGGCAGAAGCGGCCAACGCCTCCGCGGCGCCGGGACGTAGAAACTGCTCGCAATCCACGATCACCAGGGCCGCGCGCGGCGCCTGCTCGGACTTGCCCGCGGCCGCGATGCGGCCAGGCGCCAGGCGGCGCAGCAGGCGAGCCCAACGCCCGGCGTCAGCCAGCAGTCTGCCGCCGGCTTCCACAAACAGCGTGCGAGCCGCGAACCAGATGTTGATCGCGCGCGTGGGGACGATCGCCGTTTCCTGGTACACCTGGCCGGCCAGCAGTTCCGGCTCCAGGCCCGAGTGAATCATGGTGCTGGTTTTGGCCGAGCCCGTGGGTCCCATGACCAGAATCACCGGGAGGTTGCCGACTCGCGCCGCTCGCCCGAGGCCGGCCGCCGCCAGCCGCGACTCCGCCTCGCGAATCAACACGTCAATCTCGTCAGTGCTGCCCGGCTCGATCGTCTCCGTCCCCTGCTGCGAGCTCGCTTGCTGGCGCTTGCGAAGGAACCACACCAGCGCCCCGACCGCCAGCAGCACCAGGATCCCCAGACCGCCTCGCAGCACCCAGAGGTCCATGTGGGGCAGACCCATCCAGGACGGGACATACCAGGCCAGCAGCGAACCGAGCGTGAGGGTTCCCCCCGCCACCAGGTACCAGACATCGCGCATCATGGCCGCACCCCCTGAGTCGCCAGCGTCGCCAGTTCCGAAGCGCCCGAGCTGAGCAAGAGTTTGAACACGATGAACAGAACCGCCGTCAGCAGGAAGCCGGAGCCGGCGCCGATGGCCAGCCTTCGCACCCACGGATCGCGCGCCGCCATCCGCACGTTCTCGCTGCCGACCGCCCAGGAGGGCGATAGCACCATGGAGCTCTGCCGGATGCGCTGGATTTTCTCCGCCAGCGACTGCATGATGGAACGCAGCTCGGCGCGACCGCCCGCGCCGTAGCGTCCGGCGAATCCCAGCAGCAGGCACAGGTAGTAGACTTCCAGCACGTCCGCCAGCTCTTGGGAATCCTTGCGTCCGAGAAGATTTTGTAAGTTTTGAAAAAAGATTTCCCCGGCGATGTGATGGCCGAACAGTTCCTCCTGGAGGGGCTTGCGCGGCCAGTTGGCGAACACGGGATTTCGCGTCGTCAGGATGGATTCATCCAGCAGGGCCACGACCGCGAAGATCGCGAGGTTGATATCTTCGGCGCTGTAGCCGCGCAGGCGCGCTTGCTGGTCCGCCTGCCGGAGCGCCTCGCGCATCTGCATGCGGAAGGTCTCCGCGTCCGACACCGCCTGACGGCCGGAGCGCAGTCGCGCAATGACGGTCAGGAACTCCTGAAAGATAAAAGCCAGATTTTCAGCCCGCCGTTGCGGTACGGCTTGGGATGAGCCCACGGCACGATCTGCGGCGGGCGGCGTCGCCATCATCGAATTCATTTCCTCCTTGTCTTGCCGGCCATCCCTGCTGCCGGCTGCCTGAGCCGTCGGCGCGCCGCCAGGGCGGTCCGGAGCAGCTCAGGACTCCAGAATCACCAGCAACTCGAGTTCGGGATCCGGCAACTCTCCCGGCACGTAAATGCCGACCTGCCGGGTTTTTACCATATGCTCCCAGCATGGACCCGCACGGTTCAGGCTGAAATATTGCCACTCCAGCTTGGCCGAAACAGCCGTGGGCGGCACGGGCAGGTGCGTCATGGCCAGCCCCGGAAGCGCGCGCTTCACCAGCTCAGGCACGAATTGCTGCGAGCAGATTTTGACCAACTGCGGCGTCTTGGCGATGAGTTCGGCTTCGCCCATCTTCGCGCGGATGGCGAAGATCCAGCGCGAAGGTCCCAGACAACGCGTATCCGCAATTTCGCCGAAGTAGAAATACCTGGCTGCCTGCTTCAGTGGGATGGTCAGCGTACGCGACGGCACCATGGCTTCCAGGTGGAAGCGGATGTGGCGATCCAGCTCATCGAAACACTGATCCAGATGCAGGTGATCGTAAAGAGGCAGCGTCCGCGGGTGACTCTCCAGACCGAAGGTGCACAAGGCTCCGGCCAGACGGGACATCTCCAGAAACAGCAACTCGGGATGGCCGCGCCGTGCGTAATAGAGGTGGCGCAACGGAGCCAGCGCCGAATTGATGGCGTGCAAGAACCAAAAGGAGGCCACTTCCTGAGCCGAATATCCGGCAGCCAGGCCTGTTTGCGGGCGAACGCTGCGGAGCAGAGTTGCGCTCTTGACCTCCAGCATCTCGACTAAACGCCGCAGGATCATCATGAGGCGCTCGCTGGCGCTGATGTCCAAACACGGCGGGATGAAGTCAGGGTCGTAAATGAAGTGTCCCGCGCCATCCCGCATGATGCGCGCCACCGGCAAAGTGAGCCAGTCATCGGCAGGCTCGGTGTCGGCGAGGAGCCGGATGTTCTTGCGGCCCAACTGCACGGGCTTCTCATCGCGTCCTGTGTTCTCATCGGCGAGCAAGCGCGGCTCAGCCAGATAGCGGACCGGCTCGCCGTTCTGTTGCTCGGCGGGCAAACAGTTCAGGCCGTCGGGCCGACGCGGAGGCACCGCGAGCATGACCGTTAGCCGCTCCCGCGTCGGCGGAAACAATTCCGCGATGTTGCGTGGCGGGGGCAAGGGATCGCTGTCGGGCATTTCAAAGGGCAAGCCGTCCGGGAAGACCCCTCGGGCGTGCACCACCGAGACCGTACCGTTGAGCAAAGCTTCCGCGTCCAGGCCACAGCCGCACAGCCCCCAGGGTTCGTACCACAAGCTCGAGGTCACGAACCGTATGGCGTCCTCGAAATACCGGTTTTGGGCCTGGAAATGGTGCGGCCCGAGGTACATCCCCTCTGACCAAACCACGCGCGAGAGGTATCTCATTCGTCACCGCCCCGTTCAGGACGTCGAGCTCCCCGCCGGCGCTTGAGCGACTGCGCAACGAAAAGCTTACCAGACGTATTATAGTCGTCCCCTGGCCGGAGCGTACAGATGCGCCGTGGTATTTTTGCCGCGTTTGCGCCGGCGTTCAACCTCCCGAGGCCCGGCTCTCCAGGAAGCGCGCCAGTTCGTCACGCGGGAAAACCGGCAGAGGGGTTCCTGCTTCGTCTTCCACCGCTGTGAGGCGTTCGGCAGCCGGCAGCGCCTCGCCGATGATGGCGGCCGGGATGCCTGCCTCCCGGAGGCGCTCAAGGGCAGGCGCGGCCTGCGCCGGATCCACCGCGGCCAGCAAGGCGCCGGAGGCCAGCAAGCCCAACGGATCCAGATCCAGCGCACCGGCAATCGCACGGCACTCGGCTAACACCGGGACCGCGTCCCGTCGCACGCGCAGCCGGAGGCCCGAAGCTTCGGCCAACTCATGCAACGCGGTGAAGACGCCGCCCTCGGTGGGATCGTGCATGGCGTGCACGCCGCCGGCCGCGCAAAGCAAGCGCGCTGCCGGGAGAACGGAGATGCCAGGCGCCTCGAGCCAGCCGGCTGCTGTCTGGATGACGTCCTCCGGGACGCCGCGCGCCCGCAGCAGATCCGCATGCTCGAGAGCCAGGATAGCCGAACCCTCGATGGCCACGCCGCCCGCGAGCAGGATCGCGTCACCCACGCGCGCACCGGAACTCAGGACCAATCGTTCGCGCCTCACGGCGCCGATCAGGCAGCCGACCAGGATGGGCCGGTCCAGGCCCACGGTCATTTCGGTGTGGCCGCCGATGAGCGAGATGCCCGCTCGCTGGCAGGCCTCCCGAAGCTCCTCGAACAGCCCGGCCGCTTCTGCGACCGAGATGCCCTCGGGCAACAGTGCGGTGACCAGCAACCAGCGCGGCTCGGCGCCCATCGTCGCCAGGTCGTTGGAGTTGACCGCGATCAAGTAACGTGCGGGCCGGCGGGCGGCGAAGGTGATGGGGTCGGTTTTGATCACCAGCAACTCTGGGGCGCCGACGTCCAGGACCGCGGCATCCTCGCCGATCCGAGGGCCGACCACAACAGCGGGATCGTGGGTTGGCAGCGATGCGAGCAAGGGGCGGAGCAATTCGTGGGGCAGCTTACCGGCGGGCAAGCGGCCTCCGGGAACTTGCAGCGAGAGGTAAGAATCGGTTTGCGACATCGGGGTCCTGATCACTGGCTCAGCCGATTCTCCAGTACGAGCGAGCGGTGAACCCAAGTAACCCGCATTCCGGAGCGGTCGCCATTTCAATTGAATACACTATAGGTTAGCTATGCCGGCGCTTCCTCAACCATTGCCGACGCCTCCTGCGCCAGAACCGGGTCCTTTGCGTCCGGTCCCGGCGCCTGTACGGCGCCCGTCGCGTTGGAGGCTGGTGCTGTCTTTGACCCTCGTGATGGCCTTGATCGGAGCGCTGGCCTGGCTGTGGCTCAGGCCACAGTTTAGCGGGGGCGGCCCGCCGGTCTTAGTCCACACCACCAAGGTGGTTCAGGGAACCTTCAAACGGACGGTGCGCATCAGCGGGCAGACTTCCGCCCGCCACTTCGCCAACATCGTGGTTCCTCTGGTGCGTGCGCCGGACTCCCGGCAAGGCATGGTGTTGGTGCAACTAGCCAAGCCGGGCACCTTCGTCAAGAAAGGGGACGTGGTGGCGCAGATTGATCCGCAGAGCTTGGTGGACCACATTGACGATGTCAAAGATCAAGTTGCGCAAGCCAGCAACAACATCAAGAAGCGCCTGGCTGAGCAAGCCGTAGATTGGGAGAACCTGCAACAGACCCTCCGCGTGGCGAAGGCCAATTGGGACAAGGCGCTGTTGGACTTGAAGGCCGCCGAGGTCAAGACCGAGCTGGAGCGGGAAATCTACCGGATCCGCGCCGAAGAGGCGGAGGCCAACTACAAGCAACTACAAGCCGACATTCCCAAGACCAAAGAGCGTCAAGCCGCCGACCTTCGGATGCTGGAAATCGCTCATAAGCGCCAGTTGGTTCATCTGGAAAATCACACACACGACCTGACTCGCTTCACGATTCGGGCGCCCATGGACGGGCTGGTGGTGATGCAGCAGGTGTTCCGATCCGGCGAGGCCGGTCAGATCCAGGAGGGCGATCAAGTTAGTCCTGGCCAGCAGATCATGAAGATTGTGGATCTGCGCAGCATGCAGTTGGAGGCGGCGATCAACCAGGCGGAGAACAACGAGTTTCGCGTGGGGCAGCGCGCGCGTGTGGGCCTGGACGCGTTTCCCGGGCTTGAATTTGACGGCGTGGTAAGCTCCATCGGGGCGCTGGCGGTGCGCCCCGGCCGGGGTGAGAGCTATTATCTGCGCACCGTGCCCATCCGCGTCTCGATTCAGGGTAGCGATCCGCGCCTGATCCCGGATCTGTCGGCCTGGGCCGAGATCGAGATCGAGCGGGAGGACAATGTCGTCCTGATTCCGCTCGAAGCAATCCACCGAGAGGACGGGCGCGATGTGGTCTATGTACGCCGCGGAGACCGCTACGAGAAACGCGCCGTGACCCTGGGCCCGCGCAACCAGCTCCAAGCCGTGGTGCGTGAGGGACTCAAGCCCGGCGAAGAAATCGCGCTGGAACGGCCTCCGCAAGCGCAACCCCAACGTTGAGCCGTTTCCGCACCACTCGCTCCGAGGGCAATCCACCGCCGCGAGACGCCCGGAGCCGGGGATCAGTGGGCTTTTTCCGCCAGCAACAGCAGGGATTGTCCTAGCGGGAGGTTCACGCCTGTAGCGAGGATCCGCGCTTCCAGTCCGAGGGCGGCGCCGAGGGCTGTGTCAAGCCACGCGGGCAGGGGCTGGAGGCCACTGGAGGGTGGCTTGCGAAGCAGCGGCTCCCAGAGGCGGAATTTGGCCAGCGCCACGGGAAGCAGCAAGGAGTTGGCGTAACTGATGCGCAAGGGACGCAAGCCGACGCGCTCCACAGCGGCCTTCAGACGGGCGCGTGTGAATCGCTGGCACTCACCGGTGAACTGCGAGTGGCGGCTGCGGAGCACCTTCAGGGCCGCTGCGCGGAGGACCAGCAGCCCCTTCGGGGCCAGCACGCGCGCCAGTTCCTGGAGGGCGCGAATCTCTTCCCCAGAGGGGAAGTGCACCAGGACATCGAGCGAAAAGACAGCGTCGAAGCTACCCTCGGGAAAGGGCAAGCGGCGGATATCGCATTGCGCCATGCGCTGGACACCGAGTCGCCGACCGTGCTGAAGCCCTTCCCAGGCTAAATCCACGGGGAAGACCTGCCAGCCGTAACGGGCCTCCAGTTGGCAAGCGAAGTGACCGGTGCCGCAGCCGGCTTCCAATACCCGCCGGATGGGGCGCTGCGCGACGAGCGGCTCGAGGATGCGGAACAGGATCTGGCGCATCCCCCGGAACCACCAGAAGTCTTGCTCGGCCGCCGCCAGGAACTGGAATTCGGCCGGATTCATCAGGCCGGGATCATCGCCAGGCGGCGCCGCTGGCCGCGATGTTCGGGCATGGCGCAGGAGATCGGTTCTGCGCGGTTGAGGTAGTGCTCCAGGTGCTCGCCGTACCAGTGAAGAGTGCGGTGCACACCCTCAGCAAAACCCAGTTGCGGGATCCAGCCCAATTCTCGCCGAATCCGGGTCGAGTCGCTTACATAACTGCCGATGTCAATCATCTTTCGCTCGGGAGGAAAAGGGCGCGTAGTGACTTTGACGCCTCCGGCCGCGGCGATGATCTCTGCGATGCGAAACAGCGAGAGCGCCTCCGGGCCTCCCACGTTATAGGTTCGGGAGGGCAGCGTCTGGACGGCGCCCGCCGACAGGAAAGCGGCGACAGCGTCGTCTACGTGAAGGGGATCGCGGAGTGAATCCCCACCATTGAACACCTCCAGATCCTGCCTTAGCAGAGCGCGCCGCAGGAAGGTGCTCAGCACGCCCTGGCACGGGATGTGGAGGGCCATTCGCGGACCGTAGACGTTGGTGAGCCTGAGGACAACGGCATCCAGTTGCCCCAGCCGGCTGAGCATCAAGTGATACATGGTGGCCGCGTATTTGTGGACGCCGTTGAAGTCCACGGGCTCCACGGGGTGGTCTTCGTCAACGGGAAGATACCGTGGCACGCCGTAGATCTGCCGCGTGCTGGCGTAAACCACACGCACACCGGGGCAGCACCGCCGGAGGGCTTCCAGGAAGCGCAACTGGGCCACGGTGTTGATTTCGAGGTCTCGCTCCGGAACGGCCATGCTGTGGACATGGCTGACCTCACCGGCCAGGTTGAAGACCGCATCCAGCCCTTGCAATGCGTCTTGGAAGAGGTGCGGGTCCCCGATATCGGCCGGGATGACGCGAACCTGCTCAGCCACCGGGGCCAGGTTGTAAGGGTTTGCGCCGCAGCCGCTCCGCGAACTGTCTACCACGGTCACCGACGCGCCCAACTCGACCAGGCGGATCGCGAGATTGCTTCCGATGAATCCCAACCCGCCGGTGACGAGAACTTTTTTGCCTTGGTAAGTCAAGCTGCTGTTCTCACCCTTTCCGGAGAAACGGTTATTTTATACACCAACCGGCCGCCCCTTGCAAGCCCGAGGGGTGCGGTTGCTCGAATGCGGGCGGGCACAAGCGGGCTGCGGGTTCCGGGGGTCCCGCGTCGCGCCCTGTTGACTTGGTCGCCGCCGGCGTGAGCATACTGGCTCGGAGGTCCACGGTCATGCTCCGCAGAAGCTTCTTGCAGAGTCTCAGCGCGATGCCGGCGCTGCCGGCGTTGCCGTTTCAGGAAGAAAAGAGCCGGTTGAAGATCACCGGCGTTCGCCTGGTGCGCACTCGCCCCAAGCGTCCGCTGCCCGCCTACCAACCGGCTCCCGGGTCTTGGTCCACGCAGGGCGTAGAGGTGGCCAGCCCCATGTCGGTCTATCCCAAATATAAGGCGCGGCGGTCGCTTTACTTTCCCGACCCCGGCCAACTGGAGGGCTTCACGGTGGAGATTTCCACCGACAAGGGAGTCAAGGGTTACGGTATCGGCGGGGTGGGCGGCGGCTTCGTCGTGGAGAGACACCTTACCAAGCTGCTGCTCGGTGAGGACCCGTTCGATGTCGAGAAGCTATGGGACATCATGTGGCGGGCGACGATGCACTACGGGCGCAAGGGGTTGGTCATCAACGCCATCAGCGGCGTGGATCTGGCGCTGTGGGACCTGATCGGCAACGCATTGGGCGAGCCGGTCTATCGCTTGCTGGGCGGCGCCACCAAGGACCGCATCCCCGCCTACTGCACCGGCAATGACATCGAGCAGCACATTCAGTTCGGCTACCGGCGCTTGAAGCTTGCCATGCCGCACGGGCCGGCCGACGGTCGAGAAGGCATGAAGAAGAATCTGGAGCTGATCCGCCGCACGCGCGAAGCTCTGGGGCCGGACGGGGACATCATGCTGGACTGCTGGATGGCCTGGACTGAGGACTATACCCTGGAGATGGCGGAACTGGCTGCACCGTACCGCATCTACTGGATGGAGGAGTGTCTTCCGCCCCATGACTACGCGGGCTTCGGAAGGCTCAACGCGGCCATCAAAACGACGCGCATCGCCACCGGAGAACACGAATACACGCGCTACGGATTCCGCCTGTTGTTGGAACACCGCGCGGCAGCCATCTGGCAGCCGGACATTCACTGGTGCGGCGGTTTAACAGAGTTGCGGCGCATCGCAGCGCTCGCGGCTGCGTATGATATCCCGGTGATCCCCCACGGGGGAGGGAGCCGCGACGCCGTGCACTTTATCATGGCCACAGTGAACAGCCCCTGGGCGGAACTGTTCATGCTGGCCCCCGGCGGCCCGCCGGAAGTCTATCAACGCTACGAGGAAGAGAATTCGCTCACCCGGGGGCCTGAAGGGATCTATACGCGCCCGTCGGAGGGGCCGGGTTTCGGCTGGGATTTCGAGGTGATTTCCTGAGCCAGGCGGCGCGCCTGAGGGCGCCGGGGCTCTCTATACTGAAGTTGAAGCATGCCCGCCGAGACTCGAGAGCTCACCGTGCGCCGGTTCTTCGGGCCGCGCGGGGTGCTCTCGTGCTGGCATCCGAACTATGAATTCCGGCCCGGCCAGATGGAGATGGCGGAGGCCGTCTGGGAGGCTCTCGAACGCGGGCGCCATCTGATTGTGGAGGCCGGCACGGGGACAGGCAAGACTCTGGCTTACCTGGTCCCTGCCATTCTTTCCGGCAAACGGGTCGTGGTTTCAACGGGGACAAAGAACCTTCAAGAGCAGATTTATTATAAAGATATTCCATTTTTAGCGAAGATCTTCGGCCGCGATCTTCGAGTTTGTTATATGAAAGGTCGTAATAACTACGCGTGCCGGCAGAAGATTTATGACGCCGATAAAGAGACCTTTTTCGAGGGGCTCGAAGAAGTAGCCGACTTTCAGATCATCCGGGAGTGGGAAAAGACGACCCAGACCGGCGATCGTGCGGAGATTACGACGCTGCCGGAAGAGAGCAGCGCCTGGAACAAAGTGGACGCGCGCCGGGAGCTTTGCAGCGGCCAGAAGTGCCCCCAATTTGAGCGGTGTTTTATCACCCTGATGCATCAGAGAGCAGTCGAAAGCGACATCGTGATCGTAAATCACCATTTGTTTTTTGCCGATCTGGCCCTGAAGGAAAACGAAGCCGGCGCTGTGATACCGGAATACTTCGCAGCGGTTCTGGATGAGGCGCACGAAATCGAGGAAGTTGCGGGGCAGTATTTCGGGGTTCAAATTTCCAACTACCAATTTCAGGAATTGCGTCGGGATATCGCCGCAGTGGCGCGGCGCAAGCAGTTCGGCTCCCAGGAACTGGATCAGATTCTGGAACGCCTGGATGAATTGACGCAGCGCTTTTTCGCCTTGTTCGGGCAGGAGGAGGGACGGTGGGCCTTCCGCGAGCAAGAGGAGTTCCTGAAGCGCCACGAAGAAGCCTATACGGACCTGCTGCGAGCGCTGGAGCTGGTGAGCGCCCATCTGGGTTTGGTCAAGAATCAGCCCGAGGAAGTAGGCCCGCTGGTGCGTCGTGCGGGCGAGCTCGCTCGCAACCTTCAGTTCTGGATGGAGGCTTGCGAGCGGGGGTTCGTCTACTGGATCGAGCGGCGGGGACGCGGGTGCTTCCTTCAAGCCACGCCGATTGACGTGGCAGGGATCCTGGCCGAGAAGCTATTCGGGCGCCTGGATACGGTGATTCTGACGTCGGCCACTCTGGCGGTGGGCGGGCGCTTCGATTACATCCAGCAGCGGCTGGGCGTGCCGGAGGCCCGCACGCTGATCGTGCCCGGTCACTTCGATTATCGCCGGCAGGCGTTGCTTTACGTTCCCCAGCACTTGCCGGATCCGCGCGATCCCGCGTTCCCGCGGAAGGCTGCCGAGGAGATCGTGCGCGTTTTGCGGCTCAGTCGCGGCCGCGCCTTCGTCTTATGCACCAGCTACCAGCAGATGCGGCAGATCTACGATCGGGTCTCACTGGCGCTGGAATATCCCTGCCTGCTGCAAGGCACCGGACCGCGGACCGCGCTGCTGGATGAGTTCCGCCGGACGCCTCATGCGGTGCTGTTCGCCACCGCTTCGTTCTGGCAAGGCGTGGACGTGCCGGGCGAACAACTCAGTTGCGTGATCATAGACAAGCTGCCGTTTGCGGTACCGAGCGATCCGGTGGTGGAGGCACGCATCCGCGCCATTCGCGAGGAGGGCGGCAATCCCTTTTATGAATATCAGCTCCCGCAAGCGGCGTTGGCGCTCAAGCAAGGGTTCGGCCGCCTGATCCGCAGCGCGACCGACCGCGGGGTGCTGGTTCTGTTGGATAATCGGATCAGCAGGCAACGCTACGGCCGGGTCTTTTTCGAGAGCCTGCCGGAATACTCCTTTACGACCGAGTTAGAGCAGGTGGAGAAGTTTTTCCATGTTTGAGATCACGGTGGAGGAAACCTTCGCCGCCGGTCACTTCCTGCGCAACTATCGCGGCAAGTGCGAGAACTTACACGGCCACAACTACAAGGTCGAGGTGACGCTGGCGGGCAGGGAACTGGACGCCGCGGGGCTGCTGTTGGATTTCGTGGAGGTCAAACGCCTGCTGCGCGAGCTTGCGGAACGGTTCGATCACAAACTCCTCAATGATGTGCCGCCGTTCGATCAACTGAATCCGACGGCGGAGACGATCGCCCGGCATTTCTATGAAGAGCTGAAGCGGGCGCTGGAGGGGACGCCGCACCGGGACCGCGTGCGCGTGGCTCGCGTGCGGGTTTGGGAGACCGAGACAACCTCGGCGGCGTATAGCGACAGCGGGGATGCAGGATTCCAGGCGTGATGACCGACGGCCCGCGGCCACGGAGGCCATCGGGGGGCGGCGGGATCCGACCGGGGCTCACACAAGCGCGGCGGCAGTGAGTGCGCGGCGACCGCCGCGATGCGCGTTTGGACTATGCTGATACTCCGCCCGGAGGATCGTGATGAGTGCGTGCGGCTACACGCGGCGATTCTGGCTGACCGCTACAGGGGTTTCGCTGGCGAGCGCTCCGTCGGCAGCGCCGAACATCCGATGGGGTTTGGGAATTGTGACCTGGGTGGTTCGAGCGCGGCGCGAGAAGAGGCCGCTCGAATGGCCTGAGATTCTCTCCGACATCGAACAGGGAGGCTTTGAAGGAATCGAGGTCTACACGCAGGACACTTTGCCTGTGAACGACGAAAACATGGAATCCCTGGAACGGCTGCTGGCTGCCAGGCGCCGGGTGAAACTGTGCGGCATTTATTGGGCCGATCGCTTCCACCTGGACGCCGAGCACGAGCGGATCCGCAAGGAGTGCCGGCGTTTCCTCGGCTACCTGAAACGTTTTGGCGCGGATCGGTTGATCATCGGCCCGCCGGGACCGGATGTGGAGGACGAGCGGCGCGCCATCTCCAGCATGGCCCGCATCGTGAATGAAGTCGGCAAGATCGCTCTCCTGGAGTACGGCGTGAAAGCAGGCATTCACCCCCACGTCAACGGTCTGATCGAAAATCCGCGTCAGATTGACCAGCTCATGGAAGAGACCGACCCGCGCTATTTCAACTTCGCCCCCGACACCGCCCAGATCTGGATGGGAGGCGGCGAGGTGGTGCGGATGTTTGAGAAGTACAAGAACCAGCTGGTTTATATCCACTACAAGGACATCCGTGCTTACCACCGCGGGTTGAAGGGGTACCTGGACAGTGTCGTCGAGCTGGGCCGCGGCGTGATTGATTTCCCCGCCTTGCATCGGATTCTCAAGAGCGTCCGCTATCGAGGTTGGATCACGATTGACCTGGATAACGCGAGGATTTCGCCGCTGGAGAGCGCGCGGGTGCAGCGCGAGTATATAGATCGCGTTCTGGCGCCGATTTACGCATAGTCTCCCAGCTTGCGGACGAGGCCTTCGCTCCGGGCCCATCCACTTCGGGATTGGTCTATCATGATGAGTGCCATGAAACCGCAACGCTGGATCTGCTGGGTGGGTTTGCTGGCGCTGGCGGCGGCCGTGGTGGCGGCCGCTGACGTGACCGGCAAGTGGAAGGCGGAGATGCCCGGACCGGGCGGGGCTACACGGGAGGTGACCTTCACCTTCAAGGTGGAGGGCGACAAGCTCACCGGGACCATGACCACACCGCGCGGCGAGCGAGAGATCTCCGAGGGCAAGGTCTCCGGCGACGAGATCTCCTTCGTGATGGTGATGCCAGGCCGCGAGGGCGGCGAGGTGAAGATCCGTTACACCGGCAAGGTGGCCGGAGACGAGATCAAATTCACCAGCCGGCGCGAAGGATCTGAGCGCAGCTTCGAATTTACGGCCAAGCGCGCTCAGTGATCGGCGCTCGGGGCACGGGTGGCGGCATCCGGGGCGAGGGTGTGCATCGCCGTCTTCGCCGGGACCGGTCACGCTGCGCACGCCGGCCACAGGCGGCTTTCGTGGTACAAGCGGCGGGGCCGATCGAGCGCAAGCACGGAGGCGCGGTAAGGGCGCGCCTCTTCCAACACCTCGGGGTCCGCAGCCCGCCTGCTATAATCGTGGTTTCTTCGGGCCGGCGTGAAGGGCCGAAGAACTCAGAGAGCGGCTACTGGGGCAGGCGCCGATGAAGAAAGTGATTCTGTTACAACCGCGCGGTTTCTGCGCCGGTGTGGTGCGCGCCATTGATGTGGTGAAGCTGGCGCTTCAGCTTTACGGCGCGCCGATTTACGTGCGCAAGGAGATTGTGCACAACCGCCACGTGGTGGAGGAATTGCGGCGCGCGGGCGCGATTTTTGTGGAAGAACTCGAGGAAGTGCCGGCCGGGGCGCGCGTGATCTTCAGTGCGCACGGCGTGGCGCCCGAGGTACGCCGTCAGGCGCGTGACCGCGGATTGCGGGTGATTGACGCCACCTGCCCGTTGGTGACCAAGGTTCACCTGGAAGCTGTGCGATTCGCCCGGCGCGGATTCACCATCGTGCTGATCGGGCATCGAGAACATGACGAAGTGATCGGTACGCTGGGCGAAGCGCCGGAGTGCACGGTGGTGGTTTCCTCGATCGAGGAGGTGGACCGGTTGGACCCACCGGATCCGGAGCGGGTCTGCTACATCACGCAGACCACGCTCAGTCTGGACGAAACGCGACACATCGTCGCGCGACTGAGAGAACGCTTCCCCAAACTGGAAGGACCGCCGGCGCAAGATATCTGTTACGCCACCGAGAACCGGCAGTTGGCGGTGAAGGCGGTGGCGCCGCTGTGCCAGCTCTTGTTGGTGGTCGGCTCCCAGAACAGCTCGAACTCGAAACGGTTGGTGGAGGTGGCGCGCAGCGCGGGCGTGGCCGCTCACCTGGTGGACGATGCCGGGCAGCTCGATCCAGCCTGGTTCGAGGGTGTGGGGACGGTGGCGGTGACGGCCGGGGCTTCGGCGCCTGAGTATCTGGTGCAAGATCTGGTGGAGCAGTTGCGAGCGCACGGCTTCGTGGAGGTTCAGGAGATGGCGTTGAAAGAAGAGGACGTGCGGTTCACGCTGCCCCCGCAACTGGCCGCAGACGCCTCACGTCTAGTAGCTCTAAAGCCATGACAGCCAAGTCCTCAGTAGTTCATGCTTTAACGGCCGGGGTCGAAGAGGCCAGATCCCGGGCTGCCGAATACCTGTTGGGCCTCCAGCACCAGGACGGTTGGTGGCATGCAGAACTGACGGCGGACACGACGCTGGAATCCGACTTCATCCTGCTTCAGTTGTGGCTTTATCCGCCGGAGGACGGGCGTTGGAACCCGCCGACCCGTCCGCTGGTGGAAAAGGCCGTCGCCTCGATCCTGGCGCGCCAACTGCCGGATGGGGGGTTCAACATTTACCCGCAAGGTCCGGCCGATGTCAGCGCCACGGTGAAGGCGTACTTCGCCTTGAAGCTGGCCGGCCTGCCGGCGGACGATCCGCGCCTGGCAAGCGCTCGGCAGCGCATTCTCGAGCTGGGGGGCATCCAGGCCGCCAACAGTTACGTCAAGATCAACCTGAGTCTTTTTGATCTGTATCCGCGGCGTTACTGCCCCAGCATTCCGCCGGAGATGATCCTGCTGGGCAGTTTCGTCTATCAGATGTCCTCCTGGACGCGCGCGATTGTTATCCCGCTGTCCATCGTGCACGCCGCGAACCCACGTCGGCCGGTTCCTGCGGGATTCACGCTCCAGGAGCTCTACCACCCCGAGCGCGGCTTCGGTTGGCGGCGGGATCCGCAGTTGCTGAGCTGGCGGAATTTCTTCCTGGACGCCGATCGGTTTTTGAAATTCTGGGAGCGGCACGGCGTGCGGGCTCTGCGTGCGGCGGCGATCCGCAAAGCCGAGCGGTGGATCCTGGAGCGCACGCGTTATTCCGACGGCCTGGGCGCCATTTATCCGCCGATGATGTACGTCATCATGGCGCTGGATGTGCTGGGCTACAAGCCGGATCACCCGGACCGAGCCGAGGCCGAACGTCAGTTCAACCGGTTGATGACCGACGATGGCCAGCGCTTCTTTTTCCAGCCTTGCTTCTCGCCGGTCTGGGATACGGCGATCGCCACGTTTGCGCTGGGATGCGGTCCGCATGATGCTGGAGCGCTGCGGCGCGCCGCCGATTGGCTCCTCAGCAAAGAGGTCCGCCACAAAGGTGATTGGGCGGTGAAGCGGCCGGATCTGGAGCCTTCCGGCTGGTACTTCGAGTGGGCCAACGAGTTCTACCCGGACATTGATGACACGGCCATGGTGTTACTGGCGCTGAGCCGCGCGCGCAGTTCGGATCCGCGTCGCCAGCAGGCCGCCGAGCGACGTGCGCTGAACTGGCTGCTCGGCATGCAGTCGTGCGACGGCGGCTGGGCGGCCTTCGATGTGGATAACAACTGGACGCCGCTCAGCTACATGCCTTTTGCGGACCACAATGCCATGTTGGATCCCACGTGCCCGGATATCACGGGGCGTGTGCTGGAAGCTCTCTGCGTGCGCGGGCTGAAGAGCGATCATCCGGCGGTGCGGCGCGCGGTCGCCTACCTGCGCCGCACGCAGGAGGCAGACGGAAGCTGGTACGGGCGCTGGGGTGTGGATTATCTTTACGGGACGTTTCTGGCGCTGCGCGGGCTGCGAGCGGCCGGAGAAAGCGATCGCGAAGCCTACATTTTACGGGCCGGCGAGTGGCTGCGATCCATCCAGAACGCGGACGGAGGTTGGGGTGAGAGTTGCGCCAGCTACGAGGCCAACTGCTTCGTGCCCGCAGCGAGCACGCCCTCGCAGACCGCCTGGGCGCTGCTGGGGTTGATGGCCGCCGGGGATACAAACTCCGAAAGCGTGCGCAAGGGAATTCAATACCTGATCGAGACGCAACGCGCGGACGGCACCTGGGATGAGGAGCTGGCGACCGGGACGGGGTTCCCCAAAGTCTTTTACCTGACGTATCACCTTTACCGCCACTCGTTCCCTCTGTTAGCGCTGAACGCCTTTCTGGGTGCGCGCGCCGGAGGCTGAGGATGCGTTTTCCCCTCTCAATGACCGCCGGGTTGGCGGCGTACATTCTGCGCAACAAACTCCATCCTCCGCCGCAGTGGCAGCGGGATGAGAGCAGCAATGGCGACAATCCCTTTCGGGTCCTGAAGAGCAGCTCGAACGGCGCACAGCGCGCCCATCCCCTGCTGCACAAACGTTTCCCTCTGGTTTTGATGTTGGAACCGCTGCACGCCTGCAATCTCACGTGCACGGGGTGCGGAAGGATCCGCGAATACGAAACTTCCATCACCGAGAGACTTACCCTGGAACAGTGCTTGCGGGCCGCCGATGAGTGCGGGGCGCCGGTGGTCTCCATCGCGGGGGGCGAGCCGTTGCTGTATCCGGAGATCGGCGCGCTGGTCGCCGGCTTGCTCGAGCGGAAACGGCACATTTATCTCTGCACCAATGGTCTGTTGCTGCGCAAGCGGCTTTCCGAGTTTCGACCGGACCCGCGTCTGTTCTTCAACATCCACCTGGACGGGTTGGAGGAAACCCACGACCGCGCCGTGGAGCGTCCCGGCGTGTTCCGCGAGGCCATCGAGGCGATTCGCGCCGCCAAGGCCGCGGGCTTCAAGGTTTCGACCAACACCACGATTTACAAAGACACGGACATGGCGGAGATCGAGCGCCTGTTCGAGTATCTGGAGCCCTTCCAGTTGGACGGTCACATGCTGTCGCCGGCCTATGGTTACTCTGCCGTGAATCATCGCGAGATTTTCATGACGCGTGAGGACGTGCACGAGAAATTCCGAGATGTTGATCGGCTGGCGCGGCGCTTCCGACTGAACGCCACCCCGGTATATCTGGAGTTTCTCCAGGGCAGGCGCGACTTGCCTTGCACGGCCTGGGGTAACCCGACTTACAACGTGAAAGGTTGGAAGGCGCCCTGTTACTTGATCACCGATGCACACTACGCCACATTTGAGGAATTCATGGTGCGCACACCCTGGAACAGTTACGGCCGCGGTCGGGATCCCCGCTGCGAACACTGCATGGTGCACTGCGGGTTCGAGCCGTCGGCGGCGCTGGGGATCAACTTCCGACCGGGCGACGCTTTGAAACTGGTGCGCTGGGCTCTGAAATAGGCCGTGAAACCGACGTTGGTGACCGGGGCCACCGGTTTCGTGGGCTGGCACGTCGCTCGCACCCTGTTGGAGAAAAGCCACAGAATTCGGGCGCTTGTGCGGCCCGGTTCGCAGTTGCGCGAGCTGGAAGCCGAGATCGTGATCGGGGACCTGCGTGATCCCACCTCGCTGGAGCGGGCGGTGTCCGGTTGCGAGTTGGTCTTCCACGTGGCGGCGGACTACCGATTGTGGGCGCGGAATCCTCGTGAGCTGTACGAGTCCAACGTGCAGGGCACCCGCAACCTGCTGGAGGCCGCGCGGCGCGCAAAGGTCGAGCGCGTGGTTTACACCTCGACGGTGGGAGCCGTCGGCATCCCGCGAAAGGGTTTGGGCGATGAAGAGACTCCGGTGTCCTTGCGAGACATGGTGGGCGCTTACAAGCGGTCGAAGTTTCTGGCCGAACAAGCGGCTCTGGAGGCGGCCGCCGATGGGCTGCCCGTGGTCATCGTGAACCCCACCGCGCCCATCGGGGACCACGATTTCAAACCGACGCCCACGGGTCGCATCATCCTGGATTTCTTGCGCGGAGCCATGCCGGCTTACATTGACACCGGTCTGAATTTTGTGGATGTCAAAGACGTGGCGGAGGGTCACCTTCTGGCCTGCGAGCGCGGACGCGCGGGGCGGCGCTACATCCTGGGGTCCGAGAATCTGACCTTAGAACAGTTTCTCCGGCGCCTGGCGGCGGTGAGCGGACGGCCGGCGCCGCGCTGGCGCATCCCTTACGCAGTGGCGCTGCTGGGGGCGGTTTTCGACACCGGTTGGGCGCGTCTGAGCGGCCGTCCGCCGCGTGCGCCGCTGGAGGCCGTAAGGATGGCGCGCAAGAAGATGTACGTTTCGAGCGGCCGCGCGGCGCGCGAGCTGGGCTACGCGCCGAAACCGGTAGACGACGCCATCCGCCGGGCGGTGGAGTGGTTTCGCACGCATGGCTACTGCTAATCGCGGTCCCATCTTACTGCTGGCTGCCGATCGGCGGGAGCTGAGGGGCCTGCTGGCGCGCTGCCGCATGGTCGAAGGCTTGAGGTGGGGCTTGGATTTTGCGGTGCGGGCCGAGCTGAACGGCGCGGCGCTGGTGGTGGCGGCCGGAGGACCGGGGCCGCAGTTGGCGGCGCGGGCCGTAGAGGGAGTTCTGGCCCGCGAGAGGGTCAGCGCGGTGCTGAGCATCGGGACCTGCGGCGCTCTGGATTGCACGCTGGTACGGGGAGAGATCTTTGTGGCGACGGAAATCCGCTGCGCGCGGAGCGGCCGCGTGTTCGGCGCATGGCGGCCGGAGTGCGCGGGGACGTGCCGCACAGGTGTGCTACTCTCTGTGGATCGGGTGATACGCACGGCGGAGGAGAAGGCTTCGCTAATCTGTCGCGGCGCGGCCGTCGAAATGGAAGCGGCAGCGGTAGCCGCGTTGGCTGAGCAGCACAGCCTGCCGTGCGGCGCGGTGCGGGTCGTGCTCGACACCGCGGAGGAGAGTTTTTCGATTGACTTCAACGCCCTGCGAGCCGCCGACGGACGCTTCAGGCCTTGGGGGATTGCGCGATGGGCGTTGATGCATCCGGGTTCGGCCGTGCCGGAGCTGTTGCGACTGCGTCGCCACTTGAGTATGGCCGCCGATCGTTTGGGGGAGTTCCTTGCCGCCTGCCGCTTCTGAATTCGCCATACCCAAGACCATGCGCGCCGCGGTGTACGTGGGGCCGGGTCGGCTCGAGATCCAGGAAGTGCCTGTGCCGAGCATCGGGTCAGGCGAGCTGCTGGTGAGAGTAGAAGCCTGCGGAATCTGTCACACGGACCTCAAGAAGATCGAGCACGGCTTGTTGCCGCCGCCCCGTATTTTCGGACACGAGATCGCGGGGGTGGTGGCTGCGGCGGGCCCCGGAGTGCGGGAGTTTCAACCCGGCGATCGGGTGGTGGTCTTCCACCATGTGCCGTGTCAGGATTGTTTCTATTGCCGGCGCAAACTTTATGCCCAGTGCCCGGTGTACAAGCGCGTGGGCGTAACGGCAGGGTTCGAGCCCTCAGGGGGCGGCTTCGCCGAGTATGTGCGGGTGATGGACTGGATCGTGCGGCGCGGCGTGGAGAAGATTCCCGAAGGCGTGAGCTTCGAGCGCGCCTCGCTGGTGGAGCCGGTCAACACCTGTCACAAGGCGGTCGAGCAACTGGATCCGCAACCTGAGGACCTGGTGTTGGTTTTAGGACAAGGACCCATCGGGCTGCTGTTCACGATGTTGGTTCGGCGGCGCGGAGCGCGTGTGGCGGCCACCGACCGGATCGCGTGGCGGCGTGAATTGTCCCAGGCGGCAGGCGCGCTGGAGTGCTGGGATCCGGAGCGTACGGACGTGATCGAAGCCGTGCGAAGGATGAGTGAAGGCCGCGGCGCGGATCAGGTGATCGTGGCCGTCTCGGCGGACGGAATTGTGGCCCAGGCGGTGGCGGCCTCGCGACCGGGAAGCCGGATTCTGTTGTTCTCGCAGACATCCCCGGAGGAGAAGATCGAGCTGCCGGGGTCGGAGATTTGCGTGGCCGAGCGTACGGTGTTCGGTTGCTACAGCGCTTCGATTGAGCTCCAGCGGGAGTCGGCGCAACTGGTGTTCAGCGGCGAGTTGCCTCTGGATGGTTTAATAAGCCACTGCCTTCCGCTGGAGCAGATCGAAACGGGCGTCCGGCTTGCGTTGCATCCGCAGGAGAAATCGTTGAAAATAGTCGTTCGGCCCCAACAACGAAGTTGGCCGTGAGAGAGCCCGGGTATGGGCGGCCAGTCAGGCTGGATCCTCCGCAACCACTGCGCGCTCGGGAAAGGTGCCTATCGTGAAACGTGAAATGCTGGCTGCCGTGCTCTACGGCAAAGAACAGTTGCGCATCGAGCCGGTAGCCGTTCCGGAGTTAGGCGAGGGAGATCTTTTGGTCCGCGTCCGGGCAGCCCTGACGTGTGGGACCGACGTGAAGGTGTTTCGTCGAGGCTACCATGCGCGAATGATCATCCCTCCGGCGGTGTTCGGCCACGAGCTGGCGGGCGACGTGGTCGCGGTGGGTGAACGTGTGACGCGCTTCCGTCCGGGACAGCGCGTGGTGGCGGCCAATTCGGCGCCTTGCCGGCAGTGCTATTACTGTCGGCGCGGCGTGGAGAATCTCTGCGACGATCTGTTGTTTAACAACGGGGCGTACGCCGAATACATTCGGATTCCGGCCCGCATCGTGGAGCTGAACACCTACGAGATTCCGCCTCACATCGGCTATCAGGACGCAGCGCTGGTCGAGCCGCTGGCCTGCGTGCTGCGGGGAGTGGAAGAGACCGGCATGCGCGAGGGAGATCATGTGGCCGTGGTCGGACTCGGTCCTATCGGCCTGATGTTCGTGCGCCTGGCGAAGAATCTGGGCGCGCGGGTGATTGCTCTGGGCAGGCGCGCTGCGCAACTGGAGAACGCCGCATCCATGGGGGCCGATGAGGTGATCTCCACGTCCGAGGTGACGGACCCGGAGCGCGTGGTGCGCGATCTGACCGGCGGGCGCGGCGTGGACGTGGCCATCGAGGCGGTCGGCAAACCTGAAACCTGGGAGCTGGTGGTGCGCCTGGTGCGGCGGGGCGGCGTCGTCAATTTCTTCGGCGGGTGCCCGAGCGGCAGCCAGGTCTCGCTGGACACTTCGTTGCTTCATTACTCGGAGATCACCTGCAAAGCCAGTTTCCATCACACCCCGGATCATGTTCGGCGGGCGCTGGATCTGATCAGTCAAGGCGTCATCACCGCCCGCGGCTTTGTCAACCGTGTGGAACCTTTGACCAATCTGCTTTCGGTGATGCGCCATTTGACGAGCCACAACGGGCATCTGAAGACGGCCATCATTCCTTGAAGCGGGACGCCGGTGTTTTTATCGCCGCGAGAGTTCCTCGAGTCCCCGGAAGCCATGCAGCGGCGCTACAGCGCGGCTGAGGCGGAAGCATATACGCGCTGGTTGGCCAGGCGCCACTATGAGAATTTCCACGTGGCGACCTTTATGCTGCCCGCGCGCTTGAGGCAGGACTTTTACAACCTCTACGCCTATTGCCGGTGGGCAGACGATCTGGGTGACGAGATGGGCGACCCGGAGCGGAGCCTGCGCTTGCTTGCCTGGTGGGGTCAAGAGCTCGAGGCCCTGTACGAGGGCCGTGCCTGGCATCCGGTGTTCGTGGCGTTGCGCGAGACCGTCGAGCGTCATGAACTCCCCAAGGAGCTGCTGGCGGACTTGCTGCGCGCATTCGTGCAGGATCAAACGGTTCGGCGCTACCAAACGTACCAGGATTTGCTGGGCTATTGCCGTTACTCCGCCAATCCCGTAGGCCGATTGGTGCTGCATCTGTGCGGTTACCGGGACGCCGAGCGGCAGGAACTTTCCGACCGCACCTGCACGGCGCTCCAGTTGGCCAATTTCTGGCAAGACGTGTCCGTGGATCTGGAGAAAGACCGCGTCTATCTACCTCTGGAAGCCATCGAACGGCACGGCTACTCGCTGGCTGAACTTCAGGCGCGGCGGATCACGCCGGCGTTCCGCTCTCTGATGCGTGAAGCAGTGGAGCTGGCCCGCCGGCTGTTTCTGGAGGGGCTGCCGCTGGCGCGGCGGGTGGATCGGCGGCTGGCGGTGGATATCGAGTTGTTCAGCCGCGGAGGATTGCGTGTGCTGGAACGCATCGAGCGGCAGAATTACGATGTGCTGACGCGGCGTCCGGTCATCAGCCGGCTGGACCGAGTGCGCCTGTTGCTGGCCGCTTGGGCCCGCCAGACGTTTCGACGAGCGGCATGACGTCCCTGGCCGATTCCTATCGTTACTGCCGTGAGGTGGCCCGGCAGCGGGCGCGGAATTTTTACTACTCTTTTCTCCTGCTGCCGCGGGTGCAACGCGACGCCATCTGCGTGGTGTACGCCTTCATGCGTTACTCGGACGATCTGAGCGACGAACCGAGTCGCTTTCAACAGGCGCAGCAGGCGATCGAACAGTGGCGCCTGGAACTGCAAGGCGCGCTGCGGGGCGAGTACGGGGAGCGTCCGCTGTGGCCCGCCGTCCACGACACCATCCAACGCTACCGGATCCCCGCGGAGTATTTCTTCGAGGTCATCGAAGGGGTGCGCTCGGATCTGGCGCCGCGCCGCATCCAGACTTTCGAGGAACTCTATCGTTACTGCTATCAGGTGGCGTCGGTGGTGGGCCTGACGATCATTCACATCTTTGGTTTCCGGTCGCCGGAGGCGCTGCCGCTGGCGGAAAAGTGCGGCGTAGCATTTCAACTCACCAACATCCTGCGCGATATTCGCGAGGACCTGGGAAGGGGACGCGTCTACCTACCGGCTGAAGATCTGGCGCGCTTCAACGTGGATCCGGAGCAACTGGCAAGCGGCCCGCCGCCGGAGGGATTCCTGGACCTGTTGCGCTTCGAGGCCGCGCGCGCCCGGAGTTATTACGAAGAGTCGCGGCCCTTGCTGAACCTGATCGAGCCCGCCAGTCGTCCTTCCTTGAGGGCTCTGATCGAGATCTACTCTCGCTTGTTAGAGCGCATCGAGCGGGCGGGCACGGCGGCGCTCGAACAGAGGGTCGAGCTGCCGCTCAGGGAAAAGCTCGCCATTCTGGTGCGCGCGGCTCTGGCGCATCACTGAAGGGGCGCCGAAAGCAAGCGGGGAAGAGAGCGCCGGCGTCGAATGCGTCGTCGCGTCGCGGATCGGAAGGCACGGCGGATGGCTGCGCGCGAGGTGATGAGCGCAGCCGCGAGGGAAGCGCCGCTACGCCGGCGTGAGTCCCAGGCCTGGTCCTTGCGGCAGGATCAGTTTTCCGCGCTCGACGCGGACGCCGCGCCAGGGGTCGTTCGAGATCAGGAGATTCCCGTCCAGATCGGCGTAGTCAACCAAGGGAGAAAGGTGGGCGGCGGCGGTGACGGCCACCGAACTTTCGATCATGCAACCCAGCATGGTTTTCAACTTCAAGGCGCGCGCGATCTGGATCATGCGGAAGGCCTGCAAGATGCCGCCGCACTTGGCCAGCTTGATGTTGACGCCGTCGTAGGCCTCGGCCAGCCGCGGGATGTCGGCAGGATGCAAGCAGGCTTCGTCGGCGATGATCGGGATGTGGACGCGCGAGCGCACCCAGCGGGTCTCTTCGATCATCGGCGCAGGCAGAGGCTGCTCGACGAACTCCACGCCGTGCTTTTCGAGCCAGTTGATCTTGCGCACCGCTTCTTCCTTGGTTTTCCAGCCTTCGTTGGCGTCCACACGCAGCGGCTTCTGTGTTACGCTGCGCACGGCCTCGATGATGGCTTCGTCATTGGCCAGGCCGACTTTAATTTTCAGCACCGGGAACGGTTCGGCCTCCCGCACTTTTTGTCGAATGATCTCGGGTGTGTCAATGCCGATGGAGAAGGTGGTCAGAGGAGCGTCCTGCGGGTCCAGGCCGAAGTAGCGGTAGAGCGGCACGCCCAGTTGTTTGCCGAGCCAATCCATCAGCGCTACGTCCAGAGCGCACTTGGCGGCGTACTGGCCGGGCAGGCGGGCGAAGACCTGGTCCATGAGTTTGGCGAAGCGCCACGGATCGGCCTTTACGATCAGCTCGCGCAGCGATTCAAGCGCCTGCTCGGCCTGGCGGGCGTTCTCGCGGTAGCGAGCCAGGGGGGCGCCCTCTCCCACGCCGAGGGCGCCTTGAGCGCTAAAGCGGACGAAGAGATTGTCCCGGTATTCGCTGGTGGAGGTGGCTACGGTCCAGGTGTGCCGGAGCTTCAGGCGAATGATCTCGGTTTCAAAGCCATTGTCTGCCGCCGGCGGCAACGCCGCGGCGGCGCCCAAGCGCAACAGATCCCTGCGATTCACTTCAGCCTCCTGGCGGCCACGAAGAGTTTTTGCCAGTGCGGATCATCCAGCCGGTCTATGCGCACGACCGGCTGTTGATACGTCGTGGCGTTGATGAATTCACCGTTGCCCAGGTACATGCCGGTATGCGTGATTTTTTCCAGCGAGCTGCCGAAGTACAGCAAATCTCCGGGTCGCAGGTCTTCTTTTTTGACGGGCGCCATGCCTTCCCATCGGCACTGCGGTCCGGCATCGCGGGGGATGACTACGCCGCGACGCCGGCAGAGCATTTGAACGAAGCCCGAGCAATCGTATCCGAACGTGGATGTTCCGCCCCACAAATACGGAAGGCCCAGGAAGCGGCGAGCCAGGGCGATCACCTGTTCGACGTTCAGGGGCGCCGTATCGAAGTTGAGGTCGCCACGCTGGATCCAGGCCTGACCGCCGTCGGCGAGCCGGATGCGGACCCAACGTCCTCCGGGCTCGGGCTCCTCGAGGACTTCCAGGCGAACTTCGTAGGGGAGGGTCAGCAACGGCTGCCTCTTGGTGACATCCGGTTCGCGGTAGAGATTGGCGAACAGACTTTCGATCTGAGCCACGCGCCCCTGGGAAGCGTAGGGCGCCTCGTTCGGGCCCAGGCGTCGCAGCCAGGCCAGCGGCATCCAACCGGTGTACTGATCGGGGGTTTGAACTCTGGCCCACTCGTTGCGCTGCTCGAGCAAGATCACCGTGACGCCGTAGAGGGCCTGGGAGACCACGTCGGCCTCCTCGGTGGGTTGCGAGTACATGTTAGCGACCGGCTTGAGGACCACTCCGGCCGCTTGCGCCGAAAGCATTGTCGCTGCCAATAGCACGAGCATCCGCGCCTATTTTAGATGGTCCGGGCTTCAGCCGCAGCGGGCGTGGTCAGGGCTCGCAGGGGACCACGGCGAAGGGACGGATGGGAGATCCGGTGCCGCCCCGAATTTTCAGCGGCGCCGCGACGAACAGGAACGTGGAAACGCTCGCGGCGGCCAGCTCCTCCAGATACAGGGCCTCCAGAATGTGAATGCCGGCTTCCACCAATAGGTGGACGTGCACCGGCATGCCAGGCGCAGGGACTCGTTCGAAAGTGAGCGTGTCGGAGCCTACGGCGAAGACGCCGCGACGGCTCAACCACCGGGCGGCGGGCAGCGCGGGTCCGGGAGTGCGCAGATCGTTGACGTAGCGCGCGGGGTCCGAGAAGAAACGGCCCCAACCGGTGCGCAGCAGGACGACGTCGCCGGGTTGGATTTCCACGCGCTGGCGCTCAACGCAGTCCGCCAGGTTTTCTGGCGTGATCGTGAAGTCCTCCGGCAGCGGATCGGCTCCGGCCACGTCCAACAGCACGCCGCGGCGCAGGATCAGGCCCACGGTGTCAATCGAGAGGTGTGCGATTCCCCGGGCGTAGCTCTGCACCTGGGCGGCCGCGACGCCGCCGTGCAACCGGCCGTCTTTTGAGAAGTGGCAGAGCGCGTCCATGTGCGTGCCCACGTGGCCTCCGAGCGCGATGGCTTCGGAAGCGGAACTGGCGCCGCCGGCGGCGACGACGTCCCCGTGTTTCTTGGAGAGGCTGAAGAGAAACGGGGGATGACTGGGATAATGCGGCATGCCGAGAAAGTAGGGTTGCGCGAGATCGAACAGGCGCGCATTGCGAAATTGTGCCAGCCACGCGGCGATCATCGAAGACCTCCCGGCTGCCAGCGTAGCGGATCGGGCGAGCGTTTTGCGGGATATACTGACCCTGGTGAGAGAAATCCGCATCGTAGCTTCACGCCATTCGGCGTTCTACAGTCCGCTGATCGCCACGCTGGCAGCCGGGTTTTTGGAAACGGAAGGCTGGGAAGCCAGCTACCGGCCGCTGGCGCCCGGTGAGCGCTCCCAGGACCTGATCGCCGGCGGCCAGGCCGACGTGGTTCAGTCCGCGGTTTCGTCGAGCTGGCTCGCGATGGAACGCGGCGAGACGGATTTGCCCGTGCATTTTGCGCAGATCAACTGTCGGGATGGGTTCTTCTTGGTGGCCCGGCATCCGGACAGCGAATTTCACTGGCGCAAACTGGAAGGTCGGACGCTCCTGGCGGATCACGCACCGCAACCGCTGGCGATGCTGAAGTACGCGGTGCGGCGGCAGGGCGCCGACTGGAGCCGCATCCGCGTTCTGGACGCCGGGCCGCCGGAGCAGATGGCGGCTGCCTTTCGAGCCGGCGGCGACTATGTTCACCTTCAAGGTCCCGCAGCGCAGCAGCTCGAACATGACGGTGCGGGCTACGTCGTGGCTTCGGTGGGCGAGGCGATGCCGCCGGTGGCCTTCAGTAGCCTCACGGCCTCGCGGCGTTTCGTTGAGAGCGAAGCGGGGCAGGCATTCCTGCGGGCCTACGCGCGGGCGCGGCAGTGGGCGCGCAGCGCGCCGCCCGAGGCCGTCGCCGCGCGCCAAGCCACGTTTTTCCCCGGAATCTCCGAGGCTGCCCTGGCCGCCGCTATCGCCCGCTACCAGGCGCTGGGCTGCTGGGAAGGCGGCCTGGAGATCCCGCGCGATCTCTACGAACAGGCGCTGGAGGTCTTCCTGGACTGTGGCGCGATCACGCGACGCTGGCCGTATGAGGACGTGGTTGTCTCGCCGTGAGTTCCGGACCTTTGACGTGGCCAGGCAAGCAGGTGCGCACGGACACGGCATCCTGGCGGAAGCACCGGGTGAGCGAAGGACGAAGGCATGCGAACCGTGCATCGGCCAACGAGTCCTGATGGGTGCGGCGTGCGAGGCGCTGCCAGAGGGGACGCGTGGGCGCGAGACTGCCGAATAACGGGGACGAGGCAGATCATGAACCTTCGGGGATGGGGAGCGGTTGCATGTCTGGCGGCGGCCCTGCTGCCGGCGCTCGGCTGCGCGCGTCTGGAGAAGACAAAGAAGCTCGACGTGGTCTTGGTGACGAAGGCGCTGGACAGCGAATGGTGGCAGCGTGTCAAAGCCGGGGCCGAAGCAGCGGCGCGCGCCGACCCCGAGGTTCGCCTGGCTGTGCTGGCGCCGGAACGCGAGATCAATATTGACCAGCAGGTGGCGATCCTCGAAGACCAGATCCTGAAGAAGGTTTCCGTCCTGGCGGTGGCGCCGGCCGGGGCTGCCGAGGTGATTCCGGTGCTCGATAAGGCCAGGGCGGCGGGCATACCGGTGTTGATCGTGGATACGGATGTGCCGTGGCCTCCGAAGCTCAGTTACATCGGCATCAACAACCGATTGGGTGGGCGGCTGGCGGGAGAACACATCGTGCGAGCCATCGGCGGACGAGGCAAGGTTGCGGTGATCCGCGGGGTGCTGGGCGTCGCCACGCACGAAGAGCGGCTGGCGGGATTCCTGGAGGCGATCGCGGAAGCCCCGGCGGTGAAGTGCGTGGCCGTGCAGCCGGCCAACAGCGAGCGAGCGCTGGGCATGGCGGTGATGGAAAACCTGCTGACGTCGCACCCGGATCTGCGGGCGGTGTTCGCCACCAACGACCAGATGGCGCTGGGGGCCATGGAGGCCGTCGCCGCACGCGGTCTGAGGGGCAAGATCGTGCTGGTGGGATTCGACGCCACGCGCGAGGCGGTGCGGGCTGTGCAGGCGGGGCAGTTAAGCGCCACCGTGGCGGGCTATCCCGAGCGCATGGGTCGCCGGGCTGTTGAAGAGGCCATCAAGGCCGCGCGAGGGCAGCCGGTCGGCAAGCACATAGACATCGGGACGGCCCTGGTCACGGTGGAGAACGCCCATGAGTTCCTGCACTGAGTCCGGGGCCGGACGAGGTTGAGGGCCTTCATTGTGGTTCGACCTCCAGGGGCGGCGCCCACGCGCCGCATGAGGGGCACGGGTCCAGGTGGGTTCCTGGTCCCGCAAGACAGGGGCGCCGGAGTATGATAGCGACGCCGGTGCAGGATCGAGGCTCAAACACGGAGAACACCAGATGAAAGAGCGCTTGAATGTGGGAGTGATCGGCCTCGGAAGGCTGGGTCGAGTATACGCCGCGGATCTGGCGCAGCGAGTGCCCCGAGCGCGGCTGGTGGCGGTAGCCGACAAGCAAGAGGAGCTGGCGGAATCCTTCGCCAGGCAGTACGGGATCCCGAATTGGTATCGGGGTCACGAAGATCTGCTGGCGGATCCGGAGGTGGAGGCGGTGGCGGTCGTGAGTCCCACCAGCACACACCATGACGTGGTGATTGACGCGGCGCGGAGCGGGAAGGCCATCTTCTGCGAAAAACCCATAGCTTTATCGCTATCGGAAGCCGAAGAGATGCTGCGCGTGGTGGAGGAGGCGGGGGCCTTCTTGCAGATGGGTTTCCAGCGCCGCTACGACGCCGGCTACGTGGGGGCCAGGGAGAAGATCGAGGCCGGGGTCATCGGCACGCCCGTGTTGCTGGCTTCCATCTCGCGCGATCCGTTTCCCCCGCCGGTCGAGTTCTGTGACCCGCGCGTCAGCGGCGGCCTGATCGCCGATATGGGCATTCACGACTTCGATGTGGCGCGGATGTTCATGGGAGAGGTGCGGCGGGTTTGCGCCGTGGGCGGCACGCTGGCTTATCCCGAGCTGGAGGCGGTGGGCGACATAGACAACGCCGTCATCAACCTGGTGTTCGACAGCGGCGCTCTGGGGGTGGTGCAACTGAGTCGCAACGCCGTCTTCGGCTATGACATTCGCGCCGAGATCTGGGGCACGAAAGGCTGCTTGCAGGTCGGCTACTTCCGCCATACGCCGATTCTGGTGATGACGGAGGCGGGAATCACGCACGATGTGGTGCCGCACTTCATGCAGCGGTTCGAGCGAGCGTACCTGGCGCAGATCCAGGATTTCGTCGAGAACGTGCTGGAAGGCCGTCCGCCGCGCGTCAGTGGGGCGGACGCCGTAGCAGCGTTGCGGATCAGTCTGGCGGCCACGATTTCGTATCGTGAGGAGCGCCCTGTAGACGTGAGTGAGATTTAGCCGCCGCTTTCCTCGGGTCTCGGGAGCGGTGCGAGGCCGGCGAGGGGCGGCAAGATCGGCGTGGGCCAGGATTGCGGTCCGAACCGTGGGACGGGGAAGACGGCCAGGATGTTGTAAGATTGGCGAAGTCTTGACCGGCTGGGGGCAGGTGGTGTATACATAAGTGGAACCGACGGAGCTTGCCATCCCGTTAAAGCGCCGCCGGCTGATCAGCGAGGAGGTTTTCCATGCACATTGTGCGCAGAGGAGTATTGTTGCTTGTGGCGGCCGCAGGCTGGCTGACGGCTCAGTCCACCTTCGGCACCATCTTGGGGACGGTTACAGACCCCACCGGAGGCGTTGTGCCCAATGCGAAGGTCGTCATCACCAACCTGGGTGAAAACGTTTCGATCACGGTGCAGACCGACGCGCAGGGCAACTACGAAGCTCCGAACCTGAAGGCGGGAACCTATCAGGTGTCCGTGGAGGCCGCGGGCTTCAAAGTCTTCCAGGCCAGCGGATTGCCCCTGGCGGCGCGCCAGGTGGTTCGTGTGAACGCCGTGCTGGAGGTCGGGGCGGTGAGCGAGAGCGTTCAGGTGCAGGCTCTGGCGCCGGTGATTACCACGGACACGCAGACCATCACCGCGGCTCTGGATAATCGTGCGGTCTTGAACCTGCCCTTGAATTATCGCGGGGCGGGGAGCACCAGTCCGTATCGGGTCCTTGCCTTTCTGCCCGGCGTGCAGAGCGACGACGGCTTCAACCTCTCGGTACAGGGCGCTATCCCGGCGCAAAGTGAGTATACGATTGACGGGATTTCGACGGTCAGCGTGACGGGCCATAGCCCGCTGACGGAAGTGTACCCCTCCGCCGAGGGGATCGCCGAAATGAAAGTGCAGGGTGTGGGCGGCAACGCTGAGTTCGGGCAGATCGGCGACGTAACGACCACCACGCGCGGGGGCAGCAACAACTTCCACGGGAGCCTGTTCGAGTACATGCAGAATCGGGCCTTTGACGCCACGGCATTCGGGGCCACATCCAAGCCTCAGAAGACGGCTAACACGTTCGGCGGCAGTCTGGGCGGCCGCGTGATCCGCGATCGGACCTTTTTCTTCACCACTTACGAGGAGATGCAGTTCCGGCGCGGAGCTGCGCTTCAGGCCACCGTGCCCACGGCGGCCATGCGCGCCGGAGATTTCAGCAAAGAGCCGGTGAACTTGAAAGATCCGTTCAGCGGGACGCCCTTGCCGAGCAATCAGATTCCGGCCTCGCAAATCCTCTCGCTGTCACGAAGGGTATTCGAGTTTTACCCGCTGCCGAACTTCGGACCGACGGATGTGCAGCGTTCGGCCAACTTCCGCGCCAACGCCGCGGCGCCGATCACCTCTCGCCAGTTCGACGTACGCCTGGACCATGTTCTGACCAGCCGGCAGTCGGTGTTCGGCCGCATCAGTTGGAAAAACACATCCAGCACGTCTCCCACCTGGCTGACGCTGCCGGCCGACACCTCCTACAGCCACGCCCGTAACTTTGTTCTGTCTCATAACTATACGATCTCAGCGGGCTTGCTCAACGAATTTCGTTTCGGATTTACCATAAACGACAGCGCCACCACGTATCACTTCGACGGACGCAAGATTGTCGGCGAGCTGGGTTTGCAAAACTTACCTCCGTTGACTTACAACGGCCTGCCGGCTTTCAATTTTTCGCAAGGCACCAGCAGTTTCGGCAAGGGCAAGCCGGGCTTCAGCTTTTCTCACTTTTACCAATGGAATGACAACTTCACCTGGGTGCGTAACCGGCACACCTTCAAGTTCGGCGGCGACTTGCGGCGCATCCGGGCCCAGTCGGCTCTGAGCTTCATCTCGACCGATAACTACGGACAGTTTAACTTCGACGGACGGTTTTCGGGCCGCGATGTGGCTGATTTCTTGATCGGTCTGCCGTTCTATTCGGCCTTCGCTTCCACGAATATGGATAACGACGGCAGCACCTGGCACTACGCGGTATTCGCCCAGGATAGCTTCAAGGTCAATCCGAGGCTTACTCTGGAGTATGGCCTGCGCTGGGAGTATCACCCGGCTTATAAGGACGCCAACGGCGATATTACGAACTTCGACCGTTCGGTGCCGCGCACCGGTCGGGTGATTATTCCCTCGGGGCAGAGGGCGCGGGAAATCACGGCGCCCGGGTTCTTGCTCTCGATCAACGCCTGTCCGGCTCCGGCCTGGCAGGGCATCCCCTGCACTCCGTTCCTGCAAGCCGACGAGGCCGGCTGGCCGGACTCGCTGCGCTTCGCGCAGAAGACCGATTTCGCTCCGCGGTTCGGGTTTGCTTACCGTCCGTTTAACGACAACAGGACCGTCATCCGAGGAGGTCTGGGACGTTACTTCATGGTGCCGCTGGGCTCGGTGTACTACGGCTTGACGGGGATCCACGCCTCCGATGTGCGGGAGTTCAGCAACAGCATCACCGCCGGCCGGCCTGCTTTCCGGCTGCCGCAAATCTCGCCCGGCGGCAGCGGCGTGCGTTCGGTGGCTTACGGGAACGCTTACTTCGGCACCTCGGAGGATCCTTACTACCGGGATCCCTACGCCATCCAGTGGCATCTCACCGTCGAGCGGGACCTCGGCTGGGACACCGGCTTGCGCCTTAGTTACATCGGGCAGCGCTTCATCCAGCAGCCCTGGGCGCCGGATCTGAATCAGCCACAGCCATCCACGGTTCCCTACGCCCAACGTCCGTTGACGGATCGCCCCTTCCCGTACTGGGGACGAGTCTACAGCTATGACACCGGGGCGAATTCGGTCTATAACGCGTTGCAGACGGAGATCAATCATCGGTTCCGTGGCGGGATGAGCTTCAACACCGCGTGGACCTGGGCCAAGCACCTCAGCGACGCTGGACCGGCCCCCACCGGCTTTGGGGGCGAAACGGGCAATGGCCGGGTAACGGATTCTTTGAACCGGCGTTCCAACCGCGGCAACGTCTCGCCGACGCGCCGGCACCGCTGGATCACCAATGCGATCTACGAGCTGCCCTTCGGCAAGGGACGGCCGTTCATGAACCAGGCCCACCCCGTGTTACAGGGCCTGGCGGGCGGCTGGCGACTGAGCGGCATTCTCCTGCTCCAAACCGGCCCCTATCTGACGGCCACTTTCACGGGCGGGGATCCTTCGGGAACGAACGCGCCCGCGCGCGGGGCCCAGCGCCCGGACGCGATTCGTACCGGCAATTTGTCGGATCCCACGGCGGACCGCTATTTCGACCGGGAGGCCTTCGTCTGCCCAGGGCGTTTGCCGGGGACCCCAGATCAATTCAACTGCAACGTGCCGCCTATCGCCAGGTTTGGAAACGGCGGTGTGGGCACCCTGGTCGGACCGGGCACCATCAACCTCTCCATGGGGCTGAGCAAGGACTTCCCCATTCGCGAGCGCGCCACGCTGAAGTTCGAAGCCAGCTTCACGAATCTTCCGAATCACCCGAACCTGGCCAATCCGGGCACCAACATCGCGAGCATCGCGTTCGGCCGCACGACCAGCGCACGCGGGGCGGACAGCGGCGGCAACCGCGTGGGCCAATTCGCCTTGCGTCTGGAGTTTTAGGAGCTGAGCCGGAGGCATGCGCCTCCGGCTCCACGCGACGCGCCTGCTACAGTCTGAGATTGCTGGGGCAGTCCGCGCCGCGGCGCGTAACCCCGCCCGTTCCCCGCGCGGGCGGGGTTACCATGACGGGAATGATGATTGCGGGAATGCTGACCTCGCAACAGCTCGGCCAACTGGTGACGGCCGGCGAGATCGAGACGGTGGTGGTGGCTTTTACCGACCACTACGGCCGCCTTCTGGGCAAACGTCTGGACGCAGGATTTTTCCTCGAGCACCTGGATGCGCCCGGCACGCACGCTTGCAATTACTTGCTCACCACCGACATGAATATGGAGCCGGTTCCCGGGTACCGCTTCGCGAACTGGGAGCGGGGCTACGGGGATTTTCACCTGGCTGCGGACCTGAGCACGCTGCGTGTAGCAGGCTGGCTCGAGAAGACGGCGCTGGTGCTGGCCGATGTCGTCGCGCCCGAGACGCATGCGTTGGTGAGCCAGGCGCCCCGCTCGATTCTCAAGCGCCAGATCGCGCGCCTGGCGGAAGCCGGCTTCGAGGCCATGATCGGCTCCGAGCTGGAGTATTACATTTTCCGCACGCCTTACCGCCAAGCCGCGGCGACGAGTTACTCGAATCTGGAGCCTGCCGGTTGGTACATCGAGGACTATCACGTGTTGCAGGGTACGCGCGAGGAGGATCTCAACGCCACAGTGCGCCGGCTGCTGAACCAGTCCGGCATCCCGGTGGAATCCTCGAAGGGAGAATGGGGCAGGGGACAGCACGAACTGAACCTGCGCTACGCCAGGGCCCTGGAGATGGCGGATCGGCACGTGCTTTTCAAGCAGTGCGTCAAGGAAGTCGCCGACCGAATGGGCCTGAGCGTAACGTTCATGGCGAAGTACGACGCGGCGCAGGCCGGCTCGAGCTGCCATGTGCACCTGAGCTTGTGGCGCGAGGGTCGAAACGTGCTGGCCTCACCGGAGGGAGGCGGGAGCGAGCCGGGCAGCGACATTTTCCGCTGGTTTCTCGGCGGGTGGTTGCTTCACGTGCCGGAGTTCATGGTCTTCTACGCGCCCACGGTGAATTCCTACAAGCGCTATAAGGCGGGATCGTGGGCGCCGACGCGGCTGGCCTGGAGCTACGACAACCGCACGGCGGCCTTTCGTGTGGTGGGCCGTGAGCAAAGCCTGCGCATCGAGTGCCGCATTCCGGGCGCGGACGCCAATCCGTACCTCTGCTTTGCCGCCGCGCTGGCTTCAGGTCTGGACGGCATTTTGCGGAGGATCGAGCCGCCGCCAGCCTTCCATGGCGATAGTTACCAGGCCCGGGATCTCCCCTGCGTGCCGGGCTCTTTGCGCGACGCCGCGGAGTTGTTTTCCTGCAGTCCCTTCGTGCGCGAAGCTCTGGGCGAGGAAGTGGTGGAGCATTATAGCCATTTCTACCGCGTCGAGCAGGAGGCTTTCGACGCCGCGGTCACCGACTGGGAGCGCCGCCGGTATTTCGAGCAGATTTGAAGCCTTTCGGTTGTGTCCGCAGGCGGCAATCGCTGTGCGAGGGGGATCGGTCGAGACTACGGCCGGCACACCCTGGCTCGCGACGAGCACGAGCTGCCAGGCGGCCTGCTGCGCGTGCGGGCGCGCTTCACTTCAGCTCGAGAATCTCTTTCTCTTTGGCCTTGACGGCCTGTTCGAGCTTCTGCATGTAGGAGTCGGTGATTTTTTGGATTTCATCGAGGGCGTGGCGCTCATCGTCTTCGCTGATCAGCTTATCCTTGAACATCTTCTTGATGGCCTCGTTGGCCTCGCGCCGCACGTTGCGCAAGCCGACGCGGTGTTCCTCGGCCACGCCGTGCAAGTGCTTGACGAGTTCGCGACGACGTTCTTCGGTCAGCGGCGGGATCGGGACGCGAATAATCCGGCCGTCGTTGAAAGGGTTCAGCCCCAGGCCCGAGGCGCGGATGGCTTTCTCGATGGCGCCGATCTGCGAGACGTCCCAGGGTTGCACGGTAATGAGGTTCGGCTCCGGCACATGCAGAGTGGCGAGCTGGTTCAGCGGGGTGGGCGTGCCGTAGTAATCCACGCGCACCGGATCCAACAAGGCGACGGAAGCACGCCCGGTCCGGATGCCGGCCATGACGTGCTGAAGGTCCGAGAGGACCTTATCCATCCGGGTCCGGGTGCCGGCGTAGACGTCTTTGATAGTCTGGAAATTCTGGGTCACTGGAGCGCTGCGCTGTTCCTTCATAAGGTCCGCTCGTGGTTTAGGATTCCCTGGACGCCCGGCGCACGGCCGGGCGGTCCTACATCGCATTATAGACCGCAAGATGCGCCGCCCACCTCGGCGGCGACGTGGGAGCGAGGCCCGCGGTGGGGCGTCCGCTTATTTGATCATCGTTCCGGTCGGCTCTCCCGAGAGGACTCGGACAATGTTGCCCGCGACGTTGAGGTTGAAAACCACCACCGGAAGCTGATTATCCCGGCACATGGCGACAGCCGTCGCGTCCATGACGCCCAGCCCGCGTGAGAGCACCTCCACGTAACTGATCTCGCGGTACAGCCTGGCGTCGGGGTGGCGCAGCGGGTCCTTGTCATAAACGCCGTCCACCCGCGTGCCTTTGGCCAGCAGCTCCGCCCCGATCTCCAGAGCGCGCAAGGCAGCAGCCGTATCGGTGGAGAAGTATGGATTGGAAGTGCCGCCGGCGAAGAGGACCACGCGGCCTTTCTCCAGGTGCCGTAAAGCGCGGCGACGGATATAGGGCTCGGCCACTTGCCGCATCTCGATGGCGGTCATCACGCGCGTGGGCGTACCCTGTCGCTCCAGGGCGTCTTGAAAGGCCAGGGAGTTGATGACGGTGGCCAGCATGCCCATGTGGTCCGCCGTCACGCGGTCCATCTGTGCGGCGGCCTCCGACAGGCCGCGGAAGATGTTGCCGCCGCCCAGGACGAGGCCGATCTGGACGCCTGCCCGAGCGGCTTGGGCCACTTCCGCCGCCAGTTGGCGAATGCGGTTGTGGTCCAGACCGCAGGCTGCCTGCCCGGCCAGCGCCTCGCCGCTCAGTTTCAACAGGACGCGTTGGTAATTGGGCACGCTACGCTCCGCCGCGCCCGCGCTCCCGGCGGCGGTCCTAGGTGTCGGCGCCCGCGCGGTCGCCCACCTTGAAGCGCACGAAACGGGAGACCGTGATGTTCTCTCCCATCTTGGCGATCTTGGTGGCGATGAGCTGGCCGACCGTCAGGGTGTTGTCCTTGATGAACGGCTGGTCGTAGAGGCAGACTTCCTCGAAGAACTTTCCGAGGCGGCCCTCGACGATCTTATCCACGACTTTCTCGGGCTTGCCTTCCGCCAGGGCGCGCGCACGCTGAATTTCGCGCTCTTTGTCGAGCACGTCGGCAGGAACGTCTTCTCGCCGGATGTACTGAGGATCAGCAGCCGCCACTTGCATGGCGATGTCGTGGACCAACTGCCGGAACTCCTCGGTGCGCGCCACGAAGTCGGATTCGCAGTTGACCTCGACCAGCACGCCGAGCTGCGCGCCGGGGTGGATGTAGCTTCCTACCAGGCCTTGCTTGGTGGCCCGAGAGGCCTTTTTGGCGGCCGAGGCGATGCCGCGCTTGCGGAGCACCACCTGGGCTTCGGCCAGATCGCCGCCGGCCTCGATCAGCGCGTTCTTGCACTCCATCATGCCTGCGCCCGTCAGTTCGCGCAGTTGCTTGACTAATTGTGCGGTAATCTCCGCCATGGACTCGACCTTACTTGCTGGAATGAAACCTTGCTAGCGAAATCAGCTCTCGACGCCCGCGGCCTCGACGTCACCGGCATCGTGCGACAGTTGCGCCTTGCGCGGCAGCGACACCGAGGGGAGGTCCTCCTCCGGGATGGTTTCCGACATGAGTTGCTCGGAGAACCGCGGGTCCACATACTGGGTGTACTCCGGGATCTCCTCCAGCGGCGTCTCGTCGGCCACGATGCGCTCGGCAGTGAATTCCTGCTCGGCGGCCAGCGCCCGGCCTTCGATGATGGCATCGGCGATCTTGCTGGTGAACAACCGGATGGCGCGGAGGGCATCGTCGTTGCCGGGGATCGGATAGTCCACCATATCGGGATCGCAGTTGGTGTCCACCACCGCCACCACGGGGATGCCGAGCTTGCGGGCTTCGCGCACCGCGATCTCTTCCTTGCTGGAGTCAATCACGAACAGGACGTCCGGCAAGCCCGGCATGTCCTTGATGCCCGCGAGGTTCTGCTGGAGGTGTTTGCGCTCCCGTTCCAGGCGGATGATCTCCTTTTTGGAACGCCCCTGGTAGGCGTTCTCCGCGGCCATCTGGTCGAGCTCCTTGAGCCGCTTGATGGATCTCTGGATGGTGACCCAGTTGGTCAGCAGACCTCCCAGCCAGCGGTGGTTGACATAGAACATCTGGCAGCGTGTGGCCTCCTCGGCGATGGCTTCCTGCGCCTGCCGTTTGGTCCCCACGAAGAGCACGATCTTGCCCTGCGAGGCCGCCTCGCCCACGAATCGCATGGCCTCCTTGAAGAGCCGCAGCGTCTTCTGTAAGTCAATGATGTAGATTCCGTTGCGTTCGCCGAAGATGTACTCTTTCATCTTCGGATTCCAGCGCTTGGTCTGGTGCCCGAAGTGAACGCCGGCTTCGAGCAATTCCTTCATTGAAATTGACGGCAAATTGCCTCCTTATGATCGTGGGTTCCCACTACCCGCGCACGCGGTCCAAACGAGATTTGCGTGCGCGCCTTGCCGGCCGCGGGGCCGGCGGAAAAACCAACGGGTACGCGGCGCGATGCAGGCTGTCGCCCGCGCCTGGCTCCACGCCGCACTTCGTTCGGCTCCTCAGCGCTTGGAGAACTGGAAGCGCTTGCGCGCGCCCTTCTGGCCGTATTTCTTGCGCTCGTGCTTGCGCGGATCCCGCGTCAACATGCCGAGATCCTTGAGCTTGGGCCGCAGCTCGTTGTTGAACTCCACCAGCGCTCGCGCAATCCCCAAACGCGCAGCGCCCGCCTGACCGGACAGGCCTCCGCCGTCAGCCAAGATCAGGACGTCAAACTTGTCGGCCGTCTCGGTGGCTAACAACGGCTGCCGCACCATGGTGCGAGCGGTCTCGGTCACAAAATACTGCTCCAGCGGCCGACCGTTCACCACGATCTGGCCCTTGCCCGGGCGCAAGAAAACACGGGCCACGGCAGACTTACGCCGCCCGGTTCCCAAGTACTGTACCAAACTCGCCACTGCTTCCGCTTCCTTTCTCGCCTGTCATCCTCGTATGAAGCTACTGCGCAGACCGTCAACCGGTTACGGGCATGGGTTCAGGCTTCTGCGCCTGGTGGGGATGCTTGTCGCCCGCATAGACGCGCAACTTGCGGAGCATGCGCCGGCCCAACTTGGTCTTGGGCAGCATACCCGCGATGGCGTCAAAGACGATGCGTTCCGGGCGAGTAGCCCGCAGCTTCCGGAGGGAAATCTCCTTCAACCCTCCGGGATAACCGGTATGATGGCGGTAAATCTTTTGGTCCTCTTTCTTGCCGGTGAGCCGCACTTTAGCGGCGTTGATGACGATCACGTGATCGCCCAAATCCAAGAAGGGCGTGTAATTCGGTTTGTGTTTCCCCATCAGGAGCGTGGCGGCGCGCGTCGCCAAACGACCCAGGACTACGCCCTGAGCGTCCAGCAGGCGCCAACGGCGCACAACCTCCTTCTGGGACGGGAATGGGGTCTTCATGGACAGACTCGTCCGCTCCTTAGTCCTAGATAAATCTAGCGTAGCGAAGGCTAACGGGCCCTGTCAAACCAGCAGCGCACAAGCACCGCTCAAGCCATTACGCCCCAGCGGCGCAACAGCAGCCACAGGCCCGCTAGCAGAATGGCCACCAGCAGGGGCGCCCACCGCCGCCAAACCAGCACAAACCCGACTAGCGTGGCCAAAAAGACCAACAGCGCATCGGGGTGGTTATGGGCCAGGCACCGCAGCAAGCGGTCATCCAGCGGACAACCGGCGATCATGGCGCACCCTCCGGATCCGATTATCCCGCGGGCGCAACTTCGACGCAAGGCGCTTGCCCAGCAGGTTGCGGCACTCTCCCGGGGGTCACCGGATGTTGTAGCATCCAGGGGTATGACCGGACTGACACGACGTGAGGTGCTCTGCGCCGCCGGAGCACTGCCTGCGGCTCCGAGGACGGCGGAATCGCCTGCCGGAATCCTGGGGCTGCACCTGAGCGCCCCGCGACCGGATGAGGTCGAACTCTGCGCGCGTTTTATCCGCGAAGCTTTGCCTCAGGAGGGCGTGAACCACCTGGTGATGGAGTTCGGCTATCGCTACCAGTTCGGCCGCCGCCCTGAAATTCGTGAAGAAAACGCCCTGACACGCGAGGATGTGGCCGTACTGGTGCGAGCCTGCCGTGAGGCCGGCGTGGCGCTGGTCCCCCAAATCAATTGTCTGGGCCACCAATCGTGGTCGAAGACCACGCATGCTTTGCTGCGCGCCTATCCGGAGTTCGATGAAACCCCGGGACGGTATCCAAACAATGAAGGAATCTACTGCCGCAGTTATTGCCCGCTTCATCCGGAGGTCCACCGCGTGCTCTTCGATTTGATAGACGAGCTGGCGGAGGCCTGCGACGCCGGCGCCTTCCACGTCGGCATGGACGAGGTGTTCTTGATCGGGGAAGAGGATTGCCCGCGCTGCCGCGGCCGCAACAAGGCAGAGCTGTTGGCGGGCGAAGTCCGCACGCTGCGTGATCATTTAGCCGCTTCCGGGCGCCGCATGTGGATGTGGGGCGATCGCTTTCTGGACGGGCGGACCACCGGACTGGGCAAGTGGGAGGCCAGCATGAACGACACGCACCCGGCGGTCCGACTGGTCCCGCGCGACGTCGTGATCTGCGACTGGCATTACGAAAAAGCGCCTCCCACAGCGGCCGGGTTCGCCGTGGAGGGCTTTCCGGTTTTGTGCGCGCCATGGCGCAAGGCGAACGTGGCTCGCGCGCAATGGGAGCAGGTCCGACTGGTTCGAGGCAACGCTCCGGAGGCCATCGCCTCTCGCATGTTGGGCATGCTTCAGACCACCTGGTGCGGCGCCGGCGCTTTCATCCGCGCGTATTTCGGGGAACCAGCGGCTAACCCCCGCGTCGCCGAAGCGGTAAACTGCTTCAGGGAGCTGTGCCGGCTGGTGCGGACGGCCGCCTGAGGCAGAGTGGATGAAATGGGGAGCGATGAAGCGTACGGCCATCCTACTGGTTGCGGCAGCCTTTTCGGTCGCGCAAACGCGCGAGGAGCGCGGACGCCAGCTCATCCAGGAGGCTCTGGAGGCGCTCGGTGGAGCCCGATTTCGCGCGATGCAGGACCGCGTGGAATCGGGCCGCGCCTACTCGTTTTACCGGGAAGAGCTGTCGGGACTGGCGCGGGCTACCATTTACACCCGCTATCTGAAAGCTGCCGATCCGCCGACACCCGGGGCTTTGCTGATGCGCGAGCGGCAGTCCTTCGGCAACAACGAAGACCGCGGCGCCGTGCTGTTCACGGACGGAGCGGGCTATCAGATCACGTTCCGGGGCGCGCGGCCCCTGCCCGCGGAAACCCTGGAGCGCTTCCGAGAATCCACGCTGCGCAACGTGTTTTATATTCTGCGCCAGCGGCTGGAGGAACCCGGCTTGCTGATGGAGTGGCGCGGCACGGACCTCTGGGAAGGCCGGCGCGTCGAGATCGTCGAAATCACCGATGCCGACAACCGGACGGTGACGGTCTACCTGAGCGCCTCCGATCGGCTTCCGCTTCGCCAGCACTACCGCCGGCGCGACCCCAAGACCCGCCAGCCGGTTGAAGAAGTCACCGTCTTCTCGAAATATCGCGATGTCGGCGGCGTGCGGTGGCCCTTTGTCATCGAGCGCGAGCGCGACGGCGAGAAAATCTTTCAGATGTACTCGGAACAGGTGGCGATCAACCAGGGCCTCAGCGACAATTTGTTTCAGCTACCCGCGGGGATCAAGATCCTCAAGCCGATGCCGTGAGGGGTGAAACGGCAGGCGCCTGGACGGATGGCATTCGGCGCGGTTCAGGTGCGATAGCTTCCGTTGATGCGGATGTAGCCTTCCGTCAGGTCGCAGGTCCAGAAACGAGCCTGGCCCTGCCCGCGCCCCCGGATCACCATGCGGATGGTGACCTCACGCTCGTCGAGCTTCTGTCTGAGTTCGGGTTCGGAGAAGTCTTCGGCCACGCCATTGCGGCAGACGCGAACTCGCTGCATCCAGATTTCGACTTTCGCGGGGTCGAACGGCACTCCGGCGCTGCCGGCTGCTGCGAGAATGCGGCCCCAGTTGGGATCCGCACCCGCCACAGCCGTCTTGACCAGGGGGGAATTGGCGATGGCGCGCGCCAGGCGTGCGGCTTGATCGTTGTCCTGCGCGCCGCTGACGTAGACGGTGATCAGTTTGCGTGCGCCTTCTCCGTCGCGTGCGATTTTCTCCGCCAGATCTTCAAGCACCCAGGCCAGCACTTCCCCAAACACGGCCTGTTCTTTGGGGTCGGGACGCACGCCGGAAGCGCCGTTGGCCAGCAGCAAGATGGTGTCGTTGGTCGAGGTATCGCCGTCCACGGTGAGGCGGTGATAACTGCGTTCCACGGCCGGCAACAACAACGCCCGCAGGCGTTGGGGGGTGATAGCGGCGTCGGTCATCACGAAGGCCAGCGTGGTGGCCAGATTGGGATGGATCATGCCGGCGCCTTTCGTCATCCCGGCGATGTGAACCATGCCCTCCAACAGCGGCACCTGGCCGAAGGCCATTTTGGGCACGGTGTCGGTAGTCATGATGGCGCGCGCAACCTCGGCGAAGCCGTCCTCGGAGAGAGCATTGCAGAGCCGGGGCAGGGCGCGCAGGATGGGCGCGGGATCCAGCTCCACCCCGATGACGCCGGTGGAGGCCGGCACGACGTGCTCGACCGGCACGTCCAACAATCGCGCCGCCGCACGGCAACAGGTCAGCGCCACTTTGTCTCCGGTGCGCGTGGCGCAATTGGCGTTTCCCGCGTTGACGAGCACGGCCCGCACCAGCCCTCCGGAGGCCCGCAGGTGGCGGCGCGCCAGTTTCACCGGAGCCGCCTGGACGCAATTGCGAGTGAACATGGCCGCCGCCGAAGCGGGACGTTCGGAAACAATCAGCGCCAGATCATCCTTGTTCTCTTTACGAATGCCTGCGTAAGTGGCGGCGTATTTATAGCCCAGCGGCAACTTCACGAAGTCATCTCCCCAAGTCTTTCATTTTCCGCCAAACGGATGCCGCGTAGAAACTCCGCGGCGGACAAACGGCGCCGGCCTTCGAGTTGCAGCTCGAGGATTTCCAGCGTGCTATCGCCGCCGCAGGTCACCCACAACCTCTCCTTTCCCGCAAGCAAGGCACCCGGCGGACCGACACCGGCTGCGCCGGAGGGCCGCGCGCGCCAGATGTGAAGCAGCTTTCCGCGCAGCCAGCTATAAGCGCCCGGCCAGGGAACAAAGGCCCGCACACGGTTGGCGATTTGCGTGGCCGTCCAGTTCCAGTCTATGCGTCCGTCCTCCTTGCGCAGCATGGGCGCCAGGGTGGCCTGACTGTGATCCTGGGGGCGGGGCACGATCACTCCGGCCTCCAGTCCTCCCAGCGTCTCCACCAACAGCTCGGCTCCCATCACCGCCAGCCGGGCTCGAAGCTCGACCGCCGTTTCCTCTTCTTGAATGGGTGTCGCGCGCTGGAGCAGGATGTCTCCCGTGTCCAGCCCGGCGTCAATGCGCATGGTGGTGACGCCCGTGTGAGTTTCGCCGTGGGCGATCGCCCATTCGATCGGCGCGGCGCCGCGATACTTGGGCAGCAGAGAAGCGTGGACGTTGACGATGCCGTGGCGTGGGATGTCAATGATGCTTTGCGGAATGATCTTGCCGTAGCCGACCACGACCATCACCTCGGGCGCCAGCCCGCGGAGCCAATCCACGAACTCGGGCCGGCGAATTTGTTCGGGCTGATGAACCGGCAGACCGAGCCGCATCGCGGCTGTACGGATCGGGGGCGGCGTCGGCACGCGTCCGCGTCCGGCGGGACGATCCGGTTGAGTGATGACGGCGAGAACTTGGTGGCCGGCGCTCACCACGGCCTCCAGACTCGGCACCGCGAACTCCGGCGTCCCGAAGAAGATCAAGCGCATGGGCATGCACTCAACCCCATTCGCCCGACTTCATCATTTTCCGGATCTTGCGCCGGATCAGATCGCGCTTGAGGGCGCTGAGGTGCGAGAGGAAGAGCCTGCCGTTGAGGTGGTCGGTCTCGTGTTGAAAGGCGCGCGCCAGCAAGTCCTCGCCCGTCATCTCGAAGAACTCGCCTTTGACGTTCTGGGCGCGAACGGTGACGCGTTTGCCCCGCCGCACCGGCTCGTGGAAACCGGGCACGCTCAGGCAACCCTCTTCCTGAACTTGCGATCCCTCGACGCGGATGATCTGCGGGTTGATCAGGACGATGCGCCGGTCGGCGTCCTCGCCGCCCGAGGTGTCAATCACCGCGATGCGGCGCGAGATGCCGATCTGAGGCGCAGCCAGACCGACGCCATGAGCGGCGTACATGGATTCGAACATGTCCGCGATCAGCTCTTCCAGTTCCGGCGTTCCGAACTCGGTCACCGTTTCCGCAGGTTTTTCCAGCACGGGGTCACCGTACTTTACAATGCGATAAATCATCTGCTGCGTCCTAGCGAAAGCCCCTCAATAGCGAGACAGTTGCTCGAGATAGCCCTGATAATTCCGGCGCGTTTCTTCCAGCGAATCGCCGCCGAATTTCTCAAGGAAAGCATCGGCCAGCACCAGAGCCACCATGGCCTCGCCCACGACGGCCGCGGCGGGCGCCACGCACACGTCGCTGCGTTCATAGGCGGCCAGAGCCGGCTCGCGCGTCGTCAAATCCACGGACTCCAGCGGGCGGCGCAGCGTCGAAATCGGCTTCAAGAAGCCGCGAACGACGACGTCCTCGCCGTTCGTCATCCCGCCCTCCAGCCCTCCGGCACGGTTCGAACCGCGGAAAAAACGCCGCCGCTGGGTATCGTAGTGGATCGTGTCCTGGACGCGTGAGCCGAAGGAAGACGCCGCTTCGAAGGCGTCGCCGATCTCAACGCCTTTGACCGCCTGGATGGAGACGAGCGCTTGCGCCAGCCGCCCGTCGAGGCGTTGGTCCCAGGCGGCGCAGGATCCCAGTCCCGGAGGCACGCCCCGAGCCACCACTTCAAAGACGCCGCCCACCGTGTCCCCGGTGCGGTAGGCTTCGTCCACGACTTCCTTCATTTGCTGTTCGACCGCCGCATCCACGCACCCCAAAAGGATCTCGTGCCGGCGGCTCAGATCCACCAGCTCCTCCCAGGAGGCGCGCCGCTGCAATCTCACGCCGCCAACCGCGACGACGTGACTGAGCACCCCGATGCCGAATTCCGCCAGGAAAGCCTTCGCTAGCGCTCCGGCCGCCACGCGCGCTGCGGTTTCCCGTGCGCTGGCGCGCTCCAACACGTAACGGGCGTCCGGGAAGTTATACTTCAGCGCGCCCGCCAGATCGGCGTGACCGGGCCGGGGGCGGTTGACGGGACGGCGCGCCTGTTCTGCTCCCGGATGATCCTCCACGGGCAAAGCTTCCGACCACTGGGGCCACTCCCGGTTGCGAATGAGAATCGCCACCGGCGAACCGATAGTTTTGGAATGGCGCACGCCGGCCACAATCTCGGCGTGGTCGCGCTCGATTTTCATGCGCCCGCCGCGCCCGTAGCCTTGCTGGCGCCGCCAAAGCTCCCGATCAATGGCTTCGACAGAGATGGGAACGCCGGCCGGCAGCCCGCACACGATGGCAATGAGAGCTTCTCCATGGGATTCGCCGGCGGTCTGAAAGCGAAGCATCCGGAAGCTTTCATCGTATCGGAGGAGCTTGCAGGGGAGCAAGTGCGGCGGCGAACCAAAACAATGCCGCCGATTTATGTCAGTTCCCGCCGCCTGAGGGTTTGTGAGCCTGGCGAGGCCGGCGGCTGATGAGTCCGATCCGGTTCATCCGTGCGCCAGGCGCGCGAAGAACCTAACGGCGGAGCGTGTGCGGATCCGTGGTTGCGAGCCGTGAGGACGAACGCCTGGAGACGGCACAGCCTGTCGGCTCGCGGCGGCGGTCAGCGCTGGGGCGGAACCTCCCGGATTCGGATGTTGCGGAACATCACGAGGCTGTGGCGATCGTGCAGTTGAAGGCCGATGGGTCCGATCTTGGGCCGGTCGGGTAAGCCGGGGTGCTCGGCGACCAGCTTGCCGTTCAGCTTGACGCGAATGCCGCTCCAGCGCGACTCGATTTCCAGCGTGTTCCAGTCGTTGCGCATGTCGGCGTCGCGCGCCGGGGCCAGCAGGTAAATGCTGCCGGTGGGATAGCGGTCCGGGTAAGCGTTGTTGATCTGGATTTCGTAGCCGATGTGAGAGGGGGTGCGGTTGCGGTCCCACTGGTCGCCGACCGCCCAGCGGGCGCGCGAGGTGTCCCGGATGGAGACCCCGCTATTGCCGCCCAGACGCGTCCAGAATTCCAGGTAGAGATCGAATTCTCCGAACTCCTTCTTCGTGTAGAGCCAGGATTGATGTGCGCAGGGGCGGCGTGGATCACACTGGCCGACCAGGATGCCGTCACTCAGTAGGGTCCAGACCCCCTCACCGATGACCTCCCATTCCCCCAAGTTCTTATCCGCTAAAAGGGAGACCCAATCGCCGGGCCGGGGAGCGGGGCCGACGCTGAGCGAAGCAGCCAGCAGCCAGGTTAGCGAGTTCATAGCCGAGCTCCATGGGGAGCACCATTGTACACCGGCGAGCTTCCGGGTGCGCAGAGGGTTGAGGAAGGCCAGGCCGGCCGAGCGCCGGGGCCGGCCTGGCAAGGCGGGTTTCAGGCGGTTTGCAGAACGGGGGGCCGCAGCGGCGAACCGAGCGCCGGCCGCGCCGGGGAAGGGGTGGAAGCCGAGACCCGAGGACGAGTGCGCACTGTACCGTTAAAGTACTCGTCCAGCGGCCAGAGGCCGTAGGGCTGGAGCTCGCGGAACACCCGGCCGAGCTTCTGTTCGATGCGGTAGACGCAATGGAAGAAGTTGCCGCGGTCCATGCCCAAACGACGGCAGCAAAGCTTCCAGTCGGCGCCCAACAGGAAGTGATACTTGAAGACCTTGTACTCTAACTCATCCAGCGTCCGGCGGCTCACCAGGATGAAATCCGCCACGTACTCCTCGTCCTTCCGGCTCCAGGTGAAGCGCCGCTGACGTCCGGGGATGAATTCCAGGGAGACGTGGCTCATGTATTTCTCCTTGGTGGCGCAATAGCGGAACCGCGCGTAGCAGGCGCGGAAAATCGCTCGCAGGACGCAGTTGCAAGGGCTGGACCGGCCCCTGCGATTGGTACGCAATCCCAATCCGTGGCATTGCGTGCAACTGTTCCTCGCCAGCGCGATGGTGTCAGAACGGGTCCATTCCATGATGTTTGATGTCCTCCAGGGACCCCTCCCGGCCGAAGCCCCTGCGGGCTTCCAGCCCCGGGCGCGTGCGCCGCGGTAGCTACTCTGCCGTAGCCCTCGGGGGAGGAGCATACGAACCTGTTTCCAGAAAATACATGGACTGAAAATGACGTCAATTCGATAGTGAAGGCCGAGCCTGATGAACGAATTTTCACTGGAACCTCACTCTAACTCCGTGATATTATTGGCCGAATACATCGGCAAATTCGAAAAATTAACTGTTAAAATGGATTCATTTCCTGAGATAAGGCGGATTTTGCAGCCTCTATTTCTGAGAGAAATAGGAATCGGCGGCGCCATGTACTTCGAAGATCTTCACCACCGGCTGCGGGAGCACCTCAGGTCTCGTCTGCAATCCGGCGAGATCACCGAGCGGCGGCTGGCGCGATTGGCGGGGTTGTCGCAACCCCACGTTCACAATGTGCTGAAGGGCGTTCGAGGGCTCTCCAACGAGCTGGCCGACCAAATCTTGCGCCAGCTCCGGATCTCGCTGCTGGATCTGCTCACCCCCGAGGAGAGGGGCGCTCCGAGCCGGTTGTGGGGTTCGCGCGCCGCACCGGCGCTCGCTCAAGCCCGCCGCGGACGTAAGCCGAGCGCTTCCTGGTAGGTCTGTAACACCTCACGCGCGGTGGCTTCCCAACTGAAGCGCTGCACCCGCTGCCGCCCTCGACGGATCAACTCGCGCCGCAGGGGCTCGTTCAAAAGGGCTTCGCGCAGCCCGCGCGCGATGTCGAAGACGTTTTCCGGGTTGACCAGAACGGCGGCGTCGCCCACAACCTCCGGCAAGGAGCTGACGTTGGAGGTGACGACGGGCGCGCCGCACGCCATGGCTTCCAGCGGGGGCAGGCCGAAGCCCTCATACAGCGAGGGAAACGCGAACACCGCCGCCGATTGGTAGAAAACGCGCAGCGTTTCTAAAGGCAGGAACCCCAAGAACCGCACGGCGTGCTCCACCCGCGTGCGGATCACCGCATGGCGCACTGCGGGAAAGCGGGCGATTTCATCGCCGATGATGATCAAACGCAGGTCCTTGTACAGCGGGTGGGTTTCCAGCTCGCCTCGCAACACGGCGAAGGCTTCCACCAGACGGGGCACGTTCTTTTGCGGGCGAATGGGGCCGGCGTACAGCACGTAGGGATAATTCACCTGATAGCGTTCCAGGACGCGCTGCCTCTCCGCTCTGGCGGCCTCGCATTCGGCGGCGCTGTCGCTGAGGAATCGGGGATCGGGCGCCTCGTAAATCTGGCGGATGCGTTCTGCGGGAACGCCCAGGATGTTCTCCACATCGCGTCGCGTGGCTCCGGAAACGGCGATCACGCGAGCGGCTCGAAGCAACCCTCGCCGGAAGTGATAGCGCCTCAACAACCGGCGGCGGCCGGAGGGAGAAGGGAACAGCAAACTGCTCATGTCGTGAATGGTGACCACGTAAGGCCGGGGCATGAACCAGGCCACGGCGTTCAGCGGAATATGAAACAAATCGGCCGAAAATTGTTGCAGAAACAGAGGGAACGTGATTTGGTCCAGCAAGCTGGTGTCCGGTCGGCGCCGGATGGCAATCCTGAAGTTCTCCGGCAATCCGGCCAGCTCCTCGACGCCGTCGGGGGCGGCGACAAGAACGTACTGATTCTCGCGGTCCAACCGGGCCAGCGCGTGCACCAGATTGCGGATGTAACTGCCGACGCCAAAGTCGCGGACCCGGCGGGCGTCCATCACGATCTTGATCGGCACGGCTCCCTCCCCGGATCGGAGCGGCGCCTTCAGGGGACGCCAGCCGTCTCGAGCTTCCAAGCGTACAGAGGGAAACGCTCGGTCAGGGCCTGGACCCGCGCGCGCACCGCCGCGCGTGTTTGCTCGCAAGCGATGTTGGTGAGCACCTCAGCAATCAGCCGGGCGACCTCGAGCATCTCGGGCTCGCGGAAGCCCCGTGTGGTGACCGCCGGAGACCCGAGTCGGATCCCGCTGGGATTCAAGGGCGGATTGACGTCGAAGGGGATGGTGTTCTTGTTCACGGTGATGTGGGCGGCGTCCAGCGCCTGTTCGGCGTCTTTGCCTCGGATGCCGCGCGAAAACACGTCCACCAGCAGCAGGTGCGTGTCCGTGCCGCCGGAAACCACGCGAAAACCGGCGTCCTTCAAACCGGCGGCCAGAGCGCGCGCGTTGGCCAGCACCTGTCTCTGATACTGGACGAACTCGGGCGTCATGGCTTCCTTGAAGCACACCGCCTTGGCGGCGATGACGTGCACCAGCGGACCGCCCTGCACCCCGGGGAAGACCGTCCTGTCAATCGCCTGAGCGTACTGCTGCCGGCACAAGATCAGACCCGAGCGCGGGCCGCGCAGCGTCTTGTGGGTCGTCGAGGTTACGATATCCGCCCAGAGACAGGGATTCGGATGCAGGCCTGCCGCCACCAGCCCCGCGAAGTGGGCCATGTCCACCAACAGCAGCGCCCCGACGGAGTCCGCAATCCGGCGGAAGCGCTCAAAATCCAGCACCCGAGGATAGGCGCTGCCGCCGGCGATAATCATCTTGGGTTTATGCTCTTCGGCCAGCCGCGCCAGCTCGTCATAATCAATCTGCTCGTCGTCACGACGCACGCCGTAGGGAATGACGCGATAGGTCTTGCCCGAGAAGTTCAGGTGGTGACCGTGGGTGAGGTGGCCGCCGTGGGATAGATTCATCCCCAGGATGGTGTCGCCCGGAGAAAGGACCGCGGCGTAGGCCGCCATGTTGGCTTGCGAGCCGGAATGCGGCTGCACGTTGGCGTGTTCGGCGCCGAACAGTTGCCGGGCGCGCTCTCGTGCGAGCGATTCCACCACGTCCACGTACTCGCATCCTCCGTAATAGCGGCGGCCGGGATAGCCTTCGGCGTACTTGTTGGTGAAGACGCTGCCGGTGGCCTGAAGAACCGCTTCGGATGTGAAGTTCTCGCTGGCGATCAGCTCCAATCGGCTGTTCTGGCGCAGCAGCTCGCTGCGGATGGCTTGATAAACTTCCGGGTCAACTTCGGCGAGCGGGCGCGCCAGCCGTTCTTGCTCCGTCATCAACAGGTGGCCTCCTCCAGAGCCGTAATTTTCCCCACGCGGCGCGCGTGACGGCCGCCGTCGAACGGCGTGGCCAGAAACAACTCCAGCAGGGCCTCGGCCGCCTCAGCGTCGGTGAAACGAGCGCCGAAGGTGATCACGTTGGCGTCGTTGTGGGCCCGGCTCAAGCGGACCTGCTCCGGCCAGACGCCGGGAGCGGCGCGGACGCCGCAAACCTTGTTGGCCGCGATGGCCATGCCGACGCCGGTCCAACAGACCAGCACGCCCCGCTCGGCGCGCCCTTCGGCCACGTCGCGCGCCACAGCGGCCGCGAAATCGGGATAGTCGCAGGAATCCTGGGAGCTGGTTCCGCGATCCACGACCTCGTGACCCTGGTCGGTGAGCCACTGCCTGAGGCGCTCCTTGAGCAGGAAACCCGCATGGTCGGCGCCGATGGAAATTTTCATGGGTAGTGCTACATTCTAACATGTTAAGATCAAGAGTTTGCCGCACTGTTAGGCTGCTGAGGCCGGCGCCGCCGCAAGCTGCGCCGCTGGCCGCAGCGGGCATCGGTATCGGACAACCCAGATGCTTTGGAGTCAATTATTCATTCCCACCTTACGAGAGGATCCTGCCGAAGCGGAGGTCCCGTCACACAAGCTGCTGGTGCGCGCGGGCTACATCCGACAGCTCGCGGCCGGCGTTTACAGCTACCTCTTCCTGGCGCAGCGCGCGCTGAACAAGATCATCCGGATCGTGCGCGAGGAAATGGACGCCATGGGCGCCCAGGAGATGCTGCTGCCGGCGCTGCATCCGGCCGAGCTGTGGCAGGAGTCGGGCCGCTGGGAGGTGATGGGGCCGGATATGTTCCGCCTCAAAGATCGCGGTCAGCGGGATCTATGCCTGGGCATGACCCACGAAGAGGTCATGACCGCCATCGCTCGGAACGAGCTTCACAGCTACAAGCAACTTCCGCAGATCTGGTATCAGATCCAGACGAAATTCCGTGATGAACCGCGGCCCCGGTCGGGCTTGATCCGGGTGCGCCAGTTCATCATGAAAGACTCCTACAGTTTCGACCTCGACGCCGAGGGTTTGGATGTCGCCTACCAGAAGCACTACCGCACGTACTGCCGCATTTTCCAGCGCTGCGGCCTGCGGTTCGTGGCCGTCGAAGCGCACTCCGGCGCCATGGGCGGCAGCCAGTCGCACGAGTTCATGGTGCACTCGGATGCAGGCGAAGATTGGGTGGTGACGTGCCCGAAGTGCGGTTACGCGGCCAATCTGGAGAAGGCTGTCTCAGTGGCCACCGAGCCGCTGGCTGAGGACCCTGCCGGCGATTTCGATCCCGAGCCGTTCGCGACGCCGGGCGTGAAAACCATCGCCGAGGTTGCGGACTTCACGGGCCTGCCGGAGACCTCGCAAATCAAGAGCCTGGTCATGATGGCCGACGGGTCGCCGGTGCTGGTGCTGATGCGTGGCGATCACCAGTTGAGCGAGACCAAACTGGCGGAAGCTCTCGGCGGGCGCACGTTGCGGCCCGCGCATCCCGATGAGATCCGTGAACTGTTGGGAGCGGATGCCGGCTCGCTGGGGCCCGTGGGCGTGCGGAACATGCCGGTGCTGGCGGACCTGGCGCTGCGCGGACGCCGGAACATGATCGCGGGCGCCAATCGCGACGGCTACCACTTGCGAAACGTGACGCCGGACGAAGACTTCACGCCCCAGTACCACGACTTGCGGCAGGTGGCAGCGGGCGATGGTTGCCGCAACTGCGGCGCTCGGTTGGAACTGGCGCGCGCCATCGAGGTGGGGCACATCTTCAAGCTGGGCTACAAATATTCGCAGTCCATGGGATTGCGGGTGGCCGGGCCGAAGGGAGAACTCATCACCCCGATCATGGGATCCTACGGCATCGGGATCGAGCGCATCCTGTGCTCGGCGGTCGAGCTGTATTGCGATGAGGACGGCATGGCGCTACCGGTTTCCATCGCGCCTTTTGAAGTCCTGATCACCCCGGTCAACAATTCCGATGCGGCGCAGATGGCGACGGCGCGCCAGATTTACCAGGGCTGCCGACAGGCGGGCGTGGACGTCCTGCTGGACGATCGTGACGAGCGGCCGGGCGTCAAGTTCAAGGATGCGGATCTGATTGGCGTTCCCTATCGCATCACGGTAGGCAAGAAACTGGCGGAGGGCCGAGTGGAGCTGATCGAGCGACAGACGCGCCAGACGACGGAAGTGAGTCCCGAGCAGGCAGTGGCCGTGGTTAGGGATCGCATCCGCGAGGCCCTCCGCGCCCTCCAGCCGGGAGACGCTGCTTGATGGATCCCGATTGGGCTGCGGTGCGCGCCGAATTTCCCGCCCTGTCACGCTGGACCTATTTCAACACCGCAACCTTCGGCCAGCTTCCCAGGTGCGCGGTCCAGGCGGTGGCGCGGCATTTCGAGAGGCGCGATGAGCTGGCCTGTTCGGACTTCGTCTCCTGGTTCGACGACGCCGACCGGATCCGCGCGCTGGCGGCGCAGTTGATCCATGCTGAGCCTGCCGACATTGCCTTCATTCCGAACGCCGCATCGGCCTTGGGCTTGCTGCTGGGCGGTCTTGAGTGGCGCCCGGGCGATCGGATCGTCACCCTGGAGCACGAGTTCCCCAACCTGATCTACCATCCGGCTCTGCTGGCCTGCCGCGGTTTGGAGTTCGTCGAGACGCCGTGGGAGCGTTTCCAGGAGGCGCTGACGGCGAACACGCGATTGGTGGCGGTGAGCGAAGTCAACTACACGACCGGATTTCGTGTGCCTCTGGCGGAGCTGGCGCGCGAACTGCGACCACGCGGCATCTTGCTATTCGTGGACGGCACGCAGAGCGCAGGAGCGCTGAGGTTCGACGCGACGCTGGTGCGGCCGGACATGTACGCCGTCCACGGTTACAAATGGCTGCTGGCGCCTAACGGGGCGGGTTTCATGTATGTGGATTCTGCGCTGCGAGAGCGCCTGCCGCCGAACGTGATCGGCTGGCGAAGCCATTGCGCATGGAGACAGGTGGACAACCTGCATCATGGCGCGCCGGTGTTCCGGTCCGAGGCCGAAAAATACGAGGGCGGAATGCTGGCCTTCGCGCTCTTGTACGCCATGGAGGCTTCCCTGCGGTTGATTCTCGAGATCGGCCCGGAGCGCATCGAGCGGCGGGTGCTGGAGCTGGCGGAAATGGTCCGCGGCGTGTTGCGCAGAGCAGGCGCGCGGCTGCTGAGCGACGAAGCGCCACACTACGATTCGCCTATCGTGGCCGCCCGTTTTCCGGGCAAACCGGCTGCGGCGCTGGCGCGCGCGCTGGCCGAGCGTCGCGTGCTGGTCTCTGCGCGTCACGATTTCTTACGCGTGGCGCCGCATTTTTATAACAACGAGGAGGATGTGGCGCGGCTGGAACAAGAATTGGCGCGAATTCTTTAGCGTCGCGAGAACCCTGGCGCATCGGAGAAGGAGCCTGGTGGGGTGAGCTGGTACAGCGTGTTGCTCGAGAGGGGCTTGATGCCGGTCTGGTATGGGCTGCGCGGCCGCCGTTACGGAGCGTACCGGCGCTTTCTGGAGCAGAGCCAGTGGTGGTCGCCGGAACGTTTGCGCGAGTTCCAGTGGCAGGAGCTGCGGCGGTTGTTGGAAGTCGCCTTCCATCATGTCCCCTTCTACCGGGAAAGGTACGCCGCCGCGGGCGCCCGCCTGGAGGATATCCGGGATTTCGAAGATTTCGCGCTTCTGCCCGCGGTGGGTCGGGAGGATATCCGCGCGTATCGCGAGCAAATGCGCTCGGCGGCCTGGAAAGGCCGCTTGGTCCTTCACGCGACCGGAGGATCTTCGGGCGAGCCTACCCGGTTCTACATCACGCTGGACAGCTATGACTGGCGGTGCGCTGCTTCCTCCAGAGCATACTCCTGGAGCGGGTGCCGTCTGGGCGAGCGCACGCTCTATCTGTGGGGAGCCCCGGTCGGATCCGTGCGCGCCACACAGGCTCTGAAGATGCGCTTGTTCCGCTGGTTGCGGCGCGAGCTGATGATCAACACCTTTGCTCAGAGCGAAGGCTTCTGGGATGGGGTCTACCAGCGCGCTCTGCGTTTTCGACCGCGGTACGTGGTGGGCTATGTTTCCAGCCTGAAGGAATTCTCGCGCTACTTACAATCTCGTCGTCTGTCGGTCCCCGGTTTGCGTGCGGTGCTGGGAGCTGCCGAGCCGCTGGATTCCGGGGCCCGTCGAATGATCGAGGCGGGCTTGGGCGCGCCGCTTTACAACACGTACGGTTCGCGCGAATTCATGTCCATTGCCGCCGAATGCGAGCACCGGCGCGGCTTGCACGTGCACGCGGAGAACTTGTTGGTGGAGACCGTCGAGCTGGAGCCGGGCGGACCGCGGGAGATCCTCGTCACGGATCTGCACAACCTGGGCATGCCGTTCATTCGTTACCGTATCGGCGACCTCGGCCGAGTCAGCGACCGAAAATGCCCCTGCGGACGCGGCTTGCCGTTGCTGGAAGAGGTCTCGGGCCGAGTGCTGGAGATCCTGCGGACTGCTTCCGGAAAAGTCATCAGTCCGGAGTTCTTCCCCCACTTACTCAAGGAGATCCCCGAGATCCGCGAGTTTCAGGTGCGGCAGGAGCGCCTGGACCACATTGTGCTGTTGATGGTGCTGGATCGGGAACTCTCACCGCAGAGCCGCAGCCTGCTGGAGCACGAATTCCAGAGGACGCTGGGGGATGCGGTGACGGTTGAACTGCGTCGCGTGGACTCGATTCCGCGGCTGCCTTCCGGCAAACGCCGGGTCGTTGTAGCGCTGGAGGGCGATGGGCGCTGAAAGCGCGGTCGGATTTGGTGGGCCGGCTTTTGAAGCGTGGTGCGGAGAGGGGGACTTGAACCCCCACGGGATTGCTCCCGCTAGCACCTCAAGCTAGTGCGTCTGCCAATTCCGCCACCTCCGCACAATTCTATCTTATACCTACTTGCCCTTCGGTGCGGGCTGCTGGGCCGGCTTCTCGGCGGGCTGCTGTGCCGGCTGGCCTCCGGGAGGCGGAGGAATCTCCAACGGAATGGTTTTGACCGGCTGACCCTCTTCGGTGTAAAGGGTCATGCTGGGCTTGCCTGCGGGCGCAGGTGTAGCCGGCGCCGGCGTAGTTTTCGCGGGCGCTCGTTCCAGCACCGTCGAGGCCGCGGGGGAGCTGCGAGTGGCTATGATGGCCAGCGTCAGCGACGTCGCCATGAAAATGCAAGCGGCAACCGTGGTTGCCTTCGAGAGCAGCGTCGCGGCGCCTCGGGGCCCGAATGCGGTTTGTGAACCCATGCCGCCGAAAGCGCCGGCCAGATCCGCAGCCTTGCCGCTTTGCAGCAGCACCACGATCACCAGGAATAAGCAGACCAAGATGTGAACAATGTACAAGAACGTTATGAGGATTCCCATTCCACGCCTCGCGTCGCCGCCCCGACTGTGAGTCGTCGGCAGCCCTGTCTTCAAGTATAGGAAACCCGCTCGGACGGGTCAAACTCTTCGCCCCGATCCTGGCCCCGGGGAGCTTGCGCGCTGCGCTGCCGCAGAAAGCGCCGGATGGCGATCTGGTAAATCCAGGCGCCGAGCAGGCCTCCGATCATAGGACCCACGATAGGAATCCACCATACGCCCGATCCATCGGTCAAACCGTTGCGCCGAAAGCCCGCCAGCACGGTCATTAGCCGCGGGCCGAAATCGCGCGCCGGGTTGATCGCATAGCCGTGTAGCGCGCCGAAGGACATGCCGATAGCCACCACGATCAGGCCGATAGCCAGCGGCGTCAGCTTCGCGTCCACGGGCTGATTCAGTTCATCGGTGATGGCGAAGACTAACAACAGCAGCAAGGCCGTTCCCAGCACTTGGTCCCAGAAGCCGACTGAAGGAAGGCCGGGGAAAGCGGGAAACGTGGTGAAAACTCCGGCGGTACGCTCCAGTGCGGGATCGGCGCGATCGAACGCCGGCCGGTAATTCCAGAAGACGATGCCCGCGCCGGCGAAGGCTCCAGCCACCTGCGCCACGCAATAGGGAACCACCTTGCGCCACGGAAATCCGCGAAACACGGCCAGCGGCACCGTGACCGCGGGATTTAGATGGGCGCCGCTGATCCGGCCTGCAACGCAAATGCCCAGCATGACGCCCAACCCCCAACCCAGCGTGATGTTGGTCCAGCCGCCATGGACGATCTCGCCGGGCGCGCCGGTTCCAAACAGCACGACCATGGCACAGACGCCGCAGCCGAAGGTCAGCAAAATGAAGGTGCCCAAAAACTCCGCCAGCAGCTCCGCTACGATCCCGTGTTGCTTCATGGCGCTGTCCGCTTCCTTTCCTCGAGTCGCTTTTTCAGATACTCTTCGTACTCCTTCTTGAGCGCCGGATCGGTCGGGCTGCCGTAGATCTCGCTGGACTTGTATTTGCCCGTGCGCAGCTTTTGCTGCGTCCACTCATCGTGGATGCGGGTGCGCTCCGCCATTGCCAGGACCTTCTCCACCAGATGCGGCGGAATGAACCATACGCCCTCGCGATCGCCGAAGACCACATCGCCCGGCATGACCGTGGCCTTGCCGATGCGAATGGGGATGTTGTATCCGGTCAGCATCACGTTGCGAATGGGGGTGGGATGCGCGCCTCGGAAGTAGACCGGCATACCCAGAGGAAAGATGCCTTCCAGGTCGCGGATGCCGCCGTCAATGACCATGCCGGTTCCGGTGACGGTCTGGATGTAAGTGGCCAGGTTGTCGCCCACGAAGGTGCCGTCCTCAATTTTGCCGAACAGATCCACCACCACCACATCCCCGCTTTGCAGCAAGTCAATGACGCGTTGGTTGGGAGTGCGCCCCCCGAAGCGGGCTTTGCCTTCGGCCTCCGCCACCTGCGCGACGTCCGCGCGGAAGGGCATGAACTGCGCGGTGACGGCCCGGCCCACGAGTTTCTTGCCCGGGTGTAGAATCTGCCAACCATCCTCGTACTGGTTGGCGAAGTCGGGCTTGGGCAGGGCGGCCCAAACCTCCTCCGAGGTCAATTGCTTGAAGCGCTCGAGCAGCTCGTCAGGGACCTTGGGACGCCCGTCGGCGAAGCGCTCGTACGGGTTCTTCGCCGTGTACTGGATCATCTGTTCGCGACTGAAGGTGAAGATCTGCGCCAGCGCCGCTTGCACGAGCAGGCAGCCGGCAGCCAGTGCCATCCGGTTCATGCAGGGAAATGTATCACAAGACGGGCGGCGGCGTTTCCGCGTCCAGAAGGCCGCGCCACCGGCGGTAATTCTCCTGGCGAATCCGCTCCAGGTCCTGCTTGACGAGGTTCAAGCCGAAGACGCACAACTCGAACGCCTCCGACAGACGCCGGAACAGGGGGGCTTCGTCGCGGTATTCGAACTGATCGAAGCAGGAGACGATGCGATAAGACTCTTTGCCGGCTTTGACGTAATCCACGAAGGCGTCGAGGCGGAGACCGCGCCGGGGCAGGGAAGCGACGTACTCGGGGAATAGGCCGGAGAGAAACAGCGTGTAGTCGCCGATGTGCTTGCGGACTTCGCGCTCCCGATCGAACGAACGAGCCTCCAGCAAAGGATTGGATTCGATCAGCATCAGTCCTACGTCCTCGAGTCGCCGGCCGCGCGCGTCGCGGATCTTGTACAGATTGCGGACGTGGGCGAAGTGCACGAGCAAATCGGAGACGTAGCGGGCGATGTCAGGATCGCGCACCTGGGCGTCGCCGTAGTAGCGGCGGACTACCAGCTCGCGGAACAGCTTGCGCAAAGGATGATCGGCCGGGATATCCATGGCCCCTCCTGTGCGGTGTCCGTTCCACTCATCATTTTAGCGCCGGCTCCGGTCTGCGGCGTTCCGGCGCTGCTCTGCTATACTCCATCGCATGGTGCGACGGGGCCTGGCTTTTCTATTCCTGGTTTCCCTTAGTGTGTGGGGCGCCAAGGCGCCCATCACGCACGCGGACGTTTGGCTGATGCCGCGCGTGGGCGCCCCGGCGGTGAGTCCGGACGGCAAATGGGTGGTGGTTTCGGTCGTGGAACCGGCCTACGACGAGAGCCGACAGGTCTCGGACCTGTGGATCGTGCCGACCGATGGCAGCGCGGCCCCGCGCCGGCTGACGTCCACGCGCGGTCCCGAGAGCGGCGTGGCGTGGTCTCCGGATTCCACACGCATCGCCTTTGTGGCCAAACGGGAAGGCGACGAGGCGCCGCAGGTCTACGTTCTCTCACTGGCGGGCGGCGAGGCGGTGCGCGTAACGTCGCTCTCGACCGGGGCGTTCGATCCGCAATGGCGGCCCGACGGGCAGGCGCTGCTGTTTCAGAGCCACGTCTTTCCGGGCGCCGCCGACGATGAGGCCAACAAGAAAATTCTCGAGGAGCGCAAACAGCGCAAGTACAACGTGCGGGTCTATGAGAGTTTTCCCATCCGCCGTTGGGACCGCTGGCTCGACGACCGCCGCCCGCACATCTTTGTGCAAAGCCTGGAACCGGACGCCAAGGCCCGCGATCTGCTTGCGGGCACCAAGCTGGCCGCTGAACCGGGCTTCGGCGGCAGCAGCAGCGGCATGAGCGGCGAGGAAACCCTCGGCGCCGTCTGGTCTCCGGACGGTCAATTCATCGTCTTCGCAGCCACTCGCAACCGTAACGTCGAGGCGTACGATTTTTCGAGCCTGCACATCTACCGCATTCCGGCTTCCGGCGGCGAGCCAGAGGCGCTGACCTCAGGACGCGACAGCTATTCCCGACCCGCCTTCCGTCCCGATGGAAACGCGCTGTACATGCTGCACACGCGCCGCGACGACAAGCGCCTCTACAGCTTACGCCGCCTGGCGATGCTGCCCTGGCCTCCTTCGGGCGCTCCCAGGATCCTCACCGACGGCTTTGATCGCTCGGTGGACAGCTTCGCGTTCACGCCGGACAGCCGCGCGATCTACCTGACCGCCGAAGACCAGGGCCACGACAAGATCTTCGTCGTGCCGGCGACCGGCGGAACTGTAGAACTTGCCTTTCCGGTGACGGTGGGCTGCTACTCAAACCTCGTGATTCCCGAAAAGGCTTCGGCGCCTTTGTTGATCGCCAATTTCACCAGCATGATTCATCCGCCCGAAGTCGTGCGTGTGGATCGGGCAGCAGGCCGGCATCATGCCCTGACTTCGTTCACCGCGCAGCGCGCCTCGGGCATTGACTGGCAGCCGCCCCGCCACTTCTGGTTCGACGCCTCTACGGGGCGGCGGATCCATAACATGATCGTGCTGCCGCCCGCGTTCGATGAGTCCAAGAAATACCCGTTGCTGGTGTTCATGCACGGCGGACCGCACAATATGTGGAAGGATCAGTTCTTCGTTCGGTGGAACTTTCACCTACTGGCCTCGCCCGGCTACGTCGTCCTGATGACGAACTACACCGGCTCCAGCGGATTCGGCGAGGAGTTCGCCGACGCCATCAACCGGGACGCGCTCCGGGGGCCGGCCACGGAGATCAACGAAGCGGCCGACGAGGCCATCCGGCGATTTCCCTTTATAGACGGACGGCGGCAGGCGGCCGGCGGCGCCAGCTACGGCGGTTATCTGGCCAACTGGATGCAGGGTCACACGACTCGCTACCGGACGATTTTCAACCACGCAGGGCTGACCAACAACGAGTCCATGTGGGGCACAACCGACGGCGGCTACTTTTGGGAACGGCGCTTCGGGAGTCCGCCGTGGCAGGGTGGCGCCCAATGGCAAGACCAAAACCCGTTCCGCTACGCCAGGAACTTTCGCACCCCGATGTTCATTTCCCACGGCGAGCTGGATTTTCGCGTGCCCATCTCACAGGGGCTGGAGATCTACAAGTTGCTCCAGCGCCTGCGCGTGCCCGCGCGGCTATTGGTCTTCCCCGACGAGAACCATTGGATCCTGAAGGGTGAGAACAACCGGTATCTGTTCCAGGAGCTCTTCGCCTGGTTGAAGAAGTACCTTGACCCGGAGACGCCGGCTGCCGGGGGCAATTGAGCTTCTGGGCGCGGGGGAGGCGGCTTGCCTGGGCGCAAGAGCCGGATTGCAGGGCGCACATCCGGCGGAACCGGGATGCTATACTTAGAACGCCCCGCCTTGGATCCAACCTCCAATCCTGGGCATCAGACGACCATGGCTCAAGCAAAGATTGGCGATACCGTGAAAGTGAACTACACCGGGACGCTGGACGACGGTACGGTGTTCGATTCCTCCCTCCGTAGCGGTCCCCTGGTGTTTACCATTGGGGAAGGTCAGCTCATTCCGGGTTTCGAGAATGCGGTCATCGGGATGAGTCCCGGTGAGACGAAGACCCAGCGGGTCCCGGCCGAGGAGGCCTACGGGCCGCACGCGGATTTTCTGGTGATCGAAGTGGATCGCCGGCGCGTGCCCCCGGACCTGGATCCGAAAGTGGGCGATCGGCTCCAGCTCCAGCACCCCGACGGTCACAGCACTTCCGTGTTGGTCACCGAGGTCACCGAGAACTCGATCACCCTGGATGCGAACCACCCCCTGGCAGGCAAGGATCTGACCTTCGAAATCGAACTCCTGGAGATTACGGAAGAAGCCTGAGAAGCTAGGCGAGGCCGGACGATTCGAGGGGTCGCGCGGCGCGCGATCCGCTGCTGCGATAGGGCGTGCGCCGCAGGCTCTTGATTGTGGTGTGTGGCCGATCGAAAATGGGAAGTGCGGGCCCTTAGCTCAGCGGTCAGAGCAGCGGACTCATAATCCGTCGGTCGCTGGTTCGAATCCAGCAGGGCCCACGGCTTCGATCCCGCCGCCATCGCCCGCCTGATTCAGCAGAGCAAAGCCGGGACAGCGACGGCAAGGCGCCCTCGAACTGATTGCGGCGGTCGGCGAATTTTTCGCGGTCTTGCAGTGCAGGCTCGAGCTCGTGGCCAGGAGGATAATACTTCGCCGGGCCGCCCACCGAACCGAAACGGTCCGCGAAGATCCCCTGGCCCTGGTAGCCGCTCACCCCGATCAGCCTCCCCCCGAAATAGACACGCCCGCCCGTGAGAAGTTCCCCGTAGGCGCCGTAGAAGAACACCTCCTCGGTGGCGTTCGGCCCCTCCTGCTTGCGGAGCGACAGCCGCGCGAATCGCAAGCAGCATGAGGTTGAGAAGCCCGCGACCCCGGATTCGGTCGCCGAGCCGACAGGGTCGGCGCCCCGGCAGCTTGGTGGTCACCTGAAAGCCGCCCCACGCGGAGCAGTTCCGGCGCAGTAGCGTGCTTAGAGTGAATGGGTAGAGCTGGCCGTTAAGGCTCGGGCTAGCCCGGTGTGGACCGCACAGGGGCGGGGAAGGAAGACGCCTCAGTTGCCGATGCCCAAGCGCACGACTTGCGTCTCCGAGTAATTAGCCGCAGCGCGCGACCGGGAAGGCTGCTCGGCATCCGGCAACCCGCCGGAGATGGATGGCTCGGCGGCCAGCGCCACCAGACCTCGCGTCCCGCGCACTGGCTGTTGCTTTGCGTGACGCGGCTCCGCGCTGCCCAGATGCTGGGCCATCGCAGCCAACAGGTTTTCTTCGAACTTGCCCGTACTCTCGAGTCGAACCCAGCCGCGCTTGAGGCTCAGGGCTCCGGAACGCGCAGCATAGGAGACGCGCAGGCTGGCTTCACAACCCGCATCTTTAGCGCTCAACTCGACCACTGCGGACTCGATGCGCGCATCCTTGACGCTGTTCAAAAGACCCGTGCGCGCGACGACGAACTGCTCGAGCTCCCCGGTGGCGCGCAAACGTCCGAATTCTCGCGCGTCGGCCCACTGAAAAGAAGCCACGCCGCTGAGGGGATCGCGCGCCATGAGACGAAATCCCCGCGCCGTCAGGGCATGGACTGCCGCCGGCCATACCGCTTCACAGGGACGCCCGAAACCACGCGCGTTTGCGCCATGCGCCGGCTCCGGGGGGCGTGCGCCGAAAACGTCCAGGCATCCCTGGGAAACCAGAGCGCCGACAACCACCACGCCGAGAGTCCATCGTCGCGCCCGCATCGCAGTCCTCCGAAGATTTTAGCCCTCAGTACAGTAAATAAGTCGAACGCCGGAGAAAAACAACGGTAATTTGGTACCGCCAGATTCAGATTGAGGTACTAATACTCCCGATCTGCCGCACGCCCTCACAAAATGCTACCCTTCGGTAGTACTGGCAAGTAGGACAGAGAGACAGGAGGTGCAGCATGCCCACCCGACGCGCTTTCTTGACCGCCGCGGCCGCTCCCGCGGTCCTTCGCGGTCGTCGCTACAGCGGAATCGAAATCGAGCGGATGCTGGAGCGCGGCGATGTCCGGGGCAAGATCGGCAAGGAAGACCTGCCCACTCCCGCGCTGCTGGTGGATCTGGACGCCTTCGAGGCCAACGTGACCCGCATGGCCGAGCACCTCAAGCGGCACGGCCTGGCCTTCCGCCCCCACGGCAAGACACACAAGTGCGGCGAGATCGCGCGGCGGCTATTGCGCGCGGGCGCCGTCGGTTGCTGTGCGGCCAAAATCAGCGAAGCCGAAGCATTCGCACGCGAGGGCGTCACCGGCTTGTTGATCACCGCTCCTGTCATCGGCCGCCACAAAATTGATCGCGCCATCCGGCTGGCCCGACAGCGTCCGGACACCATCTTCTGCGCCGATGACGCCCGCAACGTGCGTGAGTTGCACGAAGCGGCCCGCGCCGCCGGCCTGCGCTTGAACCTAGCGATTGATCTGTATGTGGGACGCCGAACCGGCGTGGCCCCCGGAGAGCCCGCTTTGCGGCTGGCGGAGTTGATCAGCTCCTCGAGAAACCTGCGCCTCGTGGGCCTACAGGCCTACGCCGGTCACGCCTCGCACGCTGTGGGCTTCGAGAAACGCCGTCAGGTTTCGCGCGAAGCGATGCAGCAGGCCGTGGAGACACGCCGGCTGCTGGAGGCCAGGGGCATCCCGTGTCCATGGCTGAGCGGGGGTTCGACGGGCACCTACAACATAGACGTCGAAATTCCGGGAATTACCGAACTACAGCCGGGCAGTTTCATTTTTATGGACATTGATTACAACAGGATCGGCGGCAAAACGGGCGATTTTTACGGCGATTTCCAGAATTCGCTGACGGTGCTGGCCACCGTGATCAGCAAGCCTGCCGCCGATACGGCCATTATTGACGCGGGTCTGAAGGCTTTTTCGACCGATAGGCCCTTCGTCCCCGAGTGCCGGACGCGCGAGGGAATCACGTATTCATGGGCGGGCGACGAGCACGGCAGATTGACGCTGAGCGGCGCCGCCGCAGCCCTGGATGTGGGCGACCGTTTGGAATTCGTCGTACCGCACTGCGACCCTACGGTGAATCTTTACGATCGGATGTACGCCGTGCGCGGCCAGGCTGTCGAGGCGGTGTGGCGCATTTCGGCCCGCGGCATGAGTCAATGAAGAGGTTCTGAGGCTTCACTGATCCCGGCTGTCCGACTCCCAGACCAAGCGACCGGCGAGCCAGGTGCGCCGAACTGTGAGTCGGGGAAGCTCCGGATCGAAGCCGAATTCGATCAGGTCCGCGAGGTCCCCGGGCTGAAGCCCTCGGCGCCGGCCTTCGATGCCCGCCGCGCGCGCCGGATTCACGGTGGCCATCGCCAGAGCCTTCGAGAGGCTCAGCCCGGCGAGTCGCATCAGGTTCTCCACACCGCGGTCCATGCGCAATGCGGATCCGGCCAGCCGGTCCTGCCCGGCCAGGACGACACGGCCTTCCGGGGTCAAATCCACCTCCTGCTCGCCGAGCCGGTAACGGCCAGGAGGGCAACAGGCGGGAGCGCTGGCGTCGGTCACCAGGAAGGCGCGATCCAGACCCTTGGCGCGCAGAGCAACCTTCAAGAAGCAGGCCGGCAGGTGGATGCCGTCCGCGATGAAGCCGGCGGCCAGGCGATCCTCCGCCAGTTGCTCCCAGATGTAATTGGGGTGCCGTGGTAGCACGGCGTGGGCCCCGTTGCCCAGATGGGTGGAAAGCGTGGCGCCGGCAGAGACCGCCGCGGTGATCTGCTCACCCGTAGCGCTGGTATGGCCGATGGCCACGGTGACGCGCTCCCGCACCAGGGCCTCGATAAACCGGAGCGCGCCGGGCCATTCCGGGGCCAGGGTGAGCAGGCGGATCAGTCCCCCGGCAGCCTCCTGAAGGCGGTGGAACTCATCCAGGTCCGGCGGGCGCACCCAGCGAGCGGGATGGGCGCCTCGGGGACCGTCTTCGGCGGCGATATATGGCCCCTCGAGGTGGATGCCGGCAATGGCGGGCCCTTCAGGAAGGCTTTGCCGGGCGCGGGCCAAGTTGCGCAGCGCCCGCTCCATGTCCTCGTAGGGCCCGGTGATGACGGTCGGATAGAAGCGAGTCACGCCAGTGGAGAACAACGCACGGATGGCGCGGGCGACATCCTCGATGGTTGTGCTCGGATTGTTGAAGTCCACCCCTGCGAAGCCGTTTACCTGAAGATCAATGAACCCGGGCGCCAGCAGCGGGCTGGAGAGCGGCTCATCCGACGGCTCGGACGCCAGGATGACGTTGTCCAGGGTGAGGCGACGCGACTCGCCGAGGAGCGCGTCAAAGCCAGAACATTCCATAAGATCCTGTTTTATTCACAATTTTCCCACACCGCACGCCGCCCATCTGCCTGAAGGCGCGCCGAAAGAAAGTTGTTGAAAACGCCGCGCGGGGACGATTTCTTAGTGGCGCCGGCGCGGCGCTTCCGGCTAAATAAAAGGGTAGGCTCTTTCGAGCGCCTGCCGGGCCGTGCTAAATCTCGGGGGAGGTAACGGCCCGGCACGCGCTCGGGTTTCCAGTCTCCTCCTTCACGGCGCCGCCTGCCCGTTCCTGCCATGTTCTCAATGGCTGCGGACGGGCTCGGAGGCGCCGACCGGGGTCAGCCACCCATGACGGTCCGGCTTCGAGCCGTCAATGATGGCGAAGAACTCTCGCTGGAGTTTTTCCGTCACCGGACCGCGACGCCCGCTGCCGATGACGATACGGTCAATCGAGCGGATCGGCGTAATCTCGGCTGCGGTGCCGGTAAAAAAGACTTCGTCCGCGATATACAGCAGCTCGCGCGGGATCAGTGTTTCGGTGACCGCGATCCCCACGTCCTCGGCCAACCGGAGCACAGTGTCTCGGGTGATGCCGGGCAGCACGGAGGCCCCCAGCGGCGGCGTCAGGATCCGTCCGTCGCGCACCACAAAGATGTTTTCGCCCGAACCTTCACTGACGTAGCCGGCCGGATCCAGCGCGATGCCTTCCTGGTACCCGTTCGTGAGGGCCTCCATTTTGATGAGCTGGGAGTTCATGTAGTTGGCGCCCGCCTTGGCCAGCGCAGGGAGGGTGTTAGGAGCCATCCGATTCCAACTGGAGACGCACACATCCACGCCCTGCGCCAGGGCCTCCTCGCCCAAGTAGCGGCCCCATTCCCAACAGGCCAGATAAACCTCGACCGGGTTGCGACATCCGTAAACTCCCATCTCGCCGAAGCCTCGTAAGATGATGGGGCGGATGTAGCAGGCGTTCATGCGATTCACGCGCACCAGCTCGATCATGGCCTCAGCTAACTGCTCGGCCGAGTAAGGCACCTCAATGCGGTAAATCTTGGCGGAGTCCAGCATCCGGCGGATGTGCTCGCGCAGGCGGAAGATCGCCGGGCCGCGCGGCGTGGCGTAACAACGGATTCCCTCGAAGATCGAACTGCCGTAGCTAACCACGTGCGAAAGCACGTGGATGCGAGCTTCTTCCCAGGGAATGAAAGCGCCGTTATGCCAGATTTTTTCGGTGGGGGTCAACATCCCTGTCATTATAATGGAGCGCGCTGCGACAGAGTGGAGCGCAGCGCAGAAACACTCGCGGCGGCACAAGGCTTGCTGCGGTGAGCTGCTGATGCGCCGCGTGGATCAGAAGCCGACCGGACGCGCCCGACACGGCGGCCGAAGACCGAAGCCCCAGGGCCTGGCTCCCTCCGCTTGACTGGGCGGGCGGAGCCAGGCCGCGAAGCGCGTCCGGGCCGAGCTTCAGAACTCCAGTCGCAAACCAAACTGGCCTACTCGATTGCCGCCGCTGTCGGCGCCGCGGGCGCTGGTGGTCCGCCCGAAGGCGATGCTGGTGATGTCGGTCCCTGGATTGCCCAGGTTGGGGTGGTTGGGCAGGTTGGTGAAGCTTCCCTCGAACTTCAGCCTGGCGCGTTCCCTGATCGGGAATTCCTTGCCCAGGCCCATGGAGAGGTTGATCGTGCCCGGCCCCAGCAGGATCCCAACGCCGCCGTTGCCAAAGCGGCCGATCGGGGTGACGTTGCAGTTGAACTGGGTGGCGGATCCGGGCACCCGCCCGGGACAGACGAAGGCTTCACGGTTCCAGAAGCGGTCGGCGGTTGGGTTGGGAAGCTCGGGTGAGCCGACAACATCCGGACGCTGTGTGCCACGGGCCGGAGCGTTGGTGCCTGAGGGGTCGCCACCCGTGAAGGTAGCCGTCAGATAGGGGCCGGTTTGCAACAACAGGATCGAGCTGATGCGCCAGCCGCCGGCCAGGCCCTGGAGCAAGGGATGAGCCCGGCTCAGATACCGGCGTCCTTTCCCGAAAGGCAATTCGTAAATTGCATTCGTGATCCAGCGGTGACGGCGCGTGGGAGCAACGTTGCCCCGGTTCGAGCGGCGGTCCAACGAATTGGCGAGGCGACCGTTACCCAACTCGTTGCCCCATCCGGTGGGTGCGTTCCCATTGTCGGAGATATGCTTGGCCCACGTCCAGGCGGTGTTGAAGCTGATTCCGCTCCGGAAGCGGTGCCGGATCTCTGTCTGCGCTGCATTGTAGATGCCGTTGGCGCCGTGGTCATACGTGTACACCCGACTCCAGTACGGGAATGGGCGGTCGGTGACCGGGCGCTGCGTGTAGGGTATGGTCGAGGGCAGCGGCTGGTTCAAGTCGGGCGCCCAGGGCTGCTGCACAAAGCGCATGCCGATGTAGCTAACCCGCAAGCCGGTCTCCCAGCCCAGATCCCTTTCCACGGTCATGTGCCACTGGATGGCGAAAGGATCCCGATAGTAAGGATGCTCCGCGGTGCCGAAATAGGCGTTGCCTTTCCCGGCCGCGGTGATGCCGCTGGCGCCGCCGGGGGAAACCTGCGGCCACCGGAACGCAGGCGCCCCGCCGCTGATGCTGTTGGTGAACTCCATCACCCCCGAGGCATGGATGGCGGTCAGACCGTAGTAGAAGGACCCGAGCGGCACCATGAAGTAGCGGCCCACGCCGCCACGAATGGCGGTCTTGGTGTTGTTGAAGGGCCGATACGCAAAGCCGAAGCGAGGCGCCAGATCGTTCTTCTGGGCGAAACGCAGGGAATCCGGCCAGCCCGCCTGGTCGGCCTGCAAAAACGGGGTGCAGGGAATTCCGTTCCAATCCGGCGCCGGACAGGCATTGATGGAGAGCAGAAAGCCGGGGTAAGTGAGTTCCAGAGCTTTCCGCCCCGAGGGGATAATCACCCGTCCGGTACGCGGCACGGTGCGATCGAAATTCGTAATGTTGCCGTTAGCGTCCGTGTAAGGGGGATGATATTCCCAGCGAAGCCCGTATTCCAGAGTGAGATTCGAGGTAACCTTGAAACTGTCCTGGGCGAAAATCGCATAGTGAGCGGTGCCGCCGTCATTGTTGATCTTGGCCGCCGAATAACGGGATAAATACGGCAGACCCATCAGAAAGTCTGCAACGTCTATGCCGGAAAACCGGCCGTCAAAGCGGAAATCGCCGTGACTGAGCCCGAAGCTCAAAGCCGACTGAGCGCGGATGCGCCGCACATCGCCGCCGAACTTGAATGTGTGGCGACCGTGCACGAAGGTCAGGTTGTCGGTCCACTGATAAAGGTGCGAGAAGTGGAAGTTCGGCTTGCTCTTTCCAAAACCGCTGGTCCCTTGCGAGAAGGTAACACCGGGTAGTCCGTTGTAGATTAACTCGGGCAGGCCCACTAAGCCCATCTCAGCGGTGATTTTCCAGCCATCGAAATGGTAAGAGACGGCCGTCTCGTTAATCGTGAAGCCGAAGCGAAACTCGTTCAACAGATTGGGCGCGATGTTATAGTTGTGCGACAGGACCAGATTCCGTGCGCGCAGCGCGGTTGTGTCGGCCGGCAGGCGCTGCCAGGTCGGAGAAGTGGTGGTGCCGTTCTTCCAACTCAGTCTGCCGAAAACCGACTGCTTCTCGGTCAGCACATGGTCCAGGCGGACGTCAAACTGATTCGAGGTGATGGGCGCTGCCGCGTTCTTGCGGAAGTTGGCCGACACCTGGACCTCTCCGGCCCCGTAGTTGGGCAACGGGTAGAACTCGAGAATCCTGCGCGCCACGCCGAGAATTTGCGAAGCCGGGACTTGTTTGCCGGGCAGGGGAGTCCCCGAGAAGGGATCCCGCAGCGCTCGCGGCTCCTTGCTGAAGTCGCCGGCGCGCATCGCCGCCGTCGGAACCGTGGCTTGCAACACCGAGGACCGCCGATAGCGCATCGCTTCGAAGGTCGTGAAGAAGAAAGTACGATCACGGATGATGCGCCCGCCCAGGCTGCCGCCGAACGTATTGGCGACCTTGGGCGGCTTGCTGGCGGCCCCAAAGGGAGTGGCGTCCAGCGCCCGATTTTGCATGTACTCGAACAGGCTGCCATGGTAGGTGTTGGTCCCGCCGCGCGACGTGGTCGTGATGTCGCCGATCTGGCCGAACTCGGCATTGCCGCCCACGCCCTGGACCTTCATCTCGGCGATGCCTTCGGCTGAGGGGTAGACTTCCGTCAACGGGTTGTGCCCGGTCACGTTGATGGTCGAGATGCCGTCCAGGGTGACCTCGGTCTGAGCGGGCACAGCCCCTTGAACGGCGTAGTTGAAGCCGTCGTCGCTTTGCACGCCCGGCAGGAAAGCCAGGAGCCGGTAAGGGCTGGTGCTGCCGGCGCCCCGATAGTTTACCGGTAGCTCCAGGACCATCCGGGTGTCCAGACTCGCCGTGACAGTTTGCGTGTCGGTTGTGATCAAGCCGGCCGTCGCTGACACCTGGACGCTCTCGGTGATGGATCCGACCTCCAGCGTGGCGTTCACGCGCACAACCTGGCGCGCGGCCAGAGGCACCGGAGCCAACCGGAAACTCTTGAAGCCGGAAGCTTCGACGGTCACCTGATAGGTTCCGGCCTTCAGATTCAGCGCTTCATAATTGCCATTGGCATCCGTTTGCAGGGCAAGCGAAGTATTCTCACCCAAATTTGTCACCGTGACTTTGGCGGCTGGAATGACAGCCCCGCTGGGGTCCGTCACGGTTCCCACGATACTGCCGAACGTGGACTGTGCCGACAGCAAGCCCGGAGCCGCCAGCAGCGCCAGGCATCGCCATAAATTCTTCATCTCCGTATCTCCTTATCCAGGGTCGCCATGAGCTTCGGGGAACGTCGTCCCTTCAGAGGAGAACATACCAGAAGCGACGCGGCCCGTCAAGATGATTTCGTGTGCGTAAGGACATTTTAACGTGTGCGTAACGCAATCCCCGGATCTCCCCCCTCGATCCTGCCCCCGCGTCTTCACAGTGCCGGTTTCAGAGCCGCGCCTTGCTGAGGAGCATCCGAACCCGGGATAATAGCTCGTTTGGATACCAGGACCAGACCGGGAACTTGGAGTCCGGCGCCGCTTCCATGATGCAGCCATCCTATGACGCGATCCTCTTTGACTTCGACGGAGTCCTTGCCGAGACCGAACCTCTGCACTGTGAGGCCTGGAGGAGGGCGCTCGAACCCTTAGGAATTACCTTCGATTGGGAGTTCTATCGCACTCATTTTATTGGTATTTCCGATTCAGAAGTGCTGGCTATTCTGGCTTCCCGGGCGGTTCCGCGGCGACCGGTTGAAGAGCTGTGGCGCCAGTTCCAGCTCAAACAGCGTCTGTTCAAGGAGATGGCGCTAGCAGACCCGCCTGTGCCGGAGGAGATCCGACGCATGCTAAAGTCATTGCACCGCTATAAGATAGGCCTTGTTAGTTCAACCAGCAGATTCGAAATCGAGCCCCTGTTAGCCGCCGCCAACATCGCTGATCTCTTCGATGCCGTCGTCTGCGCCGAGGACGTCACGAAACTCAAGCCCGATCCCGAACCGTATCTGAAAGCCGCCCGCCGGCTCGATGCGACGCGGCCCTTGGTGATCGAAGACTCCGAGGCGGGCATCGCCGCCGCCCGTGCCGCGGGCTTCGAAGTCATCCGGGTAGCGACTCCCTGGGAGGTCCCAGCCAGGCTTTCGGCCACACTGGGTGGCCTCCTGATGAATTGATTGGAGCACGCGGCCTCGGGTCGGTGGACGCCATTCGGCGCCGCGGCGGGACCGCCTGGTCGCAAGCCGGCGGAGCCTCGCGTCCGCTCGAAACACGCCCTAGCGGCTGCCTTCGGTGTCGTCGTGGCGTCAGCCGGCCACCCGGCGGGCTCCAAACCCGGGGCGCGAAAGACCCGGGAGCGGCGAGAAGGTGGCGCAGTGCCCGAGGACCTCAGTTGCGTCCGATAATGGATATTATGTCAACTTCCTCGTGTTAAAAAGGTTCAGCTCAAAAGCCAGCCAGCCTCAAGCGCTGCCCCCTGCCAGCTCGAGGCCCGCGAGATCCTCCACGCGGCTCACACTTCCACCTCGACCGACATCGCGCCTCCGTGGACCCCAAAAAGGATTACAGCGCGGCGCTCAGCACCTTCTCAAAGGCGCGAATGATGTCCTGCTCGTCTCCCTCCCTCAAACAGGAAGGAATCGCCAGCAGGATGCTTCTCTCGAACAGGCTGTCGGCTTGGGGACAGGCACCCTTCCCATAGTTCCGCGCCGAGCCGGCGTTTTCCGACAGCTTCCAGGGGAAGCCGCCGGGGTCCACGCTCGAGTGCTCGACCAGGCTGAGGTTGTTGTGATAGAGGTGCAGGCCCCAGTCCTTCATCAACACATTCGTGAGGCCTTGCGGATGGGTCAGCAGGCCCTCGGCCCGCAAGGCTTGTTGTACGGCCTGCGCCGTCGCCGGATCAGGGTAGGTTGTGATCAGGAAGCAGCCGGTGTCGCCCGCGGGGTCTAGGATGCGGCGCAGTTGCACCTTGGGAAACTGTTCGAGCGCGCTCCGGATGCGGTACTTGCTTCGCCGCATGGCCGCGAGGATGGCGGGCAGCTTCTCCAGTTGCACGCGCAGGATGGCGGCGCGCAACTCATCCATGCGATATCCCCTACCCCAAAGGTGCAGCTCTGGCTGATCCAGGATCAGGCGACCAGCGGCGTCGCGGGCGTATCCCAAGTCGTGGCACGCCACCGCCCGGCGGTAAAGCTTCTCGTCATTGGTCACGACGACGCCGCCTTCACCGCTCGTCATGTTCTTATTGAGTTGAAAGCTGAAGATGCCCATGTCGCCGAACGTGCCCACCTTCCGTGGCCCGATGCTTCCCCCCAGGCACTGCGCGCAGTCCTCCAGAAGAAACAGCCCGCGGCGCCGGGCGATAGACTGAATGGCCTCGACGTCGCCCGCTGCGCCGCTCATGTGGACCATGATGATGCCTCTGGTCCGAGGCGTAATCCTTTTCTCGACGTCGTTGGGATCCAGACAGAAGGTGTCGTCAATATCGGCCAGCACCGGAATGGCGCCATGGTTGACTACCGACGCCAGCACCGAGACCCACAGGTAAGCGGGCACGATGATTTCTTGACCCGGCCCCACGCCCAGCGCCGACAACGCCACATGCAGGGCGCCGGTCCCGCTGGTCACGGCGAGCGCGTAGCGGGATCCAAGGAAGGCGGCAAATTCCCGCTCGAACGACTCCGCCTCGGCTTGCAGGTCGAGGCCGTAGTATCGAAACAGCGATCGGGACCGTAAGACTCTCAGAACAGCCTCGATTTCGCGCTCGTCCATCCAGTGTGCGCCCGGGAACTCGAGCGGTAGAGGCTCCTTGCGGACAGGTTCGCCTCCGGCGAGCGCCAGGGTTTCAGCACCAAGCTTCTGACGACTCATCAAGTTTTTTCCTCAACTCTGTGTAATAGCTAATCCCGGACAACAAAGCTCCCGGTGAGCCGAATCTGCTGCGAAGAACTGCCCACCATGACCTGGTAGGTTCCCGACTCGACACGCCGAACCATTCGCCGGTCGTAGAAAGCCAGTTCTTCCGGCGTCAGCTTGATCCGAACGGTCTTCCTCTCGCCCGGCTTCAACGAGATCTTTTCAAAGCCCCGCAACTGCTTCACAGGCCGAACAACCGAACTTACGGGCTTGTTGAGATAGAGTTGGACGACTTCCTCGCCGGCTCTTGCGCCGACATTGGAGACTTCCACACTTACTTCGACCACGCCATCGGGGGAAATTTGCTGGGGCTCTACCTGGAGATTTGAGTATTGGAAGTTGGTGTAACTGAGTCCGTAGCCGAATTCGTAAAGCGGCGTGCTGGGCATATCCACGTAATGCCGCTTCAGTTTGGAGGGCTTGGAGTCGTAGTAGACAGGCAGTTGTCCGGCGTGACGCGGCACGGAGACAGGTAGCCGGCCGCTCGGGTTATAATCCCCGAACAACACGTCGGCCACGGCGTGGCCGCCCTGCTCTCCTGGCAACCAGGCTTCCACGATCGCGGGCACGTTCTCGGCCGCCCAGCGAATCGAAAGCGGCCGCCCGTTGATCAGCACCACCACGGTCGGCGTCCCGGTAGCGTGAACCGCACGAACCAGTTCTTCCTGCATGCCCGAGAGATCCAGACTGGCGACGTCCCGGCCCTCCCCGTTCGTGGCGGTGGACTCCCCGACCACGACCACGGCAACCTGCGCTTTTCGCGCCGCCTCTTGAGCTTCGCGGATCTGGTTGACCTTCGTGCCCGTAATTTCGCAGCCCTTGACGTGCGCGACCTCGACCCCCGGTCCCAACTTACGGCGGATGCCTTCCAGCACGGTGACCACCTCCTGAAGGACGACCTTGGAGGTGTAATCGCCGAGCTGGTTGCGCCCGTTATCCGCGTTGGGGCCGATCACCGCGATGCGGTGCAGATCTCGGGAAAGCGGCAGGAGGTTGCCCTCGTTCTTGAGCAGCACAATGCCCTCCCGCGCCGCCTGTAAAGCCAGCGCGCGATGCCGGTCGCGCGGCACGCCGTTGACCGCAGCCTCCACGTCCACGTAGGGCCTCTCGAACAACCCAAGCCGGAACTTGAGCGTGAGGATGCGGCGCACGCTGCGGTCCACCAACTCGATCGGGACGCGGCCTTCCTTCACCGCTTCGATCAAGGCCAGCATGTAGGCAGGTTCGTGCGAAATCCCCACGTCAACGCCGGCGTGCAGCGCCTGGATTCCGGCCTCTTTCTGGTCCGCCGCCGTGCGCTCATCCAGCAGCGTGGACAAGCCCAGTCCCTCGCCCAGCACCAGTCCTTGGAAACCCAACTGTTCGCGAAGCACGGTTGTCAACAGCCAGTCGGAGCCGTGCGCCGGAATGCCGTCAATGGCGGGATACGTGGCCATCACGCCCAGCGCGCCCATTTTGCGAATGCCGGCCACCCAGGGCGGCAGAAACACCTCGCGCAGCATGCGCTCGGAAATCTCCATGGCGCCCCGTTCCAGACCGCTGACCGGCTGGCTCTGTCCGGGATAGTGGCAAAGACCGGCCACCACCTTGTCCGGGGCGGAGACATCGGTTCCCTGCGCGCCGCGGACGATAGCCTCCGCGTATCGGGCGCACATATACGGGTCCTCGCTATAGGCTTCTTCGTTGCGGCCCAGCCTGGGGTCACGAATCGGCTCGACGACCAGCGTGAAAAGCTGGTGGATGCCGACCGCGCGAGCTTCCCGCGCCGCCGCAGCGTAGATGCGCTCGATGAGCGCCGTGTTCCAGGTGCTTCCCAGGGCGGGGCCCTCCGGAAACATGGTTCCGCCCGAGCACATCAGGCCGTGTGTGCCCTCCTCGGTCTGAAGCAGCGGGATCTTGAGCCTTGTCTTGGTGAGTGCGATCCTCTGAAGCTCGTTGAAGAACTCGGCCTGCTGGCGCGGGCCTTCCAGCAGAGCATTGTCGGCCAGAGTGAAGAAGCCGCCGCCAGGCCCCAGTGCCGCCAGATGCGTGCCTTCCGCAAACCGCCGGCAGACCTCCCTCTTGAGCGCTGCATGGCGCCTTGCAGCCTCGGCATTGTAGGTGGAGGCGCCGCCCAACTCGACCCGGTAGACGCAAGGCATGTTCATCTGCCCGACTTTCTCTTCGAGCGTCATCCGGGCCAGAAGGTCTTCCACACGCCGTTCGATGGGCAGGCGCGCGTCCAGGTAGGGCTGCGCGAAAACCGGTCCTACCACCAAGAACAGAGCAAAACGCATCAGAAATGTTTCTCCAACATTTCAAGAAAAGTGTTGACAATGCCGTTCTCCGCGCACCCCGGCTTCAGCCGTGAAACCCAGATTTCGTAACTCACCTGGGCGTAAGCCGCGTCGTCCGGGATGTAGCCGGACGCCCCGTTGGCGTGCGTGACCATGAAGGTGTGCGAAAAAGGAGACTCGCGCTTCAGGCGCGCGCCGATCTGGGTGAGCACTTCGCCGGAAACCCCCGCCAACACCACGGGGCCGATCCGAAGCAGCGACACGCGGATATCCACCGGATCCGCGTCTGCGAAGGCGATTTTGTTTTCGTGCGGCTTGGAGTCCGGAGTCAGCCTGCGGCCCGGACACTGAATCACGCGCTGCGCCGCACGGAGCCGAACACGACCCCAGGTTCGCAAGCCCTGCGCCGCCCGCACGACTTCCTCCCCGAGGATACGGCCCAGAATGGTCATCTGGTCGAAGTTCGTACCGGGGCCGTAGATGGCGTTCTGGTCGCCTGAGGCGGCGCTGGTCCAGAGAGCCACGACGCGGTCGCCGAAATGCTCTTCCACGTAGCGAGCCGCCGCCCCTGGCAGGTCGCCGGTGATCTCATAGTTGCGCGGCCCCATCACCGTCCCGTGGACGGCATAGTTGATCACCAGTGCGATTGGCTCGCCCGAAAGGCTTTCCACCCGAATCACGCCGACTGTCTTGTCGGAAGGCCCTTCCGGGTTTACTCCCAAGCCCCAACCGCCTGAGGCCATGCGCGCGCGGCGGTTCGTGTTCACCCATGCCTTACCGATTCCGACTCCCAGGCGAGCCGGCTGCATCGTGGCGGCGGCCTGGCGCACGGCGTCGGCCACACGCTGCTCGAGCATCTCGCGCCACGGCTTCCATCGAGCCTCGAATTCCGGCTTTACCGGCCCGGGTGCAGGCGCGCCGTGCGTGTGCGTAGCCGCAATCAGCAGAGCCTCAGGAGCAATGCCGGTCTCGCGCCAGATGCGCTCGGTCAAGCGGGCGTGCAACTCATTGGGGATGGACAGGATCTCACAACTCACCAACGCCGCCTTCCGCTGTCCGTCGTCGAGCGCCAGCGCGCGGACATAAATGCTGTCATGGACGCCCTTGTGTCCCTCGACGCGCGAGCCGTAGCCGGACATCGGCAGCGCCGCATCCGCCGCGGGCGTGATCTCCACACGCGCGGCCCCCGCACGAAAGCCTCCATCAGGCGCGGCGATCAAACATCCCGCGCCCAGCAGCATCAGACCCCATGGTCGTTTCATCTCTGAACCTCCCTCGGCGTTGCTCTCGATTCTTTGTCTTTGCTCTGGCCGGTCTACAGTCCGGGCGCCGTGACGATGCGCGGAACTGTTCGGCGGCCTCAGGCCTCCGCCACAAGACAGCATAGTCCGGGCGGGCCGCCCAGCGACTAGGAATTTTTGGCCGATTTCAGGACTTAATCCGCAACCGAGGCGCGCGATCGGGTTCTATGGCCGTCGAATGCGGCTCATGAACGCGCCTCGGTGTCGGGCCTGGAGTCAGAGGTCGTCGGGGACACGTCCCGGCGGGCGACAGCACCCGGGCGTAAGCTGAGCACTTTGGCTGTGGAACGTTTCTTTCGGAAAGGCTCGTCTGCCGATCGCAGGGATCCCAGTCTCCCCGCCTGGGTTGTCGGCGCTCCCCCTCTCCCTCAGGCTGCGACCGCGGACTCCGTCAGGGCGCGGGCGATTTCGTTGATGGCTTTCTTGCCGTCGGCGAACATCATGAGCGTGTTCGGCGCGGCGAACAGCGGATTGGGAATGCCCGCAAACCCGGGACTCA
>FWPU01000713.1_pt1 | contig 105724 bp, 106 predicted proteins | sample 2228361 | NCBI WGS metagenome assembly FWPU01 (sample SAMEA103939777, study PRJEB20133) | metagenome | reverse complement strand
CAGGGCAACGAGGGCATTCTTGACTGGAGCCATCAGGATTGACCTTAGCAAAGTACACTCCACGCTTCCAGCACACCCATTGAAGCACAGATAAGAACTGTCCAAATGCAGCATCCAAACAGTCTTTTCCCAGCATCCCCCGCGCCAACCGTTTGTCGTTGAGGTCTTCTGCAAAAATGGTTTGTGCTTGGGCACACAGGTTATGCGCCGTCTTCAGGTGAAAATCCTTGCGACAGTTAGCAATCCCATAGTGCATCCTAGCTACTTTCATCCACCTGCTTCACCTTGAACCCATCAGGGATCGGGCGATGCACTTCCCCTATCTTTAGCAGCTTGATAACGTTACCGTTGATGGCTGGGGAAACACCAAGGACTTGAATTGACCCCGTTTGAACCCATACCCACGATTCTGAAAATAATCCCAAGTATCGTGCAATCTACCAATCATCGTTTGCAAAACTTGAGAATGCACCTTACCCAAATGCGGGAATTGCTTCTTAGCCTTGGGTAGGTTGTTCTGCTGACGGCAGTAAGACGGGAATGGCTCATCGGCAGGGATGATGTATTCCTTTTCCAACGAGCAGCGGTCTATCAGGCACTTACGAAAAGCAATCCAATCTTTGAGTTCGCGCAAAGCATAGTGATAGACACTTCTGCATGTCTCAAGCCACTCCAGCAGTTCAGCCTGTTGCGTAGCATTTGGATAGATGCGGTAAGTGTAGTTCATCGTCAGCATAACTGTAGATATGCCACAAGTTGCAACAGTGATCAATGCTTGTCTCATTCCCTTTGTCACGGGGAATCGACAAGCGCGGGGAGTCCATGTATCCCGACGCTGACCGTTCCGGTAGGGACGCGCTACGCGAGCAGCGCGGGACTTATAGCTCCCCGAACCCCTCAAAAGTTAAGACCTTGGCCAGTCCGGTAAGGGCTTTCCCTGTTTGTAAAGGCGAAACAAACCCCAAGCCCCCAGGCCAATAAAAGCAAGGCTGACCACTTGGGCAATCCGCAGAGGCCCCAGCATAAGGCTATCTAAGCGTAAACCCTCAATCCAAAATCGCCCCACACTGTAGGCAATGGCATAGGTGAGCAAGAGCGTACCAGGCTTTTGAAACCGCGGCTGACCAAACAACCACAGTAGCAGGGCAAATACCGCGAGGTTCCAGAGGGATTCGTACAAAAACGTCGGATGGTAGTAGGCTTCTGACAGCAAACCCGGGGGGCGGCGATAGGCTGGAATATAGAGTTTCCACGGCAAGTCCGTGGGAGCGCCAAATGCCTCAGAGTTAAAAAAATTTCCCCAGCGACCAATGGCTTGCCCCAAGATTAACGAGGGAGCAATCAAATCTGCCGTTTGCCAGAAGGACAGTCGCTGCCAGTAGGTAAACAGTGCTAGTGCCACCATGCCCCCTAGGATGGCACCATGAATGGCAATGCCACCCCGCCAAATTTGTAGCACTTGGTCGAGGTGTTGCTGGTAGTAGCCCCAGTTAAAGGCAACGTAGTAGAGACGTGCTGCCGGGACTGCGCCAATGACCAGCCAAATCGCCAAATCAGCAATGACGTCTGGGTTAACTTGCCGTTGCCGCGCAAGGCGCTGACTGAGCCAGATGCCAATAAAAACGGCAAGGGCAATCAGCAGTCCGTACCAACGGAGAGAGAGAAACCCCAGATCTAGGGTTGCTCCCGGGGATTGAAAGGCAGCCAACATGCCTCTACAGCCTCGTGGGTTAGTGCTTAGGCAGAGCGAGCAGTGTTAATGACAGTGGCGAAAGCCTCGGCATCGAGCACGGCCAAGTGCGCCAGCATTTTGCGGTTGAGTTGAATATTGGCTTTTTTGAGGGCACCAATGAGTTGGCTGTAGCTCATGCCGTGTTGCCGTGCTGCTGCATTGATCCGCGCAATCCAGAGTCGCCGGAAATCCCGCTTCCGCCGCCGGCGATCGCGATAGGCATTGCACAGCGCCTTCATCACCACTTGGTTGGCTGTGCGGAAGAGCTTAGAATGGCCCGCGCGATAACCTTTGGCCAGCTTGAGAATTTTTTTACGCCGTTTGCGGGCAACGTTACCCCGTTTAACCCTTGCCATACCTTCAATCCTTTGTAATAGGGAGCCTAAGTATTGTCTTACACGTAGGGCAGCATTAACGAGACCCGCTCGAAGTCCCGCTTATCCACCAGTGCTTTTTGGGAAAGACGATTCTTGCGATCGCTCGATTTGTGCTCAAGTAAGTGGTTTTTATTGGCCTTGCGGCGGATCAATTTGCCACTGCCGGTGGCTCGAAAACGCTTGGCAGCAGAACGACGAGTTTTCAGCTTTGGCATAGCTTTGCCCTATTTTAGACACAGCTTTCTAGTGTACTATTTCAAGGAGAGCTTTGGCAAGATTGTCGCCCCCATGGAACTTGTGTTTATTCCAGTTGAAGAATTCTACTTCGCCTTAACTTTAGCAGTGCGCACGCTGGAAGACATTGGCGATGCCACGCTTGTGGAGCAGATGCGATCGCGCCTGCAAGAGCGCTTTGGTCAGCCTTCCACGGTCGCAGCAGGTCGGCAAAATACATTTAACTATGTTTTTCGTGTTAAAGGCGTTGATAACAGCCCCGCTTCCCAGTTGGTGCTTTCGATTGCTGATTGGCAAGGGAAACTGCGCCTCAGTAGTGACTACGGCTGGACGTTAGATGCCCAGCGCAAAACCGTTCGCACGGAAAAGTTTGGCGATCGCCCCCGGTTTTGCCAACAGGTGAAGCAGCACCTTGCCGAGTGGTTAGACCTGCCGCAACTCCGAACGCTATAGATTTGGCTCTCAGTTATGGCGGAAATCACTCCCCTTATTGACACAGCACTGAAAACCCACACCGTTGTCCACACGCCATTTTTACCCCCTGATGCCGTAGCCGCCGCCCTAGCAACCCTTGCTCAGCGGGCAGATGTGCATGGGCAGGCGTGGGGAGGCTATCCGCAAGCGGAACGGTGTCGGTTGGCGATCGCCCCCGTGGATCTGGCTCTCGACACTGCGCCACCACCGTTGGCATTGGTGCGCATCAGCGGCAACTTTTTATTTGACCCCGCCACCTACACCGACTTTGAAGCAGCTTTAGAAACCGCAGGGGTTAAGGATTACGGCGACATCCTTCTGTTGGGAGAACGGGGTGCTCAGGTGATTCTCAATCCAGAATGGTTGCCACAGGCCAGCCAAAACCTGCAACAGGTGCGCACTGTTCCTGTGACGGTTGCCCCCTGCCCTTGGGAAGAACTGGCCGTTTCACCGCCCCAAACCAAACCGATCACCACCGTCGAAGCCTCCCTCCGCCTTGATGCCGTTGCCTCCGCTGGCTTTGGCATATCTCGCAGCAAAATGAGCGAGTGGATTAGCAATGGCATGGTACGGGTGAACTGGCAGGTGGTTCAGCAACCGCGCCACCTTGTTAAAGTGAACGACCTCATCAGTATTCGCGGCAAAGGCAGACTTTTAATTCAGGAGATTCAGGTGACCAAGAAAAATCGTTACCGGATTCAAATGGAGCGGAATCGCTAGCTAAAGACAACCCGTATAACCCCAAGGTAAAATTCGAGGCTCTTCCTCATCATCATGGATACATACACCACGTCGAACGGAGCCATCCGTCATCCGAAAAAACTTAGGTAACCCATAAAGGTCACCAAATGAAAACGCAACAATAGCTACATTGGTACATGCATCTGTGATTCTTTTTGCATAGCTCTCTTGTAATTTAGGACTCTTTACGAATGCTCTATAACGTTGCTCTCCATGCTCTTCATCAAAAGGGCTAAAAAAAAAGGTTACTCCCATAACTCTATCGGTAAAAGGATTGGACGGGTTATCCAAAGGGAAGATGGACACGCTAGAAGCATTCACGCGCAGCCTTGTAATCATATCATGTTTCACATCAAGCATCACACGATCGCAAGCAGCAGAGGTTTGAGCAATGACTGGTGTAGAAGCAAGAAGCACACCCAGAGCAAAGGAAACCGCAAACTTAAGCATAGAGAAAGTATTTTGTTGTTTACATAACATTTTTTGGCACACAGGATAGACTAGTCATGTATCCCTTGATACAAGATAGCAAAAACTGTAAATTTTAGTTTCAAGACACTGCACAGGTGTGGCATGACCCTCATGAGGCAACCCCTTACAGCTTGAAAATATCGCTCTTCCCTCTGATAAGCTAGGAAAATGCCGTTGGGGCACCGCTGTTGTTGGTAAGTGTGCTGGGAGAATCATCCTTGAGTTTTGACTACGATCTGGTCATTCTGGGTGCAGGGGTGGGCGGTCATGGGGCTGCCCTCCATGCGGTAAGTGTTGGCTTAAAGACCGCTATTGTGGAAGCTGCGGAAATGGGCGGCACCTGCGTCAATCGGGGCTGTATTCCCTCGAAGGCGCTACTGGCAGCCGCCGGACGGGTGCGGGAACTCCGCCAAGCTAGTCATTGGCAAGCCTTGGGGATTCAGTTGGGGCCGGTCAATGTGGATCGTGCTGGTGTTGCTGCCCATGCTGATAACTTAGTCCAGAAAATTCGCAGTGACCTCACCAATAGCTTGAAGCGGTTGGGAGTCGAGACCCTGATCGGACGGGGCAAAATTGCTGGCCCGCAAAAGGTGAGGATTCAAACGGCTAATGGCGAAAAGACCGTTACGGCCAGAGACATTATCATTGCCACGGGCTCGGTGCCGTGGGTGCCGCCGGGTATTGAAGTGGATGGCAAAACCGTTTACACCAGTGACGATGCCATCAAGCTGGACTGGCTGCCCCAATGGGTGGCCATTATTGGCAGTGGCTACATTGGCTTGGAATTTGCCGATATTTATACGGCCTTGGGCTCAGAAGTGACGATGATCGAGGCGCTGGATCAGCTCATGCCCACGTTCGACCCCGACATTGCCAAGCAGGCGCAGCGGGTTTTGATTGCCCCCCGCGACATTGAAACCTACAGCGGTACCCTCGCCAAGCGGGTGATTCCCGGCACGCCAGTCGTGATTGAACTGGCCGATGCCAAGACAAAAGAAGTTGTCGATGTCCTTGAGGTGGATGCCTGTTTGGTGGCCACGGGACGGATTCCGGCCACCCAAGACCTTGGTCTAGAAACGGTGGGGGTAAGCCTTGATCGGCGGGGGTTTATTCCCGTGGATGATTACCTTGCGGTGACTGTTGACGGCGAACCGGTACCGCACCTGTGGGCGATCGGCGATGCGACGGGCAAAATGATGCTGGCTCATGCCGCCTCTGCCCAAGGGATTGCCGTTGTGGAAACAATTGCCGGGCGCCCCTATCAAGTCGATTATCGCAGTATCCCTGCGGCTGCCTTTACCCACCCCGAAATGAGTTTTGTGGGTCTGACGGAACCCCAAGCTCGCGAACTAGGCGAAAAAGAAGGCTTTGAGATCCAGGTGGCGCGCACGTACTTCAAGGGCAACTCAAAAGCCTTGGCGGAAGGGGAGACCGATGGATTGGCCAAAATTATCTTTCGAGCCGATACGGGGGAACTCTTGGGTGCCCATATTTTTGGCCTCCATGCTTCAGACCTGATTCAGGAGGCGGCCAATGCCATTCGCGATCGCCAAAGTGTCAGTCATTTGGCCTTTAATGTTCACACCCACCCCACCCTCTCGGAAGTGTTGGACGAAGCCTTTAAGCGGGCACACGAAATGCTCGCCCATCGCTGAGCTTTGCTACGATAAAACCAATACCCTAGCATGATCCCAAAGCGGAGGAGTGGGTGATGACGCAAGCAACGCAGCCGACAAAAGGCATCATGATGACGGAAGCCGCTTTGAAGCACGTCTTGGAGTTGCGCGAAAAACACGGCAAAGACCTGTGTCTGCGCGTGGGCGTGAAAGGGGGGGGTTGCTCGGGGATGTCCTACACGATGGATTTTGAAGACCCGGCTAACATTCGTCCCGATGATCAGGTGTTTGACTACGATGGCTTTAAGGTGGTCTCAGATCCTAAGAGTATGCTCTACATCTACGGCCTCGTTTTGGATTACAGCAATGCCCTGATTGGGGGTGGCTTTAAGTTTATTAATCCCAATGCCACGCAAACCTGTGGCTGTGGTACGTCGTTTTCTGCCTAAGGAGCAAAACTTTTGAGCGTTGAGATCTCCCAGCAACCCCTCAGTGATGTTGAACGCCAGTTCCAAGCGGCGATCGCCCGCTATAAAGAAGGCGCCAGTGCTGCCGAGCTGATTCCCACATTTAAGGAGATCTGTCAGCGTGCCCCCAAAAGCAGTGCTGCTTGGACGTGTTTGGCATGGCTCTACCTTCTGGATGACAAGCCACAATCCGCCTACAAGGCAGCTCAAAAGGCTGTCAAATTCAACCCGGAAGATCCCCAAGCTCGCATTAACTTGGCGATCGCCATGCTGGAAACGGGTCAAAAGGGTGTGCGCCCCCACATTGAACTCGCCCAGACGGTAGTGGCCGCCGTGGCTGAACTGCGCCAAGAAGTTCTGGAAAACTTTGCCGATGGCCACCAGCGCAAACCCGATTGGCCAAGCCTCGAGCGGGTTGAGCAGTGGGTCTTGGGGGGTTAGGGGATGCGCCGCCTACGGGACATTGTCAACTGGCTCCTAGTGGCGGATACGTTTTTTGTGCTGGCGAGCTTTGGCTGGTTCGTTGTTGCCTTGGGGGGGCGATCGCTGGAGATTCCCCTTGGGTTTGACCTGTGGCTGCGCCTGTGGGAGCCCCTCTTTATGCCCGCCATTGGTGTGTTGATGGCCGCCGCCTTGATCAATGGTGGCATTAGCTACGTCCAGAACCGCTGGCTCCTGCGCTCGGTGGGGCAGGATCTGCGCCCACGGGATTAAGAGCCGTAAAGGTCAACTGATCTTCGCGAACATCCACCAAAATGGTGTCTCCAGAGGTAAAGGCTTCTTCGAGGAGCTTGACTGCCAAGGGATTTTCAATTTCCCGCTGAATTGCCCGTTTCAGAGGCCGCGCCCCATACACAGGGTCAAACCCTGCCGCTACAAGATGGTCGAGGGCAGCCTCGGTAAATTGCAAGCCAATTTTTTGCTCCGCCAGTAGGTGTTCGACGCGCCGCAGTTGAATTTGGGCAATTTGCAGCAACTCTTGCCGCCCTAAGCCATGGAACAAAATCAGGTCATCAATGCGGTTGAGAAATTCCGGACGAAAATGCTTTTGCACACTCTGAAAGACCCGCTGCCGCATTTCCTCGTAGCGGCTTTCATCCCCCGCTAAATCTAGGATATATTCGCTGCCCAAGTTGCTGGTCATGATGATCACGGTGTTGCGAAAATCGACGGTACGGCCTTGGGAGTCGGTAATGCGGCCATCGTCAAGCACTTGCAATAGGACGTTAAAGACTTCGGGGTGCGCTTTTTCCACCTCATCGAAGAGCACGACGGCGTAGGGACGGCGGCGGATGGCTTCCGTGAGTTGCCCACCGCTATCAAAACCCACGTAGCCCGGCGGTGCCCCAATCATGCGGGAGACGGCATGTTTTTCCATGTACTCCGACATGTCAATGCGCACGAGGGCATTTTCATCATCAAAGAGGGCTTCGGCAAGCGTACGCGCCAGTTCCGTTTTACCAACGCCCGTTGGGCCTAAAAACAGGAACGAGCCGATGGGTCGGGCGGGATCCTTCATACCAGCGCGGGCACGGCGAATGGCTGCCGCTACTGCCGCCACTGCCTCCGTTTGACCAATCACTCGCTGGTGGAGCACCGACTCCAGTTGCAGGAGCTTTTGCCGCTCTGAGGCTAGGAGTTTTTGCAGGGGAATGCCCGTCCATTTGGCCACAATTTCCGCAATGTCAGCCTCGGTAACCTGATCCCGCAGGAAACTGGTGTCGGCAGCCTGTAATTCTAAGAGTTGGGCTTCCGTGGCCTCCAGTTCTCGCTGGATTGCTTCAAGGCGACCGTACTTGAGTTGGGCGGCCTTGTTCAGGTTGTAATCCCGCTCGGCTTGGTCAATTTGCAGCTTGACTTGGTCTTCTTCCTCCTTCAGGCTGTTAATGCGCTCCAGGAGCGTTTTCTCGGCCTGCCAGCGCTCCTGCATTGCTTTTTGCCGCGGTTGCAGCTCAGCAATTTCCGCTTCGATCCGCTGCCGGCGATCGCGGGTGGCTTGCAGGGGCACCTTACTGAGGCTGAGGTTTTCTTCCTGTTGCAACGAGAGCTTTTCCATCTCCAGTTGCATGAGGCGACGCTCAATGGCCTCGAGTTCCGCCGGCTTGGATGTGATTTCCATCTTCAGCTTGGCGGCGGCTTCATCCACTAAGTCAATCGCTTTGTCGGGCAAGAAGCGATCGCTGATGTAGCGATCAGAAAGGACAGCCGCTGCTACGAGGGCAGAGTCCGTAATCTTGACATTGTGGTGAATTTCGTAGCGGTCTTTCAGCCCCCGCAGAATCGAGATCGTATCTTCCACCGAGGGCTGGCCAATATAGACTTGCTGAAATCGGCGTTCGAGGGCGGCATCTTTTTCAATGTGCTTGCGGTACTCATCAAGGGTAGTGGCACCAATGCAGCGTAGCTCCCCCCGCGCCAGCATCGGTTTAAGCAGGTTGCTGGCATCCATGGAGGAGTTTTGGTTGGCACCAGCACCGACAACGGTGTGCAGCTCATCAATAAAGAGCACAATCTGGCCGTCGGAGTGGGTGACTTCGTGCAGCACAGCCTTGAGGCGATCTTCAAAGTCACCACGGAATTTGGCACCCGCGACTAAGCTCCCCAGATCAAGGGAAATAAGGCGGCGGTTTTTCAGAGATTCGGGCACATCACCGTTGATAATCCGCTGCGCTAGCCCTTCGGCAATGGCGGTTTTGCCCACGCCGGGTTCGCCAATAAGAACGGGGTTGTTTTTGGTGCGGCGGGAGAGCACTTGAATGACGCGGCGAATTTCTTCATCACGGCCAATGACAGGGTCAAGCTTGCCTTGGCGAGCCGCTTCGGTGAGGTCACGACCGTATTTCTCAAGCGCGGCATATTTGTTTTCGGGGTTTTGATCCGCGACTTTTTGGGCACCACGAATCGCCTTGACTGTTGCGGCTAACTGATCGCGATCGCAATTAAGGGCGCGGAAAAGCCGCTGACCAATGCGGCGATCGCCCACAAAAGCCAAGAGGAGATGCTCAATGGAAATAAACTGATCCTCATTCTCTTGACGCAGACGATTGGCCTCATCCAACAGTGCCTCTAAACTGCGACCACAGTAAAGCTCACTGCCCCCCGGCACCCGCGGCTGCGCCTTAGCAAAATCCATCAGCCGCTTGAGTACCCAGTTGGTGTCGATATCCGCTCGCTCGAGAATGAGTTGTCCCAGCCCTTCCTCTTGGAGCACGGCAATCAGGAGATGCTCGGTTTCCAAGTACTGGCTGCGATACTCCCGCGCCACATCCTGCGATTTGACAATCGCCTCCCATGTCTTGTCGGTAAACTTTGTTGGATCAGTGGGTTGCATAGGGGGGTGCCGGTACGGGAAAAGGAGGATAAGTTCAGAATAAAGAATTGTTACAATCCCTAGGATACCTGCTCTACGGCAATGGTGGCGGCATCTTGAGCACGAATCGCCACTTCGGTAAGGGCACCAACGCGAACCGCAAGGGTGTTACTAAACGGGGCGCGCTGCAGGAGCGTAATGCGTTGATTCACGGTGATGCCAAAGGCAGCCAAGCGCCGTTGCCATGCGGCATCTCCTTCAATAGCACAGATGCGAGCCGTACTGCCGATGGGTAACTGGTGCAGGTACATCAACCTCTCTCGGAAGGGGGTCTAGTGTTATTATCAGCGCGATCGCCTATAATGAGAAATTGCTTTGTGGCGGCATAGCCAAGTGGTAAGGCAGAGGTCTGCAAAACCTTTATTCCCCAGTTCGAATCTGGGTGCCGCCTTGAGAAGGGTAAGAAGTCACCTGCTGGCCACTAAACGCAAGGATAAGTGAAGCATTTCTGTTCTGCCAACGCATTAGGGGGGGAAGCCTCTATGCCCGAAACAGTGACCGCTGAGCCACCCACCGCTGTACCCGCGTGGCCAACAGGTCATCGGTTCTACAGTCCGGGCTACTCCTTTAGCTACGAGGTCATTGGCCCCTGTTGCCGTCTTTTTGATCGCGAGCAACTCCCTTGGCCCTGCTGTCGTATTGCTTGGCGCAGCAAAGAACCCAGTTGGCGGCGCATTGGCCGACGCTTAGTGGTGGATGGAGCCACCAAACGCCACCCCAGCTACACTGTCTATCATCGCGAAACCAATACCGTCATGGTCATCACCCTCTACTGGATCACCCTAGAAAGTAGCGATCGCCAGTGGTGGTATGGTATTTAGGAAGGATGAAATGGCAGCAGTGGTGGCTACCTCCAATCAGTGCGTTGGTCGCAGGCTCGCTGGCGATCGCCCTTGTGCGCCGACCGCTCCCCATTGTGGCCGTGAGTTCTGCTGGCGCCTTGGTCGGCAGTTGGTTCAGCCAGCGCCGATCTTCACCCACGACGTTAACCCTTGAGGCGACCCTAGACCGCATTCAAGCGCAACTAACGGCGCTAGAAACAAAACTGGCTCCCACACAAACCCGTCGGCACACCGCCATTTTTTACGATATTGAGAACCTCATTAAGGGATACAACATCAAAACCGCTGATGTGGCCAAAATTTCTCTGCAGACTATTCAAGAGCGAATCACGGCTGCTTATCCCATCGACCGCGTGCTGTTGCAGCGTGCCTACGCCAACTGGAGCGATCCTCGTTTAGGTCCCCTGCGGCGGGAGATGCACCAACTGGGTATTGAGCCGGTACAGGTCTTTGGCTTTTCCTACGAAAATCGCAAGAATGCCGCTGATATTCAGTTAGCCATTGATGTGATTGATATTATCTTCCAGCAGCCAACCCTTGATACCTTCGTCATTGTCTCGGGGGATGGTGGCTTTGGCTCGTTGGCCAAGAAATTGCGCCAGTACGGCAAAACCGTCATTGGCTGCGCCTATGAAGATGCGGCTGGCAAAAGTTTCCAAGCCATTTGTGATGCTTTCGTCCATGTTCCTGACCCCACCCTGAAGCGCCACGCCACGCCGCGCTCCCCTCGCAAGCCCTCCCCGGAGCATCCCCTCCCTGCACAGCCCTCAGAAGAGAGAGCTTTGCCGCTGGATCCAGATAATCAACGGCTTTGTACTGATCTTGCGCCGAACCCAACCCAGCAGGCGGAAGGGGCGATCGCCAAAACCCGCGAAATTTTGGAGTGGTACCGCCGTGATTCCCATTGTGGTAGCTTGCTGCGCCAAGAAGGCCTCGCCATCAGCAAAGTGCAAGGCGCAGTTCAAGTCCTGCTCCCCCACTTTCACATCCTGCAACTGGGGATGGTGAAATTTTCCGAATACCTGCGCTACGTGTGTAAAAATACCGTGTTTTGTGTGTTTCACCTCCAAGGGAGTCCCAACCAACTCAAACTGGGGTTACGGGAGTCCCTGCCCAGCAAGGCGATCGTCCTGCCCAACTTTGAGAAACGTCCTCTTCACAGCCTAGCCACTTACCGGGCGCTACTGGCACAAGAGCGCTGCCCGTTAGCCACCCCTGCTGTCTTAGCAGAACTGTTGCCATGGTTACTGACCCATCGCGATGTGGCGGCACAGTTAGGAGAACTCGCTGCCCTTTTTTGTAAAACAACAGCCACGAAGCTGCCCCTCAACCATGTGGAAACCGCTTTGGTCAACTGTCGGCAGGCGGGTATTCTCGTGCCAGCACCCGACGGGGGCGATCGCTACTTTGTGGCTGCCCGCATCACAGATGCCGCCCAGTGCCTAGACCACCTCCAGCAATGGCTTAAGAGAGTTCTCCAGCCCCACCTCGAACAGGTGCAGGAGCGTCCCAAACCAGAGCTATTGCAGGAGCTGCTTTGCCCTTAAAAGGCAGTACGTGGGAGCCAATTTCTTGGTAAACTACGGTGATGTTTGCACAGACTTTATTGTTGCTGAACTTTACGTCATTCTTGGATTGAATTTCCCTTGGCTGAGCATGTTCCTACTTGTCTAGACGGTAAAGCCCTCGCCCAATCGATTGAGGCGCAGCTTGCGACCCATGTACGCCAGCTCAAGTCGGAGTTGGGCCGACGGCCGGGATTGGCTGTGTTGCGGGTTGGCGATGACCCTGCCAGTGCTGTTTATGTCCGCGCCAAAGAACAAGCGTGTGAGCGAGTGGGTATTCGCTCGTTCGGTGCCCACTTACCCGCCAGTACCTCCGAAGCCGAGCTTTTAGCCAAGATTGACCAGTTAAATGCCGATGAGCGGGTAGATGGCATTTTGCTGCAATTGCCCTTGCCCCCACACCTCGATCCGCGCCCGCTGCTGTACGCGATTGATCCGGATAAGGATGTGGATGGCTTGCACCCGGAAAATTTAGGTCGCCTTCTGCGAGATGAGCCCGGACTGCGCAGTTGTACTCCAGCAGGGGTCATGCAACTTCTGGCGGCTTACAACATTGATGTCACGGGGCGCCCAGCAGTGGTGGTCGGGCGCAGCATTCTGGTGGGTAAACCGCTGGCGCTGATGCTCCTGAACGCCAATGCCACGGTGGCGATCGCCCACTCGCGCACCCGCAACTTAGCTGAGCTGACCCGTAGCGCCGAAATTTTAGTGACGGCAATGGGTCGTCCTCGCTGCATTACAGCCGATATGATTCGCCACGATGCCATTGTTATTGATGTGGGCATTAATCGCGTTCAGCGACCGGATGGTAAATTCAGCCTCTGGGGCGATGTGGACTATGAAGGCGCCTGTCAAGTGGCCAGTTACATTACCCCTGTTCCCGGCGGAGTGGGTCCGATGACAGTGGCCATGTTGTTGCACAATACAGTATGGAGCTACTGTGGTCGCCACAATCGAGCCACGAATTTGCTCCAGTTGTCCACCATGGAACGTCCTTAGCCTGCACGATGAGGAGCCCCCAATGATTTCCGCCGATCCCCCCCAAGTTCGCGACCCTGCTGGCAACTTTGACCTGAAAGCCTACCTAAAAGAACGGCAAGCCCTTGTGGAAGCGGCATTGGAGTCCTCCCTACCCGTGACCTATCCTGAAAAAATTTACAATGCCATGCGCTATTCCCTCATGGCCGGTGGCAAGCGACTGCGGCCCATTCTGTGTTTGGCCACCTGTGAGCTGTTGGGGGGCACGATTGCCATGGCGATGCCCACGGCCTGCGCCCTCGAGATGATCCACACAATGTCGTTGATCCATGATGATTTGCCAGCGATGGACAATGACGACTATCGCCGCGGCAAACTCACCAACCACAAAGTCTATGGTGAAGATATTGCCATTCTGGCGGGTGACGGTCTCTTGGCCTATGCCTTCGAATACGTAGTTGAAAAGACCCAGAATGTTCCTGCGGAATATTTATTAAAAATTGTTGCTCGGTTGGGGCACGCGGTGGCAGCCACTGGCTTGGTGGGGGGGCAAGTGGTGGATCTAGAGTGTGAAGGCAAAACCAACATTGGGATTGAAACGTTGCACTTTATCCACTCCCACAAAACGGGGGCATTACTGGAAGCCTCGGTGTTGTCAGGCGCTCTCCTCACGGGTGCGGATGAGGCGACCCTAGCGCGCCTGTCTCGCTACGCGGCCAACATTGGTCTAGCCTTCCAAATTGTGGACGACATTCTCGACATTACTTCGACCCGCGATGTCCTCGGCAAAACGGCGGGTAAGGATGTAGCAGCCCAGAAAATGACCTACCCGCGGCTGTGGGGCCTGGAAAAATCCCGCCAAGAAGCGGAACGGCTGGTCACTGAGGCAAAAGCAGAGTTAGCCGTTTACGGTGAGGCAGCGGTACCGCTACAGGCGATCGCCGACTATATTACGGCTCGCAGCCATTAATGCCCGACAACAGGGTAGGATGGGCGCAGACGTTTGGCTGCAATGATCATGGATACACTCCGCGAGCTGCTTTCTAACCACGTACTCTGGGTGTCATTGGCCGCTAGTGCTATCGCTCAAACCCTAAAGTTGCTGTTGGATATTGCCAAACATCGCAAGCTCAACTTTCGCGTCTTGGTGGAAACCGGAGGCATGCCAAGCTCTCACTCTGCCTTGGTTACGGCCTTGGCCACCAGTGTCGGTTTGCAGCGGGGCTGGAACAGCGTTGAATTTGCCATTGCCCTCGTTTTTGCTTTCATCGTTATGTATGATGCAGCAGGCGTGCGGCAAGCGGCGGGCAAGCAAGCACGTATCCTCAACCAGATTGTGGAAGAATTTTTCCAAGAAGGGCACGAATTAGCAGAAGCTCGCCTAAAGGAACTGCTGGGGCACACCCCCACCCAAGTGATTGCCGGTTCTGCCCTAGGGGTGGCGATCGCTTGGCTAGCCACCTAGGAGGTTGGAAGCTTCTGTGGACGGTAGTGCTGCGCTCGCTCAGCGTTTCCGGCAGCTTCGTAGGCCAGTGCCAACTGCTGGGCGGCCAGTTCGCCGACATAGCCAAGGGGAAAGGGCATTTGCTTGCTGTAGCTGTTCGTGCGCCCCAGTTCTAGGCAGTATTCAAAATAGGCCGTCGCTCCCAAAGGGAAGCCCAAGGCCATGAGCCAACGTCCGGCTAAATGGTTTAAGGGCGGATAGGTGGGAAACCACATCAGGCTCTGCTGGCACAGGAACTGGAGGGTAGCGTGATCCCCTACGGCTAAAAGGCGCTGCCCTAACTGATGCAGCATTTCCGGCAGGGCACCCGGCTGCTCTTGGGGCAGTTCCCCCGTCAGCAGATGGGGCAATAAACGCTCGTAGAGCTCCTCAAAACATTCCTCCGCCGCGGTTGGGTTGTTGACGGCACTGTACATCTGCGCTAAAGCAAACAGGAGGCTGAGGTTCAGACCTTCACTGGCACGAATGCGCTCCAAAATGGGAATGTTGCGATCGCGCATCTTAACTTGGAACTTAGCCCCTTGGTAGCCGTAGTGATCCAGTCTTAGGGTGCTCAGCAGGGCAGTGGTCACTGGTTCAGAGCCACTGGCAACCAGCTGCTCGTGAAACCGACCTCGATAGCGGAGGGTGGGCAAGTTGCGGAATAAGCGCACAATGGCAAAATCAGAAAACTGCTGACCCGTTCCCTGTTCACGGCGGAGAATTTGGTAGGCCTGAACGGGGGGGGCTGCTGTCAATTGCTCCTGTAGGGGGATGTCGCTGAGGCGCACTAGCACCTCATCCGCATCAATGACTAAAATCCAGTCGCTGCTGGCCTGCTCAAGAGAATAGTTGCGGGCGGCGGCAAAGTCATCCTGCCAAGGAAAGCTAAACAGTTTATCGGTAAACTGGCGGGCGATCGCCCTCGTCTCATCGGTTGAACCGGTATCAACCACAACAATTTCATCCACTACCCCTTGGACGCTGGCTAAGCACCGCTGGAGATTGGCGGCTTCATTTTTCACAATTAAACAGGCACAGACCCGCACCATGGGGGTTCTACAGTAAATTTTCCAGTTGTTGGCGCAGTCGGTTCAATTCATTTTCCGAAAATTCCCCTTCCGCGGCGGGTGGTACCCGATTCTCAATTTCCCAATCGGTTTCGGCCACATTGCGCTGCGGCGGGGCAAGGAAGAGCCGCTCAGCATCATTCGTGGGCACAAAGCCCTCAGGCACCAACTGGCACTCATAGCCCGCCGCTTGGCAAAACTCTTCTACCTCTTTAGCCTCTATGGCAACAACGCTCGGCGGATGAAAGTCCTGCGCTTCTAGCAGTAAAGCATAGCGCTCCGCATCATCGGGGTCCTCAAACATGAGAATTAGGTTGCGATCGCCCACTTGCAGCGAATGAATGCCCTCCCGCTCAGTCCCCGGATTGTAGAGCAAAACATAGACGCGCATAACGGTTCGCCCCTGAACTCTCAACAGCGATTATACCGATTTTGGCCACCTTTTCTTGCCAATTTTCAGGTAACAACAGGGCAAAGTATTAAGATAAAAAAGCGGCTTTGGCACTCAGGAGTTGAGACGGTGCAACCTGTTGATCTAACTACGGTGCGGGCGGTTTGTGCGAGCCTCAGAACCATCTTACCGGCGCGTCTGGAAACGGTCTATCAGCGCGATCGCCACACCTTAGCCCTTGCCCTGCGTACCTTAGAAGGGCAGCACTGGCTCACCCTCAGTTGGCATCCCCAAGCGGCTCGTCTAGGTTTTGAACCACCGCCGCCGCGGCAGCCAGATACGTTCACCTTTAGCCAACAGTTGCATCACCAACTGAACCGCCTTGCCCTCGTGGCGGTACAACTGCTCAACCCTTGGGAGCGGGTCGTGGATCTACAGTTTGCAGCGCGCCCCGACAGTCCCATTCTCTGGCACCTGTACGTGGAAGTCATGGGCAAGTACAGCAATGTCATTCTGGTGAATGCGGCAGGGGAAATTGTGACGGCTGCCCACCAAGTTAACCCGCAGCAGTCCCGGTTGCGCCCCGTCCTCACGGGCACCCCCTACATACCGCCGCCGCCCTTGCAAGCGCCACTACCGAGGCTCGACGAACCCCTAGAGCAGTGGCAAGCCCAGGTGAGCCTCGTGGCCGGTTCACTGCGACAACAACTGTTGAAAGCCTACCGTGGCCTCAGCCCCGCGTTGGTGCGCCAACTCCTTGAGGATGCTGAACTCCCCAACACCCTTTCTACTCAGGATCTCGCCCCAAAGGATTGGCAACGGCTGTTTCAGCACTGGCAGCACTGGTTAGTCTGTTTAGCCGAGGAACGGTTTGTCCCCCAATTCACACCTTGGGGATACCGCGTGACCCCCTCGTTGGGCGTGCCAGCAGCCGTGGCAGTCCCGCTCCACGAGCTGTTGGCGACGTATTATCAAAAAGCGCTGGCTGACCAGCAGCGGCAACAACTGGAGCAACAACTGCGCCAAGTCGTGCAACAACACCGCCAGCGAGTGGTGGCCAAAGTGGCGGAATTTAGCAATCGCTTGGCAGCAGCCCAGGAGGGCGATCGCCCCCGCCATTTAGCGGATCTGCTGATGGCCCATAGCCACCTCTGGCAACCGGGGATGACGGCTCTCACCGTCACGGACTTCGAGACCAATGAACCCATTACCATTCCCCTAGCCCCTGACAAAACCGCGATTCAAACAGCTCAAGACCTTTACAAACAACACCAAAAACTGAAGCGTGCCCAACAGCACGTTCAGCCGCTTTTGCAGGCTGCCGAAGCGGAGCTGGCCTACCTCAACCAAGTGCAAGCCACCCTTGAGGCGGATCAATCCCTTGAATTGCTCGAGGAAATTCGGGCTGAACTCATTGAGCAAGGGTATCTGAAGCGCCCCGACTACTATCGCCCACCCCAAACCCCCAGCTCCTACTTGCGCTACACTACCCCGAGTGGTTACACCGTCTTGGTGGGACGCAACAATCGCCAAAATGATGACCTCACCCTGCGGGTTGCCAGTCCCTACGATTGGTGGTTTCACAGCCAAGAAATTCCCGGCAGCCATGTCATTCTGCGGCTGGAGGCGGGAGATTGCCCCAGTGAAAAAGATATTCAAGCGGTGGCGGACATTGCCGCTTACCACAGCCAAGCCCGCGCCAGTGCTCAGGTACCTGTCGTCTATACACTGCGCAAAAATGTCCAAAAACCTAAGGGTGCCAGCCCGGGCATGGTGATCTACGACCAAGCCACAGTGGTTTGGGGGGTGCCCGAACAGGCGAAGGCATTAGCTGCAAGCAATGGCTAGGCTGAGGCGTGTCAACGGTTAGGAGAACCTCCCATGGTAACTCAACCCTTATGCACTGAGCAGACCCCCATTGCCAGCGGGCAGTATGATAGGGAACAAATGGCCTGGAGCACGCCCATGGATGCAACCCAAATCAAAGCCCTTGTGGAAAAAGCCCTTGAAGATAAAATTCTCACCCTCGAGGAACACGGCCAAATTATTGATGCCGTGCTCTCCGATGGCCAAATTTCCGAAGAAGAGGAAAAAATTGTGCAGGAGCTCCTCGAGCAGGTTGCTTCGGGTGAGGTGGATTCCCAGTACTAAGGCTGGAAAACCGCTTGCCCTTGCCGCAGGATCTGCCATGTTCCCTGCTGCCACTGCACCACGGTTGAAGGTTGCGGCGGTGTAGGGGGCAGCTCCCACCCCTGTAGGGTTAAGACTTGCGGAAATGTGGTGGCGATCGCCTGCAAATTCGTAAGGGGTGGCTCTCCCGAGCGGTTAATGCTCGTCGTTGCTAAGGGGCCTGTTTGCTCGAGTAATGTTTGCGCCCTTGGCCAAGCGGGTACCCGCAGCCCAATCGTGCCAGTATTTTGGGGGTTTAAGCCGGGGGGGAGTTCGGCGGCAGGCAACACCAGCGTGACCGCTCCCGGCCAATAACGGTGGGCGATCGCTTGCCAGATCTCCAGTTCAGCGGCGCTGCCCCGTACAAACGGCCAAAGCTGGTCAGGATGGGCGCCCATGAGAATCAGGGGTTTATCCGGTTGGCGTCCTTTGGCAGCATAGATGAGCTCACCGCGATCGCAGCGACTGGCCAAGGCGGGCACCGTATCCGTGGGAAAACTAATGAGCCAATTGCCGGAGCGCACTGCCGCCACGAGAGCTGCCATGCTCACTTCTGCCATCGCTTACCTCAATATCAAACACCACCCTAAAAACCAGCGGCAACCCCTTCGCCCCGCGGATCGGCTGCCCCTTCTAAGCCTCCATTATCCAGCACCCGGATCAGGTTAGCGTTTCCCCAAGGGCGGACTTCCTCAACTTGATAGCCCCAACGCTGCCAGAGCCTTCGCCAGGCCATGGGAACCGTTGGCTCCACGTAGAGCACATCCGGTGACCACTGGTGGTGAATCCGGGGATGACCTAAGGCAGTGACAGCATCTTGGCCGTGATCCACCACGTTGAGAAACAGTTGCAAAACAGCGGTAATAATGCGGCTGCCACCCGTGGAACCCAGCGCCATGACCAATTGGCCGTCGCGGGTGACAATCGTGGGGGTCATGCTCGAAAGGGGACGTTTACCCCCAGCAATGCCGTTGGCAAGGGGTTGATTGGCCACAGCCACGCCAACCACCCCGAAGAGATTGGGTTGATTGGGGGCGATCGCAAAGTCGTCCATTTCGTTGTTGAGGAGAATCCCCGTACCGGGAACCACCACACCAGCACCGAAGGCACCGTTAATGGTGAACGTGAGGCTCACGGCATTGCGCTGGGCATCCACTACCGTCAGATGGCTGGTATTGCCGGATTCGCTCGTTGGAAGTTGGGCAGGGCTAGCAGGCGCTACGGCTGACTGGCGGCGGGCACGGCGGGGACGAATTTCCCGCGCGCGCTGTTGGGCATAGCCCGAGCTGGTGAGGGTGGCAAGGGGCACAGCAACAAAGTCACTGTCCCCTAAGTAGTGGGCGCGATCGGCATAGGCAATTTGCATGACGGCGGCTAACTGGTGGCCGCGATCGCCAGCATTGGGGGCAGGGGGCAAGGCTTGCAGCAGGTTGAGCATTTGCACCAGCGCCACCCCGCCAGAAGAAGGAGGCGGCATCGAGCACACTTGCAAGAGGCGGTAACGCCCGCACAGGGGCGATCGCCAAACCGGTTGATAGCGACTTAAGTCAGCTTGGGTCATTTTGCCCCCCGTTTGACGCATAAAATCAGCGATGGCATCGGCAATCCAACCCTTGTAGAAGCTCTGGGGGTCGATGGCGATCGCCCGCAATGTCTTTGCTAATGCTGGCTGCTGAATTAGCGCTCCGAGGGCTGGCACCTCGCCCTGATCCAAAAAAATGGCGCGGGCAGTAGCATCAGCTTGGAGAACGGGGAGTCGCAGCGTTGCTGCCCGCTGATAGCGTTCTGTCACCCTAAATCCCGTTTCCGCGGCTTCGATGGCCGGGGCAACCACCTGCGGCCATGGCAGCCTGCCATAACGCTGATGGAGAGCCGCTAAACCAGCCACTGTTCCGGGAGTAGCGGCAGCCAACACCCCATCTAAGCTGGCGCGAGGACGCGGCTGGCCTGCCGCATCGAGGTACATCTGCGGCGTGGCACTCAACGGGGCACGTTCGCGAAAATCGAGGGCGCTGATCTGCTGGGACTGCGCCTCATAAACAAGGGCAAAGCCACCGCCGCCAATACCCGCTGAAAACGGCTCCACCACCCCAATCATCAGGGCGGTACCTACCGCAGCATCTACAGCATTCCCGCCCGCCTTAAGCAACTCGACCCCCACCGCCGTCGCCGCCGGATGGGGTGCCACCACCATTGCTTGAGAACGTTGGACTGCGGCAGCACGCCACGGCAGCAGTGCCACCCCCACCATGAGGGGGAGCTGCCAGAGAGCCTGTGATCTTGAAATTCGCAACAGATTAGGCATCGCTACCCGGACGTGGAAACTCTGGTTTGGGTCGCCAGGGCGCAAAAAAGGGCAACAGCAACAGGGCAGGCAAGGCGGCGCCAATCGTAAACAGGAAAAATAACGGCCAGCCCATCACTTCAGCCGCTTTACCGGCAGGGGCAGCCAGCACATCGCGACTAAAGGCAAACAAACTCGAGAGCAGGGCGTACTGCGTCGCACTGAACTGGGGATTGCACAGGCTCATTAAAAAAGCAGTCAAAGCAGCGATCGCCAACCCGGCACAGAAATTATCAATGCTAATTGCGGCAATCATCGCAATGGGATTCGCACCCGCGTTCGCCAAGACAAAGTAAGACACATTGCTGGAGGCTTGGAAGCTCCCCATAATCCAAAGGGCGCGATGAATGCCAATTTGGCTAATGGCCGCTCCCCCCGCCAAGGCACCAACAATCGTTGCCATCAGGCCAATCCCCCCTTGCACCGCTCCAATTTCCGTCTGGCTAAATCCCTGCTGCAGCAAAAAAGGGGTCATCATGTTCCCTGTCAGGGCATCCCCCAGCCGATATAAGCAAATAAACACCAGAATAATCAGCCCTGTCCCCCAGCCATAGCGCTGGAAAAAATCGCAGAAAGGCTGCAACACGGCTTGGCGAAGGGAGCGAGGGGCGGGCGGTTGTACCGCGGGTTCTGGCGCCCAAAGGGTCGTCACTATCCCCACCACCATCAGCAGTGACATCAACCCATAGACCAGCGGCCACGGCAGTTGATCCGCCAGCATCAGCGCCGCCGAACCAGTCATTAACAGGGCAATCCGATACCCCAGCACATAAATGCCTGCGCCAGCCCCCATTTCAAGGGGGTCGAGCACATCGGCGCGGTAGGCATCCACGGCAATATCCTGACTGGCACTTAAAAACGCAATTGCAAGGGCATTGATGGCCAGAAGTCGCAAGCTAGCACTGGGGTTTTGCAACCCCATGAGGGCGATCGCCCCCAGCAATAGCACTTGGATCAGTAACAACCAGCCCCGCCGCCGCCCCAAAAAGGGGAGCGTATAGCAATCCAACAGCGGCGACCACAAAAACTTGAGGGAATAGGGCAAGCCCACCAAGCTAAAGAGCCCGATAGCCGTGAGGTCAATCCCCTCCACCGTCATCCAAGCTTGCAGCGTCCGACTGGTGAGAAACAGGGGCAACCCCGACGAAAAACCGAGCAGCAGGAGTGCCGCCATCTTCCGGCTTTGAAACACCCGTAGGGCTGATCCTATGCCCGCCATGCCGTTCTCCCATCACTGCAACGTTGCTCAGCTTATCTTAGTCTGTTGCCGGTGCAAAACACGGGCACGGCCACAATTCTCTAGACAAGCCGTCGTGGATTGGCGAGCAGTTTACGACTGGATAACCCCAAGGGTTAAATGCCAATGACGTACTTGCGCCACTCTTGATGAGTGCCCGTGCGCACATGCTTGGTGACTTCAAAGTACAAACTACTAATGGGACGGCGCGGGGTTTGCCGTAGGGGCATGTTAGCTTCTTTGGGGGTACGGTTCCCTTTTTTAACGTTGCAGCGCACACAGGCAGTGACGATATTTTCCCATGTGTCCCCTCCCCCGCGAGATTTGGGGATCACATGGTCGAGAGTTAACTCATCACCCGTGTAGCCACAGTACTGGCAGGAGTGACCATCGCGGTGCAGGATGTTGCGACGGGTGAGGGGAATGTCTTTGTAGGGGGTGACAACGTAATGACGTAGCCGAATGACCGTCGGTAAGGGAAAGTTATTATAAACGAGCTTACCGTTGTGTTCGACTTGCTCCGCTTTTCCCTTAATGAGGAGGACAACAGCCCGCTGCCAACTCGTAATGTTGAGTGGTTCGTAGGAGGCATTGAGTACCAAAACCTTTGCCATACTCGTTGACGTGCGGCATCCTCCAAGATGGTAGCATATTTCGCCAGCAAGGGTTTATCAAAAACATGGCGCGGGAAGACCCACCCCTTGAGGCATGTGGAGTGTTAACGTTTCATGTGCTCCGCCAACAACGCCTGAGCGCGGGGTTTGTAGAGCAAATAGAACAGCGCTTCCATGTAGCGCATCATATCCTCGCGATTTTCTTGGGAGGAGAAGTTCCAAAAGCCGTAGATTTTCGCAAGGGACAGGAGTCGCGTGCAGTGAATTTTCCAAGTGTAGGTACTGTAAACTCGCTCAATGCCTGCTTTCGAGATCGTGTGCCACGTGTTGGGATCGCGATCGCACCGCTCCAGAAAGGCCACAATCGTGTCGGCCATTTCTTCGAGGTGGGTGGGGTTAATGTAAAAGCCATTGACGCCGTCTTGGATAATTTCTAGGGGGCCACCAAAACGAGTGCCAAATGTGGGCAAGCCGGTAATCATGGCTTCGAGGATGGTCAGGCCAAAGGCTTCAAAAAGAGCCGGCTGCACAAAGATCCCTTGGCGATCGGCAATAATGCGATAAATTTCGCCGGAGTCGGCCTTCGGTAGGCGCACCCCCAGCCAGCGAATTTTGTCGTGGAGATCGTACTCGTGAATGATTTGGTAGAGCTTTTCAATTTCAGCAATTTCTTCGCGATCGGTTGAATCTTCCGTGCGCAGTTTTCCTGCCACTAGAATTAAATTGCAGCGCTCCTGCAGGGCTTTACTGCGGCCAAAGGCTTCCGCCAAGCCGGTGAGGTTTTTAATGCGGTCAAGGCGTGCCATCGAAAACAGGGGACGCTTGTTGGGATCCGTGAGATGGCCATAGACTTGCTGGGGATCCTCAAGGGTAAAGAGGAACTCCTCTAAACGCTGGCGATCGCCCGCTAAACGGTCTTCATAGCGATAGTACGGAAAATAAACCTGTTCATTGACGCCCGGGGGCACCACATTAAACTTGGGGCTAAAGAGTTCAATGCCGTTGACCACATGGTACAAATCTGGCATCGTGAACGATTGGTAGGATTCGTACTGCCCAATACTGTCAGGGGTGCCAACAATTTCTTGGTAGGTGCTACTGATAATAAAATTGGCGGCATTCATGGCAATTAAATCCGCCGTAAATTGTAGGGAGAAGTGGTACTTCTCCTCGAGATCCTGCCAGTAGAGGTTGCTAAAGAGATATTTCGACTTTTCGAGGGCATGAGCAATGTTGCACTGGGTCACCTTCAGGCGCCGCGCCAGCAGAAAGGCCACCAAGTTGCCGTCGGAATAGTTGCCAATAATTAAATCCGGCACATGACCGAACTCCGCTCGCAGTTCCCGCTCGGCATCAATGGCAAACGTTTCTAGGTACGGCCAAATTTCAAAGCGAGAAATCCAATTTTGGGTCACCTTGGGGTTAAATTCGCGGAAGGGAACCCGCAAAATCCAAGCATCAGTCGTGCCATAAATTTTTTCAAGGCGCTGATTGCAAAGGGTGCCATCGGCATTGGGAATGAGACGGGTGAGGACAATAATTTTCGGGTGGACTTCCAAAACATCGAGCCCCGCCAGTGCTAAGTCCTCGCGAATTTGTTTTTCAAGGCTTTTCACTTGGTCAAGGATGTAAACCACTTGACCGCCGGTGTCGGGTCGCCCTAGCACCCCCTCTTGGCCAAACCAACCGTGGGGAGAAATCAGAGCAATGCGAAAGATCATGGGAATGCGGGAAACAAACGCTTCCAGCACTTGGTGATCCGGCGAGTCCAGCAGTTGATCGAGAATTTCCAGCGTGTCCCGTACCCGCCCAGCCGTATTGCCCCAGCCGGGTTCAAAGCCAAGGGTTTGCAAATCAAACCGAAACTCTGGGTAGGGTTCCGCTGCCGGGCGATCGCCAAGGTAAATAATCGCCTGCTTCACCTGTTCTGAAAGGTGGTGGGGTGAGCGGATGCGTTCGTTAATGAGCAGTTGAGAGCCGTTGTAGCGGTGAACCCGGAGAAAGTTAAAAAGGTTTTCCTGCCACTGGCGCGGATCCTGAAAAAGCTTACTCGAGAGGTAGCGGTTGAGAAACTCTACCCCTTTACCAATATTTTTGGCATCGCGGATGATCGGGGAATAGTCGTAAAAGGGCTGGACATCAATCTCAAACACATCCCCCTCGTTGGGATGGTAGCGATTGACAAAGCGATCGCGCAGATCCAGCAGCTCGGGTACCGACATGGGCACAATCGTCAAGTCCTCGAGCAACCGATAGGCTTCTTGATGGGCAATGCGAGGACGAATAATCCAGCAGAGGCTCTCGTTATCGATAATAATTTCTTGGGTAAAGAAAATTAGCTTCCCCAACCGTGACTGTGTCGTGGCCGAAGCAGGTTTGTTGTGCTCGCGGCAGTACTCATCAAAGGCCGTCAAAATTTCGTTGCGCAGCAAATAGCGTTTTTCACCCAGTTGTAAAACCCGCGCAAATTGCCGCAGGTCACTGCGCTCGTCGCTCTCAATCACCGATTTGAGAAGGAGGGATGTCATTGAAAAAACCTTAGATCACTGCAATACTTAAACCCCTAGACGTGGCTCGACTCAAGGACGTTTCTGGAGAATCTTGAATTGCCTGCTGCTGGACAACCCTTATCTGTAAAAAGACAAAGGAGCTTCTATCCAAATTGTTCTCAACAGCCTTTATTAAGGGCGCCGCGGAGCCATTCCTAGGCCGTTTAAGCACTTTTACTATTCTAGGTTTCTCGCCTTGGTTGGGTCAAGAAACAAGGGGCGATCGCCTAATTTGCTTGCAGTTCCACAGGCCAAAGATCAGCCAAAACCCCAGCAGCACCGCCGTCAACAGGAGCACCGGGATCGGGCCAACGCTGCGAATTAAAATTGGCGCCGCCGCTGTAAATAGGCCACCGCCAACAATCGGCTCAAAAAGAATTTGCTTGTAAGCAAAACTTTCTAAGGCGCCGGATTGGTTGCGAGGATCCACCATGCGAATTAACAACAAGCCGGTAGAGGTGACCCCCATCGACTGCCCCATGTCGCCAATACCGCGCTCAAACCAAAATGTGGGGAGAATGCGGGGGGCGAAATATAGCATGACAAAGAGGTTCCAAGCAATTCCACCGATGCTTAAGAGCAGGAACGGCACTAAATTTTCGCCAATAGCAGCCAAGGAAAGGGTAGCCAACGCCGTCACAATCGTGACATCTAGGGCAACGCCGCCAATGTGGTTAATTAGAGGGCGACTAATGAGGTACTGCTTCTTTAACCGCACCAACAGCAGTTGTACCAAAATGCCGCCAATCAACGCCAAGGGAAATAACGGCACATAGGTCATGATCTTGAGGCCAGTTTGCCCCCAGGTGAGGGCTTCCAGTTGCCGCAGCGCTTCAAGGATCAACCAGCCGACAATAATTGCCAAGCTCACAAAGCAAAAGTTCAACGATAGGGGATCAATGAGGAGATCCTGCAGCAGTTGTCGCCGTGCCGCTCGGGTTTCAGCATCATTGTGGGGATGGGGGTCATACTCTTCAGCCTCCATTGGGGCGATCGCCCCCCTCACCTGCAAGCGGTTGGTGCGGCGAGCCCAGTGAATCAGTGCTACCCCCGCAACCACCCCAGAGACTAAGCCAACGGTGGCTAACCCCAAGGCCATATCCGCACCCGCAGCAAAATTCAGCTCCGCAAACGTTGCCGCCATGCCCGCCGCAGTGCCGTGTCCTCCCTCAAAGGCAATTTCAATCAGGGCACCCATCACGGGATCCACGTTCAAGAGGGGCACGAGGATTAGCAGCGTCAACCCCAACCCCACCACGTACTGTCCCCAAGCCAAAATTTGACCAAAGGCCACTTGGGGCGATGCTTTCTGCCAAATTTCCCGCGGACTGGGAATCACTTCCCCAAGGAAGAGGCAAGCAAAAACGATGTTAATAAAAATGCTGGGAGATTGCCGCCACACTTCGCGAATTTCCTCGGCAAACAACCCTTGACTCCAGCCGGACGCCGGTTGAATGCGGTGGGCGATCGCCCCCAAAACCGCAGGGCCGAGCAGCAAACCCAACAGGCCAGCAATGACAGAACTGGGCATATAGAGCGATCGCATCAATGCCCAGCGCTGCCGCACAATTCGCCCTAAAAGTAGCAATACGCCGATAAAAATAAATGCCCAAAAAACCGTTATCAATTTGAACATCGCTGCTGCCTCTGAAAGCTTACTCTCACCCTTATGCTGAGCAGTGTATAGTAATGCTCAACAATATCCATCAATCGCTGCTCGCACTTTAAGGAGGGGGAATGGACTGTATTCCCGTCATTTTGTCCGGGGGATCCGGCAGTCGCCTGTGGCCGCTGTCGCGCCAGACCCACCCCAAGCAGTTTATTAGCCTCACTGGGGATGGCACCAGCCTCCTGCAACAAACATGGCAGCGGTTGGCGGGCTTGCCCCACGTGCAGCCGCCCTTGGTCATGGCCAATGAGCACCATCGCTTCCTTGTGGCGGAGCAATTTCAGCAACTCGGTGTCACACCGCTGCAGATTGTATTAGAACCCGTTGGACGCAATACCGCCCCGGCAATCGCTGTGGCTGCCCTCTACGTCAGCGAGGTTCTCAAGCGGGATGCCCTCCTGCTGGTGCTGCCTGCCGATCACTACATTCAGGATGTAACCGCGTTTCAGCAGAGCCTCCAGTGGGCAATGGCTCCTGCGACTGCCGATTGGTTAGTGACGTTTGGTATCACCCCCACTGGTCCCCACACCGGTTACGGCTACCTTTGCTGGGGCGACCCCCTCCCTTATCCCCACACCCATCGCGTGACAAAATTTGTGGAAAAACCCGATGTCGCCACGGCAGAAAGTTATTTAGAGGCTGGCAACTACCGTTGGAATAGCGGCATCTTCCTGTTTCGGGCAAAAACCTTTCTCGAAGAGCTGGCTCAATACCAGCCCGAGATTATCCAGCAGTGCCGTTTGGCGTTGACTGAGGGGCGGCAAGATTTAGATTTTAGCCGCTTGGCCGCCGAGCCGTTTCACCGGTGCCCCAGCATTTCCGTGGATTATGCCGTCATGGAGCACACCCGCAAAGCCGTCACCGTTCCTTTAGACTGCGGTTGGAGTGATGTTGGCTCCTGGTCTAGCCTCTGGGAGGTAACCCCCAAAGATGAATCGGGCAACAGTTGTCGCGGTGATGTCCTCAGCTACAACAGCAAAAACTGCTTGGTACAAAGTCAGCACCGCTTAGTGGCACTGCTGGGGGTTGAGAACTTAATTGTCGTGGAAACCGCCGATGCCGTTCTCATTGCTCAGCAGGAGGCCGCCCAAGAGGTCAAGCGGGTTGTTGAGGATCTGCAGCAGCGCCAACGACCGGAGGCCCACTCTCACCGCCAAGTTTATCGTCCTTGGGGTGCCTACGACTCAATTGATCAGGGGCATCGCTTTCAAGTGAAGCGGATTACTGTCAAACCCGGGGCAAGTCTTTCATTGCAGCAACACCACCATCGAGCTGAGCACTGGATTGTTGTCAGTGGCACTGCCGAGGTGACCTGCAACGGCAAAACGTTTTTACTCACTGAAAATGAATCCACCTACATTCCCATTGGCGCGGTGCATCGTTTGGCCAATCCGGGTAAAATCCCCCTTGAAATGATTGAGGTGCAGTCCGGCGCCTACCTCGGCGAGGACGACATTGTCCGTTTTCAGGATCAGTACGGTCGCTTGGATTAATACGGAGAGAGAGGGATTCGAACCCTCGGATAGGACTTACGTACCTATCAACAGATTAGCAATCTGCCGCTTTCGACCACTCAGCCATCTCTCCTTTTGGAGCGTTCCCTATTCTAGATCAAAAATTTCCTTGTCCGCTAGCTAGAACCAAATTTATTGGGGTCGTCTGGCAGCGAGGTGCGCCCGCTTGGGATGGGGGCTTTTTGCCAGCGATCGCCCGCGATCAGGGTATGCATTTGCCATGCTGGATCAGGTTGGGGATAGTCTTGGCGATAGTGGCCGCCGCGGCTTTCTTCCCGAAAAAGGGCACTTTTGAGGATCAGGTAGGCGATGTCGAGTAAGTTACGCAGTTCCCCCCACTGCCAGAGGTGGGTTTGCTGAGCTTCGCTCTGAAGAGAAACGATCTGTTGGGGAGAGAGCTCTTTGAAGGGCTGGGGCAGGTCTTCACGCCATGCTTTAACTTGGCTGAGAGCCGCCATCAGGGTTGGGGCATCACGGCAAATCCCGGCACTGTGCCACACCAGTTCCCGCAGGGCAGTGCGCCACTCGTCAAGGGGGATCCTTGGGGTGGGCAGGTCAATTTCAATGGCCAACTGAGACTCCAGAGCAGAGCGGGGCTGCGGCAGCAAATGGGCAAGTTGGGCAGAGAAGACAAAGCACTCGAGCAGGGAGTTACTGGCCAAGCGATTGGCACCATGCACCCCTGTGCTGGCCACCTCCCCAACTGCATAAAGCCCCGGAATCGTGGTGGCTGCCTTAAGATTCGTCAGAACGCCGCCCATCCAGTAGTGAGCTGCTGGCGCCACCGGAATCGGTTGCCGTTCCACATCAATGCCCCACTGGCGACAAACAGCAATGATTTTGGGAAAGCGGTAATGCAGGCGATCGCGGGGAATAGGCCGTAAATCGAGCCACACATGGGTCTCCCCCGACTGTTGTAGATGGCGGTAAATAGCACGACTGACAACATCTCGCGGTGCCAATTCACCCGCCGGGTGGTAGTCAGCAACAAAGCGGTAACCGCGACTATCGACGAGATGGGCACCTTCACCGCGGACCGCTTCGCTAATTAAAAAACGGGGTGCCTGCGGTACCGTTAAGGCCGTCGGGTGAAACTGAAAAAATTCCACATCCCGAATCTGCGCCCCCGCCCGCCATGCCATCGCCACGCCATCCCCGGTACTCAAGGGCGGGTTGGTGGTTTGGGAGAACACTTGGCCGCCGCCGCCAGTGGCCAAAACAACGGCACCGGCTGCTAGCCATTGAACTTGGCGATCGCGCAAGAGTAAAACCCCGCGACAGACCCCGTTCTCCAGCCAAAGATCAAAAACAAACGTGTTCGGCAGCAGCGTAATATGGGGTTGTTGCGTCACCTGCTGCAAAAGAGTCGTTACCAAAGCCTGCCCGGTAGTATCGGCAGCATGGAGCACCCGTGGTCGCGAATGAGCTGCTTCTAGCGTCAACGCGGGGCGATCGCCGTGCCGATCAAACGCCACCCCCATGGCCAACAAGCGCTGCACTTGGGCGGGGGCGTGCTGCACCAAAAAATGAACGCTATCCGGATCACACAGTCCGGCGCCAGCAATGAGCGTATCTTGGGCATGGAGCAGCGGCGAATCACTGGGGTCAATAGCCGCCGCCATACCACCCTGTGCCCAGCCACTCGCAGACTGCTGCAAATCCGTTTTAGTGATTAACCCAACTCGATAGGAAGTAGGAAGGGCTAACGCTGCACTTAACCCCGCGGCGCCACTGCCAATGATTAGCACATCAAACTCAGACGACGAGGCAGCCAACGTTAACCCAACGCACCCTGTTCGTGTTTTAGAGGATAATTAGACGATAAATCGCTACAAGTATTTACTTGTATAGCCCATTATTATAGCGATCGCCCCCTTCCACGAGGGCAGTTTCCACCTCCGTCACCGTAAATTTATCCAAATTTGCCCGCAACGTTTCCTTTTGCCGCTCCGTCAGACCGGGGATGTTCAGCACATCCTCTACCGACTCATAGGGCGCATTTTTCACAATCAGCTTAGCAAGGGTCGGATAAAGACCACGATATTGGATGAATGCCGCAATGTTCGTATTGTTGAGATCAATTTTTTTGCCGTAGTCCGTGGCCAGTTTTTTATCGACCACATTCACCATCTCCTCCTCAGCCGACGTAGTCGCTGCCAACGTGGGCGTGCTCCAGTTGATCCAGCCAAGAAGGCTCACCCCCACTAGATAAGCCAGTGCTAGCCAGCGGCCAAAACGTTGCATATTGTGTTACCTCCCAAGATGTCACAGGTCATTAAAAACAGCGGTTGATGAGGGGCAAAACAGGTCATGGCCACACTGCCACCACCTGCGCGGGGTAAAGGTTTTCGTGCAATGACCACCCAGACCAATGGCCAACAGCGGCTCACGACCCTTACGAGTGATTCAATAATATCAGAGTCCTGTAGCCCCTTAGCGGCGATCCCGTGCCAAAGCCACCTCCCCCAAAACCTCTGCTTAGCCACCGCTACAGCCGCATCAGCACGCCTCAAACGAACCCGATCAAAGCCAATATAGTATCGATAAAGACAATCAGCTTGGACAAGCACGAACTATCCCATATCATCAAAGTCCCTCTCCCGCCCTAGGAGAAAGATTTAGGGTGAGGGCAACAACCCCTTGCCCTTAAAGGTATTGTCCCATATCGTCACGGGAACCCTGTGCATAGCATATTTTTGTTTTTTTTCTAGCCCCTAAAAGGTGAAATTTGCTTAAGGCATTGAATTCAGAATGCCCAGAAACTCAAGAGAAATAGCTCCACTCAAGGAATAATACTTGTGTTTGCTTCCATAAAAAAAAACAATAGATGATATGCATTTTCCTGCTCTCTTCAATGGAAGATTTAATAATTTCTTCAGGCCTAGTGTAGCTATAATTACGAGCAATTAATTTGGATTTTTTGCATACTCTAAATTAGTGAATTAACTCTCAAAATGGTTGTTCCGGGAAAGCTAAGCTCACATGCTAAAACTATCGATCTCAATGACCTATTACCTGCGGCGGTTACTGCGGCAGCACGAGGCTGAACTCACACCCGTCATTTTTCCCAGAGCAGGGTTAGTGGCTCATACAGAAGCTGACTTGGCAGCAGTGCTCGAAAGCCTTTATCCAGAGGAAAGTGAGTGTGTCAGTATTCAAGAGCGGTTGGCAACATTGGTGCTGCTCCACCAGCAGGGTGCCCCCCAGCGAGAGTAAATTGTAGCCCAAATTTTTTGGCTTTTAGGGTTAAAATACGCCCCAAAATCTACGCAGCCTAGTGTCAGAAGTGCCTGAGGCAAGTTGCGACAGTTGTAGCTAAGTAAAGTCACTCATCTTTCTTGGCTATGGCTAGGATTCACAGCTACGGTTTGCATGTTCAGGCATAGACTGGTTCTGCCATAGAACAATTTCTTTCAATTTTAATTATTTTCTCTAAATAATTTATTCTCTTTGGTAGATCGGCTAAGATGACTGTATGGAAAGTGATGTCCCTTTTTGGCTTAATTTTCGGGATTTGACCATGGCTGGCCGATATAGCTTTGACTTACCGCCTAGCCAAGATCCCTACGAGTTAGTGCGAACCATTTGCGCGCGGCTGCCGCTTTTAATGCTGTTCTATGGCAATGAAGGGCAAATTCTTTCCATCAATCAAGAGGTCACCAATCACCTAGGGTGGGAAACAGAAGATTTACTCTCTAAGGATTTTTTGAGCCAGTGTTTTCCTGACCCCGAGACGCAGCGGCAATTTCGCTACTGGATGCTGCATCCCCCTTCAGGCTGGCAAGAGATTCCCACCCGTGCAATTGATGGGCAAGTGGTGGAAATGCTGTGGGCGTTTGTTCGCTTTCCCAATGGCTCGGGTTTAGTCTGCGGTCAAAATATTACTGACATTAAGTTTACGCAAACAGCACTCCTTGAAACCAGCGATCGCTATGCCTTGCTAACCCGTGCCATGAATGATGGCGTCTGGGACTGGAACCTGATCACCGATGAAACCTTTTACTCTTCCCGCTGGAAAAATCTGCTTGGGTATCAAGACCATGAAATTGGCAATCACATTGATGAGTGGCTCAAACGCATTCATCCTCAAGAGGCCGAGCGAGTGAAGCTGAATTTAACCTTGCACGTGCGGGGGCAAACTCCCCATTTTCACCAAGAGTTTCGCATTCAGCACCGCAATGGTTCCTATCGTTGGGCGTTAGCCCGGGGCTTAGTCTTGCGGGATGGCTACGGCAAAGCCTATCGCGTGGCGGGTTCCCTAACCGATTTAACCGAGCATCGCCTAGCCGAAGCCCAGTTGTTGCACGATGCTTTACACGATTCCCTTACAGGTTTAGCTAACCGCACGCTGCTGTTTGACCGCATTGAGCAGGCGATTCGCCATTGTCGCCGCCATCCCGACTATAAATTTGCCCTTTTGTTTATTGACATTGACCGATTTAAGGTCATTAACGACAGCTTAGGTCACAGTTGCGGTGACATGATTTTGATTGAGCTGGGGCAGCGATTGCAGCGCATTGTCCGACCCGATGACACCGTCGCCCGCATTGGCGGTGATGAATTTGTTATTTTGCTGGATGACATTAACGACAATAGTGATGCTCTGGGCGTGTGCGATCGCATTCACTATGCCCTAGAAACGCCCTTTACTGTCAAAGACCAACGGATTACGCTGCGGGTAAGTATTGGCGTAGCCACCCGTACTTCCCACATTGAAACAGCCGAAAATTATCTGCGCAACGCCGACATTGCCATGTATCGGGCGAAACTGGCGGGGGGCTGTCGCTACCAAGTGTTTAGCGAAGAAATGCACCTCATGGCGCGCGATCGCCTCTCGTTAGAAGTTGGACTGCGGCAAGCCATTGAGCAAGAGGAGTTGACGCTGCACTATCAGCCCATCTATCGTCTGAGTGACAATCGCCTCTATGGTTTTGAAGCCCTCGTTCGCTGGCAGCATCCCACGGAAGGACTCCTAAGCCCCGAGCGGTTCATTGCCCTTGCGGAAGAAACAGGCTTAATTGTGCCCATAGGGGATTGGGTCATTTGGCAAGCCTGTCGCGACCTCCAGCGTTTGCACGAGCGGTTTGATCAGCAGAACCTTTGTGTGCACGTGAACCTGTCGAATCGCCAACTCATGCACCCCGCCCTTGTGGAGCAAGTATTAGCGGCGTTGGAGCAAACCCAAGTGCCACCGGAATCATTGTACTTAGAAATTACCGAAAGTGTTGGCATTGATAAACCAGAGCAAGTGCGGGAAATTTTGGTAGCTCTCAAAGCCCATGGCGTCAAGATCAGCATGGACGATTTTGGCACAGGGTATTCCTCCTTGAGTTACCTCACCAATCTCCCCATTGACATCCTCAAGGTGGATCGCTCCTTCGTGCAGTTAATCACCGAGACCCAGCAACAGCACTCGGTCATTGATGCCATTCTCAGCTTGGCCAAAGGGCTGAATCTAGAGGTCATTGCCGAGGGAGTCGAGGAACCGCATCAAGTTAATCGCTTGCGAGAGTTGGGGTGTGACTACGCCCAAGGGTACTATTTTTCGCCGCCCCTAACGCTAGTTTCAATCCTCGTTGGCGAAAGCCTGCCGTAGGCAATCGCCCCGCTGGCAAAGCCTGCCGTAGGCAGAGGGCGATCGCAACTCTTTGCCACAGTGCTACGGAACACCCCCATGTGTATGGGGATAACTTGTTTGATTTTGGCCTGTGCCGCTGGTGGTCTCCGGAACACCCCCATGTGTATGGGGATAACGCTCAATCAGGGCATTTGCTAACTCATCATCGTCGGAACACCCCCATGTGTATGGGGATAACCCCCGTCGCCCGTGGTAGTGCCAAAACCGCAAGAATGGAACACCCCCATGTGTATGGGGATAACGGGCAGTATCATGACAGCTTTTGCGCCTACAGACGGAACACCCCCATGTGTATGGGGATAACCTTAGAGGTACCGTAATTGGGGTCTCTTTGACCTGCGGAACACCCCCATGTGTATGGGGATAACTTGGAGACCTATATGGCACTAAATTTTGAATACGGAACACCCCCATGTGTATGGGGATAACGCGAAACCACGTCAAGGCCGAAGAGCGTAGCGTGCCGGAACACCCCCATGTGTATGGGGATAACTGTGCTCTGTTAGGACATAGCCGATTTTCCAATTCGGAACACCCCCATGTGTATGGGGATAACACACTGTGCAGTGACGCAGCAGGTCGGTACCAGTTCGGAACACCCCCATGTGTATGGGGATAACATTTTATTGAGCCTAGTTTCAATGCGGGTGTAGAACGGAACACCCCCATGTGTATGGGGATAACGGGTCACCTATTGCACTCTAGACGATGGTTGACTACGGAACACCCCCATGTGTATGGGGATAACACGGTTGCCAACTCCTGTGGGTAGGACATTCTCAGCGGAACACCCCCATGTGTATGGGGATAACCCTAAAAATTCTGCCAAGCCTTCCTCTCCTAGTTCGGAACACCCCCATGTGTATGGGGATAACACTTCCATAATCCCTGAATTTAGGCGCTTTTGGCAAGTGTGGTGTTGTCTATGTCTCTAAAGGGGTTGCACAAACCAGCAAGACTTGAAAAATAAAGCATCTATATTATTTTGAAAGTTTTAATACGATTTGCTAAGTTTTTGTTACTGACATTTGTACTACGGGAAAATTCACTAGAATAGCCTTGACAGCGTGAACTGAATTAATGTCATGGTGTCTCGTTTTTGGGCTAAGGTCGGCCAAGGTAAGTTCAATCTAAATGGCGAGCCAAAATACCATCCGGTGATTTGTCACCTCGCAGATACAGCAGCAGTAGCAATGGAAATTGTCAGAACGTACCTCAGTCCTCTTGCGCGCCAGCAGTTGGCCAGTGGTCTTGGTTTGCCAGATGATTCTTCTCTGGTGCGATTCTGTGGTTTTATGGCTGGGAGTCATGACTTGGGTAAGGTCAGCCCTGCTTTTCAGTTTCAAGTGAGTGATGTTGGCAGGCACTTAGCAGGAGAAACGCTTTATGATTGCTGGTCTTCTCTGCCTCCTGAGCGAAAAAAGTCCAAGAATGCTCCCCATGGTGTGGTCACAGCCGCTACTTTGCCTGAGTTTCTAGTCAACATTGGGGTCGGACGGGATTTATCCAAGCGTCATGCTAAACGACTAGCACGAAAGTTGGCGACTATTGTTGGTGGCCATCATGGTTTTTTCTCCTCCCAACAAGAGATTGAAAGCTTAGATAGCGCGATCGCCGGCACCGATGAGCGCAGTATTTGGCGGCAGTATAGCCTAGAAATCTTCCAACAGTTACAAGGATTTGTGAACCTCACGGTCAATGATCTCCCCAATCAGTGCAATAATGCCGCCGCCATGATTTTGGCTGGTCTCACTACTGTCTCCGACTGGATTGCATCAAACCCTGATCCAGTAGCGGGGTTTCCCTATGCTAATGATCAGCCGTTTGAGGTTTATGCTCAATCACTCCCCCAGCGTGCTCAAAATGCCCTTACTAGGCAGGGCTGGAGAAAACCTGACGTTGGCAGCCCCCTCAGCTTTAGTGCCTTGTTTCCATTCATCGCCACCCCCCGTCCTCTCCAAAGCGCAGCGATACAGCTTGCAGATCATCTCTGCCCACCCTGTTTTGTGATGGTAGAGGCTTCAATGGGAGAAGGCAAAACAGAAGCAGCTCTTTACCTTGCCGATCATCTCCAGCATCAAACTGGGGCGAGCGGCTTTTACATTGGCTTGCCCACCCAAGCTACCAGCAACGCCATGTTTAAGCGGGTACAAGCCTTTCTCCAACAACGTTACCCCGACACACTCGTGAACCTTACCCTCAGCCACAGCGCCGCTACCCTCAAAGAAGAGTACCAAGAAACAGTTTGTCGGCTGGATCAAGTCTATGACGAAGAGGGGCAAGGGGTTTTTGCCAGTGAGTGGCACACAGCTCGCAAGCGAACGCTCCTCAGTCCCTATGGCGTAGGGACTCTCGACCAAGGCTTGGTCGGCGTAGTGCGATCGCGGCATCAGTTTGTCCGTCTCTTTGGTTTGGCAGGGCGCACCATTATCCTCGATGAAATTCATGCCTACGACCTCTACACCAGCACACTCTTGGAGCGGTTTTTGGAATGGGCGGCAGTGTTGGGTTCTCCGGTCATAGCCCTCTCGGCAACGCTACCTGCGACTACCCGTCAACGTTTGTTCACTGCCTATGCAACTGGATGTAACCAACCTGTTCCGCTTTTACCTGAAGTTCCTTACCCACGAATGCTTGCCTTCACCAATGGAACAGTCGTCAACCAAGCCTTTGCCGCCTCTAAACATGTGTGTCGTTCCCTAAAAATCATCTGGAAGAAGGATGAACACTGGGCAGCAGATTTACAGCAGTTACTAGCAGTAGCAGGGGGGTGCGTGGCGGTCATTTGTTCCACAGTGAATCGCGCCCAAACTGTCTATCAGCGCTTGCAAGGTTACTTCCCGCCAGAGGAGTTGGGGCTGTTCCATGGACGTTTTCTGTTCAAAGATCGGGAACGGATTGAAAAAGATTGTTTGGAAAAATTTGGCATCGGTGAAGCTCATCGTCCCCACCAATTTGTGTTGGTGGCCACCCAAGTGATCGAGCAAAGTCTGGATCTGGATTTTGACCTGATGATTAGCGATCTTGCCCCCATTGATCTGCTCCTCCAGCGATCGGGGAGGCTCCACCGCCATCGGCGGGACAAGCGACCAGCTCCCCTCAGTGATCCCACCCTCTGGATTATTCAGCCAACCATGACGGCTCAGGGCAAGGCGGATTTTAACGAGAGTGGCCACATCTACGATCGCCACATCCTCCTGCGGAGTTGGTTAGCCCTGCGGCAACGTTCCCAAGTGACATTGCCCGAGGCAATGGATACCTTGATTGAGGCGGTGTATGACTTAGAGATGCCGATTCCAGATAACTTAGAGCCAGTTCATGTCGAGGATTGGCTAGTATCGCTGAAGACCTATCGCGTTGAAGAAGAAGCAGCTAAACAAACTCGCGCCAATCTGGTGAAGATTCCGCCTCCCCATAGTGAGATAACCCCAGATCAGTTCACCACACTCAAGATAGAAGATGACGAAAGCGCGATCGCCGCAGCCACCCGCCTCGGCGAGCCTTCAGTTACAACTATCTTTCTGCAGCGAGTGGAGACAGGTTTAGTGTTCCCTAGCGAGGAGCAACCAATTAATTTGAACGCCCGCCCTGACCTACCCCTAATCCGAAAACTTTTAGCCCATAGCACCCGCATCGCTAAAAAAGAGGTTGTCTCAGCATTAAAATCACAGCAAAACCCAAGGACTTGGACATCAGCCCTACTACGGAACTGCCGCTATGTAGAGGTCAATGCTGAAGGGAAAGCAACATTGGGGAATTGGCGGCTGACCCTTGATCCACAACAGGGCGTGATGATTGATCGGATTTGTTGAATCACTAACATTGCAACGATGAACGAAACACCCACCTCTTTTAACTTAATTGATGAACCTTGGTTGCCTGTTGTTACTTCAGAGTTCCAAATTCAACAGGTTTCGTTGGTTGAACTATTCCGCACTTGGGAAACATTACGGGACATCCAAGCCGAGAACTCGCCTACGACTCTAGCGCTCTATCGACTGCTGTTGGCTATTCTCCACCGTGCTTATCAAGGTCCCCGCAACCCTGACCACTGGGAGGAGATTTTTGAAGACAATGCCCAAGGGGCGATCGCCTACCTAGAAAGCCAGCGCGATCGCTTTGACCTCCTGCATCCTGACCATCCTTTTATGCAAGACCCCATCTTGCCCGCCGATAAAGCCGTTCCCATCTACAGCCTCCACGCCATGAGTGCCGCCGATAAATCCTATGTCTTTTCTCATATTCACGATTGGAGTGGCTATAGTATCTCACTGCCCCAAGCAGCCTGCTTGCTCGTGCGACTTCAAGGAGTTGATATTACGAGTCTAAGAGCCTTTTATGTAGGACAATCCAGCGGCAAGCGTTCAGCAGTCAATACTCCCACCATCAACGTTGCCAATGTGCTGGTGCGGGGCAGCACCCTAAAGCAAAACCTGCTATTTAACCTCATGCGCTACGACCCCGCCGCCGAGATACCCAGTGTAGTGATAGACGAGGATTGCCCTGCATGGGAAACGGGGTACTGTGGCACCCCCCAAACAGCAGTCCCGAATGGCTATATCAGCTACCTCACTTTTCCTTGGCGGCGGCTACGCCTTTTTCCCGAAAATGGTAGGGTGAGCCAGTTAGCAATCACCATGGGCAACTCCCTACCGGATAAGGTGTCCCCTCAACAGTGGGAATGTGGGGTTGCCTACCGCGAAGACAAGCCTGTGCGTCTATCTCTCAATAAACAACTTTGGCGCGATGCCGATAGCTTTTTACTCACAGCAGAAAAGCAACATCGCCCCCGTATAGTTGATTGGTTAGCTGATCTGAAGTCGGAAGACCTTGTTGATGATGTAGTGACCTTTCAAATCTCTGGTCTCAGTGCCGATAAAGCTAAGCCTTTAGGTTGGAGTTGGGAGCAGTTTTCGGCTCCAATTCAGTACGTGACGGATCAGAAGCTAGCTCAAGCGTTGAAAAGCGCGATCGCGATCGCTGAAGAACACCAACAGATCTTCCGCGCCTTCCGGGGTAGCCCCTACTTCGCCTTGGCGGAAGTGCTCAAGTGTAGCGAGGCAAGCAGTTTAGCCAGTTCCCTAGATGGAGAATCCCGCTATTGGGCAGAGCTTGATCGTAAATTTCCTGAACTGCTTCATGCTCTACCCCAAGACAGCCAAACCGAGGCCGATGGCACCACTATTTATGGCAACACGCAACTTCCCGCTTGGACTCAGACCGTCCAAACCTCTGCCCGACAAGCTTTTACGGACTCAATCGCATCTATTCGTAACTACCAAGCCAGAGCAGTTGCCCTTCGCACCCTAGAGTGGAAACTCACAGATTTACGAGCTAGCCCGGACGAGAAGGCAGCGAAAAAAGGAAAAGTCGCTACCAAGAAAAAACAAGCTATTGTCACATAGGAGCTTGATCTATGAGCACAGTTCAAACCCTTCCCCGTCAGCGACTTGAGCGAGAAACAACCTTCCTAAAGGCCATCGGCGATCGCGCCAAAAAGGATACTGGTGCTAAAGCAGCTTTCAAACGAGCACTTTCAGGAGAACATTACCATCTGCGTAAAGTCTATCCCTTTACACTGCCCTACCTAACAGGTATTCCTGAATGGCAACAGGAGATTTGGATTTTCGTGGCTTGTCTCGCAATCTACCATGATCAAGACAGGGAACCCACCCCCCGTAACTTTGCCCAAAGCTGCCTAGACTTACACAACAGCAGTGGCTCTAAAGGTGTTGAGCGACGGTTTAGAACCTTGCTGGATACAGCTCTCGTTGATATTCAATCTCCCATTACCGCTCTAGTACGACAGATCAAAAGAGACAAAAGAATACCCGTCTATTATCCCCAACTCATCGTTGATCTTTGTTTATGGGAGCATCCTGATCAATTCATTCAAGATCAATGGGCTAAGACTTTCTGGCGAGCTGCTCCTCCAGACAACTCAGTTGAGGCAGAGCCATGAAAATTATCTACAACCCAGACGTAGATGTGTTGAGAATTTTATTCCAAAACCACCAAAATTCAGGAGGAGTAGCCATGAAAAGCAAGAAATTTTTAGCCGAGAGTTGACGGTAATGATGATGGAGGTGCAGGTTGTCTGAACAGCCCAAACTCACCGTCATCGAAGCCCAAAAACTACTACTAGCCTTACTCTCCAGATTCCATCGTTCCAAATTTTGTTTTTTAGCGAGGAAATTTTCTGTGCAACTCGAACTTCACTTGATCCAAAGTTTTCCCCCCGCTAACTTGAACCGGGATGAAAACGGGATGCCAAAATCCGCTATCTTTGGCGGTCGCCCCCGTGCCCGTATCTCTAGCCAGTGCCAAAAACGAGCGGTGCGGCTGTATTATCAAAAACATTCAACCGTCAGCCCTGACCAGTTTGCCAATCGTTCTCGCTCTTGGTTATCTGAGCTGAAAGCTCTACTAACCGAAGCAGAAATTGCTGAAGAACAGGCTGAGTCAGCGGCTAAGTTGGCTTTGAAGTTCTTGGGTGCGGAAGAAGACCCAAAAAAGCTAGGAAAAACCAAAACTATTTTATTTTTAGGGCAAACAGAAGTGAGGGCGATCGCCGATCTGCTTCTCAAAAATTGGTCGGCCATTGAACCCTGTCTGACTAGCAAGAGTCCAGAACTGCCCAAAGAGATTAGCAAAGCCATTGAAAAGGCTCTTGTAGAAACAGGCAAGCCTGGGGATGTGGCACTTTTTGGACGCATGATGGCCTCTCTACCCACGGTCAACGTCGATGCCGCCGTTCAAATGGCTCACGCCATTAGCATCCATACGTTGCAACAAGAGTTTGATTTCTTCACGGCTGTGGATGACCTTGGCCAAGATGATGAAACAGGTGCTGACCACATGGGAGAAACCGGCTACAACAGCTCCACCTACTACCGCTTTGCTACTCTGGATACGAAACAACTGGCTGAGAACTTGGGCAGTAACGACCATCTCGGTGCGATTGTCAAAGCCTTTGCGACAGCTTTTGTCCGAGCCATTCCTAGTGGTCACCAAAACAGCTTTGCGGCTCACTCATTGCCAGCGGTTGTTATGGCCGTTGTCCGTCAAGGGCAACCTGTCTCGTTGGTCGATGCCTTTGAAGACCCTGTTGCCCCCCGCAACGGCAAGAGCCTCTTGGAAAATGCTGTGACTGCTTTAGATACTCACTGGGCTGACCTCAGCAAAATGTATGGCGACATGGGGGTACTTTACAAAGGAATTGTTACCCGTACAAATTTAGCAGAACACCTCAAAACCCTAAAACCGGCAGAACGGGATTCAGTCGAGACGCTGCTGGAGGAAGCCTTAGCTGCCGTCCTCAGTAATGGAGGATAATAAAATGCCAACTCTACTAATGCGGTTGCGTGGGCCTATGATGAGCTGGGGCGACCACAGCCAGTTTGGTCACCGCGATAGCCGTCGCGAACCCACGAAGTCAGCGGTCATTGGCCTACTCTGTGCTGCTTTGGGTCGTCCTCGTTGGGAGCCTGTGTACGACCTTGCAGCCTTAAAGATGGGGGTGCGAGTCAATAAAGAAGGGGTATTGCAACGGGACTACCACACTGTTCAGGACAATATCCGAGATAAGGCAAAAGCCAGCACCACCCTCAGCGATCGCTATTACGTCGCCGATGCCGACTATTTGGTAGGGCTAGAAGGTGAGGCCGAATTACTGGCTCAACTGGATGCCGCTCTGCAAACTCCCCGTTGGCAACTGTATCTTGGCCGCAAAAGCTTTATCCCCAGCCACCCGATTCGGATAGGGGTGGTGGACTTACCTTTGCGGCTGGCCTTGGAACAGGCACCTTACGAACATCGAGGTCACAAACAGCCCCCTAAACAACTGCGTTTGGTTCTTGAAGCCACTGATGGCAGTGACATCCGTCAAGATGTTCCCCTTGATTGGCAGCGCCGCTCCTTTGGCCGCCGCACCGTTATGACAGACTACTGTTCCCTACCGGAGGATGTATGTACCTTTCCCAGCTTGTCTTGAATGAGCGCCAACCACAAGTCTATCGGGACTTAAGCAATGCCCATAAGTTTCATCAGCGTCTGATGCAAGCTTTTCCTGATGAGCGCGATCGCCAGCAGCCACGAGGGGATTGGCAGATTCTTTACCGACATGAACCGGATCATCCTGTGGTGTTGGTACAGTCTGCAATTGAGCCTGACTGGTCACGGTTGCCATCTGGCTATTTGCAGCACTATGCCACCAAAATGGTTCATTTCACTGCTGATCACTTTCGGAGCGATCGCCTCTTTCAGTTTCGGCTGCGAGCCAACCCCAGTAAACGTGATGGGAAAACTCAAAAGACCATCGGCTTTTACCATCGTGCCGATCAACAGGCATGGCTAGAGCGCCAAGCCCAGCGCTGTGGGTTTCGTCTGCTGAGTGTTACCGTGATCCCCTCGCCCAATGTGTTCGCCCTAAAGCAAAAAGGGGCTGCCCCGGTGCGTCTGACAACAGCCCTCTACCAAGGTGCCCTCACTGTGACAGACCCTGCCACATTTTTGCAAGCCGTGGAACAGGGCATTGGTCGAGGAAAATCCTATGGCTGTGGGTTGCTGTCTATCGCGCGACTTGGCTAGCGTAACCCCTTAATCCTAATCCGTGCATTATTTCCCATGGCTACCCTCCGCATACTTCCCAAAAACCGCGATCGCATCAGTTTTCTCTACTTTGAACACTGTCGCATTGAAAAAGAACATCAGGCTATTGCGGTCTTCAAGGAAAAAGATAAGTATCTGATTCCCTGTGCTGCTATTGCCACGCTGCTTTTAGGGCCGGGAACTTCTATTACTCATGCCGCAGTTAAAGTCTTGGCAGACAACATTTGCACCGTGCAGTGGGTTGGTGAAGCCCTCACTCGTTTCTATGCCTGTGGGCGATCGGGAGCAAATAACACCAGCCGATTGTTACACCAAGTGGCAGTATGGGCTGATTCACTGCAACGGCTAGCAGTAGTGCGGCGGATGTACATGTTCCGCTTTCAAGAACCCCTCAGTGATGATTTAACACTTCAGCAAATCCGTGGCCATGAAGGCGTGCGGGTGCGCACTTTATATCAACGCTGGAGCAAGGAAACAGGCATTGAATGGAGTGGTCGTGACTACAAGCAGAACGATTGGAACGCAGCCAACCCCATTAACCAAGCCCTCTCGATCGCCAACACCTACTTGTATGCGGTCTGCCAAGCTGCATTGCTCTCAGTGGGGTATTCTCCCGCACTGGGCTTTATCCATACCGGCAAGCCCCTCTCCTTTGTTTATGACATTGCTGATTTATACAAAGGAGAAATTACCATTCCGGCTGCCTTTCTCGCTACCGCCGAAGCTCGCCCTTCCGAGTTTGAAGCCACGATTCGGCGCAAGTGCCGCGATCGCCTGAACGAGTATCGGTTAATGCCCCGCCTTGTTCATGATATTGATCAAATTTTGGGCTTTGGTGGAAGTGAAGATACAGAAGCCCTTTGCCTACTTTGGGATGATGTACTCGAATCGGTAGAGGGGGGTAAAAACTGGTCAATCACGGAGGAATAGATGGTTGTTATTGTCCTTGAAAACGTGAAACCCACCTTGAAAGGCGAACTCAGTCGCTGGCTGTTTGAACTCAAGGCTGGGGTATTTGCTGGCCGCGTGTCAGCGATCGTGCGAGATGAGCTATGGAACATGATTGAGAGCAAGCTGGGTAAAGGCTCTGCGGTAATGATTTATACCCAAAACACCGAGCAAGGTTTTGGCGCAAGGATACTCGGCACTCCTTCCTACACCTTAGAGGATATAGACGGCCTCTTCCTTGTCAAAACTCAATGAATTTTAGTGCTGTTACGGAACACCCCCATGTGTATGGGGACAACGTGTCTGGATCGTGCTGCTGGAGCCACCTGTGATACGGAACACCCCCATGTGTATGGGGACAACTTTAAGGGGGATTGCAACAACTTTGCGAGATCCTAGGAACACCCCCATGTGTATGGGGACAACACTGTTTGGATCTTTCCAATGACCGCCTTTAGTACGGAACACCCCCATGTGTATGGGGACAACCCTGTATGCCTCGTCGTCTGTCAGCATCCAAGGCGGAACACCCCCATGTGTATGGGGACAACGTGTCTGGACGCTGTGCCCCATTTGCTGAGAGGAAGCGGAACACCCCCATGTGTATGGGGACAACCAATCGCAATGTTGCCCTTGTAGGTGTCCAAAAACGGAACACCCCCATGTGTATGGGGACAACGCGAAAAAAGCGGGTGCCCTCTTGAGCTACGGTGTCGGAACACCCCCATGTGTATGGGGACAACTGGCAGTTTTTCTCAAGCATTTTTTCTTTGTACTCGGAACACCCCCATGTGTATGGGGACAACACGCAACCAAGGCATTGAGATTCGTGGCCGCTGCCGGAACACCCCCATGTGTATGGGGACAACGGGGATTCTGGCTTGGCGTACAGCCACCGAGCTGCGGAACACCCCCATGTGTATGGGGACAACCTTGCACCCCCCGCCGCTGCATTTTGGGAAGAATTCGGAACACCCCCATGTGTATGGGGACAACGGCAATGCTGCTGCGCTCTCAAGCGACGAGAGACGGAACACCCCCATGTGTATGGGGACAACCCCAAAATCTATCTGCTGCGTCCCTGGTCCTAATCCGGAACACCCCCATGTGTATGGGGACAACGGTGAGCGTAATTTTCGTGTTACGGGTACCAGTGGCGGAACACCCCCATGTGTATGGGGACAACCCTGCAGATTTAACTTTTGACCAGTTAAGCAATGCCGGAACACCCCCATGTGTATGGGGACAACCCTGCAGATTTAACTTTTGACCAGTTAAGCAATGCCGGAACACCCCCATGTGTATGGGGACAACCTCATAACAGCAGTCGCAGGTTTGATCGCCCCGCCCGGAACACCCCCATGTGTATGGGGACAACCAGCCAACGTTTGCTCGTTCATGTTCGCCGCCCCCTGGAACACCCCCATGTGTATGGGGACAACACTTCCATAATCCCTGAATTTAAGGGATTATGGCAAGTATGGGGTCGTCTATGTCTCCGAAAGGGTGATCCTCATAATGCGGTGGATCGCCTAGTCGTGCCAAAGGCCAGCGTAATAGCCCATCTCGGGCAACCCCAATTTTTCTGCCAAGGTTCGCGATCGCCCCGCCACCTTTTGTAAGTGATGGGCAAGACCATGCCAGCTACCTTGGTCATTAGGAGTATGGGCATAGGCAGTCATCGGTATCTCTAGCGTAGAGGGCAGACTCAGAAGCTGTTACACTTCGGCAACAGTACCCACTGACTTTTTATAGTCAGATGATAAAATTAGCCTAGGAATAAATATTATGTTTGTGGCGAGTTTAGCAAACACACTGATGGAGCGCTGAAACCCTGTCTATGGTGGCTGCTGTGTCCTTTTGCTTAGCATGGGTTCTGCTAGGCCTTCTTGTATGGCATCTGTGGCAGTTTCTCCAAGATGTGTTGGCGATCGCCCAACGAATGCATCAAATTCCCTGTTCCCAGTGTCGCTTCTTTTCGGGAGACTATCGCCTCAAGTGTTCTCTCCATCCTGACTGGGCAGCCACAGAAGCGGCAATCCACTGTTCGGATTATAGTACTGACTAATCACGCCTCACGGTTGTTCATTTCTGCCTACGCTTGGAAGAGGGATAGCATTGCCTGCAGAATACCCACAACTGGTGATCTCTACAGAAACCAGTACCTACATTGTTCCTCTGACGCAGGGTAACTCTTGGGTCATTGGTCGGGGCAAAGATTGCACCATTGTCCTTGCGGATCGCTGGGCATCCCGGCGTCATGCCATGGTGCAGCGCCTCGATAACGAAGACTACTACCTCATCGATCTGGGCAGTCGCAATGGCTCTGTTCTTAATGGTCAGACCATTCAAGTGCCAACCCTCCTGAAAACTGGCGATCGCTTCGTCATTGGCAAAACCACCCTTGAATTTCGCACCGATGAAGCAGTTTCCACGATGCCGCCGGAAACCCCAGTATCCCTGCAGCCGCTGGTACTCGTGATTCAACCGCCGGGCATCCAAGTGCAAATTTGGCAGGAGCTCTTGCGCAGCCAAGGCTTAGAAGTCATTGTCGAGTCGGGTCAAATCAACAGTCGCCGGATCATTAGCGACTTCATTAGTGTCATGAAGCGCAATCCCGATATCCTGATGCTGGATTCGCAACTGGAAACCCCCGACATTAGCAAGCTGTTGGAGTGGATTAAGGCCACCTATCCCAAACTGCGCAGCTTCATTATTGACCGCTACGATAACCACATTTCCCCCATGCAACGGCAATGGGCTACCCAACACGGTGCTATTGATTGGTTGCCAGCCCTGCCCGATGACAACTTAACCATGTATGGCGCAGAAATTGCGGCTCAGTTAAAACGGGTTCTGAAAGCGGTTGGACGCCACAAGCTAGAGCAAGAAAAATTAGCCGTTGCCCTGCTGAACCTGCAACTGGCCACAAATGATGATTTGCCCTCGCAATTACTCAGCGAGTACGTCAATCCACCGCCGTCTCTACCACCGTAAGGGGCGGCAACTGGTCAACGGCAAAGTACTGATGAAACCGTTCCGTGACTTGCAGGATGTAGGAACGGCCATGGCTTTCCCGCCGCCGCTGGACAAAGCCGAGATCCACTAACTCATGAATGTGTTGGTAGGCACTGGATCCGCGCAGCTCAATCAATTCGGTTTGGCGTATGGGCCCACGCAAAGCAATCATTGCCAAGGTGCGCTGGGCAGCAATACTTAACTCAACCGGCACCAAAGTTTGCACAAGGTCTTGGTAGCGCGGTTTTAGTTGCAGGCTATACTTTCCCTCAACTTCGACGATTTCCAAGGCCGTTTGGCGATGGGCATAGTCATTGAGAAGTTCAATCACCGCCAACTCCACTACGGCTGGCTCCCGACCGGCCAACTCGGCTAACTGGTTCAGGGTCAGGGGCTGAGCCTTGAGGTAGAGGATAGCTTCCACCCGCATGGTCAACTCGGCAAGGTCAGCAATGTCAATGTCATCTTCCATTGGCATCTCCGGACTGCCAGTACTGTCGTAGGTTGACAACATCCCCCAAGACAATTAAGGCGGGAGTTTGAATCTGCTCCTGCTCACAGGTGGCGATCGCGCTCGCAAGTGTAGTCACAATCACCCGCTGCTGGGGAGTTGTTCCCGCTTCAATAAACGCCAAGGGAGTTTGGGGCGATCGCCCCCCCGCCAACAGGGCGGGCACAATGTCCCCCAAATGGTGCAATCCCATATAAATCACAATCGTATCCACCGCCGTAGCCAAGGCCGTCCAATTGACCCGCGGTTGATAGCGACCTGCTGCCTCATGACCTGTTACAAAGACTACTGACGAACTCCACTCTCGATGGGTCAGAGGAATATGGGCATAGGCACTCGCGGCAATGCCACTGGTGACGCCGGGCACCACCTCCACTGGAATCCCCGCGGCCAAGAGGGCTAAACACTCTTCTCCCCCGCGACCAAAGATAAAGGGATCCCCCCCTTTCAGACGGACAATAACAGCGTGCTCTTGAGCGAGGGCAATCAGTTGGGCACTAATTTCCTCTTGCGACAAGGTATGGTTACCGCGGCGCTTGCCCACGTGAATTTTTAGAGCGTGGGGGCTAATGACCCCAAGAATGTCTGGGCTAATCAGGGCATCGTAGAGCACCACATCCGCACATTCAAGCAAGCTTTTGGCGCGCACCGTCAACAGACCCACATCCCCAGGGCCTGCCCCCACTAAATACACTTTGCCAAAACGCTTGGGTTCTGCCATAACTTTTAGTCTATGGCTAAGAACTCGGCTGGTAAGCGCTCCCACCCCTGCCCCTTACGAACTAATGCGGGGGGCTCCACAGTTAGGTCAAGAATGCTCGACATTTGCTGCCCCGGCGGCTCCCCCGTATCCAAAATGAGATCTACCCGCTTCTCGAAGGCATCGAAGAGTTCTGCCGTATTCACGTAGTAGGTCTCATCCTCCGGTAAACGGGCGGAGGTGGAGATAATCGGGTTGCCCAACGCCGCCAAGAGGGCTTGACTGACGGCATGATCGGGTACGCGAATACCCGTTGTCTTACGTTTGGGATTTTGCACCAAGCGGGGCACCAGCTTTGTGGCGGGTAGCAAAAAGGTATAAGGCCCCGGAATCAAGCGGCGCATCAGCCGATAAGCAGCATCACTGACATAGGCATAGTGGGCAATGTTGGATAACGAGGAACACAAAAACGTCACCGGCTTGTCGTTCGAGAGTTGCTTCAGTTGGCGCACCCGCTGCACCGCCCCCTTATGATTCATATCGCAGCCAATAGCATAGACCGTATCGGTGGGGTAGAGCATCATCGCTCCTTGACGCAGCGCTGCCACAATCTGCTCAATGGTGCGCTGTTGCGGATTTTGGGGGTGAAGGGTGAGAATTTCAGCCATGTGTTTTTGCGTTGACAGTCCTCTGTACGTGCATCGCACAGCGGCACTGCTCAAAATGCTATTCTAGCCTGTATTGCCATCATTCCTGAGTGCCTATGAATCCTGCCCTCTCCCAGATTGGCCAACAAATGTCCCAACTGACCGGAGTACGGGCAATCATGAAGGACATTATTGAAACCCTGCGGCTCAATCGGGGTCAAGATCTCATTAATCTGAGTGCCGGTAACCCGCTGATTGTGCCGGAAGTGGAACAACTGTGGCGGGACTGCACCCAAGAGTTGATGGCCAGCCCTGAGTTTGGCCAAGTCGTGTGTCGCTACGGCACCAGCCAAGGCTATGAGCCGCTCATTGCCGCCGTCGTCGCTGATTTTAACCGTCGTTACGGCCTAAACCTGACGGAGGAGAATGTCCTTGTTACCCCCGGCAGCCAAGCCATTTACTTTTTTGCGGCCAATGCGTTTGGGGGGCGCTCCCCACAGGGAGACCTCAAAAAGGTCGTACTGCCCCTGAGTCCAGAATATACGGGCTACGGCGGCGTGAGCTTAACACCCAACACGGTCGTGGCCTATCGCCCGCGGTTAGAGATTTTTGAAGCGGAGCATGCCTTTAAGTACCGTCCTGACTTCCAACAGTTGCACATTGATGACACCACCGGCTGTGTGATTTTTTCTCGCCCCTGTAACCCCACCGGCAATGTCCTTACAGATGTGGAAGTGCGCCAAATTGCTGACTTAGCGTTGCCTTACGGTGTCCCTGTGCTCATTGATGCCGCCTATGGTCCGCCCTATCCGAGCCTGAATTTTACGGAATTGGTACCTGCTTTTGGCGGTAACATTGTTCACTGCCTCAGTTTGTCGAAGGCGGGACTACCGGGGGAACGGGTGGGCATTGCCATTGGCGATCGCGCTATTCTCAGTGTTCTCGAAGCCTTTCAGACTAATGCCTGTATCCATGCCTCGCGCTACGGCCAAGCGATCGCTGCCCTTGCCATTGCCAACGGTGCGCTGGCGGAGGTTTCGGTGAATGTCATTCGTCCTTTTTACCAGCGCAAATTTACTGTTTTGGAAGAAACGCTCAGAAAAGCCCTCCCGCAAGAGTTACCTTGGTTCCTGCATCGCGGCGAAGGGGCAATTTTTGCGTGGCTGTGGCTGCGGGACTTGCCCATGACGGACTGGGAACTGTACCAGCGCTTGAAGCAAGCGGGTGTCATTGTTGTGCCGGGGAGTTCCTTCTTCCCCGGTCTGAGCGAAGATTGGCGGCACAAGCAGGAGTGCCTGCGCATTAGCCTCACCGCCAGTGATGAGGAGATCGTCTTGGGGATGGAGCGCTTAGCCGCAACCATTACCCAAATCTATCAAGAGAGTGGCGCTCCTCCGGCCAGCCAGCAGCGGCGGATTTCCGAAGCAGGTATGCGACCATAGACATAATGGCCATCGTTGGAGAGTTAGCCTGCCCTGATGCTTGATGAGTTACTGGAACTTTCGCCCAACTGGGGGCTGGACACCCTGTTACTGCTGGTGGTGTTGTTGGCGCTCGAGGCCATTCTCTCTGCCGATAATGCCATTGCCTTGGCGGCCTTAGTGCAAGGGATTGAAGACCCCCACGAGCAGCGCAATGCCTTGAATTTGGGCTTGGCGATCTCCTATGGATTCCGCATTGGCTTGATTTTTACAGCAACTTGGGTGCTCCAGTTTTGGCAGTTTGAATTAGCAGGGGCGCTCTATCTGCTGTGGCTGGCCATGAAGTACTTTTTCTTTACCAAGGAGCCAGAACACGAGCACGAGCGGGTGATCCGATCCTTTTGGCAGGCGGTGCCCCTCCTTGCTTTGGCGGATCTTGCCTTTTCCTTAGATAGCGTGACGACGGCGATCGCCCTCTCGGATGAGCGCTGGCTAGTGCTCCTCGGCGGCACCATCGGCGTGATTATGCTGCGGTTTATGGCGGAGTTATTTATTCGCTGGTTGCAGGAGTTCCCACGGCTGGAGGATGCGGGCTATCTAACAGTGACACTCGTGGGGTTGCGGTTGCTGTTGCGGGTGGTGAACAAAGCGCTGGTTCCCCCTGATTGGCTGATGATTAGTTTGATTGGTTTGTGTTTTCTGTGGGGTTTTTCCAAGCGAGCAGTGGAGGAGCCAGCAACCCCTCCACCGATTCAGGAGCCTACATCTCGTACACCCAAGCGGTAAGGGCAGGTTCCCACGGCACCAGTTCTTGGGTTTGGAACCAGAGGTTAATTTCCCGTTCGGCAGTTTCTGGGCCATCGGAGCCGTGGATCACGTTGCGTCCCACATCCACACCAAAATCGCCCCGCAGCGTTCCGGGCTCAGCATTGAGGGGGTTTGTCGCACCAATGAGTTTGCGGGCAGCAGCAATGACACCCCGCCCTTCCCAAACCATGGCCACCACCGGCCCCGAGGTAATAAAGTCCACTAACCCCTGGAAGAAGGGCTTATCTTTGTGCTCGCTGTAGTGCTGCTCCGCCAATTCGCGGCTTACCCGCAGCATTTTCAGCCCCACTAAGGTGTAGCCTTTTTGTTCAAATCGTTGGATAATCGTCCCCACTAGTCCCCGCTGGACACCGTCGGGCTTAATGGCTAGAAATGTCCGTTCCACGCAGTCGTTCCTCTGTGTGTTCTACAGCATAAATTCTAAGGGTTTAGGAGCACCCCATGGGCATCCCCCTCTATCAAGTTGATGCCTTTACGAATACCCCTTTTGGCGGCAACCCAGCGGCGGTCTGTGTGCTACCTGCTTTTGGCGAGGCGGAGCGCTTGCAGGCGATCGCCCAAGAAATGAACCTTTCCGAAACGGCTTTTGTGGTTCCTCAGGAAAGGGGGTTCGAGTTGCGCTGGTTCACACCCACCACTGAAGTGGAGTTGTGCGGCCACGCCACGCTTGCAACCGCGCACGTCCTTTGGCAGCACCAAGGCAAAGTGGGCGACCTCCACTTCCACACCCGCAGTGGCTTGCTGGTGGCGCGCCAAGAGGGAGCGTGGATTGCCCTTGAGTTTCCCCAGCAACCGGTCAGTGCCTTGGAAAATCCTGAGGTAGCTGCTTCCCTGGCCACCGCCTTGGGGGTGCCCATCCGATGGCTCGGTCACACCGCCAGCGATCTGTTTGTTGTTCTCGAGAGTGAAGCGGCTGTGCGGCAACTTAGCCCTGACCTGAACCAACTAGCTGCCCTGCCCTATCGTGGCGTGATTGTTACCGCCGTTAGTGATTCGCCCGCCTACGATTTCGTCTCGCGCTTCTTTGCCCCCCAAGTGGGAATTCCCGAAGATCCGGTAACCGGTTCTGCCCATTGCAGCCTATATCCCTACTGGCAAGCCCGCCTTGGCAAGGAAACACTTGTGGGTTATCAAGCCTCGGCGCGGGGTGGCATTGTCAAAGTTCAAGGGGAGGGCGATCGCGTTCTCCTTGTGGGGCAAGCAGTCACCGTCTTGATTGGCGAGCTTTGGGTTTAGAATTCAATGCCGGGCTGGGCTTTCACCCCCTGCTCGCGGAAGGGATGTTTCACCAGCGTCATTTCCGTCACTAAATCTGCGGCCTCAATCAGCGCTTGGGGTGCGCCGCGTCCGGTGAGGATCACATGGGTCATCGCTGGTTTCTGTGCCAGCCCAGTGAGCACCTCCTCAACCGAGAGATAGCCCAGTTTAAGGGCAACGTTAATTTCATCCAAGAGAACAAGGCGATAGTCGGCGTTCCTCACGTAGCTCAGCGCCAACTCCCAAGCCGACGTAGCATGGGCAATATCCCGCTGCCGATCTTGGGTCTCCCAGGTAAACCCTTCCCCCATGGCATGAAAGGCTAACTGGTCTGACCACTGACTGAGCACGGCCTTTTCGGCTGGCTCCCACGCCCCCTTAATGAACTGAACAATGGCCACGCGGTAGCCATGACCAAGGGAGCGCAACACCATCCCTAGGGCTGCCGTAGTTTTTCCCTTACCGTTGCCCGTGTGGACAATAATCAGCCCCTTTTCGCGGGTGCGTGCCGCCAAACGCTGCTGCTGAATCGCTTGGCGCTGCTGCATTTTTTGACGGTGTTGCTCATCGGTCAGCATTGGCGAACATAAAATAATGGGGCAGCCCCCTTAGGACTTACCCCACTATTATCACGCCAAACTGCCTACTAGCACGCTACTTGATGCTGACTTTGGCACCAGCCTCTTCCAGTTCTTTCTTGGCGGCTTCGGCATCCTCTTTGGTTACTCCTTCTTTGACAGGTTTGGGGGTCGATTCCACCACCTCTTTGGCTTCCTTCAAACCCAGACCGGTCAAGGCACGCACCACTTTGAGCACAGCGATTTTCTTGTCGGCGGGAACTTCTTCAAGGATGACATCAAAGGCGGTTTTCTCTTCCACCTCTTCAGGGGCAGCAGCGCCACCACCGGCAGCGGGGGCAGCGACCACCATGCCACCGACGGGAGCAGCCGCACTCACGCCAAAGGCTTCTTCGATTTGCTTGACCAGTTCGGCAGCTTCCAACAGGGTCAAGGATTTCAGCTTTTCGAGAATTTCATCAGTTGCAGCAGACATTGTTAACTCCTAAATGACAGTAAAGACAACAACAGGTAGAGTTCCTCGGGGAACCCCAAAGCAGGATCGATCTAGGCCGCCTCTTTGTCGGCGATCGCCTGCGTTGCCCGCGCCAAGGAAGCCGGAACCTCCTTGATGCCAATGGCAATCTTGGCTGTGACAGCGTTGAGGGCACCGGCAATTTGTGCCATGAGTTGCTCTTTCGAGGGCAGATCGCCAATGGCTTTCACTTGCGCTTCGTCCAGCGCCCGCCCTTCCAGAACACCCCCCCGCAAGGTCGTTTTCTTGGTGGCCTTTTGGAATTCTTGGTAGGCTTTAATGGTGCCCCCCAAGTCATCCGTAGCCAACAAAAATGCAGATGGCCCTTTCAAAAACTGGGTCATCGGCTGCCAGTTGTCACTGTCTTTTACCGCTAATTCCATCAGCGTGTTTTTCGTGACTTTGCAACTGGCATTGCACTTGCGTAAGCGCTGCCGCAAATCTTTAAATTCGCTGTCAGTGAGACCTTGATAGTCAATCACCAGTGCCATTTGGGCGTGGCTCAAACGCTCTTTGAGTTCCGCCACAATTTGTTTTTTGTTTTCTAGCGTGCGTCCCACGCAGATCACCTCCCTTTGGTATTCATGAAAAAACCCCAGCGACACTGCCGGGGCGATCGCCCACTCCCAACAACGGATGGACTTCGCAAACCTCGGCAGGATAATTACGTCTTGGCATGAGCCAGACCCCTGCGGTCTTCGGTTTCAAAGACTCATTTTTGGGGTTTGGGCAATAGGCAACTCCTCCTTAGGCCACTTCCGCCAGCTTCAGATCCCGCAGGGCGTTAATATCCACCTGGATACTCGGCCCCATCGTCGCTGCCACATAGACACTGCGCCAGTAACGCCCCTTGGCACCACTGGGACGGTTACGGTCAATGGCTTCCTGCAACGCTTTCAGGTTCACCAATAAGTCCTCAGCACTGAAACTGGCTTTGCCAAAGAGGACGTGGACAATACCGGTGCGATCAGCACGGAACTCTACCTTACCAGCTTTGAACTCGGCAATGGCCTGCGGCAAATCAAACGTCACCGTCCCCGCTTTTGGCGAGGGCATCAGGCCCCGCGGCCCGAGAATTCGACCAACTTTAGCCACTTGGGGCATCATATCCGGTGTGGCAATCAGCAGGTCAAAATCCATCCGGCCTTTCTGGATTTCTTCAATGAGCTCTTCCGAGCCAGCAATATCAGCACCCGCAGCATTCGCTTCGGTGACTTTTTCACCGCGGGCAATCACCGCCACCCGAATGGTCTGTCCAGTCCCCTTGGGCAGCGCTACAGTGGTGCGCAACTGCTGATCCGTGTATTTGGGATCAATCCCCAAGCGGATGTGGGCTTCTGCCGATTCGGGAAACTTAGCCGTGGCCGTTTCCTTGAGCAGTTGCAGTGCCTCAAGGGGTGGATAGGGGCGAGCCTCTACTTTGGCGTAAAGTTCGCGTAGTCGTCGCGAGAGTTTAGGCATTTAGTTAACCTCCACGGGGTGCAAGCGAAACTGGGTTTCTCCCCCAACACAACAAAAACAAAAAAATCAACAGGACAACACACTTAAAAGTTCACAAAGCTGTTAGTCAGTGATCGTGACTCCCATGTTGCGAGCCGTCCCTTCGATAATCCGCATCGCTGCTTCAATATCGTTAGCATTCAAGTCCGGCATTTTCTTCTCGGCAATCTCCCGCAGTTGAGCGCGGGTAATACTGCCGACTTTTTTCTTGTTAGGCTCACCCGATCCCTTTTCAATGCCAGCGGCTTTTTGGATGAGTACCGAAGCGGGTGGCGTTTTCAGAACAAACGTGAAACTGCGATCTTCATAGACCGAAATTTCCACGGGTACTACGGTACCCACTTGATCAGCGGTGCGGGCATTGTATTCCTTGCAGAACATCATAATGTTCACACCGTGCTGACCCAAGGCAGGGCCAATGGGGGGAGCAGGGTTGGCTTTTCCTGCCTGAATCGCCAATTTAATAATTGCGACGACTTTTTTCGCCATGATGTAGCGTCCTATCCTTCTTTTTCCACTTGATTCACTTCGAGTTCAACCGGTGTTTCACGGCCAAAAATCGATAGTAAGGCTTTTAGTTTGCTGCGCTCAGCACTCACTTCAATGACTTCACCTTCAAAGTCCTTGAAGGGGCCACTGAGAACTTTGATCTTATCACCACTGTTGAGATCAATGCGATGCACGGGTTCTTGCTCTTGCACTTTGCGGAAGATACGGTCCACTTCAGCAGGGCTTAACGGCAGCGGCTTGACGTGCCCACGACCTCGACCAGTACTGCGGCGTTGCTCAGCGCCAACAAAGTTAATGACGTTGGGGGTATTTTTGATGACCTGCCACGCTTCATCATCAATTTGCCACTCGCCCGTTTCCGGTGACTGTTGAGCGCGTACTTGGATGAGCACATAACCCGGAAACACTTTTTCCTCGATGGTTTGCCGCGATCCATCTTTTTTGATTTTGACGATCGGTGTTTGAGGAATTTCAATCCGAAAGATGCGATCTGCTACATCAAGGGTATGCAGCCGCTGCTCGATGGTGCTTTTCACTTTCTTTTCGCAGCCAGAAGCCACTTGCACAGCGTACCAAAACCGTTTTGTTACTGTGGCAGAGTTTGCTTCGTCGCTTTCCAGCCGCTCGTCTAATTCTTCGTGATTTGTAAATTCGCTAACCATAGGCGCATACTCGTTGTTGTTTTCGGCTGCCTAGAAAATGAGTTTCGCCAACCAGCGAAAAAGTTCATCTACTAAGTAGATCACTGCCGCTGAAAGAGAAACAATTAAAATGACAGCAGCAGATTCGCCAATTAAGCGCTGGCGGTCTGGCCATACCACTTTGTTGAGTTCTTCCTTGGTTTCACGGAAAAACTCGCCAAGTTTGAAGCCGGTGCTGGGCTTTTCGCCCTCAGTACTTTTAGTCACGGCAAAACTCCTTTGGACAGAGATGGCAGCCTTTGATTACCAGTCTAATTCAGCGCGATTTATTATCGTAGCAGGTTTCTTGGGTTTAGGGAATCCCTCGCTTTCGGCCAAACGTTTCTCGGAGACGACTTTCAATGCTTGAGGTATTTCAATCGCTCACCCTCACGACCCATCTGGGTGATGTGGCCTACAAAACTAATGCACCTCATGGTAGGGGCGCGCCGGTCTTTTTTTGGCATGGCTTGGGGGGAGGATCAAGTTCCTACGAGTGGTCAGGAGTCTATCCGGCCTTGGCGGCAGATTACCCAGTGTTTGTCCTTGATTTGCCGGGTTGGGGAGCATCTAGCCACAATAATCGGCTCTACACGGTGGAAGGCTATGTTGATCATCTCAACGAATGCCTACAGCAGTTGGCTCGGGAGCCAGCCGTGGTCATTACTTCTTCGCTGACGGCGGCGTTTGCAGTTCAGTTGGCGATCGCCCACCCGCAACGAGTCCGGGGGTTGATTTTGGTGTGTCCAACCGGTCTGAGTGATTTTGGCCAAGACTATCGTCAGAGCTGGCTAGCGCAACTGGCGCGCCAACCCCACATTGATTTGGCGTTTTATCGTCTGGCGGTGGCGAACCCCTTGGGGGTGCAATCTTTCATGGCCAACCAGCAGTTTGCCCAGCCAAGCCGCATTAGCCCAGCAATGATTGCCACCTACACCGCAGTGGCACAAGCAGAAGGAGCGGAAGTGGCCGCCCTAGCGTTTGTGCGTGGGGATCTCTGCTGCGATCTGAGCCATTTCCTGCCCCACTTAAGCGTACCCACTTACATCGTGTGGGGAGAGCAGGCGAAGTTGCCGCCGTTGCGGGTGGGACAACGCCTTGCCCAGCTTAATCCAGAGGCCATTCGTGCCTTTGAGACGATTCCCGATGTGGGGCTGACTCCCCAATTGGAGTGCCCGGCAGTCATGGTTGGCTTACTGGATCGCTATTTACAAGAGTTATCTGCCTCAAACCCGTAGCGATCGCGCACAAGGTAGAGGGGACGCTGCTTCACTTCGTCGTAAATGCGGCCAATATATTCGCCAAGGATGCCAAGGGTGATCAGTTGCACGCCCCCCATAAACAAAATTGCGACCATCAGGGAAGGGTACCCCGGCACATCAACGCCATAGAGCAGGGTTCGCACCACTAGCCACAAAGCATAAAGCAGGGCTATGCCTGAAACGGCCAAGCCTAGGTAGAGCCACACTTGCAGGGGCTTGACGCTAAAGGCAAAAATGGCACCGAGGGCAAAGTTCCACAGTTGCCAGTAACTCCACTTGCTGCGTCCGTGGTGGCGGCAGGGGCGCTCGAAATAGACTGCTGCTTGGCGATAGCCCACCCAACTAAACAGCCCCTTCATAAAGCGTCCCCGCTCCGGTAGTTGCTTCAGAGCCTCCACCACCCGCCGATCCAACAGCCGAAAGTCTCCGGTATTGGCAGGAATGGGTACAGAACTTAAGCCCTGCAGCACCCAGTAAAAGGCATGGGCACTCCAGCGCTTCAGCCACGAGTCTTGACGGCGGCTGCGAGTGGCATAGACCACATCCGCTCCCTGCTGCCAGCGCTCAACCAAGGCAGGAATGACAGCGGGCGGATCTTGAAGATCTGCATCCATGGGAATGACGGCTAAGCCCGTGGCGGCTTCAATCCCAGCGGTGAGAGCCATCTCCTTACCGAAGTTGCGGGATAAATCCAGAACTTTAATGGTGGGATGGCGATCGCGCCACTGCAATAGGACACTAAGGGTGCGATCGCGACTGCCATCATTGACGCAAATGATTTCGTAGGGCAATTGTAACTGCTCTAAAACTGGCAAGAGTTCTTGAAACAGTGGGTCTAAGTTAGCCTCTTCATTAAAACAGGGAATCACAATCGAGAGGGTAGGTGGCAGTGTCGCCATCGCTTAGGGTTGACGGGCGTTGGCGGTAGGCGGCAGCGTGGTGCCATAGACGGTGGGGCGATCGTCCTGTGCCAGTTGGGTGCTGCCTTGGGTATCCACCGCCCAAACCATGGCTTGAGGTTCCCCCATCACTTGGGTCTGAAACAGCACCTGATCGGGGTGGGTATCACTCCAGCCCAAAAGGGTCGCAAAGTCGTAGTCGGTGTCCGTCGGATAGACCGTGGCCACATGACCGCGTCCGGGCTGCCAAATCCAAGCGGCATCACTGGCCAAATCCGAGGCAAACAGCCCCATAAACTGTCGCACTAGCAAGCGGTTATCGGTTTGTGACCAACCCACCGGCACTAATACGGCAATCAGCCCTTGACCCGTGGGCACGTCCGCTAAAAACTCCCGTGGGACTTCTTGCAGGCTCTCGATCCGCTGGCGATCGCCCGTCTGCACATCAACAATTTCTAGGGTGCTTACCAAGCGCTGCTGGAACGATTCTGGTGCCGCCTCAAAATACAGGGTGGCCTGAGCCACGTAGCGACCATCGGGGGAAACGTATTGAGCGGTTTGCTGCTGATAGGAGCGGCGCTGCCGTGCCTTTACTGCTGCCTGATGCCCTTCTTCAATCCAGTGCCAAGGCAGAGGAAAGGGGCTTTGCAGCGGATCTGCGGGAACCACCGAACGTGCCTGATCTGCTGGGCGTGGCCTAACATCTGGTTGTGCCAACGTCAAAGGGGGCGCTACAACCGTTGTGAGTAGGGCACAGAGTGAGGAGGCTAAGACACCCCGCCACTGTCCAACTCGGGTTACCATTGGGTCACTCCTCCCCGGAAAACAGCTTTAGTGGGATACTTCTGTGAAACGACTCGCCTGTCAAACAAGAGCAACAGCTCCTCACTTCTCTAGCATAGCAATTGGCCTAGGACAATCGCAGGGAGTTTAACGTATTTTTATGATCTTGTCGGAATTGGTCAAAAAAAGCTGTGAATACCTTGGCCAACTGGCAACGATTGACCAACAGGGGCAATGGCGAGCAGTGCCTCCCCACACCATGACGGTGCCCACGGACACAGCCCCCTATCCCTGCAATACCAAGGGGCATTTAGCATGGCCAAAAGGCGGACAAGCTCTCTGGTTGGGGCAACGGATGACCGTCCCTGCAACAGTGGGGGGCTATGATGTTAGGGGACTCACCCTACGGTTGTGCCTTACTTGGTGGGCAGAGGCGGCCACGGTCTATGTCAATGGTCAAGCGGTTCACCAAGGGGATCTCTTTGATCATTCGGTGCGGCTGTGCCTTGGGGAAGCGGTCACGCCGGGGCAGGAATGGCAGGTGGTGGTGGCGTTGGTCAGTCCGCAGCACGATGAGGGTGCCTTAGTGCGATCGCAGTTGGTTTGGGAATCGCCCCATGGGGTTGATCCCGGGTTCATTGCCGCTGAGTTAGCTATTTTGGACCTGTTTGCGGATCAACTAGAAACAAAACCCCTGACACCGCTGTTAACTCCACTGCTAGAAACAGATGGCGATCGCGATCGTTTAGACCCGCTCCTAGAGCGGCTGCATACTGCCCTGCAAACCTGTGGGCAACCACTGCGGCAGTTTCAGATGCACTTGTGTGGCCATGCTCACCTTGATCTGGCGTGGTTGTGGCCGATCGCCGAAACTTGGCGGGTGGCTCAAGCCACGTTTGAGTCGGTGCTCAGTCTGAAAAAGCACTATCCCGAGCTGACGTTTACCCATTCCACCCCTGCCTTGTATGCCTACCTCGAACACCACGCGCCGCATCTGTTTCAGGCCATTCAAGAGGCGGTTGCTGCTGGTTGGTGGGACGTGGCAGCGGGTCTGTGGGTGGAGCCAGAATTGAACCTGATCAACAGTGAATCCATTGCCCGCCAATTGCTCTACGGTCAGCGGTACGTGCAGCAGGCCTTTGGCGAGGTCAGTCCCATTGCTTGGCTACCGGATACGTTTGGCTTTCCCGCGCGACTGCCCAGTTTCTTTACGCAGGCAGGAATTCGTTACTTTGTCAGCCAAAAACTGCGCTGGAATGACACAACCCGTTTTCCCTATGGTTGGTTTCAGTGGCAGGATGCTGCCGGTGCAACTCTCCCCAGCCTGATGTCGGCGCCCATTGGCGAAGGCATTGATCCGGTGAAAATGGCAGCCTATGCCCACGAATGGTGCCAACAAACCGGCTCCCAGCGGAGTTTATGGCTCCCCGGCGTTGGCGATCACGGCGGTGGCCCCACGGCGGACATGCTTGAGATGGTACGTCGCTGGCAACACCTCGGTGGCATTGGCCCCCAGTGGCAGTGGACAACGGTGCGGGCGTATTTGGATCAGCTAATGGCGGAATCACCCCCACAGCAGGTCTGGCGGGAGGAACTCTATCTGGAGTTTCATCGCGGCTGTTACACCAGTCATGGCGATCAAAAACATGCCCACGATCGCGCCCAGCGCCAGTTACAGCAAGCAGAGATCTGGTCTAGCTTGGCCACGATGGCAACAGGAGCACCCTATCCTCAAGATTTGCTGAAAACGCTGTGGCAGGACTTGTTGTTGAACCAGTTCCATGACATTCTGCCGGGCTCTTCAATTCCCGCTGTCTATGCCGAAGTCAACCCCACATGGCAACGGCTTCTAAAGAAAAGCGAAATGCTGATTCAGCAAGCCCAAACTGCCCTGCTTACGGCCATTGACTACGGCTTGCCCCCCCTAGACGCGGCAATCCCGCTCGTCATTTTTAATGGTCTTGGGGGCGATCGCGCCGGTGTGGTTCATCTAAATTTAGCTGACTTGCCTGCCTCTGTGCCCTCTTGGCGGGTCTGGTGCCCGCAGGGAGATTACGATCTACCAGCGCAACTCAACCCACCCCAGCAGTGCCTAAGTTTTTGGGTGCAAGATGTACCGGGAATTGGCTATACCCTGCTGTGGCTGTGTCCCCGTTCCCAAACCGATTCACTGCCCACGCCCCCCCTTGGCTATGTCTTGGAAAATAACGCTCTCCACGTAGAAATTGACCCCAACACAGGCGAGATCACAAACCTCTACGATAAACTGAACCATCGCCCCTGCTTGAGCGGTCGCGGTAATCAACTGCAGTTTTTCCGCGACCAAGGTCAGTACTGGGATGCCTGGAACATTGATCCAGACTACCAGCAGCAGCCCCTAGCGGGTGCCACCCTCGAGTCAATTGAATGGGTCAGCTGGCATCAACTGGAACAACGGCTGCGGGTGACGTGGCGTTTTCAGTCTTCGCGGATTCAACAAGAGTACGTGCTCGAGTACCAAACCCCGTGGCTGCGGATTGACACCCACATGGATTGGCAAGAGGAGCATATTCTCCTCAAGGCGGCATTTCCCTTGGCCATCAGTGCCCCCACCGTCACCTGTGAAACCCCGGGCGGCATTACTGAGCGGCCAACCCTCCCCAACCCCGACCTCGAACGGCACGCCCAAGCTAAATGGGAGGTGCCGTTTCTCACTTGGGTCGATTTGAGTACGCCAGAGTACGGGGTTAGCCTTTTGAGCAGTAGCAAGCATGGTCTGGATGCCCAACCGGATCAACTGCGCTTGACCCTGTTGCGATCGCCCACTTGGCCGGATCCGGAGAGCGATCGCGGGGAACATCAATTTAGCTATGGGATTTTTCCCCACGCCCAAGGTTGGCAGGCAGCGCGGGTTCCCGATCAGGCGCTGGCCTTTAACCACCCCCTCACCGCGGCGATCGCCCCCTCCTCGACCACAGGGCGTCTGCCTTACTCAGCCGCTCTCCTTGCTTGGTCAGATCGTCACATTCATCTTATGGCCCTAAAACAGGCAGAAGGAGGGAAGGGTTGGATCTTGCGGGTTTGTGATGCCTACGGAGGAGGCGGCACCCTTGCGCCCACGTCCAGCTTATTGAAATGGTGCCTGCAAGAGCAGCAAACGCTCCTCGAAGACCCGATAACAGCCGTCTCCAGCGAAGCCCGCCTCGACCCGTGGCAACTCCTGACCCTGCAAGTTCAGGCAATGCTCAACGACTAGAAGGGCACCTCATCGAGGTTCAAATCCTCCGGTGGCGGCGGTGGAGCAACGACGGCTTTGGGTACAGGTGCACTGCTAACGGGACTGGGTTCAACCGCTGGGGCAGGCTGGGCGCTATGGTCAACCACATTCCCCTGCACCGTATAAAAGCGACTGACCACTAATTCAGCACGCTTTTCCTTAAACCCTTCGGCACGGTCAATCGTATCCATCTTGAGGCGACCTTCTAAAATGAGGCGATCGCCCACGTGACACTCGGCTTGCATTTTCTGCCCCAAGCCGCCCCAGCCAACCACCCGCAAACTCATGGGCGGCTCTTCACTGCGGGGGCCTTGAAACTGCACCACCATTGTCGCCACTGCCATCTGCGTGTCTTGGGTATAACGCAGCTCCGGTGCCTCAATCACCTCAGCAAAAAGTACACAACTATTCATTATTTTTGTCCCAATTACAGCGTGCCTGTAGCTAGTGTGCCATCCCTTATTGCCTATTGCCAGTGGCCTGCTCCAGCCAGCGCCGGATTCCTTGGGCGAGGGTACGAGCAAGCTGCTGCTGGGCTTGTGGGTTCACAATCCATTCAAATTCTTCCGGATGAATCATAAAACCTAGTTCCAAGAGAACCGCTGGCGCAACCGTCGGACGGGTCAACGCGAGGTTATTCCAAAACACACCGTACTGCTGCCGCCCCAACTCCCGGCTGAGGTAACTTTCTAAAAAAAGGGCTAGATCATGGCTCTGGGGATGGTACCAAAAAGTACCAATCCCTTGGGTGTTGCGGGCATCACCGGCATCGGGCAAAGCGTTATAGTGCAAACTCAGGGCAAGAGTGGGGGCTGCCGCCTCAATCGCGGCAATACGCTCTGGTAAATCCAAATCAACATCTGCTGTGCGGGTGAGAATGACCGTCGCCCCCAAGGCTTCTAGCTCCGGTGCCAGTTTTTGAGCCAAAGCAAGGGTCACCTCTTTTTCCGGAGTGCCCTCGGGACCGCGAGCGCCCAAATCTTCAGGTCCACCGTGGCCGGGATCCAGCAAGATGCGCAGGCCAGTCAAGGGGCGTGCCCCCCGCTGGAGTTGGGGTGGATGCCGCAGTTGCAGCACCAACTGGTTCTGATCGTAGGTGACGCGATAGCCCCACTGTTGGCGGTGATGCAAATTAAAGCGGTATTGCACTTGGTCTGCCCCAACCATTTGCCAGTCCAAGCGTTGAATCACCGGATCGGCATCAAGGTGAATAATATCCGTCTGGGGAATGGTGTGGTAAAGGGTGAGGGTAAGATGGCGATCGCCTTGGTGCACAGCAATTGGCACCGGCACATCTAAGGGAAAAATGACCTCCGTCCAACCCGCCTGTTGACGACTGGTAATGCTGCGGATTGTTGCCGTTGTCGGTAAGGCACTGGCGAGAAATTGCACCTCATTGGCGCGAATCCATCCCCCATAGGCCAGTTGTAGCCAGTCTCCGGTTTGGCGTTGCACCCGATCCCGGGTTCCTTTGGGGAGGGGCGTTAAGCGGGAATAGTCGGTGCCAGGCCCCGTGCGAGCTACCCCACCCAAGGCTCGTGTCACCTCAACCACAGGAAACTGTGCTGGCTTGGCAACTTGAATCCGGGCACCCTCCAAGGCAATGTTCTCCCCCATCTGCCATTGCACCCTGCCGTAGTCCCCTATGTGGTTGAGTTGCAAACAGTTACGGTAGAGGGGCGAAGTCTGAGTGACCGCCGTGGACTGGTTAATAAGGGCGGCTAAGTTCGAGGGTAATTGAATCTGGGGGGGCAACGGTTCTAAGGGCAACTGATAACGGTCAAGACGAACGCTGAGGGCACGCTGCGCCGGAGCGGTGGCCGTAAAGCAGACCATATCTTGGGGCTGCCGTACTAGATCTACCGTCGGCTCCAGCGGTATGAGGGTGGTGGGCAGGGTCGGTACCTTGCGCGTAATGGTAAATTCTAGAACCTGATCGCCAGCCGTGATCTGGAAAGAGTTTATACCGGGTTGCAGGGGGACACTAGGGGCAAAGTGGCCAGCAGGGGAGCGATCGCCCACAGTTACCCCATTAATTTGCACTGGTATCTGAGGGGGAGCCGTGCCGATGAAAAAAATCTGTGGTGCTGTTGTGGTATGTTGCAGTGGCGGATACACCACCTTTAACGGCGGTTCAGCCCCAAGTGCCACTACTGGCATTCCTAAAAGGGCACTGGATAACGGCAACCATTTCACTCCCCTTTGCAACCTCACCTAACATCTTTCTTGTCTTTTTCTAGTCTAGGGGGAGGGACAGGAGCACGAGAATTGTGTTGCTAATTGTTTCACAATTTGCGATCCCTGTTAGATTCAGACCAATATATTAATTCAAAGATGAATCTAGTTGTGGCTAGAGATTTTTAGGAGACCCCCAAACCATTTAGAGAATTCGTTGATCCCCAACAAATAACCATATTTTTTAACATTGGGATCATTGTCAGCTCCTGAGATTCGACCCATAATAAAGAGTATTCCTCATTATAAATTTCCTTAATGTTGCGTAATCTTTATCGGTTCCTTTTAACACCATGACTCACCAACAAACGCAGCATCACTTATCACAATCCTGTCGTTCAACATTGAAATTTAAGGATTATTTAATTATGGTCACCATGCAAACGATTCACTGTCCTCACTGTGGTAAATTAGCCTTGCGACAACGCTATGGTTCCGTCAGCCATACACATTGTCCCCACTGCGACTACGTGATGACCATGTGCGATCGCACCGGTCGGGTTTTGGAGGCCTACACGCCTGAAATTACGCATATTGGCCGCTATGGGGCAAATCTGACCTGCACCCTAGACCGGACGACTGCCCTGTGCTAGGCCAAAATGATGTCTTCAGGTCTGAAGCCGCCGCAGCAGGGACAAAAACATTAGAAGAGTCTAAAGATTGATGAGAAAAATCCTGAGAGTTGTTAAGATAGTTTACATATGGCTATCTTACTTCTACTGGTATTGGCATTAGTGCTCTGGTCCGTGCGGCTCTTGCACGGAGCCTATCGCCTACAGGATTTTTCCTTGCTGCTGGCCAGTGGGCTAGTGGCCATCTCTGCGGGCGGCGTCATTTTTGTTTACAGTTTAATGAATGATTGTGTGGGTTATCTCAGTCAAGGCTCGCCCCCAATGGAGGCAGAGTCACCCTTGACAACGTCCGACGTTGCCTACTTCAACAGCTCATCGGAGACAGTTTCCACCTCACCGATTATTCCTTAGAAGCAAACCTGCCGAGGAAAATTACCGTAAAAACGCCCTAAGGCCCCTAGCTTTAGCTATGGGGATGTAAGGCGTGTACTATAATCAATAAAAGCGTACTGTAGGGCATACGGGAACGGGATTGGAAACAGTCAAAACGTCTGGGGACATGAACACCTCTGGATTGATGGAGTAATCTGTCAGTTTAAGTGTTGTGGTTAAACCAGAAGGGGTAAACCGTGAGGTTGCCTGAACCCCCTGCCTTTAGCATGGCGAGCATGTCAATTTACTACCCATATGGGGATTCGCTACTTTGCAGAGGTCAGTTTCCGCGATGACGATAATGACATCTGGGATGCCCTGACCCGCTGTTTAGGGTTAGTGGAATGTGAAACACTCACCCAAGCCTTTGCCCTCCATCATTTTTTTGAAATCCACCCCCTTGTGGCCGGGGTTGAGACCTTTATCCAGACCAGCGAAAGTCACCCCTATCTTCTGCTGACTACTTATCCGGAACGGATGAGTCAGGCCAATGTGCAGCGGGCTCGCCTCGAGGAGGCGATCGCCATCCTCGGCGCCAACAGTTCTGGACTGACCGAGTGGCTATTTATGGAAACCACAGGCGACGAATCCTAGGGGAAATCTTGCATTTGGGGATGGGAGCGGTAGTCGCGATCGCCACTGAGCCACTCCACAAGGGTAATCTTGACTCGCCCTGCCGCATTGGGAAGGATTAAAAACTCCGCTTCATCTTGGCTATTGACCACTCGCCCGCGCAGGGTGGTGGAGCCTGCCTCCAGAATGCGCTTGCTGTCCGGGGCGTAGATTTCGTAATAGATCTGGATGTTGCGAGCGGGTTGCGCCGTTTCGTTGACTAATCGCCCTGTTAATCGGTGGTACCACACACCAGCAATGTTTTCGCTTTCAAAATTGACTGCCGTGACCCTCACCACTTTTGGGGCTTCCCGCCGCCGGGCTAGAGCTGCGGGACTAGCAATCGTGAGGGCAAGGGGAACGACTGCCAATAATAAGCCCCACAGCCAAAGACGCCTGAAACTGCGCATTTCAACCTTCCCTAGAGCAACTCATGATTCTCAGACGATGCTAGAAATGCTCAGGCTCCCGCACCTCAGGAGGGGCATTTGGGGAGGTGGCGGCAACTAGTCGTCCGGGGTTAAGCGCAGCAGCAGATAGCCTGCCCCAAGACCCACCAGAACAAGGGTAAAGGTAATCACTGCTGTATTGAAAATTTCTTCTGCCATGGGATGTCGTGGCTCTAGACAACAAGAACCCATTGTAGCCAATTGAGGGGCATTTCCTTGAGCAATCTGCTCAATCTGAGGTACGACCATTAGGGAGCACGGTTCCCCGTAGCGTTGCAGTCGCTAGCGGCGTGTGCGTGAGGGTGGCTCCCCGCAAATTGGCACGACTCAGGTTGGCGTGATGCAATTGCACATTCGTTAACTCAGCGTTGATCAGCTTGACTTCAATGAGCCTCGCGTTACTGAGATCCACATTCGTCAGGGTAGCCGTGGATAAATCGGCACCACTCAGATCAATCCCGGCAAGGTTAACATCCTCAAGCGTGACCCCTCGCAGATCATAGCGACGAAACTCACGCCGACCCTCTTCGTAGGCTTTCACCAGTTCTGCCGCTTTATTCTGGTTAATAATTGCTGGGGCGTAGCGGCTCAGAAAACCGTGGGGGTCAAAAGAAGTCACTGAACGTTCAGCGTAACTGGTCATTCTGAAGGTACGGGTGAACTACTGCTCATCCTCACTAGGGGATAGATAAGCAGCTTCCTGCTTCATTGGAATCTGCACCTAGCAAAACCAAGGTCTTACCAGATGTCTTACGTTCCCTCCACAGGCAGCAGAGCTCGTTCTTAACTCCAAAATCCGCAAGACTTTGTCAAGTCTGCGTTGAAGAACCTTTTTTACAACAATCACTTGGTTTGCGTGAGCTACCTTGCGGGGTAGTTTGCGTAAAAAAACTAGCTTACATCCTAGCCTATATTTAGAAGGTAAACAATGGGCTATCGTCGATGCAGACACTGTTGCCAACAGGGGGGACTCACCCCCGCCTAGTGGGGGGATGACCTGCGGTGCAGTCATTTGGCAGTTTGCTGCCCACCCTCAGCCAGCTCTATGGCTTAATTTTTCTTTGCATGGGGGTGGGCTACGTTGCAGTGCGCGTGGTACCGCGTTCGACAACCGGCTGGCTGGCGCAAGCGTTGTTTTGGCTGGGGGCTCCCCTGACGGCATTGAGCTTTATCTTAACCACGCCCCTCAGGGGTAGCAGTAGCTTGGCACCCCTCATGGCATGGGCAGGGATGGGTTTAGGGGTAGGGCTGGCGTGGCTGTGGTTACGCTGGCAACCAGCGGCCACTCGCCAAAGCGCCGGTAGTTTTTTGCTGGCCACGATGGTGGGGAATACGGGCTTTATTGGCTATCCCATTGCTTGGCGGCTTTTGGGGGAGAGCCACTTTAGTTGGGCGTTGTTTTACGACCTGATGGGCTCGCTCCTCATTTCCTACAGTGCCGGCATTGGCTTGGCCGCTAGTTTTGGCCAGAAGTATATGTCCTTAACGAAGCTCGTGTGGCACATTGGTCGCAATCCGACCCTGTGGTGTGTGGGGTTAGGGTTAGCGCTACGCCAGTATCCGTTGCCGGCGATCGCCCAGCAAGGGTTGCTGAGTGTGGCGTGGCTAATGGTGTTAGCCGGGCTAGTTTATATGGGCATGTGCCTTGGCGAGGCCAAACTGCGGCTGGAATGGCGGCGAATTCTCCCCTGTTTAGGCATCAAAATGGTGGTGGTGCCCCTGCTGGTGGGGCTGGGGTTAACCGTGGCTGGCGTGGGCGGGTTGCCGCGCTTAGGCATGGTTTTGCAAGCGGGGATGCCGCCTGCGTTTATGACCCTTGTGCTGGCGGACGTCTATCACTTGGATCGCCCCTTTGCCGCTAGTTTAATTATGGTAAGCTTGTTCGCCTTGGTGCCCCTGTTGCCCCTATGGCTGCTGCTTTTTGCGGTTTAAGGCAACACTAGAACAACCGCAAAAGGGCTTGATAACAGTTAGCATAGGGGAAGTGTTGTGTAGAATACCCCACTTGCGGGGATAAGGTAGCAAGTCTCAGCTCGTTTGCCATGGCTTCCCCGACGGATTTACCCACCGAATTGCACTTGGTTCACCCGCGGCGATCGCTGGGGCAGGTTCATTTAGACTGGACACCCCAACCCGGCTGTTATGTGGATCACGAAGGGGAAACCTACACAGTGCTGGAGCGCCGTCACCGCTACCAGTTTCGCGGTGGTCGCTACCAACTGCAAAAAGTGGCTCTCTACGTTCAAGTCTCAAACCGCGAGGGGGGCGATCGCCATCTGGTGGACGGGGAGTGGGTGATTGGTGATGCCTCCTGTCATTGGAATGCTCGTTCCCCCTTACTGCGCTGTGCGGTCAACCCCACCGGTCCCTGTGAAAATTGCCGCGAGTACCGCCCCCGCGACTGCTAGGATCAAAGGGATCGTTTTCAGCAACGTGCGTCTATGGATGTCATCCCCGCCATTGACCTACTCGGAGGCCAGTGTGTCCGCCTCTTTCAGGGAGACTACAGCCAAGTTGAGGTGTTTGATAGGGATCCGGTGCGCATGGCTCAGCAGTGGCAGGCTTTGGGGGCGCCGCGCCTGCACGTGGTGGATTTGGATGGCGCCAAAACCGGTGAGCCCACCAATTACCCCGTGATTGCTGCCATTGTTGAAGCCTTGACCATTCCGGTGCAGGTCGGCGGGGGGCTGCGCAGCCGCCAAGCGGTGACAGCGTTACTGCATCTGGGGGTAGATCGGGCAATTTTAGGCACAGCAGCGCTCGAAGATCCAGACCTCGTTGCCGCAGTAGCAGCGGACTTTCCGGGGCGGATTTGGGTCGGGTTAGATGCGCGCCAAGGCTATGTGGCCACCCGCGGTTGGTTGGAAACCTCGACCGTTCTCGCCACTGCGTTAGCGCAGCAGATGGCACAGGTCGGCGTCGCCGGATTCATCTACACCGATATTCAGCGGGATGGCACGCTGCAAGGGCCCAACATTGAGGCGCTGCGGCAGTTACTGGCGGCTACGGATCGACCGATCATTGCCTCGGGGGGGGTGAGCTCCCTAACAGATATTTTGAATCTCTTTGCCCTGAATCCCCATGGCTTAAGAGGGGCGATCGTCGGTAAAGCGCTTTACACAGGAGCCGTTGACCTCAAAGAAGCCCTGCGGGCGGTTGGTCAAGGGCGGTGGCAAGATCTGCCGCCTCACTTAGGCACCTCGGCGTGGGCTTGAAGGGTTAAATACTCTTAAACCTGCAGTAAAGCGTAAGCAACAAGCGCACTGCCAATGGGAACGGTGAGGTTATCCAACCCCCGCCAAGCCACCAACTCCAGCAGCGTTGCCGCCAGACCCACGGCGGGTGCAATCCACCAAGAGGGAGCAAGAAGCCACAGGGAAAGCCCAGCCACTAGCGTGCTCATCAAAAACATGGCAAGGGTTCCCTCCCAGCTTTTACTGGCACCAGCAATGGAAAATGGATGGCGCCCCATCTTGACTCCCACCAACGCGGCCAAGCCGTCCCCCCAAGCCATAGTGAGAATGCCAAGGATAGCTAATTCTGGCCGTAGATCCCAAAAGAGTGCCATCAGGGTACCAATGCTGACCGCATAAAAAAATGCTCCCCAGCTTTGGCGACCCACACCACTAATACTTGGGAGCAGGCGCATCCGATAGGACAACAGAGCAAGGACTGCTGCTAGAATGGCGGCAATAATCCCCCAATAGGTCGGCACTTTCAGGGCGTAGGCAATCAGAATAACTTGCCCACAACCGATATGAACGATTTTACGTGACCATTCTTTAGCATCGGGAAACTGTTGAAGAAACATCTCTGCCACAAGAAACACTAGCCCCAGCCAGCCTATAACCCACAGGGCAGCTTGCAGTGCGCTTAACCCGTTCATGAAGAGGGAACCTCGGAGAAAAACTCTTGCACAATCGTGAGGATACGATCGCTGGCGTGTCCGTCGCCAAAGGGGTTGATGGCGTTGGCCATACGGCTGTAGGCCTCTGGGTTATTCAGTAGCTCCAGCGCCGCTGCCGCAATGCAGTCGGTGGCGGTTCCCACCAGCTTGGCCGTGCCTGCACTGACCGCCTCGGGACGTTCCGTTGTTTCCCGCAACACAAGCACTGGTTTGCCAAGGCTGGGGGCTTCTTCTTGCAGGCCGCCGGAATCCGTCAGGACGAGGGTGCAGTTTTTAATGGCGGCGACGAGGGCAGGGTAATCAAGGGGTTCAGTTAAAAAGACGCGCGGATGCTGCCCCAACAGAACTTGCAACGGTTCCCGCACTGTGGGGTTGCGGTGCAACGGCAACAACAAGGCCGTATCGGGAAGAGCTGCTAAAATTTTCAGAAAACCAGCGGCAATCTCGGCAAGGGGGGCACCCCAGTTTTCGCGACGGTGCACCGTGGCCAACAGTACGCGGTACTGCTGCCAGTCTAGCCCAGGGATGTGGCACTCCGGTTGGCGATCGGCCACCTGCAGGAGGGCATCAATGACGGTGTTGCCAGTCAAATGGATGTTGCCCACCACTCCTGAGGCTTTCAGGTTGGCGACGGCTTGGGAGGTGGGGGCAAAGTGCAACTGCGCCAATTGGGAAATGAGCCGCCGGTTGGCTTCTTCCGGGAACGGGTTATAGAGCTGATCCGTCCGCAGACCGGCCTCCACATGACCCACCGGAATCTGTTGATAGAAGGCGGCAAGGGTGGCCGCAAAGGCGGTGGTGGTATCCCCTTGCACCAACACTAGTTTGGGGTGTAGCTCTTGATAAAGGGCTTCTAGGCCTTGCAACGAGCGGCAGGTGATTTCTGTCAGCGTCTGCTGGGGCTGCATAATGGCCAGATCCCGGTCTGCTGCGAGTTCAAAAAGGGACATCACTTGGCTGACCATTTCTCGGTGCTGCCCCGTCAGGACAACGTAGGGGGCAAACTGGGGCGATCGCCGAAACACTTGGATCACGGGCGCTAGCTTAATTGCCTCTGGGCGAGTACCGAGGGTAATGCAGATCGGAATTGGGGAGGTCACCATAAACCGCGGCACAGAGGAGGCAATAAGCGTAACGAATTCAGCTTATCAAAGAAATTGCTGCAAAAATTAAGTTGACCGTTCACAATTCTTTGTATCTGGCCAATGCCATTGCCCTATCTTGGGTTTTCGCTAGAATATCTACACTCTAGCGCGGGTTGTATTGGCGGTACAATCGCCGCCGTTCCTACCCTTCCCCGTCCTAAAGTGCGGCGTCTCTCGGAGAATTTGCGATGACTACACCGCCTCTGATTTATCTTGAGCACCTGCAAAAAATTTACGGTCAAGGGGAAACTGAGGTGCGAGCACTCAATGGTGTTGACCTGCAAATTCAGCGCGGTGAGTTTTGCGCCATCATGGGAGCTTCGGGATCGGGCAAGTCAACGATGATGAATATCATTGGCTGCTTAGATCGGCCAACGTTTGGACGGTATTGTCTGGATGGGCAAGATGTTTCGCGGTTAACTGACGATGAGCTGGCTCACATTCGCAATGCCAAAATTGGCTTTGTTTTTCAGCAGTTTCATTTGTTGGGGCAACTCACGGCTCTAGAAAATGTCATGCTACCAATGGTCTATGCCAATGTTCCCCTCAAGGAACGGCGCGATCGCGCCATTGAGGCTCTAGAAAAGGTAGGGCTAGGGCATCGCCTGCAAAATCGACCGAATCAGCTCTCAGGTGGGCAACAGCAACGGGTGGCGATCGCCCGCGCTATTGTCAATCACCCCCTCTTGCTTTTAGCGGACGAGCCAACCGGTGCCCTCGATAGCCAAACCACCGCTGAAATTTTAGCCATCTTTAGCCAGTTGAACGCAGCGGGCATGACCGTGGTCATGGTGACCCATGAACCGGATGTAGCCAGTATCACGCGGCGCATTATTCACTTTCGCGATGGTCGCATCCGCTCTGATGTGCCCAATACCCCGATGGCGATCGCTGCCCTATCGTGAACTTTGGGCTTGAGGGAGAGGTATTGAGTTTTCGCATTCGCCCGGCCACTGTCGATGATGTGCCGATTCTCTTTGAGCTGATTCAGGCCTTAGCGGCTTACGAGCAGCTCAGCGATAGGGTGGTGGGCACGGCAGCCCAATTGCAAGCCCATCTATTTGGCGATCGCCCCTATGCCGAAGCCCTTGTCGCAGACCAAGCAGGTCAAGTTATTGCCTATGCCCTGTTCTTCACCACCTATTCCACATTCCTAACTCGACCCGGACTCTATCTTGAAGATTTGTTTGTGCGACCGGAGTATCGGCGGCAAGGCGTAGGAACAGCCCTCCTGCAAGCCCTTGCCCGTTTGGCTGACGAGCGTCATTACGGGCGCCTCGAATGGAGCGTTCTTGACTGGAACAAAAGTGCGATTGCCTTTTATGAGCGGATGGGAGCCACTGTTCTACCCGACTGGCGTATTTGCCGCTTGCAGGGGGATGCCCTCAAGAAGCTAGCGGCCAACCATTCTCCTGTTGCTGAGTGACATACTCCCGACGGTTGAAATTCCTGAAACAGCTTTGTTAAATTAAAAGTGTTGTTAAGATTCGTAAACTTGGCCATTTCCTTATTTTTCGGCAACTTTGTTGAGTTGTTGATATGGCGGCCAAGAACGGGTCGGGTATTATTTTCTGTTTTCTGGAGTTTAATTCCATGACCATCGCAATTGGACGTGCGCCAGCAGAGCGGGGATGGTTCGACATCCTCGATGACTGGCTCAAGCGCGACAGATTCGTATTTGTAGGCTGGTCAGGCATCCTACTTTTCCCCTGTGCCTACCTTGCCCTCGGTGGTTGGCTCACTGGCACCACCTTTGTGACCTCCTGGTACACCCACGGTCTCGCCTCCAGCTATCTCGAAGGGTGTAACTTCCTCACCGTTGCGGTTTCGACTCCCGCCAACAGCATGGGGCACTCCCTGCTCCTGCTCTGGGGGCCGGAAGCCCAAGGCGATTTCACTCGCTGGTGTCAACTGGGCGGCCTGTGGACATTCATTGCGCTGCACGGTGCCTTTGGCCTGATTGGCTTTATGCTGCGGCAGTTTGAAATTGCTCGCTTGGTCGGCATTCGTCCCTACAATGCGATTGCCTTCAGTGCCCCGATTGCCGTGTTTGTGAGTGTGTTTTTAATTTATCCGTTGGGGCAGTCGGGCTGGTTCTTTGCCCCCAGCTTTGGTGTGGCAGCGATCTTCCGCTTTCTGCTATTCTTCCAAGGGTTCCACAACTGGACGTTGAATCCCTTCCACATGATGGGTGTGGCGGGGGTGCTCGGCGGCGCGCTGCTGTGTGCCATTCACGGTGCGACGGTGGAAAACACCCTGTTCCAAGATGGCGAAGGGGCGAGCACGTTCCGTGCGTTTAACCCCACCCAAGCGGAAGAGACCTATTCGATGGTGACGGCCAACCGCTTCTGGAGCCAAATTTTTGGCATTGCCTTCTCGAACAAGCGGTGGTTGCACTTCTTCATGCTGTTTGTGCCGGTAACGGGGTTGTGGATGAGTGCGATTGGGGTTGTGGGGCTAGCGCTGAACCTGCGCTCCTACGACTTCATTTCGCAGGAAATTCGGGCAGCAGAAGACCCGGAGTTTGAAACGTTCTACACTAAGAACCTGCTGCTCAACGAAGGGATTCGGGCGTGGATGGCGCCGCAAGACCAACCCCATGAAAACCTAGTCTTCCCCGAAGAGGTACTGCCCCGTGGTAACGCTCTCTAGTAACTCTATTTTTGCGACCAACCGCGACCAAGAGTCTTCAGGGTTCGCGTGGTGGGCTGGCAACGCCCGTCTCATTGACCTGTCCGGCAAACTGCTGGGCGCCCACGTTGCCCATGCTGGCCTGATTGTCTTCTGGGCTGGCGCCATGACCTTGTTTGAGTTGGCTCACTTCATTCCCGAAAAGCCGATGTACGAGCAAGGGCTCATCCTGCTGCCTCACATTGCCACCCTCGGCTGGGGGGTTGGTCCAGGCGGTGAAGTGGTGGATACCTTCCCCTTCTTTGTGGTCGGAGTTGTTCACCTGATCTCCTCTGCAGTTTTGGGTCTAGGCGGCGTTTACCATGCTCTGCGAGGCCCTGAAACGTTGGAAGAGTCCTTTCCTTTCTTTGGCTACGACTGGAAAGATAAAAATAAAATGACGACGATCCTTGGGTTTCACCTGATCGTCCTTGGCATTGGTGCCCTGCTGTTGGTGGCGAAGGCTATGTTCTTTGGTGGCCTCTATGACACTTGGGCACCCGGTGGTGGGGATGTACGGGTCATTACCAACCCTACCCTTGACCCACGGGTTATCTTTGGCTACCTGCTTAAGTCTCCCTTTGGGGGTGACGGCTGGATTGTCAGCGTCAATAACCTAGAGGACGTTGTGGGTGGTCACATCTGGATTGGCCTGATCTGTATTTTTGGTGGTATCTGGCATATTCTCACCAAGCCCTTTGGTTGGGCACGTCGTGCCTTCATTTGGTCTGGGGAAGCCTACCTCTCCTACAGCTTGGGCGCCCTCTCGATGATGGGCTTTATTGCCACCTGCTTTGTTTGGTTCAACAACACCGTTTATCCCAGCGAGTTCTACGGCCCCACGGGTCCGGAGGCGTCGCAAGCCCAAGCGATGACGTTCCTCATCCGTGACCAAAAATTGGGTGCCAACGTGGGCTCGGCTCAAGGCCCCACTGGCTTGGGTAAATACTTGATGCGCTCTCCCACCGGTGAAATCATCTTTGGTGGTGAAACCATGCGCTTCTGGGATTTCCGTGGCCCATGGCTAGAACCCCTGCGGGGGCCAAACGGTCTTGATCTGAACAAGATCAAAAATGACATTCAGCCATGGCAAGCGCGCCGTGCCGCTGAATACATGACCCATGCCCCCTTGGGTTCGCTGAACTCGGTGGGTGGGGTGGCAACCGAAATTAACTCGGTGAACTTTGTGTCACCCCGTTCGTGGCTGGCCACTTCTCACTTTGTCTTGGCTTTCTTCTTCTTGGTGGGTCACCTGTGGCATGCCGGTCGGGCTCGTGCGGCTGCGGCTGGTTTCGAGAAGGGCATTGATCGCGAAAGCGAACCAGTGCTGTCGATGCCAAACCTCGACTAGTGACTTAGACCAGTTTCTTACTCCAGCCCTAAGACCCTCCCTACTGCAGGGGGGGCTTTTTATGTGGCCTGCTTCATGGTTACCTCGTAGAATCCAGAATCCTGCGCTTTTAGGTGTGTGGCGTGTCAACCCAAAGCCCCATGGCCTCTAACTCCTGCTGAAGCCGGAGGGCTTCCGGTGGGTTTTGCTCCTGTAGCAGTTGAATGGCGGTTTTCAGCTTAGCTAGGGCAGGCTGGACATAGCCTAAGCGCAGGAGCAATGCGCCTTGGTTTTGGTAGGCTAGGGCAAGGCTGGGATCCAGTTCTTGCAGGCGATCGTAGGTACTTAAGGCGGCCTGCCACTGCTTTAAATGTTTTTGCGCCTCGGCTAAGCGTAAATAGGCGGCCACGTGGGTCAGGGGTGGGGTGGGGATGCTCACAGCAGCTTCGTAGGCGGCAATGGCTTCTGGCCACTGTTGCTGAGCACTGTAAAGGTTTCCCTGTTGGTAATAGAGTTCGTAGGTGACGCTGGCGGGGCGATCGCCAGCATTGAGTCCTTGTTCAATAGCGGCAGCAGCATGAGGGAAATCTTGCTCCGCTAGATAGATGCCGGCTAGTTTACTCCAGAGGTAGGCATCCTGCGGCTGCTGTTGCAAGTACTGGCGCATGATCCGTTTGGCGCGCTCGTGTTTTTGCTGACGCTGTTCCCCCAAGTAACCGTAGTGGAGGATAGCCACCTCATTGAATTGGCCAATTTGCCAATGGGGTTGCCGCTGCTGCAGGGCAAGAACACTGTCATCAATCGTTTCGTGGTAGGGGCGCTGAAAGTAAATCTGGGGGTGGCGGCGAAAAAGCCGTGACACGTAGGTGTAGGGGGGCACAACCCCCACCTCCTGCCGCAGAAGGGTAACCGCCAACCACTCAGGCTGCTGGCATAACTGGGGTAAGGCGCGTTGCATGAGGGGGGTAAGGATTTCATCAGCATCGAGCACCAGTACCCAGTCACTCTGGACATAGCCCAGCGCTGCGTTGCGGGCGGCAGCAAAGTCGTCCTGCCAAGGGAAATGATAGACCCGTGCCCCTCCTTGCTGGGCAATCGCCACCGTGTCATCCTGCGAACCGGTATCGACAATCACGATCTCATCTACGATCCCCCGCACGCTGTCGAGACAGGTTTGGAGCCGTTGCGCCTCGTCCCGCACAATCATGCAAAGGGCAATGGACATAACAATTAGGCAAATTCACCCACCAGCTTTACCTCGGGATTCAGCCACACTGCCCAGCGATCAGCGACAGCAGTTTGGACATAGCGAATGAGCTGATACACTTCTAGGGCTGTAGCGCCGCCACAGTTGAGGATGAAGTTGGCGTGCTGCTCTGACACTTGGGCACGACCAATTTGATAACCCTTAAGACCCGTTTGTTCAATCAGCCAGCCTGCGGTACGTTCACCCGGATTCCGGAAAACACTGCCACAGTTGGGTAAATGGTAAGGCTGGGTACGCAGGCGATCGCTCAAGTGTTTTTGGGTGATGGCCTTCACTTGTTGCGGATCATGGCCAGGCTCTAGTTGCCACGTTGCTTGTAAGACAAGTCGTTGACTGCCCTGCAACACCGAGGTGCGATAGCCGTAGCCCAGTTCCCGGGGTGACAAAACCGATAGACCACCATCAGCTTCGAGGACGAGCGCCGACACGAGCCGTTCTGCCGTACAGCCGCCATGAGCCCCCGCGTTCATGACAACAGCACCGCCAACCGTGCCCGGAATTCCTACAATCCACTCTAGGCCGCGCCAGCCCAACTTAGCCGCATGGTGAGCCATTTTGGGCAGTGGATAGCCCGCACCGACAGTGATTTGACCACTTTCAGGATCCGCCTTCAGATAGCGCAGATACTTGGTGGAAATAACCAACCCAGCAATTCCCTGATCGCTAATTAAGAGGTTTGAACCTGCCCCCAGTACTGTAACCGGTAGGGCTTGTTCCTGCGCCCACTGGTAAGCCTGTTGTAGCTCAGAAACCGTGCGGGGTTCCACAAACCACTGGGCACAACCGCCCACATTTAGTGTTGTCAAGCTAGCAAGGGGGACTTGAGCTTGTAAAGGGCAGCGGCTGTTGGGAAGGTATTCAAGGGTCATAGGGCGATCGCCTCAGGCAGAGAAGATAGACGTTCTTGATCGGCAATAATCGTGGGAATGAGCTGATTCAGGTTACCTGCCCCTAGGAAGACCACCAAATCTCCGGGTTGTAGCAGGCTAGATAGATGACTTTGAACCGCTTCTAAGGTGGGGCAGTAGCTCACAGCAGAATGATATTGGCGGGTACACTCGGCCACATCCTTGCCACTAATGGTGCCCGGATTAGGTTCACCGGCACTATAAATATCTGTGAGAATGACTTGGTCAGCGGCGCCAAAGGCTTGGCCAAAGGCATCGAGAAACGTCTGGGTTCGGCTGTAGCGGTGGGGCTGGAACACCGCCACCAGTCGCCGCCATGGGGTATCCGCACCCACCTGTAGCCGTGCCGCTGCTAACGTAGCCATAATTTCACTGGGATGGTGGGCGTAATCATCAATAAAGCGAATACCGTTCACTTGTCCCCGCTCTTCAAAGCGCCGCCGTGCTCCCATAAACGCTAGGAGAGCTGCTGCAATCGTGGCAAAATCAATGCCGAGGTAGCGACCCACGGCAATCACCGCTAGGGCATTTTGCAGGTTATGGGCGCCTAAAACATTGAGTTGCAAAATCCCCAGAGAAGTTCCCCGCTCCCACACCCGTGCCGTTGTGCCTTGGGAACTGTAGTGAATGTGATCCACGCAGTAGTCCACCTCTCCTTGACGCTGGAGGCTATAGGTAATTAGGCGAGGATGCCGCAGGCGATCGCGCACATTGGGACAATCGGCACAGCCAATAACAACCTCTGACTGGTCAGCAAATTGCTGAAATGTGGCCAGAACCTCCTCTAGGGAAGTGTAATGGTCAGGATGGTCTAGCTCGATATTGGTAATCACACCAATGTGGGGCTGAAATTTGCGCAGGGAACCGTCAGATTCATCGGCTTCCGCCACGAGATAGCGACTTTGACCCACGCGGGCATTTCCCTGCCATGCCGCAACCTCGCCGCCGACGATGATTGTGGGGTCTAGCCCCGCCTGCAACAACAGGTAGGCAATCATGCTGCTGGTGGTGGTTTTACCGTGGGTGCCAGCGACGGCAATGCTTTGACAGCGGTGCATCAAGGCCGCAAGCACATCAGAGCGGTGGAAAATTGGGCACTGGAGTCGTTGGGCAGCTTGGTATTCGGGGTTATCGGCGCGAATTGCGGTAGAACAGATCACTTGCGGTCGCTCAGGATAGGGATAGGCCTCCAAGTTGCTGGCCTCTTGACCAATAAAGATCTGCACGCCCAGTGCTGCTAATTGCTCGGTGAGGCGATTACTGCGGAGATCCGATCCAGTGACCGTAAATCCCTGTTTTGCCAGAATATACGCTAGGGCTGACATTCCAATTCCGCCGATGCCTAAGAAGTGGAACGGACGGTGATTAAACTCCATCACTGGCTGACCCACAGACAACTCCTTCCTCCCACCACACTTAATTTATAGATAATTATCAATAGGTATAAACCCTCAGGCTCATAATAGCAGGTGAGCCTCAATACTTATGGGCTAATACTGGCAGATCCAAGCAAAATATGTAACCCTCAGAACATAATTTTTCGATCTCCGCTAGTTTCTCAGTCCTACCTGTGCGGAAAATAAATTATTGCCGAGGTGAATTCACTGCGGTGTAAGGTATAAGGTTGATACCCCTAATGTACGGCTGGGGGTACGCCTGCCGTTGTCATGCTGAGGACTGGGAATGCTAACGAACTTACTGGCTTGGAGTCTGGCGATCGCCAGTTTGGGCTTGTATTTGTCGGGGTTCTTTTTGCCAGAGCTGTACCGCAAGTTTGACTTGGTGGCCAGTGGTGCAGGTCTGTTTTTTGCGTTGACCTTGTGGATCTATGGCGATCGCGTCAATGGCGGGCTACTGCTGGGGACTGCGGCAGGAGTGCTGCTCATTCTTTGGTTTGGCTGGCAAACGTTTCAGTACCGTTGGCAGCTCACCCACCCCAGCCATCGCACCAATACGCAAAAAGCGCAAGCCCTGTGGCAACGGCTGCAAGGTCTGCTGCCAGAAGGCGCCCTGACGCAACTCAAGGATCGTCTGCAAGGACTGCTCAGCCGCACCGTTAACAAGGCTAAAGAGCAACCTCTCCCTGCGGCTCCCCCCACCCCACCCATGGATACCAGCCCCGACATGACAGAGGATCTGTGGAGTGAAGGCCAAGGTGAGAGCACCAGCCCACCGGAAATTACCAGTGCTAACGCACCAGCAGTGACAGCCGCACCACAGGAACCCGTGACACCCCCCGAGCCAGTTGCAAAGACGCCAGCACCAGAAGCCACCGCCGCGCCCGAAGCGCCGCAACCGTCGGCGGAACCTGCCGCTGAGGCCAGTCCTACAGAAGGTGAACCACTAGAAACACAAACGTCAGACGCTGAGATGGCGGCCTCAGAAGTTACTTCTGAGTCAGAGCCCCCCCAACCGCTGGCGGAACCTACTGAAACCTCAGAGCCCACTGCTGCTGAAGCAAGCACTATAGAAGTTGAGCCAGCAGAAACACAAGCGTCAGCCGCCGATCTAGTCAGTGACATCCCGGAAAACGGAGAAGAAGATAGCTCGCCAAGACCTACTGATGAAAACTCAGGGCGTACTCCTTCCGATGCTCCCAACCATGAGGAGTCAGAGGGATGGCCACCCAAAGGAACGGGACTAATGGATGCCTAATTGACTAGCTCCCGGCCTCATCAGTGCTGAGGCGATTTTGCAGGTCATCAACAGCTTCGTTGATTTGGGCAATTTTGGCCTCGAGTTCTAGCCGCATCGATTCCATCAGCGTTTCTTCAGTACCGTTCAAATCCGCAGCGGCTGAACCTTTAAGCGTGGCAGCATCGGACGCGCTCACTTCTGTGAGCTTTTCTTTGAGGAGTAAGCTAACAAGGGAGCCAGCAATAGCACCAAACAGCGTGCCAGCGACAAAGCCCCAGCCAAAGCGATCGCCACGGTTATCCATAGAAGCAGTAGGTGAAAAAGGGGTTAAGCATTCAGTCATTTAGAGCGCCTTAAGCCAAATGGCGCTCAGTCATCAGTCTTCAAGCTACCACCAATCTAGCAAATTCGCACAGGTCTCCCGTGTCTTGGCAGGAATCCCTCAGGCACTTGCGGGTTGCCGGAGGGGAACTTGTATTTGGCTGAACCACTCAATGAGTTGCTCAATTTGCTTTTCCACCGGTTGCACCCCTAAGCCGCGAATCGTGACTTTGCCGGGGCTATAGACAAAACGGCTATGGAGATGGCTGGGCAGTTGCTCCTGTAAGAGGTTCCAAGCAGGTTCAGCCATGGGAGTTTCAAGGATAATATGCTGCTTGCTCTCGGGGCGAATGCGGCTGATTCCGCACTGGCGTGCCAGTTGTTTGAGTTCCACCACCCGCAGCAATTGCTGAACCGGTTTTGGTAGGGCACCGTAGCGATCGCTCCACTCAGCCGCTAGTTGCATCAGCTCTGCTTTGTTCGTGGCGGCAGAAACCGCACGATAGGCGGCCATCTTTTGTTCTAAATCTGGCATATAGTCCGCAGGAATAAAGGCGGTGACGTTGAGATCAATTTGGGTATCGTCAACGGGGGGAATGTCTTGGCCACGAATTTCGGCGATCGCCTCCTCCAGCAGTTCCACATAGAGATCAAACCCCACTGTATCCAGTTGACCGTGCTGCTCGGCTCCTAGGAGATTGCCAACACCGCGAATTTCCATATCCCGCATCGCTAACTGATAGCCGGAGCCAAGCTGGGTAAACTCTTGAATGGCACGTAGGCGCTGGCGGGCAGTATCCGTCAGGACTTCTTGACGCGGATAAAAAAGCCACGCATGGGCTTGAATGCCAGAGCGCCCCACCCGCCCCCGCAATTGGTAGAGTTGGGCTAAGCCAAAGCGCTGGGCATCTTCAATCAAAATTGTATTGACGCGGGGAATGTCTAAGCCGGACTCAATGATGGTGGTACACACGAGGATATCTGCTTCGCCGTTGCTAAAGCCCAGCATTGTGGACTCGAGTTCTCCTTCCGCCATCTGGCCGTGGGCAATGAGAATACGCGCCGTGGGTACCATGGCCTGTAGCTTCGCCCCTACTTCCTCAATCCCTTCGACTCGCGGCACCACATAAAACACCTGGCCACCGCGATCCAACTCTTGGCGAATGGCACTGCGCACCGTCTCAGGGTCATAGGGTGCCAAATGTGTTTGAATGGGACGGCGGGAGGGGGGAGGTGTGGTAATGAGGCTCATCTCCCGCACACCGGATAAGGCCATGTAGAGGGTGCGGGGAATGGGGGTCGCGCTGAGGGTGAGGACATCCACTTGGGTTTTGAGGGCTTTAATTTTTTCCTTTTGGTTGACCCCAAATCGTTGCTCCTCATCCACCACCAGTAGCCCCAGATCGCGGAATTTCACTGCTTTCCCCAGGAGTTGATGGGTGCCGACGACAACATCAAGTTCGCCCGTTTTCAGCTTTTGCAGGATCTCCTGCCGCTCCGATTCCGTGCGAAAGCGATTGAGCAAGCCCACCTGAATGGGATAGGGAGCAAAACGTTCTTTGAGAGTGTGGTAGTGTTGCTGGGTAAGAATGGTTGTCGGTGCCAAGACTGCTACCTGTTTCCCTGCCATGACGGCTTTGAAGATGGCGCGAATGGCCACTTCTGTTTTGCCAAAACCCACATCGCCGCACACGAGGCGATCCATGGGGCGATCGCTCTCCATGTCGGCCTTGACCTCCTGAATGGCCTTGAGCTGATCCGGCGTGGGCTGGTAGGGAAATGACTCTTCTAGCTCCTGTTGCCACGGTGTATCCCTGGGAAAGGCAAAGCCCCGCTGTTGGGCGCGTTGGGCGTAGAGTTGCAGCAAATCCACCGCCACTTTTTTAATGGCTTTGCGCACCCGTTCTTTTGTGCGCTCCCATGTCTTGCCCGTAAGTTTATTGAGTTGGGGCGGCGTGTCACTTTGTTTACGCAGACGCGAGAGGGTGTTCAGTTGATCGGCGGCCACCCGCAGAATGCCATCGGCGTATTGGAGGGCGAGATATTCGCGGGTTTCGTGATTAATCGTAAGGGTTTCAAGGCGCAGAAATTGACCAATCCCATGCTGGCGGTGCACCACATAGTCGCCGGGTTGCAGTTTGTTGACATCCACCTGCTTGGCGGCGGCGCGGCGGCGTTTGCGCACATACCCGAGGTTCACAAGGCTATGCTGACCAAAAAGTTCGCGATCGCTCACCAAAACCGCGCGAAACGTGGGCAGAATAAATCCTGAGAGTTCCGCTAATCCGGTGGCTTTGAGGGCAATGGGCAGCCGCTGCTGTTGCAACTTATCAATGGCGGGGAAATCTTTGGGGTTAGGGACAAACTGCGCCGGGCAGTCGTGCTCTTGCAGCAGGGCAACGGTGCGACTGGGTTGGGCGGACACCAGCCACACCGTATAGCCTTTCTCCCGTTCTTCTCGCAGCGTACTGACTAAGCGGCCAAATTGGTGGGGAATGGCAGGAACCGGACGCGCTGCCAAATTGAGGCCTTGGCCTTCGCTGGCCAGTTCGTAAAGCTCAAGCCGCAGAAACGACGTAAGTCCTTGCGCCACTTCCGACCAAGGTTGATGGACGGCGGGTGGCGGATCGCTGAGGGTCTGCCAATAGTCTTGACAGTGCTGCCACCAGCGATCGCCATGGGCGGCACACAAGGGGGGGTCATCGACAGCCACCAACGTATTCGGGGGCAAGTAATCCAAAAGGGACGCGGGTTGGGCAAAAGCTAACCCCAAGTAGCGGCGCAGCTCCTCTGCTGTCTCGCTTTGGGGGAGCTGTCCCTTCTCGGCAAGGGCAGCGGCAATCAGAGGGGTGAAACTAATGGGCGTTAGTGTCACTGCCGTCAGGGCATCGAGGCGATCGCCTTCCGCCCGTAAAGAACGTTGGCTGACCGGATCAAATTCCCGAATGGCTTCAATTTCATCCCCAAACCACTCCAACCGCACCGGCAGTTCTGCCGCCACTGGAAAAATATCAATAATGTCACCACGGCGACTCCACTGGCCCTCGCTTTCCACCAGCGATACCCGCTCATACCCCAAACTGGCCAACGCTTCTGCCAAAGCACTCAGGGAACGCTCCTCCCCCACCCGCAGCGTCAAACAGGCACGACGGAAAACCTCGGGCGGCGGCAAGTGGGGTTGTAGTGCCCGCTCCGTGGTGACAATGGCCATGGCTCCCCGGGGGCGATCGCTCTCGACGAGCACCTGCATTTGCCCCCACAGCATTTCCGCTTCGAGGTCAAAGGGATCGTAGGGAGAGGCTTCCGAGGTGGGATAAAACAGCACCGTGTCCCAGCCCATTAGCTCCAGTTGCGCAGCCCAACGCCCCCCCTCCTCCAAGGTAGAGGTCACCACACACAGCGTCTGTTGCCCCTGTTGCGCCAGCGTCGTTGCCACCAGTCCTTTCACCAATCGCGGCATGCCCGTTAGGGTCAGCGATCGCTGCTGCTGGAGCTTATGAAGCAGTTCAGCCGTCAGTGGTAGTTTTGCCCAACTGCGGCAAATCGCAACAAGGGACATAGGCAATAGCGGCAAAATTACATTTCTTTACTATTATCAATACTTTGCCTCCCGTGCAGCGACCTTGCTTGACCACCAGAGGACTATAGGTATAGGTCAGCGTCTCTAAGATTTGTAGCGTTTTGCTGGCAGACTTTTCCCCCGGCCTAAGATTTTAAGTAGGGGCTATCCACACTGTGATGATCACCAATCTTTGGGAGTTTAATTCTTATGATTGAAAATATTCTATTAGCAGACTCGGGAACAGGACAATCGGAACAAATGCTCAAGTCGCTGATGGAACTGCCAGCCATTCAGCGGGCAGCCGTAACAGTGCTCCACGTGATTCCCCCCAAAATTACGGCTGAAGACATGGCCGCACAACGCCAGGCGGGAGCAAAGCTTTTAGCGGAGGCGGTGGCACGGTTGCACCTTGATCCGGTCATTAGCGTCAATACACTGCTGCGGGAAGGCGAGCCTAAGGATACAGTGCTGCAAGTGGCTGATGAAATCAATGCCGATTTGATCATTATGGGCTCACGGGGGCTAAAGCGCTTGCAATCAATTCTTGAGAACTCCGTGAGTCAGTACGTTTTTCAGCTTTCGTCACGGCCAATGCTGCTGGTGCGCGATGACCTCTTTGTTAAAAAAATTAACCGTATTATGGTGGCAATTAATGCCCAACCGGCAGCAAAAGCCTCCCTTGATTTGGCATTGCGGCTGATGGATGGCTTGAAAGGCGGCAAGCTCATTCTCGCCCATGTCAATCCTGATTTGAAGGGGCATTCTGATGTGCAGCCGGGGGCGGCAGAACAGGATCCAGTGCTCTCAGAAGCAGCACGGCAAGCAAAACAGCGGGGAATCGAGTATCAGTGTGTGCTTTCTACCGGTAAGCCCGGGGAAGAAATCTGCCGCATTGCCGCCGATACCAATGCTGACCTTTTGCTGCTGGGGTCACCGGATCGCCGCCCGTCGATCGCCCGCAGTTTACCGGATTTAGATCGGCTGTTGGGCACATCCATCTCGGACTATGTCCGCGTCTATGCAGAGTGCCCGGTGTTGTTTGTGCGACAATCAGAGGCATAATCTTTTACCCGTTGCCCTGCTGTGACGTTTTTTGAGGCACTCCGTTGGCAGAGCGATCGCCTCTGGCGACAACTGAGTGAAGCCGCAGAATACCTCTTCCTAGAACTGTTTCGCACTGCATCCTCGCCCCTGTGGGAGGAAAGTGCAACGTTTGAGGCATGGGTACAGTGGTTATTCCGCTGGCTGCTGCTGTTGCTCCTTGGGGTAACGCTCTATTTGCTGGGACGTTGGCTGTGGCGTTGGTGGCAGCGGCGATCGCGCCCTTTACCGCAGATGCCAATTGCCAGCCCACAAGATCGACCACGGCATGTCCATGAATGGCTGGAACTTGCCCAAGCGCAGCAACTGGCGGGGGACTACGCTGGCGCCTGTCGAGCCCTTTATATGGCACTCCTCTATCGCCTCCAGGAGGCGGGGTGGCTACGGGTAAACCCCCATTGGACAAATCGCGAGTACCTGCAGGAGCTGGAGCGCCTGTTTCAGTTGGGGGAGCGATCGTCAACGCTGCGGCGTAGCATTCAACACCTGTTCTATGTTCACAGCCGCAGTTACTACGGCGGTCAGCCACTAGACTTGGAGACGCTTGCCACCTGTCAGGCCGCCTACTTCGAGATTGAACCGCAACTGACCTCTTCCCCCCGATGAACAACTCTTCCCGATGGCGCTGGCTTTTACTGCTACTTCTGGGGATCATCCTAGGGGTGCTGGGGATACTCCTCGTTGCTCTTGCTCCCTCTGGGCGAGCGGGCTCATCCTTTGACACTTCCCCTTGGGGTAGCCGTCAGTTTTACGAATACCTAGAGCAGCAAGGCTTCCCAGTAGAACGCTGGCAGCGGGATTACCCCAACCTCTCTGGTCAAGGACAGATACTGATCCAAATTAGTGGTCGCCCCCTGCGGCTCTCCAGCGATCTTGTCCAGTGGCTGGGGGAGGGAAATACCCTTGTTCGCTTCTATTGGCATGGTGAACCGACCGCTGCCCCCTTTAGCCAGCGCCTAGCCACACCCCAAGGTAACGTTCTTGTCGAAACGCGCCGGCGATTGCAACGCCGCGATCTGCCCCCGGGCGATCGCCCCCTCTTGGCCGATGAGTACGGCATTGTGGTTTACAGCCAACAAATGAGAGAGAATGGCCAGCAAATTGCTAGCGTCTATCCATGGCTAGTCGCCAACGCCTACGGCAAGGATACCCCCTTGGCTAACTTCGCCGCGGTGAGTGCCCTCCTCAAAGAATTGCCGAGTCCCACCACAATCTATTTTGACGAATGGTTGCACGGTTACCGCCGTCGCACGCCTGAGGATGTCGAAACGAGCCCAGAGTATCGCAGCGTTTTTGATTATCTCAGCCGCAGCCAATGGTTAGGAATTGGTGTGCAACTCGGGCTCATCTTACTATTTTTACTTTGGCAGCAGAGTCAGCGCTTTGGCCCCCCCTTACAGGAGCAGCCCGCCAACCCCAGTAACAGTGCCAGCTACATTAGTGCTTTAGCGGGTGTTCTCCAACGGGCGCAGCAGCGAAACTTTGTTCGCCATCAACTTCAAGGGCAACTGCGCCATGAACTAGCTACCAAACTTGGACTCACCGCTGATCCTCGCAATCCCCATCAACTCCCCTCCGATTCGGAGCTGATCCGGGCTTGGCAAGAAACAACTGGGCAGTCTCCCACCCAACTGCAACAACTGCTACAACAAGAAGAGTCCTTAAGCGAGGATCGCCAACTCGTCAGATGGCTACAAGAAGTCGATTCGATCTTCAAGCCCCTTGCGGGCAGCCAACGTTAGGGTTTTGTTTTCACCGACACTGGCCCATTCACAAGAGTCTGACAGGCGAGGCGGTAGGTTTCAGGCTTGCGGCGCAGCTTCCGCGCTTCCACCGCTGTGCGGGGAGACAGGTTTTCCATACCTTCCACAATTTCCACAATGCAGGTGCCACACTGGCCATAGCCACCACAGTTGAAGAGTTTACCCTTTAAGGTGTAAAGATCAATCCCCGCTTCCATTGCTTTTAGGCGTAAATTGGCGCCATCAGCCGCAACAATTTCTTGGTTTTCGTTAACAAACTTAATATTTGTGCCCACAAATTCAGCCTTGCTTGCCATAGAGACCCGCGCTAGTTACCATTCTTAATACATTCTCATTCTGGCAGAAAAACTGACCAACCAGAGCTGAAGTTACGGGTAACTTGGCCGTTAAACTCTTAGTAGGGAAGCGGTTGTCACCGTGATCCGGCTGCTTAATAAAATTTGTTCATGCAAACGCTAAACTTTTGTATAGGAGGAGCGTAGTCAATGGGACTACCCTGGTACCGAGTCCACACCGTCTTGATCAATGATCCGGGGCGGTTGATTGCGGCCCACCTGATGCACACGGCACTGGTCGCCGGTTGGGCAGGGTCGATGGCTCTTTACGAGCTAGCTATTTTTGATCCCAGTGATCCAGTTTTGAATCCCATGTGGCGGCAGGGGATGTTTGTGCTACCGTTTATGGCTCGCTTGGGGGTGACTGGATCTTGGAGTGGCTGGAGCATCACCGGTGAAACGGGTGTTGACCCCGGCTTTTGGAGCTTTGAGGGGGTTGCCCTAGCTCATATTGTCCTGTCAGGCTTGTTATTCCTTGCTGCTTGCTGGCACTGGGTTTATTGGGATTTAGAACTCTTCCGCGATCCCCGCACCGGTGAGCCCGCACTGGATCTGCCCAAAATGTTTGGAATTCACCTGTTCCTGTCAGGGCTGCTCTGCTTTGGCTTTGGTGCATTTCACCTCACCGGTCTGTTTGGCCCGGGGATGTGGGTCTCAGATCCCTATGGTCTGACAGGAAGCGTTCAGCCGGTTGCCCCCGAATGGGGTCCCGATGGCTTCAACCCCTTTAATCCGGGCGGTGTGGTTGCCCACCACATTGCTGCTGGTATTGTGGGCATCATTGCGGGTCTGTTCCACATTTTAGTACGTCCGCCGCAGCGTCTCTACAAAGCACTGCGGATGGGGAACATTGAAACAGTGCTCTCCAGCAGTATTGCCGCGGTGTTCTTTGCTGCCTTTGTGGTTGCCGGTACCATGTGGTATGGCAGTGCTACGACGCCGATTGAGTTGTTTGGCCCCACCCGCTACCAGTGGGATAGTGGCTACTTCCAGCAGGAAATTAATCGCCGCGTCCAAGCTTCGCTGGCCAGTGGTGCAACCCTTGAAGAAGCATGGTCAGCAATTCCTGAAAAATTAGCCTTCTACGACTACATTGGCAATAACCCTGCTAAGGGTGGTTTATTCCGTACCGGCCCCATGAACAAAGGGGATGGGATTGCCCAAGGCTGGAAAGGTCATGCTGTCTTCCGCGACAAAACAGGCGAAGAGCTGTTTGTGCGCCGGATGCCGAACTTCTTTGAGACCTTCCCGGTGATTCTGACCGATAAAAACGGAGTTGTGCGGGCGGATATCCCCTTCCGTCGCGCCGAGTCGAAGTATAGCTTTGAGCAACAGGGGGTCACTGTGAGCTTCTACGGTGGGGAGCTCAACGGCCAAACGTTTACCGATCCCCCCACGGTTAAGAGCTACGCTCGTAAAGCCATTTTTGGGGAAATCTTTGAGTTCGACACAGAAACCCTCAACTCCGACGGTATTTTCCGCACTAGCCCTCGCGGTTGGTTTACCTTTGGTCATGCGGTGTTTGCCCTCCTCTTCTTCTTTGGGCACATTTGGCATGGTGCTCGTACCCTCTTCCGCGATGTCTTCTCGGGGATTGATCCAGAATTGTCGCCGGAGCAGGTGGAATGGGGCTTTTACCAAAAAGTGGGCGATGTAACAACCCGCCGCAAAGAAGCTGTTTAGCACTGACCTCTCTAGGGAACTACCATGGAAACCATCACTTACGTTTTCCTCTTTGCTTGCATTATCGCTCTCTTTTTCTTTGCCATCTTCTTCCGTGAACCACCACGGATCACGAAAAAATAATGGTTAGTTGAGCCGATCGCCCCCATGGCATTGGCTCACATTAACTTTTGCCTTTGCAGGCATTTACTCAGAAGCACGAGCAGTCGTCCCCAGCGGTTGCTCGTTTTTTGTCTAGGACGCTTTGGTCAAGATTTCAGCCCGAATCCATGGCCCGTAGGGATTAACATACCCCGTCACGCGGATTTGCTCACCAGTTTCACAGGCTTGCAAACGGTCATTGACGGGAGAGCGCAGGGTCACTAATGGCCAGGGGCGATCGCCCACCCAAAGCTGATAGTGCTGTTCCCCTTGCTTTTGAAATTCCCCCCAAAGGGAGGCCATCCCCACAGGCAAAGGCTCTGGTGCAGGCGTGGTCAAGGGGGCATAGCCGGAGGTAAGCAAGCTGAGATCAAGGGATTTGATGGCATGACACTGCCAGTGGGCCCATTCTGGATGGTCGGGGTGGAGGTTAAAAAAGGGCACAATGGCTTGGCGCTGCTCAATAATCAAAGGGGTCAAGTCAAGGGTATCAACGAGATCCCGTGGCTGCTGATTTTGGGCTAGGGCCGTGGCGGCCAGCCAACCTGCTGCCTGACCAATGCCCATGACTAGCGGTTGCAGTCGCGTGGCACCGTTGGCAATGTGGCTAACGGAGATATTTTTTTCGGCAACGAGAAAGCCATCAATGTCTTGGGGAATCAGGCAGGTATAGGGGATGGCAAAGGGGGTACCTGTCCAGCGTCCTCCCCAGCGAATGGATTTAGGGGTTAGGGAGATCTCCAGACCCGGATAATGGTGATCGTTGGCATAGTTGCCGATCGCCACCCCTGTGTAACGACCGCTGGGGCTCACAGGAGGTACAGCAACCCTTCCACCAGCAACGGGCAAAATATCCTGCTCGCGCACAGTTGTCAGACCAACTAGGCGGCGACTTTCCCGATAGTAGGGATACAAAGCGTAGGCGCCGCCTCCCAGATGATGAGGTAGCGTCGGGAAGCTGTCGGTGGCCAGTCCGTAGCGGCGGCCTAAGTGGCGCTGGATGTAGCAGGCAAAATCTTGGCTGTGCCAGCGGGCTTCCTGCAAAAATTCCGCTTTCGCTGTGGCCGACTGCACTAAGCGATTGAGGTTCACGCCGTAGTCATTGCCCTGCTGCGGCCAGTTGAGCATGAAGCGATCGCCGGGCAAGCGACCGTAATTCAAAAACTGCTCTGGCGTGTAGCCCTGCCAAGCCCCCTCAAACTTGCGCTCATCCCACAGGGGGGAAGGGGGAATTTCTGGGGCGGTTTCACCTTTGCCGTAGTCTTGGAGGATCACCACCCAAGTGGGAGCCTGGACGGGATAGGCAGTGGTGAGGGCATTCGGGGCAGCGGGTGCCGAGGGTTCACCGGTTTCCTCCTGCCACTCCCACCCCCAACGGTGGGGAACCTCGCCAAGGGCTAAGAGGTCGCCCAGTTCGGTGGCGTCAATGGTGATCTTGGCCTGGACGCGGAAGGTGTTAAATTCTACCCCTAGGACGCGATCGCCCTGACGCAGAACGGCTTGCGGGGTTTGGCCAGAAATCCAAGTTAAGTTTGGGCTAGCGTTGACCCAATCGTGAAAAAGGGCAGCCGCCACCCGTGGCTCAAACGTAAAAAAGCTCACCCACGCCTGATCTAAGCCACCCGCTTGGCGTTGGGCGATTTCCTGCAAAAAACGTCCCCACAGACCGGTTTGCCAGGCCAGTAACTCATTGCCATCGGGAGCAGCCACGCCAGCACTGGTAAGCATCCCCCCTAACCAGGGTTCCTCACTCACCAAGAGGGTTTTGGCACCCCAGCGCGCCGCAGTCAAGGCCGCTGCCACACCGCCGGTGCCCCCCCCAACCACAAGAATTTCCGTTTCCAACGTGTCTGGCATTGACCGCAAAGGATGTTGCAAAAAGTGAAACCATCATTGTATGTCTTGCTGGCTTGTTTAGGCTAGAGAGTAGTCTCATTCACAGGAGTTGCCCAATGTCTGCGCCACTGAAGCTCACCCTCGCCCTTGCAGCTCTGTTCGGTTTGGGACTGTCTTTATCGGGGCGATCGCTCCCCCAAGGAGGCACAATGATCCAGCCGGCCCAAGGCCAACCCAGTTGGGGCATTGAAGCCCAGCCCGCTTCACCCCCCCGCACAACCACGGCGGCGTACGATCGCTACCGCCAAGTGATTGAGCGAACCCGCAGTATGATCGCCAACCCCGAAGCCCAGCGGTTAGCTCAGCAGTATGGCCTGAACATTCTTGACGTGACATGGGAAGACACCGGACGCTATCACAACTCCGCGGTGGGTCCCAACATCAGCGACATGACGATTCAAATTCAACAGTTTAACCCCCGCAACCGCGCCTATGAACTCAGCCTCATGCCGGTGATTCGCTTCCCGAACTTTAGCGATCGCACCGCCGACATCCCCCTTGACCGCTTCTTTATTCTTGTGGGTAACGAAAAAGGCAACCCCCTTGAGCGGGTGAGCCTCAAACAATACTTAGAAGACTTCCGCAACTACCTGCACACCCCCCGCTCTTGGGCAGGTACTCAGCGCTCCCTACTGGCGCCCCGGGATACGCACGTTCTCGTCAGCGCCCAAGCCTGCTTTTTGCCCATTCCTCCCCAAGGGGAAGCCACGTTTAACCCCGTCCTTTTTAACTACCAAAGCTACGAAAAAAATCCAGCCGTCTTAGCCATTCTGGTCACCCGCCAAGGCACCAGTGCCACAATTATTGACAACAAGCGAGATGCTTTTGAAGCCGGCATGACGTGGGGGCAACGGCTCTTCTTTAACAAAAATGGCGAACGTGCCAGCCTTGTGGGGCAGCGTGCCAGTGACTTTGGCGTCAGCAGCGGCAGTGGCGAGATCACCTCCGCCCAAGCAGAAGCCGCAGGCATGAATATGGTCATGCTGATTCAAGTGCCCCTGAAGCAAGCGCCGCGACCGCGGCAACCGATGTCTGTATTCCCCTCCCCCGCCGTGGTCTTTGAGGCCACCCCCTCCGCCGGTCAACGCTCTAACGTTGAGGCCGCAGTCATTAGCCATGGCAAAGTGGAAGGCCCCTTTACCGAAATTGATAACCTGCCCATTGAGCGAGATCCGCGCTTTCCGGTGCGCGTCACCGTGCAGTTCTACAAAGCAACGGATAACGGCGTGGTCTCAGCCGCAGATATGCGCCACATCCACGATCAAATTGCCAAAGTCTATAGCCATGCCGATTATGTGGGTAGCTTGGTCATTGACGGCGATACCGGTCGCCCGACTGAATACACCGGCAGCACGCAGGAACCCCCGGGCTGGTGGAATGACTTTTGGCAACGTCATCAGCAAAATACTGGCCAAAGCCGTGAAGAAGCCCTAGAAATGCTGCGCCGCTTACGGGGACAAGATTGGATGCCCCGCTCCCAAAAGGAACTGGAGCAGGCGATTAAGTCCTTGGCTAAATAGTCATCAGCAGCAAAAACGCCATCGTCGCTCATTCTTAGCACCGAAGTCTGCTCCAGAAACCCTGCCGAGTCTACCTGATCTTCAGCCCGTGGTGAACAAACCGTATGATTGAGGGAAACGTATGGTGAAGTAGCTGACGATGCCTATTGCCGCTTATCTACCGCCTTGGTGTGTTCTGGATCCGCTCCTTGACCAGTGGCTACAAGAAGATATTGGTCGGGGCGATCGCACCAGCCAAGCCCTCAGCCTCGGCACTCAGCCCGGGACAGCGCAGATTCGCTTAAAACAGGCAGGGGTAATCGCCGGCTTGCCAGTTGTGGAACGGGTGTTTCAGCGCCTCAGCCCCACGGTAGAGTTTAGCTACCAGCAACCAGAAGGCACAGTCTGTTCGCAGCCCACGATTGTGGCTCGTCTGCAGGCGCCCCTCGAGACCATTTTGTTGGGGGAGCGGGTAGCGCTCAATTGCCTGATGCGACTGAGTGGGGTCGCTACCCTAACCCACACCTATGCCCAAGAAATTGCTGATTTACCCACCACCTTGGTTGATACCCGTAAAACCACCCCCGGCCTGCGGCTTTTAGAAAAGTATGCGGTAGCGGTGGGGGGAGGCGTGAACCATCGCTATGGCCTTGATGATGCCATCCTGATTAAGGACAATCACATTGTGGCAGCGGGAGGCATTACGGCGGCGGTGGCGCAAGTGCGGCGCTGTAGTCCTTTTCCCCTCTCTATTGAGGTGGAAACCGAAACGCTTGAGCAGGTACAGGAGGCGATCGCTGCGGGTGTGGATGTGATCATGCTGGATAATATGTCAATGGCCGACATGAAAATAGCGGTGACCCAAATTCGGGCGGCGGCTCCTCATATTAAAATTGAAGCTTCTGGTAACATTACCCGCGCCACCCTCCGGCAAGTGGCACTAACGGGGGTGGACTACATTTCCACCAGTGCCCCCATCACCCAAGCCCCTTGGCTCGATTTTAGTTTGACGATTCTTTAAGAATTGAGTCGGCAAAGTTTTGCTATCCATATTTGGGGAGGTTACTTCCTTGATCAAGTCCATGTCCTACCCATGGCGCGCACTGGGGGTGCTCAAGCGCTGGGATACGTTAGTTTGGTTGATTGCTGCCCTGATTGCAGTGCCCATTGTGGTGGTGCTCAGCCAAGTATTCGTCAATACGGGTGATACGTGGCAGCATCTCGCGGAAACGGTACTGGCGGACTATTTGCTCAACTCCCTCTGGCTGATGCTGGGGGTTGGCATCGGCGTAATCACGATTGGGGTGAGTACGGCGTGGCTGGTGACCAACTGCCAATTTTGGGGTGTTCGCTGGTGGCAGTGGCTCCTGCTGACCCCCTTGGCAGCGCCAGCCTATGTGTTGGCCTACACTTACACGGAGTTTTTTGCTTTTGAGGGGCCAGTGCAGTCGTTTTTGCGTCAGGTGACAGGGTGGCAGTTTGGGGATTACTGGTTTCCCAATATTCGCTCTCTTGGGGGGGCGATCGCCATGCTGATCTTGGTGCTGTACCCCTACGTGTTCTTACTGGCGCGGGTTGCCTTTTTGGAGCAGGCCACCTGTAGCTTAGAAGCGAGTCGCTCCCTTGGCTGTGGCCCATGGCGCAGCTTTTGGACCGTGGCACTCCCCTTGGCGCGGCCAGCCATCGCGGCGGGCACCAGTTTAGCCTTAATGGAAACCCTGAACGACTTTGGTACGGTGCAGTACTTTGGGGTGGATACCTTTACCACAGGCATTTACCGTACTTGGTTTGGCATGGGGGAACCCGTTGCCGCTGCCCAGTTGGCCTCAGTGCTGGTGGCCATTGTTTTTGCCCTGTTAGTGCTGGAAAAAAAGTCACGCGGTAACGCCCGCTACTACAACCGTGGCGGAGAGCGCCCCACGCCTTACCAGTTGCGGGGATGGCGCGCTGTTGTGGCCTGGTGGATCTGTGCCCTGCCAGTCTTTTTCGGCTTACTGTTGCCTGCGGGGCTGCTCCTGTACTTGGCGATCGCCTACCAGCAGGTACAACTGAGCGAAGAATTTTGGCGGCATGCTAGCCATAGCCTCGTTTTAGCTACAGTGGCGGCGCTACTGGCCGTGGTGCTGTCGCTGTTGTTGGCCTACACCCATCGTTTAGTACCCACGTTAATAGTGCGCTGGGGCATCCAAGTGGCAGCCATGGGCTATGCCATTCCCGGAACGGTCATTGCTGTGGGTATTCTCATTCCCTTGGGCTGGCTAGATAACCGCATTAACGACCTCACCTACCACCTCTGGGGCGTGGAGGTGGGCTTAATTTTCAGTGGTACCATCACGGCCTTGGTCTATGCCTACCTCGTGCGCTTTTTGGCAGTGTCCCTCAGTAGTGTTGAGGCCAGTTTGGTGAAAATTCGCCCCTCCCTCGATGAGGCCGCCCGTACCTTGGGGCGATCGCCCGCTAACATTTTGCGCACCATTCACCTGCCGCTGATGGTTCCGGGTCTGTTTACCGCTGGCATGATGGTCTTTGTCGATGTTATGAAGGAATTGCCCGCCACGTTGGTGATTCGACCCTTTAACTTTGATACTCTAGCAATACAGGTTTACCGCTTCGCCTCGGACGAACGCTTGCCTGAGGCAGCCCTGAGTGCCCTTGCCCTTGTCGTGGTCGGGTTGATTCCGGTGATTTGGCTGGGGCGGCAAACGCGCTGGGCAGAGTAACCTCTGGCCGTTGCCTTCTAGACGAATTCCTTAACAATTCGTTACAGTGTAGATAACGAACGCTAGGTGTGCTATGTACTTAAAATTTACGGCCAGCCAATCTGTGAGCCTCACGGTTGACACGCCCCCTAGCCAATTGCAGCACTACCTGCGCCAGCCACGGCGCCTCGTCTATGCCCTGACCGATCCCACGCGGGTGGAGTATTTGGGGGGCGATCGCTTCCGTTTGAAAATGCGCCCCCTCAATTTTTTAATGGTGAGTTTGCAGCCAACCGTCGATCTGGCGGTTCAGGCCAGCAGTGAGGGCTGTCTGCACCTGCGTTCCTTAGGCTGCGAGATTCGGGGGGTCGATTACATTAACCGCCGCTTCCACTTGGACTTGAAAGGTTACCTGCGTCCCCAGCCAACCCCGACGGGCACAGAGTTAATTGGCGTTGCCGATCTGGAGGTGGGGGTCGATATTCCGCCACCCTTAGACTTGACACCGCGCCCCATTCTGGAAGCTACAGGCAACAGCCTCTTGAAGAGCGTGTTGCTGACGATTAAACAGCGCCTGATGCAACATTTAGTTGCCGACTACCAGCGCTGGCTTGCAGAAGTTGATGGCGGCGTTAGCGAAGAGTGGCTGGCTCCAGTGCCTGCGAGTTCTCTCTAATTCCGCTAGGATTAGAGACGCCTATTTCCAGCCCATTGCAAGTCGTAGCTGCCTTCAGCACAAACGGTGACTTACGAACCTTTACACCATAAGTACCGCCCCCAGCGCTTTGCAGATCTGGTGGGGCAAGGGGCGATCGCCACCACCTTGAGCCAAGCCTTACGGCAAGAACGCATTGCCCCTGCGTATTTGTTTTGCGGCCCCCGCGGTACTGGTAAAACCTCCAGTGCTCGCATTTTGGCGAAATCCCTCAATTGCTTGCGCTCCACCAAACCCACCCCTGATCCCTGCGGCGCTTGTGACGTTTGCCAGCAGGTGGCCAGCAGTAGCAGTCTTGACGTGATTGAAATTGATGCCGCCAGCCACACGGGGGTGGACAATATCCGCGAACTCATTGAAAAAGCGCAATTTGCCCCTGTGCAGTGCCGCTACAAAGTGTATGTGATCGATGAATGTCACATGCTCAGTAGCTCGGCCTTCAACGCCTTACTCAAAACCCTTGAAGAACCGCCGCCGCACGTGGTGTTTGTTCTGGCCACCACCGATCCGCAGCGGGTGCTGCCGACAATCATTTCCCGCTGTCAGCGCTTTGACTTTCGCCGCATTCCCCTCAACGACATGGTGGCGCATCTGCAACACATTGCCCGCCAAGAACAGATTGATATTACACCAGACGCCGTGACCCTTGTTGCCCAGCTTGCCCAAGGGGGGTTGCGGGATGCGGAAAGTATGCTGGATCAACTCAGCCTCTACCCCGGCCAAGTCACCGTTGAACAGGTTTGGCAGTTAGCGGGTACCGTCCCCGAAAAAGATTTACTTGCTCTCTTGGGAGCCATTACCCAGCGGGATGCGGTGGCCGTGCTGGAGCAAACCCGTCAACTCCTTGAGCGGGGGCGTGATCCCCTCACAGTTCTACAAAATTTAGCGGCGATGTACCGCGATCTCTTGCTGGCCAAAACCGTTCCCGATCGCCACGATTTAGTGGCACTGACCCAAGAAACATGGCAAGCGCTCGGCCTCCTCGCCCAAGAATGGAGCAGCAGTGAGATTTTGCTTGCTCAGCAGCACTTGCGCACCTGTGAAGGACAAGTCAAGCAGAGTAACCAACCCCGTCTTTGGCTGGAAGTCAGCCTTTTGGGACTTCTCTCCTTAAACCTCTCACCATCGTTTCCCAAGGAAGAGAAAAGAACGACACCTGCGCCCGCCCCAAGTCCCGCGGCATCAGAGGCGCCTAGCTCCCCTGCTGCAATCGCGCCAAAACCGGCTGCTACAGCACCCACCGCCGCTATGGCTGCGCCACCGGTGACGCCACCTGCTTCCCCTCAAACCAGTGAGCTGGAGGGCGATCGCCTCTGGCACGCAGCACTGGAACACATCCAGGCCAGTACCCGCGCTCTGCTGTCCCAGCACGGTCATCTGCAGCGGGTCACCGAAACAGAAGTACGCATTGGTATTGTCAGCCAGCCACTGCTGAACCTAACTCAACGCAACCACGCCAAAATTGAAGCCGCCTTTCGGCAGGTGCTCAATCGTCCGGTGCGGGTTATTCTCGAAGTGGCCACGCCACCAACGGCAGCACCGCCCCCCCAACCCTCACCTCCAGTCAATACACTGCCGGCGCTTGTGAAGGAGACGCCTTCCCCTGCACCGCCTGAGCCGATGGGGAGCGAACGATTGCAGGAGGCAGCACAAAAACTAGCTCACTTTTTTAATGGCGTTGTCATTGACCCCAGCGAAACCTAGGGAATGAGCCTACTCTAATTTCTTTCGCTTCTTTCGCTGCCGCCGAGGCTGCGTCGTTTGGTCACGGTTTGGTAGGCAGAAATAATATCCCCCTCCTGCCACAGTTGGAAGTCATCCAAACGAACACCGCACTCATAACCGGCGGCAACTTCGCGCACATCGTCCTTCATCCGCTTCAGCGAGCTAAGAATCCCCGTGTGAATCACGTTTTGCTGGCGCAGCACTCGCACTTTACAGTTGCGCACCAGTTTACCGCTGAGGACATAACAGCCCGCCACCACCCCCTTGCTCAGGGGGAAGATGGCACGCACTTCTGCTTGTCCAAGTTCCTCCTCCACCAGTTCGGGTTCAAGGAGCCCTTCCATCGCTCCCTGAATATCATCAAGCAGCTTGTAGATGATGTTGTACTCGCGCACATCCACGTTGTTTTGCTCTGCCGCTTGCCGGGCACCGCTCGCCAGCGTCGTATTAAACCCAATAATGACCGCATTACTGGCTGTGGCAAGGTCAACGTCAGTTTCCGTAATTTCACCGGGCGCTGCTAGTAATACCCGCAGTTGCACCTGATCCTGAGGCATTTGATTTAAGGCGGCAAGGATGGCTTCCACTGAGCCTTGAACGTCCGCCTTGAGGATTAGGTTTAGCTCTTTGAGTTCCCCTTCCCGCGCTTGACTGGACAAGGAGGTGAGGGACACCCGCCGCGCCGCTGCTGCTTGGGCAAGGCGAGATTGCCGCTGGGCTCTAGCACGCTCTTCGGCGATCGCCCGCGCTGTTTTTTCATCGCCGAAGACTTCAAACTCATCCCCTGCGGCCGGAACTTCCGCCAAGCCCAACACTTCCACCGCAAACGAGGGAGTGGCTGCCTCAACTCGCTGACCGCGGTCGTCCATCATGGCACGCACTTTACCAAAACAGGCGCCTGCCACCAGAATATCCCCCACACGCAGGGTGCCGTTTTGCACCAGCAGGGTTGCCACGGGGCCGCGGGCGCGATCCAAGTGGGCTTCAATGACAGTGCCCTTGGCTGGCCGATCCGGATTTGCGTAGAGGTCTTCCACTTCGGCCACCAGCAGAATCATCTCTAGTAGGGTATCCAAGTTCTGGCGCTGTAGGGCACTCACCGGCACCATAATGGTGTCGCCGCCCCATTCTTCCGGCACCAAGCCAAACTCGGTCAATTCCTGTTTAACCCGATCTGGTTGGGCGGACTCTTTGTCAATCTTGTTAATGGCGACAATAATCGGCACGTTGGCAGCTTTGGCATGGCTAATGGCCTCGATGGTTTGCGGTTGCACCCCATCATCCGCCGCCACCACCAGCACGGCAATGTCGGTGACTCGTGCACCGCGGGCGCGCATGGCAGTAAAGGCCTCGTGACCGGGGGTATCCAAAAAGACCACTTGACGCTTCTCGCCGTTTAGCGCCACATCGACGTGGTAAGCACCAATATGCTGGGTAATACCTCCTGCTTCTCCTTGGGCAACTTTGGCATTGCGAATGGCATCTAAAAGGCTGGTTTTACCATGATCTACATGCCCCATGATCGTCACGACGGGCGGTCGCCGCTGTAGATGATCAAGGTCGCTGGACTCCAGCATTTCAGTCACTTTGACTGCTTCGGTCGTCTGGCTGGCGGTTTCGACGGTAATCCCCAGCTCCTTGGCCACCAGTTCAATGGTCTCCACTTCAAGGGTTTGGTTAATGGTGGCGGCAATGCCCTTAAAGAAAAGGATTTTAATGATTTCAGCTTCAGAGCGACGCAGTAGGCTGGCCAGCTCTTGCACTGACATGGCTCCCTCAATCGTGATGTGATCCGGCGCCGGGGTATCTTGGCTTTCCTCGTGCCGGCGATCGCGGCTGCGGGGTGGCTTTTTCTCTGACGGTTTTTCAGGCTTGTTGACAGGGGTCGTTGGCCGTGGCGGGCGCTGGGTTTTAGGCTTGGGAGGACGCTGCAGCGACTGACTCACATCCACCGTCATTTGAGGCAAGCTCACTAAGCGGCTACTGAGCTCTAGCTCGTCCTCATCGTCAATGGTTTCTTCGCGCGCTTTGAGCACCCGCGGCAGTTTCCGCTTGCTTTCCTCTTCATCGGTGTCTTTACTGCGATGCCGCTCCTTAATGACTTTATTGATGGAACGGGTGTCGAGAACCTCGATGCCAGAGTCCACCGGGGCTTTAGGAGGCGTTGGCGCCCGCAATACAGGTGCCACTGGGGGTGGCTGTAGCTCGGGGAGAGTGGGTTTGGGGGCTATTTCTGGCTTAACAGGTGGGGTAGGACGGCGGACAATTTCAATCCGATCTTGACTGTGAATCTTGGCTGTCTCAGCGCCTTTTTCTTTTTTAGGAGCTTCTTTGCGCGGTGGTGGGGCAAGGGGTTTTTCGAATTTTGGGGGACGCGTGGGAGGGGCAACCAGCGCGGGGGCGGGTTTAGGGGGCTCTGGTTTTGTCGGCGCCGGTATGGTCTTGGGGGCTTCGGCAACAACGGGTTCTGATGGCTTAACCGGTTGTTGAGGTGGACGTGGCCGCACCGGAGCAGACGGGCGGCTAGGGGGTTGCTGTAACTGGGGAGCAGGGGTAGGACTTTCTGGGCGAGGCTGGGTATGTACCGCAACAATTTGTTGGGTTTTGACAGCAGTATTTTTCTTGACGGGAGGCGGTGCTTTGGTCACTTTTGCAGGAGCTGGTGAGGCTTTAGCCGTTTGGCGAATGCGGTCAGCGTCAATGTCTGAGATCGTGCTGCTATGGCTTTTGTAGGGAATGCCCAAGCGATCGCAAATCGTGAGTAACTCGCGATTATCTAAGTTTAATTCTTTGGATAGGTCATAGATACGGACTTTACCAATGCTCATGCTGACTCTCAAAATCTCTGACGGCAACTATTGTTGATGGTTATGCTGGGTTAAGGCGGTAGGGCAATACGTCTGGATTGCACAGGTGAGGGCTACCGCAATGAAGGGGTTAAATCTTTTTTAGGGGTAGGTTGGGGCAATTCACTCAGCAGGTTCTCAATACTAGGGGCAAGATCATAAAACTAAGTATGTCTATTATTAACGATTTCGGAGGGGATTGATCAGGGGAGGAGGCCAAAAGGTGGATCAATCTGCAGCCGACGCTGTTGCAGGTCAATTTGGGTGACAATGGCGGGCACGAAGGGGATATAGACGGGGGGCGAGGCGGCACTGGCCGACAGGAGCTCAACTTCCAGTAAGTCATTGCCAGCATTGACCAGGCCAACAACGGTGCCAACGGGGCGATCGCCTTGGTAAACCTTTAAGCCAATTAAATCCATCAAGTGGTACTCATTGGGCGCTAAGGGGGGGCGATCGCTGGCGGGAACCAGCACCTCTGCTCCCTTGAGTTGCTCCGCTGCGGTGCGATCGCGAATTTCAGCAAACGTCACCACAAACTGCTCGGTGCGTGGCACAAACCGCCCTCGCACTAAGGTAATGGGCTCTGGCACCCCTTGGGAACCTCGCCGCAGCCAACGTGCTCCCGGCTGCGTAAAGCGCTCGGGAAAGTCCGAGAAGGCTTTAATACGCACTTCCCCGCGCAAGCCGTGGGCGGCCACCACTTGGCCAATGCACAACCACTCCACCTCGTTAGAGGGTCGGGGGGGGCTCACCATAGGCTGTCCAAGCTAAGTGAATGAGGCTGGTCATCATCGCTGTAGCCGCGGCTACACCGCCTTTAGTCCCTTGGATGGTAATGTGGGGCACCCACGATTTTTGCAGCCGCTCTCGGGGAGTTGGGGTAAAGTTGGGGGCTGCATCAATAATCAAAGCGGGTCGAATTTCTTGGGCTTCTACCAAAAGCAGTAGCGGTTCAAGGGCAGAATAATCGCTGCCAATGACAAAAATCGCTGTTGGGTGACGCCGGGCTAAGGTTTCCACGCCGAAGGCAATGCGCGACTTTTCCTGTTGCGGTCGGGTAAAGGTTTCAGCACCACAGTAAATGGGATTGGCAAAGCGCTGCTGGGTTTGGGCAAGCAAACCTACCTGCACCATGGTGACATCCACCACAATGGGCGCGTGGGCAGCAAGGGCGGCAACCCCCGATTGCAAGGCCTGCTCAGAGTAACGAATCAAGTTCAGGTATTCCGGATCTCCGGTGGCATAGACGACTCGCCGCACAACGTCGTACTCTGCTGGACTCAGGGTGTGCCCAGCCAAACGTTGATCGATCAGTCGCAGTTGCGCCACATCGGCCTGATGCCATTCCATGCAGGTTGACCGCAAAGGGGAAAGGACTAATCACTATAGCAACAAATGCCTTGCCTCACTAGGTGGCAGATGAGTTGCTACCCCTCAGTTTACGATCTGAGGACAGCGTTTCATGCAGCCTGCAAACGATCCACAATTCTGAGGAGACTGGTATGCTGGAGGCAGTGTTGTCACGTTTTGCCACTGTGTCTCAAACGCTTTGTCCAGTGCCAGTGGATCAGCGACCCATTAATGAGTACCGCGATTTGCAAGGGTCGTGGTTCTTCCGCTGGTCTATTGAACCCTTACCTCGCTTTCAACGCCGTTTAGCGCTCCTGTGGGCACTCGGCTGCATGGTGAGTGGTCCGTTGGCGATCGCCAGTGTCAATGGCCAAGCCCATCCCCTCAAAATTGCCATCGCGGCGGTTCTGGGCGCTAACCTTTGGCTCCTACTCATCCTTGTGCGACTGCTGCTGGGCTGGAGTTATGTGGGCGATCGCCTGCAGCGTCCAACGGTCATCTACGAAGAGACGGGCTGGTACGATGGTCAAGAATGGCCGAAACCGGAAGCAGAACTGAATCAAGATCGGCTCATCTACATTTACGAGTTACTGCCGATTTTGCAGCGGCTGCGGCTGACAGTAGCCGCATTTGTCCTTTCTTCTGTTGGCCTCATTGGGCTCTGGGCTTGGTTGTAGCCCTCCGCAGCGTTTTATGGTGTCCTGAACAATAACCTATGGCGAAACGAACCCAGTCTCCTGCCCTTGAGGTTTGCTTATTACGGGAAGGCATTGTTGAATCTAGGCATCATGCCCATGCCGTGGTCTGTGATGCTCGGGGTCGTATTCTAGCCCTAGCGGGCAATGCCGAAACGGCAGCTTTTATCCGCTCGGCCTTGAAACCGTTACAGGCGTTAGCGGTGACCACCACCGGTACGATGGAGCGATTTGACCTGAGTGATCGCGACCTTGCTATCATTTGTAGCTCCCATCAAGGACACATTGAGCAAGTGCGGCAGGTCTTTAACATCCTTTGGCGGAGTGATGTGGACCCCACCGCCTTGCAGTGTCCGGTTCCCCCCGGACGCCAGGGCGCTCTCCAGCACAACTGCTCCGGCAAGCACGCGGGGATGCTAGCCGTGTGTCAACAACGGAACTGGCCGCTGGGCAGCTATCTTCACAAGAACCATCCCGTCCAGACCTTGATCCTCACCAAAGTGGCAGAACTGTTGAAAATGCCTGCGGCGGAATTTATCTACGCCCACGATGACTGCGGTGCCCCCACCTATCTCATGCAGTTGGTACAAATGGCCGCGCTCTACGGTCAGTTGGCCTCAGGCAATGACTGGGCAATGGAGCGTGTGGTGCGTGCCATGACCCATCATCCCGATTTTGTGGCGGGTGCTGGGCAGTTTGACAGCGAGTTGATGCGTCTTACCCAGGGAGAAATTGTGAGCAAAGCTGGTGCCGAAGGCATCCAGTGCCTTGGTCGGGTGGGTGAGGGTATGGGGTTAGCCATCAAAGTGAGTGATGGTGCCAAGCGTGCCAAGTATGCGGTGGCCATTCAACTGCTCAAGCAACTGGGTTGGATTACCCCCAGCGTGGCGGAAGCCTTGGGGGAACAGTTCCTAACGCCCAACCAGTTTACCCGCCTTGAAGTCAACGGTGAGCTCACCTTTGCTTAGGGAGTTGCAGCCATGGCGCGACCGAAAATTATTGTCCTTGACGACGATCCCACTGGCTCCCAAACCGTCCACAGCTGCCTGCTCTTGACCCGCTGGGATGTGGAAACTCTCTGTCAAGGACTGAGGGACAGTTCCCCCCTCTTTTTCATCCTCACGAATACCCGCGCCTTAGCCCCGGCAGCGGCAGCGGAGGTCACCCGCACCGTGTGTCGTCACCTAAAAGAGGCGATCGCCCTGACGGGTACCAAAGACTACATTGTCGTTAGCCGCTCCGACTCGACATTGCGCGGCCACTACCCTTTGGAAACCGATGTCATTGCCGCTGAAATGGGTCCCTTTGATGCCCATTTTCTGGTGCCAGCGTTCCTTGAGGGGGGGCGGATTACCCGCAACAGTCAACACTTCCTGCTGGTGGATGGTCAGCCTATCCCGGTTCACGAAACCGAGTTTGCCCGAGATTCCGTTTTTGGCTACCGCCATAGTTACTTGCCGGACTACGTGGCCGAAAAAACCGCGGGACGGATTCCTGCTGCTACTGTAGAACGCATTCAGCTTCAGGATCTGCGCCAGCCGGGGCTAGTCTCGCGCTTGGCGAGTTTCCGCAACAATGTTTGTGCCGTTGTGGATGCCGAGACGCCAGCGGATTTGGAGCAGTTTGCAGCGGCGGTACTCACCGTGGCCAGTTCAGGGCAACGGTTCCTCTTTCGCAGTGCTGCCAGCCTGCTGAGTGCCTTGGCGCAGTTGCCGCCTCAGCCCACCCCGCCGGAGGCCATGGCCACTTATTGCCGTTCGGGGCGAGCCGGGGTTGTGCTCGTGGGCTCCCACGTCCGCAAAACCACCGAACAACTGGACGTGCTGCTGCAACAGCCCAGGGTCGCTGCCATTGAAGTGCCAGTGGCCCGTCTCCAAGACAGTGCTGCTGCCGAAGCGGAAATGCTTACCACCACCCTCGAGGCGGTTGAGCAGGCCATGGCTGCTGGCAAAACGCCGGTGATTTTCACCTCCCGCCAAGAGCTGACGTTTGGGGATGCTGACAGGCGTCTTGCGTTTGGTCAGCGGGTTTCCGAGGTGCTGATGGCCATTGTGCAGGGGTTGCCGTCGGATCTGCGCTTTTTAATTAGCAAAGGCGGCATTACGTCCAACGATGTTCTGAGTAAGGGGTTGGTGCTGCCGACGGTACGGCTGTTGGGGCAAATTCTGCCCGGCTGCTCTGTGGTGCGCACCGGTGCCGATCACCCCCGCTTTCCCAATTTACCGGTTGTCTTGTTTCCGGGGAATGTGGGCGATCGCCATGCTTTGGCGACTGTTTATCAACGCCTGGCTCCGGCAGATCATGCGTGAGGCATCGCTGATAATGGTACCGTAGGGCATTGTTAGAGTTATCGCTGCCATGGCCAACACCATCATTGCTGCATCAGTACTTGAGGATTTGTTGGCACAGATCCCCCGTTTGCGATCCCAGTTGTACTTCAAAACCTCTCTGACGGCGTTATCCCATGCCATGGAAGATCAGGTCTTGGCCAACGCTGATGCTCCGATTATTATTGCCTGTTTCCAGCGGGAACGCTTTTATCGCCAAGAGGCGCATCGCTATCGCCGTATTGCCAGCAAATCAGATCAGGTCTATGTCCTAGCAGCCCCGGAAACCGAGTTTACCAACTGCTCCGGTGACTATGAAACCGTAGCCTTTGACTCTGAGGACGCCCTCAGCCAAGAGTGGCATTTAGTGGTGCTCAGTCCCAATTACAGTAGCTGTTTAGTCTGTCGAGAAGTGCAGCGATCGCCCAGTAAAGGCCAACCGGATGTCCTGCCTCCCCTTGACCAAGCCCGCCGTTTTGAAGGGATTTGGACGTTTGACCGGCAGGTGACAGCCACGGCTGCGACCCTCCTGTTAGAGCGGATTCGGCAGTACCGACCCGAGCTGCGCCAAAAAATCAAGACGGCCTTGAGCTTAGTCAGCCAGTTTCGCAGGAGCGACGGCTGTAGCGGTGACCCCGCTCCCTTTGCCGATCGCCTCGTCACCTATTTGCAGGCCGGACAGTACAAGCAAATTAAAGCCTATCGCCAAATTGCGATTCAAGAGCGCAAAGAGCGCCTCACCAATGCTATTACCACCACGATTCGCAACTCCCTCAACCCCACGGAAATCCTGACACGCGCCGTTGCTGAACTTGGCACCGTCCTCCAGAGCGATCGCTGCTTGATCTACCGCTGTCGCAGTACTGACACACGGGTGCGGGTTGAATACGAGTACACTACTGCTGGTACCCCATCGTTGCAGCACCAGTACTGGCCCGTAGCAGAGCATCCCTACACGCAGCAAGCCCTTGAAAGCCAACAAGCCATTCAAGTCGATGATCTGACCACCGACCCCCGCTGCCAAGACCCGCAGATGGCACCTCGCTTCAAGCCTCTCCAGACAGCAGGTGTCCAAGCGCTGTTACTGGCGCCTGTCCTCTACCAAGGGCGTCTCTTGGGGATGGTGGAACTGCATCGTCTGTCTCCCTTACCTTGGCACGACATGGATGCGGAACTGGTGGGGGCGATCGCCATCCAAGTTGGGGTGGCCCTCATCCAAGCCGAAGCCTATGCGGATCTCGAAGAACTGAACGCCCAACTGGAAGCCCTTGATCGCACCCGCAGCAACCTCATTGCCATTACTGGCCATGAACTGCGCACCCCCCTTTCAACCATTCAAATCTGCCTTGAGAGCCTTGCTAGCGAACCGGACATGGATCCAGAACTACGGCAAGTGATGTTGAGCACCGCCCTTGCCGATGCTCAACGGATG
>FWPU01000712.1_pt1 | contig 105756 bp, 94 predicted proteins | sample 2228361 | NCBI WGS metagenome assembly FWPU01 (sample SAMEA103939777, study PRJEB20133) | metagenome | reverse complement strand
GGTTCTCTTCTTCCCAAGGGAGGCTGTACTTGAAGCCTTCGTCAGGAAAGCTTTGCCACATAAAGCCATAAATCATCTCATGCAAAAGGCGTGCCAATAATTTCTGGTTTCACCTTTTGTGGGCGAGCAATCCGAAGTAAACCAATTGTTAAAAGGGAGCAGGTGTCTTTGGGCTCGCTTCTTGTGGCCAAAAAGCTTGCATAAGCTTGTTTGCCTGGGCGGTCAGGCCAATGATTTCAAAAGAAACAGACTCTAATCAGAGGAACAGGAGAGGGCAAATCCCCCCTGACCAAATTTGGGCAAACTGCTTAAGATCTGTCAGCCTGCCTGGCCGGGACAGATTTCATTCCAAACCTGGCATGCTCACTGTTTGCGCAGCCCGTAAAGCCTCATCTTGTTGCGAAGGGTGTTACGGTTGATACCCAGAATCCTTGCAGCCTCGCTTTGGTTCCCAGCTGTTTCTTCCAGGGCCTCCAGTATCATCTCCCGTTCCATTTGAGCGAGGAGGTCTATGCTGCCTGGAGAGCAACGGCATATGCGGAAAATGGCCTTCAGGTGCTGGCGCACTTCCCCCAGGTCTTTCTCTTGAATCTGGGTTGGCTCAGGGGCATGGATTTGTATGTCCTGCTCATCCAGGGTTTCGCCGCGGGCCAGGACCACTGCTCTTTGCAGAACGTTTTGGAGCTCTCTCACGTTGCCTGGCCAGTCGTAATCTAGAAGCCTTTTCAGTGCACTTCGGCTTATGCCCCTGGCGTTTCTTCCCAGCTCTTTTCTGAAGCGATGGAGAAAATAATCCACCAAAAGGGGGATATCCTCCTTTCTTTCCCTAAGTGGTGGCAGGTGAATGCGCACCACGTTGAGTCGATCATAAAGATCCGCCCTGAAGCGGCCCTCCTGGATCAGGCCTTCCAGATCCCTGTTGGTGGCCACTATGAACCTCACATCCACCTGTATCCGCTCGTTGCCGCCCAATCTTTCGAAGGTCCTGTCCTGAAGCACCCTGAGCAGCTTTGCCTGGGTGGCCAAAGGCATGTCTCCCACCTCATCCAGAAATAGGGTGCCCCCGTGGCATTGTTCCAGCTTTCCGATCTTGCGATGCTGTGCTCCAGTGAAAGCCCCCCGCTCATGACCGAAAAGCTCACTTTCCAGCAGCTCCATGGGTATTGCCGCGCAGTTTAATGGCAGATAAGGCTTCCTGGCCCTACGGCTGTGTTGGAACAGGGCTCTGGCCACCAGTTCCTTGCCCGTGCCCCTTTCTCCTGTCAGTAACACCGTAACGTCCGAGGCGGCCACCTGACCTATGAGCTTGTAGAGTTCCTGCATAAGCTCTGAACGTCCCACTATGGCCTCCCCCTTCTCAGGCACTCGGCCCGAAAGGGGGAACCTGACCATTTCCTGAACGGTTCTTGACAAGGAAAGACCGCTTGCAATGATACCCTTGAGCTTGGGTATGTCAAAGGGCTTTTGCACATAGTCATAGGCCCCATACTTCATGGACTCTATGGCTGTCTCTGTGGTGCCGTAAGCTGTCATCATGATGACCGGGACCTTGGGGTGTCTTTCCTTTACTCTTTGAAGGGTTTCCAGCCCGCTGAGCCCGCCCATGCGAACGTCCATGAGCACCAGATCCACCTTCCTTTTCTCCAGCAGCTCCAAAGCCTCTTCACCGCTGGAAGCCGAAAGGATTTCCAGCTCTTGGTTGGCCAGGAGCCTGCGGAAGGAATAGTGGACGTCTGGCTCGTCATCCACTATTAGAATTCTGGACATATTGCTGCCCCGAGGCAGGGAACTCTATGAGAAAGCATGTGCCGCCTCCTGGAGCCCCCTTGACCGAGATCTTTGCCTTGTGTTGGTTCACTATTCTCTGCACCACCGAGAGACCAAGCCCCACCCCGCCAGGCCTTAGGGAGAAAAAAGGTTTGAAGATGTCCTGCAGGTTTTGCTTGGGTATCCCACAGCCTGTGTCTTCCACAGCCATCCAGACCGTGGGGCCAAAGCATCCTCTGCGGCGGAAACCGGCCTTGACACTCAATTGCCCTCCTTCGGGCATGGCCTGGAAGGCGTTCAAGACCAGATTCAGGATCATCTGCTCCAGCTGCCCCCTGTCAGCATGGATCATGGGAACCCCTCGCCCCCAGTGTCGGATCACTTTGATCTTCTGTCTGCCCAAGCGATGTCTTACCAGGGCCAAGGTCTCCTCCAGCACACTCCTGAGGTCCAAGGGTACAAACTCCGGCTCCTTTTGGCGGGTGGTCTGGAGGATCTGGTCCACAAGGCGGGTCATCTGGCCAATCTTTTGCTCTATGACCCGGATGTCATTCTTGCGCTGATCTCCTTCGGGAAACTCCTCGTTGAGGGAGTGGATCAGCATTCGGATGACCGTGAGGGGGTTTCGGATCTCGTGGGCCACCTCAGCCGCCATCTCTCCAAGAAGAAGGAGCCTTTCGCTTTGCCTGATCCTTTCCTCAGAGGCCACCACGCTTTCGTAAAGCCTGGCATTCTGTATGGCGATGGCCGACTGTCCGGCCAGAGCCGAAAGCAGAGCCACCTCCTCAGGGCAGAAATTGTGGGGCTTTCCTGTATAGGCATTCAGAACCCCTATCACCTGATCCTGGAAGATCATGGGCACAGAAAGCAAGGAGACCAGTCCTTCGCGGCGGGCCAAGCCCGAGTACTTGAATTCCGGATGGCGTCTCACATCCCCAACTATTATGGGGGTTCTCTCCCTGGCCACCTTACCCAATAGGCTGTCCGTCACCTTGAGGGGAGGCTTGCGGGTATAGCGCTCGCTGGCTCCGTGAACCGCTCTTATGAGGAGTTCCCCCCTGCCTTGGTCCAATAGCATGAGTGAACATAGCTTCACCTCATCTAGGAGCTTCACCACCTTCCTGGTGATGCGTTCCAAGACCTCGTCCAGGTCCAGGGAGGAGACCAGGGTCTGGCCCACTGAGAAAAGAGATTCCAGCTCCAAAGCCTTCTTCTTGAGCTGTTGATGGAGTCTGGCATTGTGTATAACCCTAGCAGACTGGTTGGCCAGGGCCGTGAGCAGCTCCAAATCCACTTTGGAAAAGGCCCCTTTACGGTTGGAATCCAGATTCAGAACCCCTATCACCTCCCCTTCTATGGAAAGGGGAACCGCCATCTCGCTTTTGACACCCTTTCTGATGGGGAGGTATCTGGGATCAGCGGATACGTCCTGAACCAGAAGAGGCTTGCCATGGAGGGCCACCCAGCCAGTGATTCCCTGGCCCAACTTCAACTGAAGAGCCTTTCTTGCATCCCGGCCCTTTCCTATGGCCACCTCCAACCTCAAGGACTGGCTCTCTTTCTCGAGCATTCTGAGGGAACCACTTGTGGCCCCCATGATTCGAACCGCCTCTTTGAGTACAAGGCTTATGACCTGGCGGGGATCCATGCTGGCGTTGATCAAGGCTGCGGTGTCATAAAGCAGTCTTAGCTTTTCCAATTGCTCTTTGAGCAGACTCGGATCCTCCCTCTTGGGCGAGGTCTTTCCAGACCCTTGAACCCTCCCCCTCCAAAACCCGCTCTTCATGAGCCCGCTTTTAAGGGAAGTGTTGAGTGCTTTTTTCATCATCCCCCAATGACCCATATGAGTTTGGCCTGGCTCTCCCCCGGGTTTTCCCAGGCCTGTGGGGTTTCTCTAAGAAGTCTTATACACTCTCCCCGTTCCATGTGCAGAAGCCTTCCCCCCACCTCCACTACCAGCTCTCCATCCAGAAGGTATCCCAGCTCCTCTCTCTTTTCCTGGAAAAAGTGGCCTTGGAGCCTGGCCTTGGGTCTGATCCAAATCTCATAGGCTTCCAGAACCGCATTCCCTTCCCAGGGTGTGATACGGTAAGCTGTCAGCTCTTCTGATCCTGGGCTGCTCAAACAAACCTTCTCATAATGGTTTCGATCCACCAAAGGGTAATCTGAGCTCCTGGGGGCAGATGAAACCAGTTGGTCCAGAGTCACCCCCAAAGCCCTGGCAGCCTTGATGAGGGCAGGCAGAGATAGCAGGATCTGTTGACCTTCCACCTGAGAGATGGTACTGGGAGAGACCCCTACTATCCTGGCCAGCTCTACCTGGGACAATCCTTTTTCCAGCCTGAAACTCCTCAACCTGGGCCCTATCATCAGCTCTGGATCTCCAGAGTCCTCTTCCTCCAAGAGCTGTACCCTTTTTCCTTGAATCCAAAGGGGCCTGGGTCTCAAGGTAGAGGAATTCTCCCGACCTTGAGCCTTCAGAACCGTAAGGGTGGGCTGGCTTTCTTTTATGCACAGTTCCAGGGCCACCTGGGTTATATGGTTTACCTGTGCCCTGAAAGAAAGGCTGTGTGCACCTCTTTCCAAAATCCAGTATGCCACAGTCTCAAGTTCGTAAAGTCTTGGGCACTCCTTGGAGAAAAAACCCAGCACAGGCTCTTCACCACCCCAAAGATGCACCATGCCCGTCAGGCTGTCCACCAGGTACCGGGTACCAGGTGGCATCTGTTCTTCCACACAATTCAAAACCTCCAGGAACTCCTCCACGCGGTGAGGTTTTTGAACCGGTAGCACTTTGCATTTGTAACCCGGGTAAAGACTGCTGTAACAATCAGTAAAAAGGCTCGCACCTTGTCCTTTGCCCCAGGTGAAACCATCCACCAGGGTCACATCCGGGGAATCCACTACGGCCCTCAATCTCCCCCAAACCGTCCTGGGTGATGTGTTTACAGTGACAAGAACTACCTTGTGCCCCTGTTTTCTGGAGCTCCTGAGGAAGCCCCCGGAGAAGACTTCCATAAACACTCCCGAGTCCATATGCCATACTACATTGTCCCCTATACGGAGCCCTCCCAGGAGCCTGTCCAGGGCGGGCACCCCGGAGCTGATTCGCCTGCCTTTCATGAATCCTCCCTTATTTTTATCTTAACACAGAGGCCCGTTCTCCGTATAATGAGCCTGCTTTTTTTGTGGGAGAGGGGAAAGGATGCCGGAGCGGGCTTCTCTTGAGCGGCAAATCGAGGTACTTTCAGAGATAAGCCAGGCCATCACCTCTGATCTGTACCTGGATGATATACTCAAGCTGATTGTGACCCTCACCGCCAGTGTCATGGACTCCAAGATAGTTTCCCTCTGGCTCCTGGATGAGAAAGAAGGCTGTTTCAAGCTCAGGGCGACCCAGACCATCAACAAGGAATACCTGAAGGAGAGAAGCCTGGGATGGGGAGAGGGGATAGTGGGGCGGGTGGCCCAGAGCCTTCAAGCCATGCAGATTCCCAATGTGCTGGAAGAGCCCCTCTATAAAGAAAAAGAGATGGCCCGAAATTTGGGACTGACCACCATGTTGAGTGTGCCTATGTGTGTGAAAGACCGGGTGGTGGGTGTTCTGAACTGTTACGGCTCTTCCCAGAGGCTGTTCACGGAAACCGAGGTAAAGCTGCTTATAACTGTGGCGAACCAGGCCGCTGTGGCCATAGAAAACACAGAGTTGATGGTAAAAAGCAGGGTGATCCAGGAGGAGTTGGAGAGCCGAAAGTTGGTGGAAAGGGCCAAGGAAATCCTCATAACCCGAAAGGGAATGAGCCCGGATGAGGCGTACAGACGCATCCAGAAGCAAAGCATGGATTCCAGGCGATCCATGAGGGAAATAGCGGAGGCCATCATACTGGCCGATCAGATCTGACCTTGGGCAAACTCTTGAATCTGTTCCCAAGCCAACCACAAGCCCGCAACAAAAGAAACCTTTGCCTCCAGGATCCAACCTTTTTGTGAGGCAGTTCCAAGCATTGTTGTCCTGATGCAGGAGGGCCTGGAAGGGCGGCCAAATGTGCGGGGATGGGGGGCTTGCCCCCCCAAATCAAAGGCCTGGCCAATGATCGGAGGTTAAGAGGGCTTCTCCTGGATGACGGTAGTCCCTGCCTGAGAAGGCTTTTCAAATAAGTTGTGCTAAAATTAAGTGCACTCAAATATCTTGACAAATAAATCAGCATGACTTAACATCATTGCTCAACTGCACAACGGCGTGCGGTACTTTATGAATTTTGGACAAGGGCGTCCGCTTAAAAATCGGGCGCTTTTTTTGTCCGCAGGGGTTGGCCCGTGCAAAGAAGATGTTCTTAGGGGCAAGAGCTCACAAAAAATGATCAGGGAGGTGCAAGGCGATGAGTTTTAGCAAACCCAATCGAAGTGCAGCCACAATAACAAGCACGCGCGTGGATCCAGCTCCTATTTCAGGGATCTGCGTGACCTGTCTGGACGGGTGTGAAGGACCGTGTGAGATCGGCCGTTCAGCTCTCAAAGGCCGTGAGATGATATACCCTCAGCCCTTTGGAAAGATAACGGCAGGGGCTGAGAAAGATTATCCGGTGGATTTCTCCCACTTCAATATTCAGGGCACATGCGTGGGGGCTGTTGGGGTCAAGGCCGATCCCGACGTGGCCATCTTCCCGGCAGTGGATTGCTCCTGCGAGGCAGGCCGGGACAATAGCCTGAAACTGGACTTCCCGGTTGTTTCAGGAGCACTCGGCTCCACAGACATAGCCCGGATCAATTGGGAGGATGTGGCAGCAGGGGCTGCCATCTCCGGCATTCTGGTGGTGGTCGGGGAAAACGTCTGCGGGATGGACCCTCAGGCAGAGTTCAAAAACGGCAGACTGGTGCATTCCCCTGAAATGGAAAGGCGGGTCAAGGCCTTCAAGCGTTGGTACCAGGGCAAGGGTGGCCTGATTGTTCAGGCCAATGTTGAGGACACCACGTTGGGGGTGCCGGAATTCGTCATCCAAAAGCTGGGGGTAGAGATTTTCGAGCTCAAGTGGGGCCAAGGCGCCAAGGACATAGGCGGGGAGGTGAAACTGCCCACCCTGGAGAGGGCTCTTCAGCTAAAAGAGAGGGGCTATATAGTGCTGCCGGATCCCCGAACAGAGACAGCTAAGAAGGCCTTCCAGTCAGGAGGCATCAGCGAATTCGAGCGCCACTCCCGCCTTGGGATGGTGGAAGAGGAGGGTTTCTACAAGGAAGTGGAGAGGCTTCGGGCTTTAGGGGCCAAGTATGTGACCCTAAAGACAGGGGCGTATAGACCGGCGGATCTGGCAAGAGCTCTGAAGTTTTCTTCCAATGCCAAGATAGATCTTCTGACCATTGACGGGGCAGGCGGAGGAACCGGCATGAGCCCTTGGCGCATGATGAACGAATGGGGTATTCCCACGGTCTATCTGGAGTGCATGACCTACCAAATCTGCCAGAGGCTCCAGGAAAAGGGAGCTTACATTCCTCCCATCGCCATAGGAGGTGGCCTGTCCCTTGAGGATCACATATTCAAGGCTCTGGCCTTGGCTGCTCCATACGCCAAGGGCGTCTGTCTGGGGAGGGCTATTCTCACCGCGGCCATGGTGGGCAAGACCCATGGAAGACTCCTGGCAGAGCGCTGCGAGAGGATGGGTCAGCAACTGGAGGATGGGTATCTGCAGCTATTTGCAGTGGGGGCTCAGCTAAAAGAGCGCTTTGGCTCGGAGTTCAAGGATCTTCCGCCTGGCGCCATAGGGCTCTATTCCTACATAGACAGACTCCGTCAGGGACTCCAGCAGCTCATGGCAGGAGCACGTAAGTTCTCCCTGCAGCACATCCAGCGCAGTGACCTGGTGGCCCTAACCAGGGAGGCTGCCGAGATCTCAGCCATCACTTACGTGATGGATTCGGATCAGGAAGAGATAGACAGGATTCTGGGCTGAGGGGATCCAGAAATTCTTCAGGAATGCATCAACCTAAAGGAGGCTGACATAAAATGAATGCCATCTGCACCCATATCTGCAAGAGCTGCTACGCCAAGGCCGTGTGCGCCATCCATGCCATCTCGGAGAGGCCCGATGCAGTGCTGTTGGACTCCAAAAGATGCATCGGTTGCGGATGCTGTATGACAGCCTGCAAAACCTTTGGCCACTCTATGGTGAAGCACAAGAGCGTGAGGCCTGAAAGACTCAAGCCATTGCCCGGTGCACCTACCCCGCCATGGCCTGGGGAGCATGAACCAGAGTGATCAAAGCTGGCCCGTCTGGGGAAGCTTGTTTCCCCAGACGGGCTCATTACAAGGATACCCTCTCCCCCCTCGGAAAGAGCTGTGTTCAAAACATTTCCTCATAAGCCCTGAAGGTCTTTATCTGGGAACGTGACTTCAGTTCCTGGATCCAATCTCGAAACATGGCATCCCGTTTATCCTTCAAGAGAAGGGCTCTCAGAAGGGGCCTTTGCTCTTCTAGAGCTTTGGGATCGGCTGCAATGCGCTCTTTTATCTCGCCCAGGAGATAGCGGTCCCCTTGCTTGAATGTTTGGGGGATAAGGCTTTCGTGGGGAGCCAGGGACAAGGCGCTCTTAGCCATCTCAGGCGGTACGGCTGCAGGCATTGTGGTGCGGCCTATGGATGGCGAAGTCAAGAGCTGCCAACCTCTCTTTTTGGCCTCAGCCGAGAGGGTCGTCTCTTTTTTTTGCAGCCTTTCCAAGATTGCCTCGGCTTCCTGGCTGGCCTTCTCCAGTGCCTTTATGCGCTGCAAGTCTGAGCGGACTTTTTCCTTGACCTCCTCCAGGGAGGGATCCCGGCCTGGGGTACGCTCCAGCAGTTGCATCACATAGAAAGAACCTCGGTCCTCAACAACCTCGCTGAAATCCTCCTTTTCCCTCAGCAGGAAGGCGGCCTTACGGAATTCCTCCCCTGCAGATGGCTCTTTTACGGGGCCTTGAAGGGAAAAAGGCTCTGTGATGCCAAAGATGGCTCCCAGTCGCTCGGCCACTTCCTTAAAATTTTGTCCCTGGAAGATGCCCAGATAGGCCTCCTCGGCCAGCTCCGAAGCCATCTGTCGGGCCTTTTTTTGCCTAATCTCAGCTTCTATCTCCTGGCGCACCTCTTCCAGAGGCTTGAGCCTCTCCCCTTTTATTTCTTCCAACTTGAGCACGTGGAAACCAAGGCCGCTCTTGACAGGTCTTTGGCTGATCTCGCCCACCTTCATTTCCTCAAACAAGGCCTTTCCAACGGCTTCGGAAAGCTCGTTTCTCTTTTTCCATCCCAGGGAGCCTCCTTTGGTGGCTGTCTGCGGGTCCTGGGAGTGTTCCTTGGCCAGCTTGGCAAAATCCTCCCCGGATCTTAGCTTCTTGAGGATTTCCTCGGCCTTTTGCAGGGCTTTCATGCGCGTGGTGTCGTCATCCCTTTCGGTTGTGCGGATGAGTATTTGCCTTGCCAGCACCTGGGGATCCTCCCTCCAACGATCCCGATTGCGCTCATAGAGCTCCTGGATCTCCTTGGCTGGTACTTCAACCTGCGCCAATAGTTTTGCAGGATCGAACTTCATGTACTCAACCCTCACCATCTCAGGAATCCGATACTGGGCCAGGTGATCCTTGAAATGGTTCTGGATCTCATCCTCAGAGGGATGGATCTCCTTGAGATAGTTTTCCGCCGGCACAGCCATGTACTGCAGCACCACCCGCTCTTGCAACAGGCCGTACATCATCTCAACCTCTTCTTCAGAAACCCAGACTCCGTCCCGCACCAGCTGTTCCACCTTTTGGATGCGAAGCTCTTTGGCCATCTCCTTCATGAACTCTTCTTCGCTCTGCCCCCTGCTTCGCAGATACTGCTGAAGCAGACGCATGGAGAACTTCCCTGCCTCCTGGAAATAGGGAATCTGCCTAATCTGCTCCTTCACCTCTTCCTGGCTGACGCTTATCTTCCACCTGTCGGCCTCATCCAGTACCAGCACCTGCTCTATGAGTGATTCCAGGGTAGCCTCTTTGATGAGCCTGCGCTGATCCCTGGTGAGCTCCGAGGCTCTGGATCTTTGAACTTCCAGGAGCCTCTCGAACTGCTTCTGGAAATCCTTCTGCGCTATCTTGACCCCGTTTACTTCAGCCACCAGTGCCGAAGATCGCTCTCTGAGGCTGAAGCCGTAAAAGAAGATAAAGACAACTATCACTGTTCCCAAAAGCACTTTTATAAACCAGCTGCGTGCGTGCTTTCTCATGTAGGAAAGCATGAAACCCCCTCATTTGGGCCCTTGGGCCGAAATAGAACAAATCCCTGAAGTTCGAGGTGCGGACCAAGTTGCCAAAACCAGGCCCTTTCAGGCAGTGATCCGCTTTGCCTCAATTGCAACCAACACATGTTACGGAATCCTTTGGCTGGTGGCAAGAACAGACGTTCTGGCCACAGAATACCCTTTTTAAGATCAAGGTATTGGGATCGGATTGACCCTAGGGGCCACCCGCCGTACAATGTTGAGTAAAACACGGAGGTTACCAGTGAGCCGGCGGAGGTTCGTAGACCTTAGCATAGCCATAGAAGACGGGCTTCCCAGCGACCCCCCCGAAATGATCCCAAAGATTCATTACATGGATCACAGAGCCGGGGCGGAAAGCATGAAATCCTTTTTCCCTGGCATCAGGCCGCAAGATTTGCCTGGCGGCATGGGATGGGCCGCCGAGAAGGTGGAACTTTCAACCCATTCGGGAACTCACCTGGACGCTCCCTACCACTACCATCCCACCATGGACCGTGGGAAAAGGTCTCTCACCATAGACGAGATCCCCCTGGAGTGGTGTTTTGGGCCAGGGGTGGTGTTGGATCTGAGGCACAAGGCGGATGGAGAGAGGATAACGGTTGGGGATTTGCAAAAGGCAGTTTCTGTGATGGGAAGGCCGATCCAGGAGGGGGATATAGTGCTGATAATGACCGGTGCTGATCGGGCCTGGGGAAGTGCCCAGTATATGCTCAAAGGGGCTGGCATGACCCGGGAGTCTACCTTGTGGATCCTTGATCACGGGGTCAAGGTGGTGGGTACAGATGCATGGAGTTGGGACAGGCCTCTTGCCTTTATTGCCAGAGAATTCCAAGAAAACAGAGACCCCTCCATCATATGGGAAGCGCACTTCGCTGGCATAGAGCGTTCATACCTTCATATTGAGAAGCTTTGCAATCTGGAGAAGCTTCCGTCTTTTGGGTTTACCTTCTGCTGCTTCCCCATAAAGATCAAGGGTGCCAGTGCTGGATGGATCAGGGCCGTGGCGATCCTGGAAGAGTGAGAAAGATATCGTGAGTGAATTGGTTGGGCCCCGTCGAGGGGAAGGCTTCTGGAGAACCCTGAGTTCCCTCAGATTGACCCTGGTGCTTTTCTTGCTTCTGGCCGCAGCCTCGGTCATAGGAACTCTGGTGCCCCAGAATCTGCCTTACGAGGAATACCTACGGATGTACGGTTCGGTGGCGGCCAGGTTGCTGGATCTCATGGGTATGACGGACCTTTTCCATAGCTGGTGGTTCTTGGGGCTTTTGGGAGCGCTGGTTGTGCATATAACGGCCTGTTCTCTGAAAAGATTGCCTGCCACCTGGAAAGCCCTCAAAGCCCCCCAGAGGCCCCTAAGCGATAACCTGTTCCGCTCGCTGCCGGTCAGGAGAGTCCTGGAAGGGGATGATGTGCCCCACCTGGTGGATTCTCTCCGGGCAGAGCTGCTCCAAGGGGGCTGGAAGGCCAGGGAGGAAAAGCTGGGCGATGAGGTCCATTTTCTGGCCCAAAGGGGCAGGTGGAGCAGACTGGGAGCCTACGTGGCTCATACAGGAGTGCTCTTGGTTCTTTTGGGGGCTGCCATTGGGTTTGCCTTCGGATTCAAAGGTTTAATGCAGATCCAGGAAGGCGAGGGGCTTGACAGGGTTCAGGAAAGAGGAGGGAAGAGCTGGCGCAAGCTTGGTTTTGAGGTGCGCTGCGAGAAGTTTCACGTCACTCATTACCCTGACGGCACTCCCAAGGAATACAGGAGTGATCTGGTTTTTCTAAAAGACGGGAAGGTGGTCTTGGAAGGCCCTCTGAGGGTCAACCACCCCATGAGTTTTGAAGGATACGTGTTCTACCAGGCCAGCTACGGTGCCAACGCCCGGATAACCCTGGAGGCACGCCAGGACTCCTCTGTGCCGCCCAGGCAATTCAAGATGGAGCCGGGCGACACGGTGGCCTTGGATCCCCAGGGCCGTGTGATAGTAAGATTTCTCAGATACGAATCAGATCTTCAGGGCCGGGGGCCAGCGGTGCTGCTCAGCCATCTGAAGCCAGAGGGGCCGCCCATCACAGGATGGGTTTTCCAGAGAGACAGCAGGGCGGTGCTGGAAGGCTGGCACCTAAGGCTTCTGGATGCCCAGGAGACCCGTTGGACAGGGCTGCAGGTGAAACAGGACCCCGGGGTATGGATTGTGTGGGTGGGCTGTTTCCTCATGATGGCCGGATGTGCCATGGCTTTCCTGGGGGCCCATAGGAGACTCTGGGTGCGGGTGCAAGCGCGCAAGAACAAGGTGGTGTGCTGGGTGGCGGGCTCTTCCTCACGGGATCTGCCAGGGCTGGAAAGAGCCCTGGAAAGGCTATGTGGGGCTTGGCAACAAAAGGCAGGGCTTAGGTTCAGAAACAAGGAGGGCAAGAATGAATAGCGCCACGTTGTTAAGCGGCGTCTCCCTGATTTACCTGGGTGCCTGGTTCGGGTACGTGATATGCGCTGCTAGCAGATCCACCTGGGTAGGAAGAATCGCCACAAGCCTCATGGCAGCGGCCTGGGTGCTCAATGGCCTCGGGTTTGTGCAGCGTTGGCTGGAATCACATGACTTGGGCCACGGAAGGATACCCCTGACCAACCAGTATGAGTCCATGATAGTCTTTGCCTGGGCAATAGCCCTCATATACTTGATCATCGAGCTTCGCTATAGGAACAGAACCATAGGGGCTTTCGTGGCCCCGCTTCCATTTCTGAGCCTGGGGCTGGGCTCGCTTCTTTTTGACACCAACATAAGACCGCTTGTGCCTGCCCTTCAGAGCAACTGGCTCACGGCCCACGTGATAACATGTTTTCTTGGATATGCGGCCTTTGCCGTGTCCTTCGGGGTCAGCGTGCTTTACATCCTGAGGGGAAGGCTCAACCCCAGGGGAATAGCAGCAGGCTTCATACCTTCTGAAGAAATCCTGGACCACCTGAACTATAGGGCCATAGCCGTGGGCTTTCCGTTTCTTTCCATAGGGATAATCACAGGGGCCATTTGGGCGGATGTGGCCTGGGGAACGTACTGGAGCTGGGACCCCAAAGAGACTTGGTCGCTGATAACCTGGCTTGTCTATGCGGCTTTTCTCCATGCGAGGCTCTCCCGAGGTTGGAGCGGAAAACGCACGGCCATTCTGTCCATGGCTGGATTCGGTGCCACGCTCTTTACGTACTTCGGGGTGAACTTTCTGCTATCGGGCCTCCACAGTTACGCGTGATGGGCACCTTGGGCCGGAACCGGGGATGATGAGCGAGTCCAGAGGCCCCAGATGCCTCGCTTAGAGGTTGGCAGCTCCGAGGGCAAGGTGCATTGCGGATGCAAAATCAAGGCCTTGGAGGGGGGAGGGTTCATTACATCTCGGGCTCGTGACACATCAGGTAACTTCGCCCTGTGCTCCGTGCCCTGTGCCCTGGTTCATCATATCCTGGGCTTATGACACATGGGGCAACCCCTTTGAGTCCTGCTGGCTAGGGTTTCTTGGTGGGGGCGATTCTTTTGGATAGACGGGCGAAGTCCTCCCTCTTGCCCAAAGCAATCAAGACATCTTCGGCCTGCAGAATTTCTTCTGCGCCTGGGTTGAGCACGAAGCCCCCAGCCTTTCTCTTTATGGCCACCACTATGAGACCGTAATCCTTCCTCAGTCCCGAGGAGAGGATGTCCTGACCCACAAATTCCCCACGGGAAGGTAGATGGACCTCCTCCATGACCAGATCCACCGAAGGGTCTGAGAGGGAGGACTCTATGAACTCCACCACCGTAGGCCTCAGGATCAGGTTGGCCATGCGCTGCCCGCTCATTCTATATGGGGAAACCACCCTATCTGCGCCCGCCCAGGCCAGCTTGCGCTCGGCTGGAGCCTCGGCAGCCCTGGCTATGACCTGGATATTGGGGTTTAGGCTTTTGGCGGTAAGGGTTATGTACAGGTTGTCTGCATCTGTGGAAGCCACGGAAATCAGTGCTCTGGCCCGCTCCACCCCGGCCTCTTTGAGGACCTCCTCGGAGGTGGCATCTCCCGAAAGACCCATGTAACCTAGTTCCTCCAATTCATGGAGAGCCTCGGGATTCTTCTCTATGACCACAAAGGCCACCCTGGCCTGAGTCAGCTCCTGGGCTATGGAGCGGCCAATGCGGCCGAAGCCACATATGATGCAATGATGGGATAGAGAATGGATGAGTTTTTCCAACTTCTTTCTCCCTACGATTTCCCTGATTCCACCCTCCACCAGCCCCTGGGCCAGACTGCCCAGGGCATAAAATACCACCCCCATGCCCCCAAGGATCAAAGCCATCGTGAATATACGGGATTCTGTCCGCACCAGGGGATGCACCTCTCCATATCCCACGGTTGTTAGGGTTATCACTGTCATGTAAAGGGAATCCATTAGGTTCCATCCCTCGATGAGGTGATAGCCCAGGGTTCCGAAGATCAGGACGCACATAACGCTCAACATGGCATTGCGAATCCGCTCATGGAGTCCCATAGGCAGCTTTCAGCTCGAGAGGGCCGAGACCTTGTTCCAAAAATATCGGATCCTGGCTCAGCCGCTCGGGATCTGGGCTTCCACCACTTCGGCGCCGAAGGTTTCCACCCCTTCCGGGATCTCGAAGAAAACCAGAGTGAAAGGTATTCTGGCACCTGGAGCCAGCAGCTTGTTTGCTCCCTTTTCGCCTTCTCTGTTTCGCATGATGCTTTGGATTTCGCTGGGTGCCTTGGTGCGAAGGTCTTCTATGGGTATGGAGTTTCCGCAAAAGGCCCAAACCTCTTTGACAGTCTTGCCAGCCTTGTCCAGAAGCAATCCTCGCACCTTTACAAAGGCTCTGGGTTTCTTGGACTGGTTGATCACGGTTCCGTTGATGATGAATATCCGGGGGACTTGGGTGTTCTTCTCCCATTTTCCCTGAAGCTGACTCTGATCTATTATCAGCTGCGCAATGGGGGACTCCTTGGGTTCTTCCAGTTGCAAGGGGATGAGGCCCAAGCGGGCCAAGACCACCACCACGATGGCCAAGGCAGCCACCCCCGCTGCTGTCAAAAGTAGAGGGCGTATGAGGTTTCTTTGAGCTTTGGGCCTAGGCGGCGCTGGTTGTGGAGCTTGTTCCTCATCAGTCAAGGGAGGTTCTTCCTCCTGGGTTGCCAAGTCTATGCGCACGGTGGGCTCGAAGATGGGCTCCGGCTCGGAGCTTGGGGATTGCGCCTGCGGCGAAGAGGAGAGCTCCCAGCTGGAGGCTTCCCATGCCCCATGCTGGGGCTCCTGTGGGGGTGGGGCCGAGGGCAGGGGTTCTTTTTGCACAAAGAACACGTGGCTGCACTTGGAGCAGCGTACCTTTCTGCCCTGCTCCGGTATCTTGGAATCATCCAGGCGGAATTTGGCCTGGCAGTTCTCGCATTTTATTATCATGGTCCTGCTCCCTTGTCCGGGCCAGCCTTCTCAGAGGACTGCGTGCCCGGCTCTACCACACAGATGTCCGGAAGATGTCTGTAGGACTCCGCCCAGTCCAGCCCGTAGCCCACCAAGAAGCCTTCATGTACCACAAAGCCTACATAGTCAATATCCAAAGGCACCTCCCGGCGATGCCTCTTGTCCAACAGGCAGCAACTTCTAAGGGAGCCGGGCCCTCGACGGGCCAGCTCCTCAAGCAGCTCCTTGAGGGTTCTGCCGGTGTCCACGATGTCTTCCACCACAAGCACATCTCTCCCTTCCACGGGAAGCTCCAGGTCTTTTGTGAGTTGGACCTTCCCACAGCTTTCCATGGAATCTCCGTAACTGGCCAGCCTCACAAAGTCCACTTGCACGGGCAAATCTAAATGGCGAATGAGATCTGCCAAAAAAACGAACGAACCCTTAAGAATGCCAACAAGCAAAGGGAATTTTCCCTGGTAGTCCTGGGAAATCTGCTTCCCCAACCACCGGACCCTTTCTGCGATCTCGTCCCTGGAGTGCAGGACATGAAGCGTTAAGTTGCTCATCCCACATGAGGTTATAAGGAAACGGCCCTGATTTGTCAATCTGACTCGTTGAGCAGAAGGTGTCGTGAGAAAGGGACTTTCCATGCAAGCAAGGGATTGCCTGCTCATAAAAGGGCTGTACAGGAGAGGCAACACAGAGAAATCACTGACGGATCGCCTCCCATGGCTAGCTCCAGGCAAGGATGACAGAGTACTTGACCTGGCTGGACTCGTTTATTATAGTAGGCGCCGGACAAGATCCTCTTTTCCGGTCATCGAAACAAACAAAAAATGGGGTTTCCAAGACGGGGTGTTTGGCTGCCTGGAGGTCCGTGATGACTGTATTGAGCGATCCGGTCATCTGCCTGGGCCTGGCTTTGCTCCTAGCAGGCCTTGTGCGTGGGTTTGTGTCTTTCACCAGAGATCTGGCTCATAGAAGAAAGGACCAGTTCCTGAGGGAGCGTCAGGCACGAATGCTCATGGTGGATTACAAGGCAAGATATGGTCCCCGGGAGGGTGTCCTGAGGCTAAAAGAAGATCTTCAGGCCAGCAGGACCAGGCTGGAGAGGCTGGCTGCCAGATGGAAGAAATGTCAGAGGGAGGCCGAGTTAGCCCTTCAAGTTACCAATAGGCGCTTGCTTCAGGAAGAAGAAAGAAAGGCTTACCAGGCCTTTTTGGCTGAGGCCAACAGGCTCAGGGTGCTCAAAGAGGCTGGAGAAAGAATGAGGGGTTGATTTTCCAGGAGCCATGGCAGTGGACGGCCTTTTGCAACTTGCCCCTGAAGGGGGCGGCCGAAGGTTGGCCAAGGTTTTGAGCAGTGCTGTCATGGGCATAGATGCATTTCTGGTAGAGGTGGAGGTAGACATCACAAGAGGGCTTCCGGCTTTTGCCACGGTGGGGCTTCCTGAAGCCGCGGTAAAAGAGTCAAAGGATAGAGTAAAGGCAGCCATAAAAAATGCTGGATATCGCTTCCCGCCTGACAGGATAACCGTAAATCTCGCTCCTGCAGATGTCAAAAAAGAAGGATCTGGTTTTGACCTGCCTATAGCCGTTGGTATCCTTGCAGCTCAAGGCACTGTTAGCCCAGGCTTGCTCAAGGATTATGTTATGCTTGGAGAGCTCTCTTTGGACGGCCGCATAAAGCCGGTCAGAGGGGCCTTGCCCATGGCAATAGCAGCCCGCGAGAGCAGCATCAAGGGGCTGATTCTTCCTGTGGAGAACGGACGGGAAGCAGCGGTGGTGGACGGTGTGGAGGTGCTTGGGGCCTCTGATCTGGTCCAGGTGGTGGAGTTTCTAAACGGGGAAAACAGCTTGAGTAGAGTGGAGGTAGACCTGGACTCCCTGTTTCAGCAGGGCTGGAGCTACGATGTGGATTTCAGGGATGTGAAGGGGCAGCAACATGTGAAGAGAGCCCTGGAAATAGCTGCAGCAGGAGGCCACAACGTCATAATGGTGGGTCCTCCAGGCTCAGGCAAGACCATGCTGGCCAGGAGGCTTCCCACGATCCTACCCAAGATGACCTTCCAAGAAGCCCTGGAGACCACCAAGGTGTACAGCGTGGCAGGGGTGTTGCCGGACAAGAAGGCCTTGGTCTGCACAAGGCCTTTCAGGGCTCCACACCACACCATATCCGATGCCGGACTCATAGGAGGGGGTGCGGTTCCCAAACCCGGGGAAGTGAGTCTGGCCACCAACGGAGTGCTTTTTCTGGACGAATTCCCGGAGTTCAGGAAAAACGTATTGGAGGTGCTTCGCCAACCCATGGAGGATGGTCATGTGACCATTTCCAGGGCTTCATCTTCCCTTACCTATCCAGCACGTTTCATGCTGGTGGCGGCCATGAACCCCTGTCCGTGCGGGTATTACGGGGACCCGAAGCATACCTGTACATGCAGCCTTCCCCAGTTGATTAGATATAGGACGAGGATCTCCGGACCTCTCCTGGACAGGATAGATCTCCATGTGGAGGTGCCGGCCCTCAGCTACCAGGAGTTGGCAGGGGAAGAAGCCATGGAGGGATCTGATGAGATCCGCTCCAGGGTGGATGCAGCCAGGGAGGTACAGAGGCTCAGGTTCGAAAGGCTCAAGATTTACTGCAACGCACAGATGACAAGCAGGCACATCAGGAGGTTTTGCTCTTTGGACGAGCCTTCCAGAAAGCTCATGGAAACCGCTGTGGATCGTTTGGGCATGAGCGCCCGCGCTTACGGCCGCATCTTGAAAATTGCGCGCACCATAGCGGACCTGGAAGGGTCCCAGGATATAAGAGTCCATCATGTCTCAGAGGCCATCCAGTACCGTTCTCTAGACCGCCCGGGTTTTTGATCATTAACCATTGAAAGATCTCGTGAATGTTTGGGGCTTTATCAGAAAGGCACAATTGTGCGTACCTTGGGTTGTTCCCAGGCATGGGCTAGATCGCCCCTTACGGATTGGCGCAAGCGCATCCCTGCCCGGAGGCACGGTGGCCTACTCTTTGAATCCCAAAAAAGCATTCTGGAGTTAAAAAAAATTGTTGACAAGGTTCTAGTGGTGTGATAGAAGACAAAAAAGATCCAAATTAGCTTGATTCATCGCAGGTTTTCATGAGACTTTCCAGAGCAGGTGAATATGCTGTCAGGTGCGTTCTTTACCTGGCCCAGAGGGAGTCGGGAGAGGTTACTCCTAGATGGGCGGTGGCCCAGGCCATGGAGATCCCCGAACCATTTCTGGCCAAGATAGGCCAGCAACTGGCCAGGGCCGGAATCCTGGAGATTCTGCAAGGGGCCAGGGGAGGGTTCCGCCTGAGCCGAAGCCCCGAGAAGATCAGTCTGCTGGAGGTGGTAGAGGCGGTCATGGGGGAGCTTTTCCTGAACGACTGTCTGCTTAGACCCGAGAGTTGTGCCAGAAGCTCCCACTGCATGGTCCACAAGACATGGTGCAAGGCCAGGGAGCAGCTTCGCCAGACCCTCTCAGAGGCCAATTTCAAAAGCCTCCTGGAGGGTGAAACCTGTTTCCAGGCCGGCCCAGAGAACACAAAGTAGCCGCAAGTGGAAATCCTCCAACACGAGGGGAAGCACTCAAACGTAAAGGAGGCCCCATGGACCCATTGATTCTATCCAGGCTTCAGTTTGCGGTGGCAACCTATTTTCATTTTCTCTTCGTTCCCCTGACCTTAGGTCTCTCGGTGCTCATAGCCATCATGGAGACCCTTTACGTGCGCAAGGCAGATCCCGAGTATCGACGCATGGCCCGTTTCTGGGGCAGAATCTTCATCACCAATTTCGTGGTGGGTGTGGTGACAGGGATCACCCTGGAATTTCAGTTTGGTACCAACTGGTCTGGCTACTCCAGATATGTGGGGGACATCTTCGGATCTCTGCTGGCCATTGAGGCAACTGCGGCCTTTTTCCTGGAGTCCACCTTCATAGCTGTCTGGGCTCTGGGCTGGAACAGGCTTTCGGCCAAGGCTCACTGCGTGAGCATCTGGCTTGTGGCAGCGGCTTCAAACCTTTCTGCTGTGTGGATCTTGATAGCCAACTCCTGGATGCAGCATCCTGTGGGTTATGTAATACGAAACAACAGGGCGGAGCTTACTGACTTCTGGGCCGTGGTTTCGCAGCAATACGCCATCCTCACATTCTTTCACACTGTGGCCGGGGCCTACGTGCTCACCGGATTCGTGATCATGGGGGCCAGCGCCTATCACCTCCTCAAGAAACAGCATACCAGCTTCTTTTCAAAATCCTTCAGAATGGGGCTGATCATGGCCCTTATCTTCTCCATTTTTGAGATCGTGGAGGGGCATCTGCACGGGGCTGATCTGGCCGAAAAACAGCCCACAAAACTGGCGGCATTGGAGGCCCTTTGGGAAACCCAGGCGTCTGCTCCCGTTTACCTGCTGGCGCTGCCCTCCCCCTCCAATGATGGGAATCTCCTGCAATGGGGCAGGATCCCAGGAGTCATGAGTCTCTTGGCCCACCACGACCCCGGGGCCACTGTCAAAGGGCTCCTGGATTTCCCCAAGCAAGACAGGCCCCCGGTGCTCATTACCTTTCTCTCTTTCCGGCTCATGGTCACCCTGGGCGGCCTTTTTGTACTGCTGAGTTTGGTGGGATGGTTCAAGCGAAACAAGTTGCAATCCAGCCCCGGATACCTAAGACTCATGCTGTGGGCAACTCCCTTGCCCTATGTGGCCTGTGCTTTGGGCTGGACCGTGGCAGAGGTGGGAAGGCAACCCTGGATCGTATACGGCCTCATGAGAACCTCCGAGGCAGTCTCACCAGTATCAACATCCCAGGTGGCCTTTACCCTGGTTGGGTTCCTGGTGCTTTATTCTCTGATAGGGATTCTGGCCTTCTGGCTAATGGCTCGTTATATAAAGGCAGGACCGGAGCCCGAGCCCATAACACCTGGAAACTGAAGAAAGAGGAGGCCTCAGCCATGCTGGAGACAGTTTGGTTTCTTCTGTGGGGTATTCTTTGGGCCGTTTACTTCGTGTTGGATGGTTTTGATCTGGGAATCGGGACCATTTCACCCCTTTTGGGGAAAAGCGAGGAGAATCGAAAGGCCATCTATGAATCCATGGCCCCTTTCTGGGACGGCAATGAGGTGTGGCTCATCACTGCAGGGGGTGTAACCTTTGCAGCCTTCCCGAGCACTTACGCGGTAATGTTCAGCGCCCTTTACAGTCCCTTGATGCTTCTTCTGTTTGCCCTGATTCTCAGGGCCGTGGCCTTGGAATTCAGAGCAAAGCTGGAAAATGCTGCTTGGAAAAAGCTTTGGGATGGGTGTCTGTTCCTTGGAAGTTTCGTCCCGGCTCTGCTTTTGGGAGTGGCCTTTTCCAACCTGTTCCAGGGGATCCCCATTGATCGGGAGGGGATCTTCCAGGGAACCATCCTTACCCTTCTGAATCCCTACGGACTCTTGGGAGGACTGCTCTTCGTGCTTTTGTTTGCCCATCATGGAGCTCTTTGGTTATGTATACGCACGGGGGCTTCTTTGCAGGATTCATCTGCTCGAATGGCCCGCAGGATCTGGATCTTGCTACTGGCAGTGGCTGCATTTTTCTTAGCTTTTACAGCCCAGGCCACTAGCCTCTATGAGAATTATCTGTCATATCCAGTGCTCTTTGTCTTGCCAGCATTGGCCGTGGCCGGGCTGGTCTTGTCCCGTTTGAGTCTGGGCAGACGACGGTGGTGGAGGGCCTGGGCCTTCTCAGGGGTGGCCATCGCCTGTGCCACTCTTTTCGGAGTGGTGGGCATGTATCCGGCCATGATCCCCTCCAGCCTGGATGCAGCATACAGCCTGACGATCCATAACTCTGCATCAAGTGCTTTGACATTGAAGATAATGCTTGCAGTGGCATTGGTTTTTGTGCCCATGGTGATAATCTATCAGACATGGGCCTATAGGCTGTTTTTAACCAGGAGCGCCCAACAGGGTACAGCTTCAGGCGAAGCCTATTAAAAGGAGCCGCCCGAGTTCCTTAAATCCATATCCAAGGAGGAAAGAGAAATGGGAAAAAGCGAGCAGTACCTGAAGGAGGCCTTTGCAGGTGAGTCACAAGCCAACAGGAAGTACCTGGCCTTTGCCGCACAGGCCGAGAAAGAGGGGTATGTACAGGCTGCCAGGCTATTTCGCGCTGCGGCCGAGGCCGAGACCGTCCACGCCCACAATCACCTCAGGGCCATGAAAGGCATCAAAAGTACAAAGGAGAACCTCCAGGAGGCCATCGCAGGGGAGACCCACGAGTTCAAGAAGATGTACCCGGAGATGATAGAGGCTGCCAAGGCAGAGGGGAACAAGGAGGCGGAAAGGACCTTCACCTATGCCAATGAGGTGGAAAAGACCCACGCGGCCCTTTACCAGAAACTGCTGGACAACCTGGGGAAAACCCAGGAGACCTATGCTTACTGGGTCTGCACCATCTGCGGGCACACGGCAGAAGGGGAAGCACCTGATACATGCCCGGTATGTGGGGCCAAGGCCAAGGCTTTTAAGAAGATCGAGTAAAGAACATAAATGGGGGATCCTCCCCGGATCCCCCCACTCATCCAAAAACTGGCAGGGGATTCCTTTGGCTCGTGTAGGTCGTATCCAGACATCAATGTCTCAGGTTTCGGCCGCCATGCCGTGAAATGCTATGGCGTAAGCGCCAAAAATCACGTGTTCCACATCTTCTCTGGATGGAAGGCCTCTTGGCAGGGGCCCTCTCCTGGAGGCATTTGATTGGGCAGGGCCGTCAGGAACTGCCAAGCGGTTTGAAGGCCTCTATGCCCACGACCATTTTCCCCAGCATTTGCACTACCTGCACGTTCTTGAATCCTGCCTCATGAACCAGATGGACTGCGTCTCGGTTGAGATGGCAACCACCAGAAAGCCTGCTCCAGGCAGGGGTCATGAGATCCTGGAAAAGGGCAGGGAATTTGCTTTTAAGCCTCACATGTTCCAGTAACCTGATCATGCCGCCTGGCTTCAACACTCGGCTTATCTCCTGAAGTGTGCTCATGGGATCCAGGACCGTGCAAAGAACCCAGGAAAAGACCGCTGCGTCGAAGACGCCCCCCTGGAAAGGAAGGCCCTCGCCCATTCCCTGCAGGAACTCCGGGGAGCTATTGAAACTGGAAGCTCTGGCCCTCCTGCGGGCCCTGACCAGAAAATCCCTTCTGGGATCCAGGACAAAAAGCTTCTTGCTGGCCTGGTATCTTGGGAGATTAAGACCTGTTCCCACCCCCACCTCCAAGACCCTTTGCCCCTCCACCGAAACCACCCATTTGCGCCAAGCTTTCACCTTGAGAGCATCCAGAGGCTCCATGAAAAAATCGTACATCAGGCCAAAAGAAACCATATGAGCCTCCCCTGGGAAGAATTCCGGACAGGACATTAAGACCCCATATGTACATTGAGCATAGCGCCTGGGTGGGCCAAGATCCAGGGCAGCTCTCCCCAAAAACCTGTATGCCGGGCAGGTTGAGAGGCCGCCTGTTGATTCCTTTTCTTTCCTGTGGCCCAGGATTTGACCTTTTCTACGGGTATGGATCCGGGTTAGACTCTCCTGGGATTCACGGCTTGTGGGAAGTTTGGGAAAGGGGCAAAAAAGTGATTTTCCGCAGGAAGAGGCAGCCCAAACTGGGCCTGGCTCTGGGTGGGGGAGGGGCCAGGGGAGGCATTCATGTGGGTGTGCTCAAGGTGCTGGAGGATGCTGGGATCCAGGTCTCGTGTGTTACAGGCACAAGCATAGGTGCCCTGGTGGGAGCGTTTTATGCCCTTTCTCTTAGCGGGCGAAGGCTGGAGGAGAGGATCAAGAGCTACCTTTCCAGCGACACCTTCCGAAGAGCCCGGTTCAACCTGATGGCTCAGGCAGATGGAGCCAAGGACGCCCCGCTTTTTAGCCGCATAGCCTCTTTTATCAAGAAGGAGTTTTTGCTGGCCATGGCCCTTACCAGGCCGTATCTGATATCCAGGGAGGAGTTTCTGGAGAATCTGGCCTATTTTATCCCGGATCTGCGTATGGAGGGGACGCGGATTCCCTTTGCCGCCATGGCAACGGACTTGGAAACCGGTGAGGGAGTGCTCCTTAAGGAGGGCTCTCTCAGAGATGCCGTATATGCCAGCTGTACCTATCCGGGGGTGGTTGAGGCAGTAAGATTGGGAGGAAGGCTCCTTGTGGACGGCGGGGTGGTTGCCATGGTCCCTGTGGAAGCGGCAAAAAGCCTGGGGGCGGATCTGGTCCTGGCAGTAAATGTTGAGAAGTGCATCGGGGAGGATGTGGAGGGACTCTCTGGCATAGAGGTCTTGTTTAGGGCGGATGACATCATGGCAGCGGAACTGACCAGGGTTCAAACCCAGAGAGCAGACATACTCATCCATCCAGGAGTGGGCAACATCAAGTGGTATGATTTTCAGAAGATGTCTGAGTATGTGGCCATTGGAGAAAAGGCAGCCAGAGAAAAACTTCCCGAAATACTGAAGGCCTTGGGGATGGAGCGTGTTGGTTCAAGAAGGCCCCATGTGATTCAAAAGGGTTGATCCTTGTCAGGTTCTTAGTAAAAAAGGAGCCTTCTGGGTGCCCGTGGGGCCATCCTTGGGATTCCAGGGGCTGGTTTTGCCGAAGCGCATCTCCTGGATCAGGCCAGCCTGTGGCAATTTCTCCAAACTTCTCGGGCGGGTTGTTGCCCGCCCGAAGACCTGAATCTTTCCTTTGGGTTTTGTTCAGAACTTGATTGTGGGGAATATGGATCCATCTTCTTTCTTGGGCGGGGGCGCAGGGGGCATCTTCAAGGCCCTCTCCATGGGGGTCTTGACCTTCTCCACGTTTAGCTGGAAGGCTATTAAGGTGGCGTTGGTCTTGAGATAATCCATGGTGCCCCTCTTGTACACAAGACCCACCAGCAGTTCTGGCTTGCCGTCCCCATCTACGTCCTTGACCTGATAGTCGGCCACATATCCCCTCATCTCCCTGGTGCGCCAGTTCTCCATGAAGTCCACACCGTCCCAAGAGAGGCTGAAGACCGCGCTCTTGGTGAAGAAACGGGAGTTGGCCAAAAGCTTGAGTGGCTCGTAGTTGTGACACACTACCACCTCTTCTATGCCGTCTCCGTCCAGGTCCACTGTGACTATCCTGGGAGGCAGCCAGACCCTTGGGTCCGGAGCGTCCACGGTGCTTGGAAACTCTTGCTTGAAATCTTTGAGGAAGAAATTGGCTGTGCGGCCGTAAGGATCTGAGCTGACCCAGACTATGCCCCCCTTGGCGTTGTAGAGCTTGAGATAGTCCCTCTGGTCGAAGCCAAGGTACTCGTCCGTGCCGTCTCTATCCACATCCACCGCAGTGAGCCCCAGGATGCACACAGGATCCTTCAGGGTCAGCTCCTCTCCGGCCACCAGCTTGCCTCCTTCCCATCTGAGGCGCACCGGGCTCAAGAAGGGATTGAACATGGAATCCCTGGCCCGATCTGCCATGAAACGCTGCCTTTTTTCCTGGCCGAAGAGGATCTGTCCCTCCTGAGTACTCCTGAGGACCCTGAAGAAGTAAGGGACGTCTTTGGCTATGACCTGATACTTTCCGTCTCTGTACTCCACTATGGCGGAGGCTATGGTCTCACCCTTTTCCACTATGGCAGTTACATAGATCTCGGCCGTGCCATTTCGATTCACATCCGCCACATCTATGGACAGGATTTTTGCATGTCTTGGAACAGGGGTCAGAACCACCTTCTTGCTAGGATCTCCAAAGATGTCCTTGTAAATGTGGAGCTTGTCTTCGTCTGCTATGGCGACATCATTGGCTCCGTCCCCATCCAGATCACCCACATCCAAGGATTGGATATCTGAGAGGTTAAGCTCAGGGGTCTTCACATAACCCCTTCTCATCTTGTCCGCCTGGTAGGCCATGATAAAGGCCGGATTTATACTTGGGCCCTGATTCACCATCACCCCGCCTTCCTCATCCGAGCGGCTGAAGAGTTCTTCGGCCTTTCCTCCGGTGAATCCTCCAGGAGGCACTGGGTACCCACCAGGAGGAACCGGATATGTGACTCCAGGAGCAGGGGCAACTAGCTGCTGCTGGGGAAGCCCTGGAGCTGGTTTGGTGGGAGCAGTGGGAGCCCCTTGGCTCTGCTGTATGCCCCTGGCAGCAGGCTGGGCCTGTCCCAGGGCTGCAGCCCTTATTTCCCGGGCAAGGCGGCTCACCTGGGGTATTACCCCGTCCAGGTTGGGGGCCTCTGCTGCCAGACTGGCCTTGGTTGCACGGGCCTTAACATCCACCACCTGGCCGTCCAGGCTCACGTGGGTGCCCAACTTGGAGATGCTTCCAAAGACCACGAAATCAGCCCCCAGCTTGGAGCCTAAGGCGGCGGCCTTGGAGACATCCACTGAGGAGGCCAGTTCCTTCTCAAGGGAAGCTATCTGGCCTCGATCCACCACCTGTATGGCTCCCTGCTGGGAGACTCTGGTGGAGAGCATGTCCTGGATGCCCCTCTGAAGATAGCTCAGGTCCTCGCTGCTGTGAACCTGGAAAGGCAGTATGGCCACGCGGACCGTGGCTGCCTGAACCCCAAAGGGAAGGGCCGTGGCTGCCAACAGGAACCCGGCAAAAAGAAAGTTGCGCTGTTTTCTCTTCATGGGAGAAGACCTCCTGGGAAAGCTTGGCCTAAAAAGCCCAAGTGGACGGGCTGCAACCCCCTGGGCTGGCCCCCTTCAATGAATATTTTTGTTATTTTGACACCCCCTGTCCCGGAAAGTTTACGGGCTGGCAACTAAGCTTTGGCTCAATGATCAACTCTAAGTTGGGATGGTACGCCCTAGGAAGGTTAGAGTCAACATGCAAAGGGAAAAGCCCGCTCAGGGCCTTGTTGAAGGAATCGGATGCCTCTAAGAGAGTGCAACACAAAAACAACCAGGAGGGCCTTTACATACCACAAAAAAAGAGGGGCCCAAAGGCCCCCCTTGCTTTGGCCCCAATGGGGACTTAGAACACGTACCTCAGCCTCCAGAAGAGCTCCCAGGCATCATCCGCTCCGCTTATGGAAGGAGCCACTCCGCCCCAGTTAATAACATGATCTAGACCCTTGCCTGCAAAGAAGTAGGCACCGATCAGATCCAGGCTCAGATTAGGGTAGATCTTGTAAGTGGCCGATAGATCCACCTCCCAGCCCAGGCTCTTGCTGGAGTTGGAGCCGCCATCGGGATCATACCAGGCGCCAAAAGGCTTGTCCCATCTGTTTGTGGACCAGATGTAGCCAGCCAGCATGTTCAGGCTCAGCTGCTTTGTGGCCTGCCATGTGGCATCCAGGGCAACATAAGCATGTCCGCGGGGGGCAGCAGTGTAAGTGGACCAGCCCTGGGACCAGCTCTTGTACCCGCCCTCAAAGATCTCGAACTGGCCATGGAAGGCATCCACGCTGGACCAACCCTTCCACTTGGCGTCTGTTTCTAGGTCCTCGAGGTCCAGTCCGCTGAACCATGCGAACCTAACCCCTATGTCAAAGGGACCGGGCTTGACACCTGCATGGGCCAAAACAGCCCACCCGCTGGGATCCAGCACGGGCGCATAGTTTAAAGGAGTCGCCGGCACATCGTCGTTGCCTTCCCTGGTTGTGCCCCAGAAGTAGTTCCCATGGGCCCTGAAATAAACAGGCAGGGAGCCGATGGTGGGCTCTATGGCGATCCAAAGACCATGCCACAGGTAATCACCGCCTATCATCTGGGCTCCAAAGCGGCCACCAAGCTGCTGGGTCCTGGCACCGAAATCCAGCCAGTGCTGGCCACCTTCTGCCACATGCACCCACTGGTTGTACTGCCCGAAGCGGAACCACTTGGTCAGGGCACCAGACACGTTGATCAGATAAAGATCAGCATCGTCCCTGTCGCCGTGGTATGCTCCACCTGGTGGGAAATCATGGAGATTCACCGGGCTGCCTGTGGCGCCAGTAAGAATGGAGCCCTCGCCCTCGTTGAGCTTGATCCACCATCCAGAGATGTTCAGCACGTTCTTGATGATGGGAGCATCCAGCCTCACCCCAAAATAATCGTCACGGGCATACATGATGTTGTTGGGCTCAAGACCGCCAAAGCCCTGAAGACCTGCCGTGACCTTCACCGGGGTGCCGGGAATCAAAAACCAGATGTAAGCATGCTTGAGCTTGGTGTTGTTGAGGTCATCACCTCTGGCTATATCCCCTGGCGCAGTGTTGCTCGTAGTGCCAGTCTGGGTCACGATGGAACCCCAGATCCAGTCATGCTCAAAACCAAAGGTGCCGCCGTACTTGCCCTCGATGGAGGTGTCTATCCACCAACGAAAACGCTGATACAGATACCTGCGGGCATCGTGGATATCATCGTCGAAATCGAACATGTTGTCGTTGTATCCGCCCGCAATCCAGTAATCACCCCTGATGTTGAAGTCAGCCTTGCCGAGATACTTGCCCACATTCTGAGCCTGACCAGGAACAGCAAAGGCCAGAATCAGGGCAACCCCGGCAAAAAGCGCCAGAAATGTTTTTCTCATGTTTTTGCCTCCTCTACTTTGGTCTTCGCACCCACATGCGACCTTCCCCTCCCAAGGAAGGCCAAGAAACACTCCCTTAATCCTTTGCATCACCTCCTTTCTGCCAAAAAGTCTCTAAGACCCCCCTCAAAAAACTCGTGCGCTGCAGGCCGACTCCCTCTGCAGCCTGGGGCCCTAAGCGCAGGGCCCACCCAGTGTGACGATAGCTTTACCATCGGCCATTTCCCTTGTCAAGTGTTTTTTTACTTCCTGGAATCTTTTCGGCAAGAAATGGTGGTAACTTTAGAAAGAACTTCATGGTGCCGGGAAAGGGTGGGAGAGCTCAAGGCTTGCTTGATCTTTGAAAACCAATGGGGGTCCTTCTCCATAAAAAAGGGGAAGCTGGCGCGAAGCTAGGGGTTTTAGGATCAATTTTGGAGCTTCATCTCATAGTCTCGCCCCAAGAGGGCCTCCAAGAGAATTCCTATGCCCACAAAAACGGGCAGGGTGAAAAGCAGCCTAAGCAGGGAAAACTTAACTCCCATGAAGCCCATTTCAAAGGAAAGCATGGGGATCTTTAAGGCGGAGAAGGCCCCCAGGAAAACGAATATGTTTCTTAGGCTGCAGCCTTTTTGCTTTAGGATCAGCGCCAGTGGAAAGGCAGCGTACAGAGGGCCTGCATTGAAAAAGGCCAGCACTATGACAAGAAAGATTCCTCTTATCCCCGAGCCTTCCCCCAAGGCGTCCTCAACTCTTTTCTTGGGGATCCAAACATCCATGAGCCCTATGAGAATGAACACAAAGGGAAGCACCAGAAGCATCTCTCGGGTGAATTCCCAGAATCCCTTCAGGAGCTCTTCCCCGGGACTCCATCCGAGGCAGGAGGAGACAATCGTGCCCACCAGGAAAAGCAAGAAAGCTCCATAGTCCTTGAGCGCCTTGGCAGGCCTCTTTGTCCTAGAAAATGGCATAGCTCAATGCCATTAGCAGGGCAACGAGTATTGCCCCCAGAAGGCTCAGGCCATTTCTGATCAAGGCTGCCTTGATGCCTAAGTATCTGGATTCCATGGGCAGGGTCAAGACACCAACCATCATGAGGGTGGTGATGAAAAGGGCTATGACAGGTATTGCTGCCCCCTGTTTCAAAAGCGTGGAGCAAAGGGGATAGGCTATGAAGCCCGGAATGAGCAGGATGGAGCCCAAGGCCCCTGCAAGAAACCACCCAAGCATTCCGGAGCCTTCCCCCAGGAGGCGCACCACGAGGGAAGCGGGAATCAGATACAGGGCCAAGCACATGAGCACCACAAGGGTAAGCAGTGTGGGCATCAGTTTCAAAAACATCCTGGCCCCTCTCCTCAAACCCTCCAGGGTGCGCCTGGGATCAGCCATGAAAGATGTCAAGAGGGCGCCAAGAATGAAAAGGCTGAAGCCCTTCATGGTGTACGAGTATTCCTCCTTGGCAGGCCCTACGGTTCGTCAAGGCTCCGTGGAGTTTCCCTTTTCTTCTTTGTCATCCACCACAGGAATTTCGCAGGGATGTTCGGGAACATCTCCGTGGCACTCCCTCACCTTTTCGGGAGTGCACTGCTGGGGCCGGCCCTTGAGCTTCTCTGGTCTTTGACAGCAATCATTGCAACCCATGGCTTCTAGCCTCCTTTCCTGCTGCATCTCCCTTTGGGAGAGACTCCTGTAACATTTCTTTTCCCCCAGCTGGCATTGCTGAGCCAGGGCTTCCAGCTTGCGGGCCAGCTGTAACAAGGCCTCCCTGTCCACGCTGTAGTGAGTCCAATATCCGCGCTTTTCTCCCTTGACCAGCCCGGCCTTTCTTAGAAGCTGCAAATGTTGGGAAACCGCACCCTCGGACAGGCCCATCCTTCTGGCCAGGGCTCCAACGCAAAGGTCCTGGTTCAAGAGCATTTGTAATATGCGCCAGCGGCTCTCATCGGCAATGGCCTTGAAGGCAAAGAGACCTGAGCCCAATGCTTGGGGTCTGGGACCATCCATGATTCAATTAAAACATCCAAATTTGGTTTAGTCAATGCTAAATTGATTCTCTGGATCCTGGGCTTGAGTCAGGAGGTTTTCCTTACACTCAATGCCGAGATGGGATAGCTTTTCCGAGAGTCCCCACATTGCCTGCTTTTTGGAGGAGCCCGTCCTCTGGGGGCTTTTGCCAGGAGAGGTCCTTACTTTCTGTTACGGCGCTCTCCCTCCAAGAATCTCAGCGAGTAGCTGAAGCTTCTTCTCTCGTAAGGCTTTAGATCCATGGTAAAGCTTATGGTATCTAGATCCACCTTTTGGAACTTTCCGTGCTCTTCGGTGCCCAACTTGATCTCCCAATGCTGATGTCTGAAATTGCGTCTGATCTCCAGTAGGGCATCCACCTCTCGATTGTTTTGTACCTCAAGCTTCCACTCCTCCACTTCCTCCCAGCCGTCTATGTTTCGATCCTTGTTGAAGCTGAAGTTCTCAAAGCGCATCTTCATGAGCTTGGGCTCCACTTTTACCTTGAGCACAGAGCCCAGGTTCAGCTCCACCTTTTGACCCACTGGAATGTATTTGGTATTGTCCGCACCTTCGTAGGAAAGATGGCCTTTGTCGTCAACTCTGCGAAAGACCTTGACGAGCCCGTCGGGAAGGGGAGTATCCCCAAGCTTGTGCCTGGCGTCATTGGCAAAAAGAAGAAAGCGCACCACATCCTTCCCGTAACTTTCTTCCTCGAACTTGTACAGGTTGACCACAGGCACCTCATGGGCCTCCAAAGAGGGAAGCCTCTTGGACCAGCCGTGGGGAATTGTTTCTGTGCCCTCTATGGTATAGAGAAAATACTCGGAGAGGCCCTCCTTGATTATCTCCTTGGGCCTGGTGGGGGCCGGGCGGGCCGCTGCATCTAGGGCGGCCTCGGCCTTTCTCATGAGCACCCGCTTTTCTTCAGCCTGGGGCCTGGCCCTAGGCTGCAAGGGTGTGCCGTAAGGAGCCGTACGCCTGGCCAGCTCCGCTATCTGGTCCAGCAGGTGGATGTTTCCTACCACCAGACGGGTCTGGGCGTTTTCATAGTCTTCTCCGGAGTTGTTGGTAACTCTAACATAACCCTGCAGATGCATGGATTTCTCATCTGGTGTCAATGTGGCCATGTAGAAAGCCCGCCAAGTAACCCCGCTGGTAAAGAAACTGATTTCCACAGGCACCTCACCCTCTAGCTGCGATTGCACAGACCATATCCCCTCGGTGTTGGTGCCTGGAGGATAAGCCACATCCAGCAGCTGCACTGCATCGGGGCGTTGAACAGCCCTTAGGTTGAGGCTGGTGGGGTCAATGACCGTGTTGGCCCATCCGAAGGAGAGGCGGTTTAGCCCCTTTCTGAGGGTCAATTTCCTGAGCTCCCGCACCAGGGTTAGATCCGCCGCATTATATATGGTAAGCTGCACGGAGTTCCGCTCAGGAAGGCTCACCAGCTCCACACCGGCTCGAGCAAGGCTCAAAGGGACCAGCATGACCGCCAGAAGTGCCAGGAGTGCGGCAGTCCTCATCTCAAGTTCCTCCTGTTGTAGTGCATGGTTAAGGTCACCTTATCTTTGGGCTTAAGTTCCATGGTGAACTCAAGGGTCTGGAAGTCCTTGAGCTCATATTTGTGGGTGCACGAGATCATGTCCCACTGGCCGGGAATGTGCTCTATGAGAAGCAGTGTAGCAGGCTTTTCACGGAAGTTCTCTATCTTCACCTCCAAGATCTCCTCCGAGTCCCATAGGATGGGATTCCCGGAATTGTTTCTCTCCTTGACTTTCTTTTCCTCTTTCATCTTGCGCTGGGTCACCACTAGGTCGCGGCTGTCGCCAATATAGAGCCTGAGCTTTTCACCCACCGGCACAATCTCCACCATGTCCTCACCCAGGAATATGGTGGAGCCCCGGCCGTCTTCCTGAAAGATCCTGGCCTTGCCCCCCCAAAGGGCGTTTTCCCCCAGCCCGCCTTCCCTGGTGTTTCTCAATGTGTAAAAGACGGGAATTCCCACATTTGTTTTCAATTTCTCAGGATCCCAGGGCTGCTTTCGGTCGTCCCACACCAGGGTCTTCTCCAGGGCCACCTTGGGCTTGGAGAAAAAAAGCATTCTTTTTGTTTCCTGATTGCGGATGGATGTCTGCAAGGCTTCCCCGTAGTCCAGAGTGACTCTGGCCCCCCAGAAATCCTCGCCTGAGAAATTCCTTAGCACCAGGTATGATTTCAATTCCATGCTGGACTCATCCACAGGCACCAGGCCCTCGTAGGTCACAAGCCTGTCAATGTTGGACAGCAGATAGGAAACCCGCACTCTCTCTGTGAAGGCTTGAGGTGAGGAGAGCTGCCAGACCAAGGCTGCCTCATTGGGCGGATAGGAAACGCTTATCAGTTTCACGTCCTTGGGGTGATCCAGCATCTCCAGGCGAATGGAATCCGGGTCTATGTTCACCCCCTTCCAGGAAAAGTCCACATGGTTGTTTCCTTTCTGAAGCGTTAGGAACCTTTCTTCTTCCACCAAGGTGAAGGCCGGGTTGTCCAGCCTTACCGAGACGGCCTCCCTTTGAGGAAGGGCAACGAGTTTTATCCTGGCCTCTGCCCTTGTCGCACACAAGAAAGCCAATGCCAAGGCCAAAGCTACAGTAACCGGTTTTCTCATGGATCTTACCTCCCATTTTGAGTGATCCTCCAGGAATGGAACACATTTCTTGCTTAGCTTGTCAAGCAAAAGTTTTTGAGGGCTGAATATGACCACGCCCTCACAAAAGTACATGGGCTTACGAGGGGTACAGTTGTGGGTGCCAGTGGGGTTGTGCCCCGGCTTGGGTAGGCCCTTTCTTTTGGGACGAGCAAAAGCGCATGCTTTCAGAAACCCATTGACCAAAAGAAAACAATAAGGAAGGTGGGTTTTGGTTACCAATCACGCCTGGGCGGGATGGGTGGCCAGCCTGATATTCTTACTTGCAGCTTACGTGACAGACCCCCATGGGGGTTTCCACCGCATAGGGAAAGAATCTCTTTCTGAGCCAAAGGGCTACATTCACCAGGCTTATGAGCACCGGCACCTCCAAAAGGGGCCCTATGACAGTGGCGAAAGCCTGCTGAGAAGCAATACCGAATATCGCAATTGCCACTGCTATGGCCAGCTCGAAGTCGTTGCTGGCTGCAGTGAAGGACACTGCCGTGGTCTGGGCGTAGTTGGCCTTGAGCTTGTATGCCAAGAAGAATGTCACGAACCACATCAGGAAGAAATAAATGGCCAGGGGGATGGCCACCCTGAGCACATCCAGAGGTAGTGTGATGATGTACCCACCCTTGAGGGAGAACATCACGACGATGGTGAAGAGCAATGCAAGCAGGGTGATGGGGCTGATCCTGGGGACAAAAATACTCTCATACCACTGAAACCCTTTTACCCTTATGAGGCTGAATCGCGTGATGACCCCTGCGATAAAAGGGATGCCAAGGTAAATGAAGACCGTCTTGGCTGCTTCTGCCATGGAGATCTCTACCTCCAGCCCTTTGACCAGACCCAGCCAGTTGAGGCCCACTGTGATAAAGACGTAGATATAGACTGCGTACAGAAGCACCTGAAACACGGCGTTGAACGCCACAAGTCCAACCGCCAGTTCCCTGTCACCCTTGGCAAGCTCATTCCACACGATGACCATGGCTATGCACCTGGCCAAGCCCACCAAGATGACTCCTATCATGTACTGCGGGTAGCCTCGAAGGAAAATGACTGCCAATAGGAACATGACCACAGGTCCCACTATCCAATTCTGGATCAGGGACATGGCCAAGAGTCTTTTGTTCTGGAATACCTTGCCCATCTGCTCGTAACTTACCTTGGCAAGGGGTGGGTACATCATGAGGATTAGACCCATGGCTATGGGAACAGATGTGGTGCCCCACTGAAGCCCTGCTGTGAACTGGGTCACAGAGGGGGAAAAATACCCGATCGCCACCCCGACCGCCATGGCCATGAATATCCAAAGGGTGAGGAATCTATCCAGGGTTGAAAGCTTCTTGCCCGCAGGGTCTGTCATGGCGCTTAGCCCCCTATTTTTCCTAACATGCTGGCCCTCGGCTCACGCTTCCCTCACTTTTGATGAGACAGGCTCAGGAGCTCCGGGAGCTCCTCCACTAATTTTCGGATCTCGTCCCTTATGCTACGGTAATGACCCATGGCTTCCTCCTCGCTCTTGGCCGAGAGGGCCAGAACCGGCGGATCCTTGAAGCTGCGGTGCAGGACCCCCAGCCTGGCCGGAAACACCGGACAGCTCTGTTGGGCCTGGTCGCACAGGGTAATGACGAAATCAAATTCCAGGTGTGCCAAGTCTTCGATGTGCTTGGAGCTTTGGCCCGATATGTCCACCCCGACCTCGGCCATGGCTTGGACGGCTCTGGGATCCACCACCCACGGTGATGTGCCTGCGGAATACACCTCGAGGCGGTCTCCCAGGATCTTCTTGGCCCAGCCCTCGGCCATCTGACTTCTGCAGGAGTTGCCCGTGCAGAGGAAAAGGATCCTTTTCTTTTCTTGGAGATCTCTTTGGTTCATTGGGAAACCCTCCTTGAGGCCCTCCGACTTCTTTGTTGGGCCTGCTTGCGGCAGATCTCTTCACGGTTGATCTTGGATGCCTGTTTCAACAAGGCCCGGATCTGAGGATCTTGCTCCAGCCATTTTTTCAGCTCAAAAAGGAGGGAGGCACTGTAAGGCTTTGGAGGGGAGGGGTTCCAAAGGTAATGCACCCACATGCCCACCTTGTGCGATATGACAAGGCCGGCCTCTGTGAGGATGCGCATATGTCTTGAAACACTGGGCTGGGAAATGCCCAGAAGCTCAGCCAGCTCGCACACGCACATCTCCCTTTCTTGGAGCATCTTCATGATGCGCATGCGGTTGGGATCCGAAAGAGCCTTTAGAACTCTTATAAGATCGCGCATTGACCGGGCCCTAGTAGTTCCACATTTAGCTAATCGGCTATATGACTCTACCGCCTCCTTGGAACCATGTCAAGCACAGCTGTACACAGACCGGATTATCCCCCTGGATATCTTGTCTTCTGGGCCACCTCCCTTTGTTGTACCATTGGGGCACGAGGGAATTGGGGATTCTTGTGTTGGGCTTCGGGCTTTGCCAGAATGTTGCAAAAAGGGCCTGAGATGGGATGGGCCCAAAGGGGTGGAAAAGGTGGATAGACTTCAGGTGGGAGAATCGGACATAAAGATTGCCCAACTCGTGGAGGTGGCCCGAAAAGCTTTGCCTGTGACCCTAACCGAGCAAGCAGCGGCCAGGGTAATTGAGAGCCGCAAGATGGTGGAGCAGTGGGTGAAAGAAGGCCGCAAGGTCTACGGGGTGACCACAGGATTCGGGGCCCTGGCAGATGTGGCCATCGCTTGCCAGCAGGCCAGGGTGCTTCAGAGAAACGTGCTATTGAGCCATGCCGCAGGGGTGGGCGAACCCCTTCCTGAGGAGGTGGTGCGGGCGGCCATGCTTCTTCGGGTGCGAGATGCCGCCTTGGGGCGCTCGGGCCTGAGCCTCAAGTCGGTCCAGCGCATAGTAGATTTCCTGAACCTAGGCGTGGTGCCGGTAGTGCCTTGCCAGGGCTCCGTTGGAGCCAGCGGGGATCTTGCCCCTCTGGCCCACATGTTCCTGCCTCTGATCGGTGAAGGGGATGTGTTCTACAGGGGAAGGAAGCTGCCAGCAGCCCAGGTGCTTGATGAACTGGGCATGGAGCCTCTGGAGCCAGGCCCTGGAGAAGGCCTGGCCTTGATAAACGGCACCCAGGTCATGACTGCCATCGGAGCCCTGGCCTCATGGGACGCCCATGAGCTGGCCCGCACGGCCGATGTGGCCTGTGCCATGAGTCTGGAGGTCTTGCTAGGCACAAGGACCGAGTTCGACCCCAGGATACACCAGGCCAGACCTCACCCCGGCCAGGCACTGTCAGCCCGAAACATGCTCAAGATTACGGCAAAAAGCGAGATAATCTCCTCCCACAAGGATTGCTCCAGGATCCAGGACGCATATACCTTGCGTTGTTCCCCCCAGGTCCACGGTGCCAGCCGTGATGCCATTGAATACGCCATCAAGGTGGTGGAGACCGAGATGAACTCCTCCACCAACAACCCATTGATCTTCCCGGAAAGCGGGGAGTTTCTCCTGGGCGGCAACTTCCACGGGCAGCCCATCGCCATTGCCATGGACCTTCTGGCCATAGCCGTCTCAGAGCTGGCAGACATCTCCGAGAGAAGGATCGAGAGGCTGGTCAACCCACAGTTGAGCGGGCTTCCTGCATTCCTCATTCAAGACGGCGGACTGAATTCAGGCTTCATGATAGCCCAGTACACGGCTGCAGCCCTGGTTTCGGAGAACAAGGTCCTGGCGCATCCCGCCTCGGTGGACTCCATCCCCACCTCAGCCAACAAGGAGGATCACGTGAGCATGGGTACCATAGCTGCCCGCAAGGCCCGAGAGGTGGTGAAGAACTCCCAGCAGGTCCTGGCCATAGAGCTTCTGTGCGCTGCACAGGCCCTGGATCTCTTCACGGACATGAGGGCGGGTCAGGGCACCCAGGCAGCCTACAAGGTCATAAGGGAAACAATTCCGCACCTGGACAAGGACCGCTTCCTGGCAGCAGACATGCAAGAGGCCCTCAGATTGTTGAAATCCTCCCATGTGTTAAGGGCCGTAGAGGAAGTGGTGGGCCCCTTGGACTGAGGCTTGTTGACCGAGAGCTGACAAAGGTGATTGAATAGCCATTGTATAGACTTTTTTCGAGCCTGCTGAAAAAAGGCTACAAGAAGGGATGCTTTGGGCAACAAGGAGGCTGTCATGAATGAAACACCCAGGGAAAGGCTCATCCGGGAGCTCAAGATAGGCTGTGGAGAGCCCAGGCCTATCAGGGCTCCGCGTGGGAGGGAGCTGCACTGCAAAGGCTGGCATCAGGAGGCAGCCCTCAGGATGCTTTTGAACAACCTGGATCCGGATACAGGCGAGAGACCCCAGGAGCTCATAGTGTACGGGGGCTTCGGCAAGGCCGCCAGAAACTGGAGGTGCTTTGATGCCATAGTGATGTCCCTTCTGGAGTTGGATGCCGATGAGACACTGCTTGTGCAATCGGGCAAACCCGTCGGGGTTCTGAGAACCTACTTTCACGCCCCAAGAGTGCTCATAGCCAACTCCAACATCGTACCCCACTGGGCCAACTGGGAGAATTTCCACGAGCTGGACAAAAGAGGCCTGATGATGTACGGCCAGATGACCGCGGGCTCGTGGATCTACATAGGCACCCAAGGGATCTTGCAGGGAACTTACGAGACATTTGCCTCCTTGGCAGAGCGGCATTTCGGAGGCTCTCTGGCAGGAAAGATAGTGCTCACGGCCGGCCTCGGTGGCATGGGCGGGGCTCAGCCTCTGGCTGTTACCATGAACGAGGGGGTGGCCCTGTGCGTGGAGGTGGATCCGGCCAGGATAAAGAGAAGGCTTGAGACCCGCTATCTGGACCTCCAGGCCATGGATCTAGACCAGGCATTGGCCATGGCCCGAGAGGCGGCCCAAAACAGAAGGCCTCTTTCCATAGGAGTTCTGGGCAATGCTGCCGAGGTGCTGCCCAGACTTCTTGAGATGGGCTTCGTGCCAGATGTGGTAACGGATCAAACGAGCGCGCATGATGAGCTAAACGGCTACATTCCCTCTGGCATGAGCCTGGATGAGGCCCTGGCTCTGAGGAGGGAGGATCCCAAGAAGTATATGGAGCTGTCCCTGGATTCCATGAAGGTGCATTGCAAGGCCATCCTGGACTTTCAGGCCAGGGGAGCCGTTGCCTTCGACTACGGCAACAATCTAAGGGGTCAGGCCTTGAAGAGGGGGCTTGCCAATGCCCTGGACTATCCCGGGTTTGTCCCAGCTTACATAAGGCCCCTGTTCTGCGAGGGGGAGGGGCCTTTCCGCTGGGCCGCCTTGTCAGGAGACCCCAAGGACATCACCGTGACGGATCACGCCCTCATGGAGGCCTTTCCCCACAAGAAGCGCATGGTGCGCTGGCTTACCATGGCAGAAGAAAAGGTGGCCCACATGGGACTGCCTGCTCGCATCTGCTGGCTGGGTTACGGGGAACGAGATAAAGCCGGGAAACTTTTCAACGACCTGGTGGCATCAGGAGCCGTCAAGGCCCCCATTGTCATTGGGAGGGATCATCTAGACTGCGGTTCAGTGGCTTCCCCTTACAGGGAGACCGAGGGCATGAAAGACGGCTCTGATGCGGTGGGGGACTGGCCACTTCTCAACTGCATGGTGAATGTGGCCTCTGGGGCCAGCTGGGTCTCCTTCCACGACGGAGGTGGAGTGGGAATAGGCTATGCCCTCCATGCAGGACAGGTGACCGTGGCCGACGGCACTGCAGAAGGCGAGCTAAGGGTGACCACGGTTCTAAGAAACGATCCTGCCACAGGCATTCTCAGGCATGCCGATGCAGGATACGAGACTGCCATAGAGGTGGCCAGACAAAGGGGTGTAAAGATACCCATGATAAACATGTTCAGATGAATCAGAGGGAGGTGAGCCTCGGGGGCTCAGGGAAACTGCTCTTTGGCAAGTCTTGAGTGGAATCAAGAAAGGGGTTGACGGTTAAGGAGGCAGAGGAAAGCGGGGCCCGGCCAAGGGTGAAGGGCGATTCTGGATCTCTCGAACGCTGGGGCCTCAAGAGGGGTGGAAGCGGTTTTTTCTTGGACGCGGGTGGCAAATGGAGCTATTTCTGGAACAGTTACTAAACGGCCTTGCCATAGGAGCCCTCTATGCACTGATGACCCTGGGGCTTGCCCTGGTCTACGGTATCTTGAGGATTCTGCATGTCGCCCACGCAGCAATATACAGCGTGGGGGCCTACCTGGGGCTTTGGGTCTTCAGCTGGAGCGGGAGTCTTCTTTTGGCCGCTTTGTTGGCCATGGCTGGCTGCGCTTTTCTGGGAGTGGCCATCGAGAGGCTGGTATACTTCCCTTTGCTTCGATATCCCCCATATGTGCCACTCATAGCCAGTATAGCGGTGCTTCTGGGCACCGAAGAGGTCTGTAGGCTCATAGCCGGTCCTTATATCTTGGCCTTTCCGGCCCAGGTGCCACTTCCTTGCTTGAAACTTGGGCCCCTGCTCTTGTCCCCTGCGCTTTTGGCAGTTTATATCACCACCGGTGCAGTGTTGTTGGGACTCTGGTACATAGTGGGCCGTACAGAGCTGGGACTGGCCATGAGGGCCACGTCCCAATCCAGGATCATGGCAGAGGCCCTTGGGATGAACACCCACTTGATCATAACCCTTACTTTTGTCTTAGGTTCAGCCATAGCTGCCCTGGCAGGCATTCTGGTGGGGATCTACTACAACCAGGTCTATCCCACCATGGGGGCTGTGCCGGCTTACAAGAGCCTGGCCATCATCGTGGTGGGAGGCCTGGGTTCTGTGTCAGGCTCTGTTGTGGCGAGCCTTCTTCTGGGTTTAGCCGAGACCTTATTGATCGGTTTCGCGGACATTCCGTTGCCCAGGGATGCCCTGGCCTTCATGGCCATGATCGGGGTGCTCATGTGGAGGTCTGAGGGGCTTTTCGGCTCCAGGTAAGAAGCTCAAGTGGAGGCCTTGGAAAGATGAGCGGGTATCTAATCACAGTGCTCACAGTCATAAGCATTCAGGCCATAGCAGCCTGTGGGCTCAATGTCATAGTAGGCTTTGCGGGGCAGATCTCCCTGGGGCATGCAGCCTTCATGGCTCTTGGAGCTTACGCAACGGCCATGCTTTGCACCAAGGCGGGCATGGGATTCTGGAGCGCCCTTCCATTGGTGCTCATTCTGAGCGGCAGCATAGGGCTTCTGCTGGGGCTTCCCAGCCTCAGGGTCAGAGAGGACTTCCTGGCCATCACCACCATAGGTATCAACTTCATAGTGGAGGCAGTGTTCCTTTACACCCCGTTTTTCGGCGGGGCCCTGGGCATCTCCGGGATCCCCAGGGTCTATTTCCTGGGCGAGCCCCTCAAGGGCCCTGGGTTCTTGCTGCTTTGCCTTGGGTTTTTGGCCTTGGTAATCGCGATTTGCTGGTGGTTCACACGTTCTTTTGCCGGGCTGGCCTGCTTCTCCCTTAGGGAGGAGGAGGCAGCTGCCTCGAGTCTGGGAATCTCGCCTGTGAGGTTCAAGCTCCTAGCCTTTGTGATGGGCACGATGATGGCCGGGCTGGCAGGTGCCCTCTACGCCCATTACATGCGCATGATCAATGCCACGGATTTCAATTTCCCTTACTCGGTCATGATGCTCTCCATAGTGGTTCTGGGAGGCATGGGCACGCTGTGGGGTCCACTCTTGGGGGCCGCGGTTCTGGGAAGCCTTCCAGAGATCTTCAGACCCCTGGTGGATTACAGGATGCTCCTCTACACGGCACTTCTGCTTCTTATGATCCGTTTTCAGCCTGGAGGTCTCCTGGGAGAGCCCAGCCTGGGCAGAAGGCTCTTGAGCAAGATGATCCCGGGCAAGAGGGTGGAGGAGGCGGCTTGAGGGAAATTCTTCTGCAAGTCAGAGGACTGCGAAAGCGCTTCGGCGGTCTTCAGGCAGTAGACGGCCTGGATCTGGATCTTCACGAGGGGGAGATCTTGGGTCTGATAGGGCCCAATGGGGCAGGCAAGACAGTGACCTTCAACATGATAAGCGGAGTTTATGCGCCCGATGAAGGACAGATCATGTTCCGGGGAGTAAGGATAAACGGGCTTGGACCCCACAGGGTGGCGGCCATGGGAATAGGGCGCACATTTCAAATAGTCAAGCCCTTCTCGGAGCTCACGGTATTGGAAAACGTGATAGCAGCCTTGGGGGTTCGTAATTACGGAAGTTTTGGGAGGGTGTGGGAGAGGTGGGACAAGGATTCCTATAGAGCAGAAGCCATGGAGAAGCTCAAGAGGGTGGGCCTGGAGAAGCTGGCCCGGAGGAAAGCCGGGCTTCTCCCCTTGGGAAACCTAAGGAAACTGGAGATCGCAAGGGCCCTTTGTGTGACCACGAGCTGCCTTCTTCTGGACGAATCCTTTTCAGGGCTCAGGCAGCAGGAGATAGAGCAGATAGAGAACCTGGTCAGGGAGATAAGAGAGTCGGGTGTGGCGGTGCTGCTCATAGAGCACAACATGCGCGTGGCCATGGGGCTTTCGGACCGTTTGGTAGTGCTAGAGCACGGCAGGAAGCTTTGTGAGGGAAAGCCGGGGGAGGTGAGCATGGACCCCAGGGTCATAGAGGCATACCTGGGCGAGGCAGGGGGCTGATGATGCTCCTGGAGGTGCAGGACCTGAGGATCTCTTACGGCAACCTGGAAGCAGTGCACGGGGTCTCCTTTCACCTGGAGGAAAGGGAACTTGTCTCCATCATCGGGGCCAACGGGGCTGGAAAGAGTTCTATCATGAACGGGATCATGGGCCTGGTTAAGCCCCGCGGGGGCAGGATCCTGTTGGAGGGAAGGGATATAACATTTCTGCCTGCTCACCAGCGGGCCAGGCTGGGCATGAAGATGGTCCCGGAAAGGGGGGTGGTCTTCCCGCTTCTTACAGTGTATGAAAACCTCATGACAGGTCTTTACCGACAAGGCCACAAGGTGGATCTTCAAGAGAGGCTGGCATGGATATACGGGCTCTTCCCAGTGCTCGGAGAGAGGCGGGCCCAAAGGGCCAAGACGCTCTCCGGAGGAGAGCAGCAGCAGCTGGCCATTGCCAGGGCCCTCATCTCATCTCCCAGGCTGCTTCTGGTGGACGAGGTTTCCATGGGGTTGATGCCCAAGCTGGTGAGCCGGGTCTTCGATGTCTTGCGCCGACTGAACCAGGAACATGGCCTCAGCATCCTGCTTGTTGAGCAAAATGCCTTGGCCTCCCTGAGAGTCTCCCACAGGGCCTACGTGTTGGAGACAGGGGAGGTGGTGCTAGAGGGGAAAGCCCAGGAACTAATGGATCAGGAACAGGTAAAGAAGGCTTACTTGGGACGTTGAGGGGAATGTAGCAGGGGGATTCAAACCACAGGGCCCATGGAAGGCCCTAGTTCGTAAAAGAGGAGGGGCATGATGAAAGGTGGCAAGATAGGATGGTTGGTTGGCTTGGTGGCTCTGGCCTGGCTCTTGGGTCCGGCCATGGCGGCTGAGGAGATCAAGATAGGGCTCATGGTGCCCCTGACCGGGCCGGCTGCGGCCGATGGGCTCAGCGCTTCCAATTCCGTGAAGCTGGCTGCCGAGAAGGTCAATGCAGCAGGTGGGCTCCTGGATAAGAAGGTGGTCCTGGTGGAGTATGACGACAGGGCCGACGCCAAAGAGGGCATAGCCCTGGCCAGAAAACTCGTGGAACAGGACAAGGTGGTGGCAGTTGTGGGAGGCTCTTACTCGGCCCCCAGTCGGGCAGTAGCCCCAATTTTCCAGGAAGAAGGGGTGCCTTTTGTGGCTGCCTATGCCGTGCACCCGGATGTCACCAAGGCAGGAGATTACTGCTTCCGTAACGGCTTTCTGGGTCATGTGGAAGGCGGGGCCGCGGCTTATGTGGCTGTAAATAAACTCAAGGCCAAGAGAATAGCGCTTCTTACCACGGACAATGATTTCGGTCGGACCCTGGTAGAGGGTTTCAAGAAGTATCTTGCCAAGCACGCCAAGGACGTGCAGGTGGTCTCGGAGCAGGTCTATCCCTTTGCAGAGAAGGATTTCAAGGCATATCTGGCCAAAATCAAAGAGGCCAATCCAGACCTCATCCAGGTCTCGGGTTATTATTTCCACACCGGGCCCACCCTGAAGCAGGCCAGGGAAATGGGAATAACCACGACCATCATGGGCGAGGAAGGTGCGGATTCCCCCAAGCTCTTCGAGATAGCTGGCCAGGCAGCAGAAGGCTTTATCATGGTCACCAATTTGGACCGGGATGACCCCAGGCCGGTGGTTCAGACATACATAAAGGAATACAAGGAGCGCCACAAAATAGCCCCGGACATGGTGGGAGCTTCGGCCTATGATGCCTTCATGCTCATAGCAGATGCCATAAAGAGGGCAAAGAGCCTGGACAAGAAGGCCATTCGCAAGGCCTTGGCCGAGACCAAGGATTATGACGGGCTCACAGGTGTGATCAAAGGATTCACCCCAGAGCGTGAGGTTATCAAGAACGTGCAGGTCCAGATAGTCAAGAACGGGGAGTTCCGGTATTTCGGTGTTGTCACGGACCCGGAGGTCATCACACCTTGAGCCCAGGCCACAGGAAAGGGGGTCAGGTCCATGGCCGGCAACTGGATCGAATGTGTTCCCAATTTCAGTGAGGGAAGGCGTCTGGATGTCATAGAGGAGATCCTTGTGCCCTTTCGCAGGACCCCTGGGTGTTTTCTAATGGACCAGAGGCCAGACAAGGATCATAACCGCCTCGTGGTGAGCCTCATAGGAGAACCTCAGGCCCTGTGCAGGGCACTTCTGGACGCCGCAAGGGTGGCCGTGGAGCGCATAGACCTGAACCAGCACACCGGAGCCCACCCTCGCATGGGGGCAGTGGATGTGATCCCCTTTGTGCCTCTTGCCGGCACCAGCATGGAGACCTGCATCCAGTTGGCCCGGGACTTTGGCCGCTTGCTCCACCAGGAAACGGGGGTTCCCATCTATTTCTATGAAGAAGCCGCCCTGAAGCCAGAGAGAAAGCCCCTGGAGGCCGTGCGCAAGGGCCAGTTCGAGGGCCTGAGGGAGGAGATATCTCTACCGGAGAGGCACCCGGATGTGGGACCCCCCAGGCTACACCCCACAGCCGGTGCCACGGCCGTGGGGGCCCGGAAGTTTCTCATAGCCCTCAACGTGAATCTCAGAAGCCGGGATCTGGCCATGGCCCAAAGGATCGCCAGAGCGGTGAGGGCATCCAGCGGTGGGCTTGCATACGTAAAGGCCATGGGGGTGGATCTGGCCGAGAAGGGAATGGTGCAGGTCTCCATGAACCTGGTGGACTTCGAGAAAAACCCTCTGTACAGGGCCGTGGAGATGGTGCGCAGCGAGGCACGCAGATGGGGTGTGGAGGTGGCGGGCTGTGAGATCCAGGGCCTGGTGCCTGCATCGGCCCTGCTGGAGAGCGCTGCCTATTATCTGCAGCTGCATGAGCTGGAGCCTTCCAAGGTCATAGAGATAGCATTGCTGGGGCTTCTTGCCCAGGAGATGGAAAAGGGATCTGAGCAATGATCCAGAAGCTCTTTCGAAATGCCAGGATCTACACCCCCTGGGATCAGGGCGTGCCTGTGGGAGGCCAGGCGCAGGAGAGCTGTGTCAGATCCTGGAGAAGGGGTGGGCTCTTGGTGAGAGATGGGCTGGTGCAGGCAGTGGGTGATGAGCAGGAGATTCTCAGGCTGGCCCTTTCCCAGGAGATCCACCAAGAGGTGGACTGCGAGGGCTCATGTTTGATCCCAGGCTTCGTGGACCCTCATACCCACATGTGTTTTGTTGGTGACAGGGAGGAGGAATTCAGGCAGAGACTCTCCGGGGCCTCCTACCTGGAGATCTTGGCCAAAGGGGGTGGTATCCTCTGCACGGTCAGGGCGGTCAGGGAAGTATCTGAGGAGGAGCTTCTGGAACAAAGTGTGGCCAGGGTGCTGAGGGCACTTTCTTTGGGCACCACGAGCTTGGAGATAAAAAGCGGCTATGGGCTTGAGACAGGAGCCGAGCTCAAGATGCTTAGAGTCATCAAGAGACTTTCCCTGGAGACTCCCATGGATGTGGTGCCCACCTTTCTGGGGGCCCACGCTGTGCCCGAGGAGTACAAGGAAAACCCTGGGGGGTACCTGGATTTGTTATTGGATGAGATGCTCCCTGAGGTGGCGGCCCAGGGCATAGCCAAATTTTGCGATGTCTTTTGCGAGCAAGGAGTCTTTTCCACGGAAGAGACCAGGAGGATCCTAAAAAGGGCCTCCCAGTTGGGGCTTGGCTTGAAGATACATGCCGATGAGGTGCATGACACAGGTGGAGCAGCCCTTGCCGCCGAGCTGGGGGCCACCTCGGCCGAGCACCTCCTGGCAGCCTCTGACCAGGGGCTTAGGGCCATGGCGCAGGCCGGGGTTGTGGCCGTATTGCTCCCTGGCACGGCATTGAGCCTCAAGAAGCCTTATGCCAGGGCAAGGGAAATGATTAGGATGGGGCTTCCTGTGGCCCTGGCCACGGATTGCAATCCCGGCTCATGCTATCTGGAGGGCATGCCCCTGGTGTTTGCCTTGGCGGTTTTGGGTATGCAGATGTCCGTGGAGGAGGCCCTGGCAGCTACGACCCTAAACGCTTCTTATTCCATAGGCTTGGCCTCCAGGGTTGGAAGCCTCAACCAGGGAAAGCAGGCCGATTTTCTCTTGCTGGAGGGAGCCTCCCCGGCTGTCCTGGCTTACAAACTCGGGGCCGAATCGTGCATTCAGGCCGTTTACAAGCGGGGGGAGCAGGTGGCATGAGTTTTGAGAAGGAGTTTCCAGGGCCTTTCCGGGAAGGGATAAAGGCCATCCTTAGGGTGCTTGACCCCCAGGACAATTCCACAGGCGGAGGGGCAGCCTCGGCCGTGGCAGGGGCCATGGCAGCAGCCCTGCTGGCCATGGTGGGAAGGCTCTCTTGGGGAAAGCCGGGCATGGGGCCCAAAAGCTTTTATGACTCGCTTGTGAAAGAAGCGCAAGATTTGGCCCAAGTTCTCATGCTGGGAGCACAAGAGGATGCACAGGCCTTTGAGTTTGTCATGGCAGCCTACCGCATGCCCAAGGCGGATGAAAAGCACAGGCAAAAGCGCCAAGAGGCCATTCAAAAGGCCCTGGAAAAAGCGGCCCAGGTGCCACTTGAAAACGCCCGGGTTTGCGCCAGGGTGCTTGAGCTTTGCAGGCTGATGGAAGATCATTACAATCCCAGGGCCTCTTCGGACTTCAACTGCGCCAGGTATCTTGCCAAGGCGGCCCTCAAAGGTTGCCTAGAGAACGTATCCATTAATCTTTCCCAACTGGAATCCCCTGAACTGGTGGAGAAATTAACCCAGGCCAGCCAAGAGCTGGAGACCTGGGTTGTCAGCTTTTGATTCCCGAGCAAAAAAAAGGGTTGACTTCCTCAGGTATTTACAGATATAGATAACAGCCACATTGTGGCATCTGCCTTTTGTTCCCAGGTAAAAGGGCAGAAGAAATACTTCAGGGGAGGCATGAGATGGCGTCAGCAAGACTCCTGGTATGGATTGCCGCTGGTTTGATGAGCTTAGGGGCTGATGCCCTGGCCAACGGGCACAAGGACATGATCAAAGGTCCTTTCAAGAGCGGCTCGGAGGTTACGGCCACCTGCCTTGGGTGTCACGACAAGCAAGCCAAGGACTTCATGGGAACCGTGCACTGGAGCTGGTCCAGAACCCAAGAGGTTCCTGGGAAGGGCAAGGAGGATCTGGGCAAGAAAAATGCCATAAACAATTTTTGCATCGCCCTTCCCAGCAACTGGCCTCGCTGCACTAGCTGCCATGCTGGGTACGGTTGGAAGGATGCCGGATTCGACTTCTCCAAGGCTGAAAACATTGATTGCCTCATATGTCACGACACCACAGGCACTTACAAGAAAACTCCCACTGGAGCAGGCATGCCCGACCCCACGGTGGACCTGGAAAAAGTGGCCCAAAATGTGGGTAAGACCAGCCGCGCCACCTGCGGGGCCTGTCACTTTTTCGGTGGCGGTGGCGACCACATAAAGCACGGCGACTTAGATAGCTCCCTGGTGGCACCACCCAAGGCCATAGATGTGCATATGGGCACAGACGGCAAGAACATGAACTGCTCCTCCTGTCACAAGGCCAAGGATCACATCATTCCGGGATTGGCTCTTTCAGTTTCGGCCAAGGGTGAGGCCACTCTTGGCTGCACGGACTGCCACACTCCCTCCCCTCACAAAAACGCTGTGCTCAACAAACACTTCCAAAGGGTGGCCTGCCAGACCTGTCACATCCCTTCCTTTGCCAAGAGCCTTCCCACCAAGGTCTGGTGGGACTGGTCCAAGGCAGGCCAGGATGTGGCCGAGCCTCCCAAGGATCAATGGGGCCAGAAGCTCTACGACAAGATGAAAGGGGAGTTCAAGTGGGCCAAGGACGTTGTGCCTACTTATCTTTGGTTCAATGGGTCCACGGAGAGATATCTGCTTGGTGACCCCATAGGGGACCCCTCCAAGGTACTCCATCTGAACCTACCCCTTGGAAACAAAGAGGACAAAAACGCCAAGATATGGCCTTTCAAGGTGATGCGGGGAAAGCAGCCCTTTGATGTAGGCAACAAAGTGCTGGCTGTGCCTCACCTCTTCGGGGGCTACTGGAAGCACTATGACTGGGGCAAGGCCATAGAGAGCGGAATGGCGGCTGCGGGTCTTCCTTACAGCGGCAAGTATGACTGGATACAGACAGACATGTATTGGCGTGTGACCCATATGGTGGTACCCAAAGACCAAGCCCTAAGATGCACGGACTGCCATGGCCCCAAGGGGCGGCTGGACTGGAAGGCCCTGGGTTACGAGAAGGATCCTCAGAAAAAAAGCTAAGCTGGGCCAATGGAAAGGCAAAGGGGGAAGGGGATTTCTCCTCCCCCTTTTGTTTTTCCCTGGGTTTCAATGAAGGCTTCTGGCATGGAGACAATATTTGTACGGACCTACCCGAATCATTCCCCAGGCTCAATGAAGTTGGGGGCTGTACCCCAAGGGGCCGGTACCCACACCCATTCTCAGGCCCAAAAAGTTCAAGGACTCCACAGGGAAAATCAGGCCGGATTTCACATGAATCGGTTCATTCCGGGGGTATCGCCGAGTTAGCCCGCCTGATCCACCAAAAATAATGTGGGCTAGGAGTACTTGAGTCGCAAATCTCAAAGAAAATTAACCAGATCCAACCCAGAGATCCTTCCTCAAAGGCCACCGGAGAGTCTCACATTTCCCGGCGCTACTTTTCCCAAAAGAACCTTGAGGGGCCCTGGAAGGGTTGGTATGGAGTTCAAAAGGACCATTTCATCCAAAGGCTCAGGCCGCAGCTTACCCGGATATCTTCCTTTGTTCCTCCTCCCTCAGTTCCCTTCTCAGGAACTTGCCCACCTTGGACTTGGGTAGCATGTCTCTGAACTCTATGTACTGTGGGACCTTGTAAGACGCGAGCCTTTCCTTGCACCACTTGATGAGCTCGTAGCCGCTGACACCCTTTATGTCCTCCTTGAGAACCACGAAGGCCTTTATCCGCTCTCCCACCTTTTGGTCGGGCACGCCCACCACGCTGGCTGCTATGACTGCCGGGTGCTCTTGAAGCACCCTTTCCACCTCGGCTGCTGCCACTCTGTACCCCTTGTGCTTGATGAGGTCCACGGAGCGATCCCTGAAGTAAAGCCATCCCGCTTGGTCTATCTCAACTATGTCTCTGGTTCGATACCATACCTCATGGCCCATCCTGATGAAGCATTTTTCTGTCTCTTGAGGCTTTTTCCAGTACTTTTCAACGGCATAGGGAGATGTGGCCAGAAGCTCCCCGGGCCGCCCTGGAGGGACCGGCTCCAAAGTATCCGGATCCACAAGCCTGTACTTGCTCCCCGCAGATATCCTCCCTGCAGCTCCTTCTGGTGGCTCGCCATCTCTTGCATAGCTCAATGAAACAGCCCCTCCCAGCTCCGTGCTACCATATCCCTGGTAAAGAGGTATGCCAAACTTCCTTTGCCATCTCCTGGCCACCTCCACGGGCATCACGTCTCCGCCGGTTCCACAATACTTGAGGGAGCTGAGGTCATATTGGTCGAGCCTGTCATGCTCCAGGATCATGCGGTACATGGCGGGCACGGCGAACATGCGGGTGGCCCTGTACCTTTGGATGTGGTCGAACATCCCATCCAGGACCACCCTCGGCAGAATTATGAGGGTCTCGCCCGTGATGAGCAGGGGTGTTAGACCATCCATCTGCCCTATGACATGGTAAAGTGGAGCCGAAAGAAGGGTTCTGCCCTTCCCAGGGTCCACCAGGCCTTCTGCTGCCTTGGCCCACTCCAAGCTTCTGGAAAGAAAAAGACCTGCTGAGATGGGGACCCCCTTGGGAAACCCTGTGGTGCCGCCAGTGTAAAGCATTACGGCAGTGTCCAGAGGATCAGCCTCGAGGTGGGGAAGTGTTGCAGGATTGCCTTTCTTCAGCAGAGTTCTGAAAGGAATGAACTGTCTTCCCTTGGGAACATCCCCCCTGGGGACCCTGTCAAATCCTCTCCCAAACAACCTCTTCCAGCCTGGTACAAGGTCCACCATGTTGGTTACCACTACCCTTTCCAAAGGGGTCTGCTCCAGGACATCCAGCACATAGGAGACGTTGGTGTCCATACAGAAAATGGCTCTGGCCTCCACATCCTTGGCCATGTAATTGATGTCGTATGCTGTGTATACAGGTGCCACCATGACCGGTATTGCCCTGAGCCTTTGTAAGGCCAGCCACACCATTACAGTCTGAGGAAGGTTGTACAGGTAAAGGATCACCCTGTCCCCAGGCTGAATCCCCATGTGGTGAATGGAAGCTGCCAGCTTGGATACCATCTCCTGGAGCCGGCTGAAGGCAAAGGTTTCCCCGAGGAACACAAGGGCAGGCTTATGCCAGCGGTCTTTGCATATGGCCTCAAAGGAAGGGTAAATGGTCTGTTCGCGGATCGCTGTCATCGTGTCTGTTCCATGCCATATTTCTGACAAGGCCCGCCGTGGCCGGGATCATAACCTGGAGACATAGCAGAGAGCCCCATATCCGAGGACCTTTTCCTGTGGGCCTCTGGTCCTTCCGAGAGTGGAATCCCCACTGTTCTTTGTGCCTTGTTTGTCCTGGTGATTTCTCCAGCAGGACTCTTTAATACCCCTATACCCCCATGAAGGTGGATCTGACCTCCGGATTGCTCCTCAAATCTTTGCCTGTACCTTCCAGAGTCAACATTCCGTTCTGGATCACGTACCCCCTGTCCACCACAGGTAAAAGAGGCCTTGCATACTGCTCCATAACCAAAACCGTTATTCCCTGATCCCGGATTTGTTTTATGGCTTGAACGAGGTTCTTCTGCATGAAGGGACTCAGGCCCAAGAGGGGTTCATCCAGAAGCAGTAACTTGGGCTTGGTCATCAAAGCCATGCCTATGGAAAGCATCTGTTGCTCTCCCCCGCTGCAGAAGCCTGCCTTCCTTTTCCTCAGGACGCTAAGAGGGGGGAAGATGCTATAGACAAAATCGAAGCTTTTTTGTACGTCCTTGTCCTTTCTGAGGTACGTGCTGATTCTCAGGTTCTCCTCCACGTCGCTCTCAGGGAATATGGGATGTCGCTCCCTGCTCAAGGCTATTCCCTTCCTGATGCGCTCGCTGGGCTTGGCCAAGAGGATCTCCTCGCCGCAAAACCAGATCTCCCCCATAAGGGTTATTCTCTCTCCACCCCTTCTCTCCTCCTTGACCTTCATGTCTATGATCAGGCCAGATATGGTGTTCATAAGCGTAGTCTTGCCAGCGCTGTTGGAACCCAGTCCACAGACTATCTCTCCCTCTCTGACCTCCATGGTAAGGTCGTTGAGAGCCAGGGCGTTCTCGAAGAAGACCATCAATCCCTTTACCTGAAGCATCTTGCCCGGTCCCATTCCAGATGTCCATTAGTAAGAGCAGGCCTCACTCCTCCACCTCGCTGCCCAGATACGCCTTTTGAACCTCTTCCATTTCCATGGCCTCCACAGGGGAGCCGTCGGCTATTTTCTGCCCAAAGTTGAGCACTATCACCCTTGTTGCAACCCTGAAGAGCTCTTTCAGACGATGTTCGGCCATGATGATGGTCAGCCCCTCCCTGTTGAGCTTTTCTATCATGGGAAGGGTGGCTGCCACCTCGGACATGGACATTCCGGAAAAGAGCTCATCCAGGATCAGTAGCTCCGGCCTCAGTGCCATGCACCTGGCCAGATCCAATCTTTTCAAATATCCGTGGGGCAAGCTTCCAGCAGCCTTATACGGCACGAAAGAATCCCTCTCAAAGCCCAGATCTTCCAGAAGATCTATGGCTATGTCGTCTCGCTCTCCGTATCTTCCACCCGTGAACTTCTTTACCCTAGGGGAATAAAGCGGAACTATCAGATTCTTGTAAGCGGGCAGTTTGTGCAAAGCCCTGGCCATCTGGAAGCTCCTTGCGATTCCAAGCTGCGCTATGTTGTACGGGGCCTTGCCGGTTATGTCTTCATCCTTGAAGATTACACTGCCAGAGGAGGGTCTCACGAAGCCTGTGATGAGATTTATCAAGGTGGTCTTACCCGAACCGTTGGGCCCTATGAGTCCCACAAACTCCCCCTTGTTGACCTGGAAGCTGACCCGGGCCACGGCGGTCACGCCACCGAAATGCTTGGTCAGGTTTCTGACTCTGAGTATTATCTCTCCTGCCATAATCAGATCTCCACTTCCCTTTCGAACTGGTGGTACTTCCTCTCCAGGTAGTGGAATATGCCCTCTGGCAAGAGTACCAGTGCACCTATGAGGATGATCCCGTAAAGGGCTATTCTAAGCCCACCCAGGGCTCTGAGGGCTTCCGATAGGGGCACCAGGATGAAGGCTCCAAGGGTTGCACCCGCGAAGCTGCCTGGCCCTCCCACCACTGCACTGGCAAGAGGCAAGATGGTGTAATCCAGGGCAAAGGCGGATCTTCCTACGAACTGGTAATAATGGGTCATGAGAGCTCCTGCAAAGCTGCCCACCATTGCAGCGATGAACACGGCCTGAGCCTTGTACCAGTAAGTGTTTATGGCCCCTGCCATGACGACCCTGTCATCGTCCTTTATGCCCCTGAGCACCACTCCGAAGTCCTCATTTATGAGCCTTCTGAAACCAAAAAGGACAAGTGCCACTGATACGGCCGCCAGGTACATGGCCAGCCAGGGGCTGGGAAAAGGGCTCAAAGACAGTAGCCCGTGGGTTCCACCCAGTATCTCCAGGGTCTCTATAAGGTGTGAAAACAGAAGTGGCAGAATCAGAGTCACCATGGAGAAATAGACCCCCTTCAACCTGAGCACCGGAACGAGCAGTAAGGTGCAAAGAAGGGCCCCTCCCAGGCTAGCTGCAGGGACAGTTAGATACACTGGCCATTTGAAATAGTGATTCAGTCCCCCGGCCACATAAGAGCCAACCCCGAAAAAGAGAGCCTGCCCCAAGGAGATGAGTCCCACCGAAGCCATGAGATCCCAACTAAGGGCAAGCATCGCAAACACGCAGGAGTAAAAGAAAACCTTTCCCCAGTATCCGCCCCCCAGAAGAAGGGGTATCAGAATCAAAGCCACTGTGGGGAAGAAGCGAGGCAAAAAAAGATATAGCATGTCTCGCAAGGAACAAAGCACATATATTGTGTCGCTTCTAGCCTTTATTCCCCTGTCTATTCTCTCCCTTCTGTACCTGCCAGAGTGATTCATTTCCATCACCATTTACTAACCAAGACATGAAGCTTCAAGGCTCAAAGGTTTCAACTCCTGCTCACCCCAAAAACCAAGATGATGGCCTGTATGAGACTCCATGAGTCCATGCCATGGCAGAGATAATCCCATATCAGGTTGCCTCCAAGCCTGCGCCTAAACCCTCTCTTCCAGCTCCTTATACTTGCCCAAAATGCCCGATGGCCTTATGGCCAGAACAATAACTATGGCCGCCAGGGTGACCACTGTCTGCCATTGGGCCCTAAGAAAAGTGGCCACCAGGATCTGAGAGAATCCTAAGATGAAGCTTGCCAGCAAGATCCCAGGGATACTCTCTAGGCCACCCACTATGCCCACGGCCAGCGCGTATATGAGGATATCGTATCCCAGCTCGGTATCCACTGAACCGAGAGGCAGGATGGTCAACCCGGCCACCACTGCCAAGGCCGAACCCAGAGCGCAGCTCAAAGAAGCGCTCCGGTCTGAATCTATTCCAAGGGATATTGCCGTCCTTTCGTTCTGGGCTATGGCTCTGAGGGACAGCCCCACCTTGGTCTTTCGCGTGAAAAAGTAGAGGAAAACCAAGAGGCATATGCCCATGGCGATGACGCTGATTCTCTGGTAATCCAACCAGACATCTCCCACCCTCAGGCTTCCTTTCACAAAAGCCGGAAGGGTATATGAAAAACCTGAAAAACCCAACCACCTAAGCACCTCAATTATCACTATGGCAACAGCCAGGGTCACTATGACCTCGTTTATGGCCAATCCCCTGAGTCTGAATATGAGGCCCCAATACATGAGAAACCCAGCAAAACCCACCACCGCCACCGAGAGAATCCCTGCCAGAAGGTAAGGTAGCCCCAACTGGTTCATGAAGATCCAAGCGAGGATCCCACCAAACACATAAAAGGCCCCGTAAGCGAAGTTGGCCACTCCACTTATGCCGAAGGTGAGGCTGAAGCCGATGGCCATCAAGGCCAAGGCCATGCTGTTGGAAAGACTGTAAAAAAGGATTTCTACTACCTGTGCCATCTTAACCCCAGGGAAATCGCCCCTTTCCTCTGTTGAGGCAAGGGGCGATCTTACTAAGAACTGCCGGCTCGACTCAAGGCCATGTTTTCACTTGACCCATGGAGCCAGCTCTATCTTGCCCTCTGCCACCAGCTCAGGATACACTGCAATCATCTTCCCTTTTCTCCATTGGTAAGCCACTATGATGGAGCTTTCCTGGGGGTTGCCATCAAAAATCTGCTGGTGTGTTTGCTTGTCAAATTTTATCCTGCCTGAGACTCCCATGATGTCTGTGGCTTCTACGAACTGGACGAACTTGTCCGGGTCTTTGGAGGGCACGAACCCGGCCCTTTCTATGGCATCCTTCAATATGTATACGGCATCGTAAGCCGAGGATACGACCCTGGGGTCGTCCATGGGGGGGTATTTTTTCTGTTTCCATTTATCGTGGAACTCCACTGATTTGGGCAATGCTTTGACTGGGCTGGCCGTTCCCCCTGGGAATGGCATCACCAGCACATAATCCAGGTCCTCCCCATAAGTTTCCCAGGCCCTGGCAGATGTGACCACAGCAAAATCCAAGAAGAGCATGGTGGGGATCCTCATGGATTTCCACTGCTTGAAGCACACCGGTAGGGTAGGCATGTCTCCCACCACGTAGAGCATCTGGGCCCCAGAGGCCCTGGCCTTGCTGAGGACCGGAGAGAAATCGTTGGTGCCTACTGCCACGGGTTCATAGCCCACGGTCTTCCACCCCAGGGACTCAAGCTTTCCCTTGAGAGCATCGGATGCTGCTCTGGCCCAAAGGGTATCCTGAGCAATGATGAAGAGCTTGTCATGACCGAACTGCTTTCGTGCAGCGTCTATGGTGTTTGCGGCTGCTGTGCCAACGTATACAGAATTAGTGGTTGCCCGGAACCAGTACTTGTACTTGCCCGGGTCCCCTTTGAAGATCTCTATGAGTTTGGGAGTCTGCGCTATGGTCTGAATGGTTATGATCTTGTTATTGGCAATGAGGTCCATTGTGGCCACCATGGCCTCGGAGCGAAAGGGCGCCACGACCAAGGCATCTGGCTTTTCCTCGCTTATGAGCTTGTCCACTGCCATTAGGGCCTGCTGAACAGGGGTGCCGGGCTCCCCACAACGGGTGTCTGCAGTGACCAGCTTGAAGGGTCTTTTCACCCCCTCCTCCTTGACCAGGACACCACCTTGGGCGTTGATTTCCTCTATGGCCATTTCCACGGCCAGCTTTCCCGACTTGCAAAGGGGCTGGAAGAAAGAGGTCGGGAGCCCCAGGATTATGGGCTTGGAGCTGGGGATTCCCACGGAGGGAGCCAGAACCAAGCACAGTCCCAGACACACGCTCAGAGTAAGCACCTTCCCAAAAGCTCTTCTTTTCATTTCCCTTACCTCCTGTGTTCTTTGAACACTTATGGACTCCCAGGGAGATCCGACCAAGGATCCCCTGCCAAGATGGCCCAAACCTTGATTTGAGGAACCTGAGTTTTGCTGAGTTCGTGGCAGACTGTTACCATAGGCGAAAGGAAGTGTCAACAAAAAATATTAGCTTGCTCCTGGGGTTTGCTCCAAGGCTGGAGCATTGTGCTCGGCGCCGGGAGGATTGGCCCAGGCAGGTGACCTTGGGGGCTGCGGTCCCTTTTGCCCTCAAATTACACTTTCGGTTCCAACTGCGGCCTCAAGAGAAATTCCAGAGGTCCCATGTGTGAGCGCTTGTGAATCTCTTGGGTTTCCAGAAGTCCTGCCCCTAAGATTCAAAGAATCGGTGAAGTTAAAGGCAAGCTGGGGCGAAGTTCCCAAGCTCCCCCATCTTGGCAAATGATCCGTGCTAGAGCTCGGGGTGTCTTACCAGCCTATGGGTCTTATTAGTTTCGGAGCCTCGTGCACTAGGCTTTCTTCAATCCTGGAAGGATCGGAACCCTCCATCTCCACATACATCATCCTGGCTGATCGCCCCTTCTCCAAGACCCCCAGGTCAGGTCTTCCCAGGGCCATTGCACCGTTGACAGTGGCCATCTGGAGAATTTCCCCAGGCTTCAGCCAGGGGAAACTGCAAGCCGTGAAGCTCATTTCCTCAAAGAGGCTAAGAGTCTCAACGCTTGCCAGGGAGTCTGTCCCAAGGGCTGGTTTGAGACCACACTTCAGGAACTTCTCCAAGGGGGGAAGGGCCTTGTGCAGCCTCCAGTTGGACCTGGGGCAGATGCAGACTCTCACTCGGAAGCCAGCCAGGAGCTCTATTTCTGGATCGGTCACATGTATGAGATGCACAAGGAGGGTTTCTGAATCCAGCAGTCCCAGCCTGTGAGCAAGACCCACGGGGCTCAGCCCGAAACAATCCCAATCCCTGAAGTCAAAGCCCCGGCTCTCAAGAAAACTGGCCCATTTCCCTTGAGCGGTTTGAAGGAACTCCATTTCTTCTTCGGATTCGGCCAGGTGCAAGCAAAAGGGCAAGTTAGAGATTGAACAGACAAGCTTGAGCTTTTGCAATAGCTTGGGGCTGGTTGTGTGGGGCGCATGTCCTGCTAGGGAGGAAGTTATGCCCGGATGAGCCTGTGATGGGGGACACACATCTCTTTCCTCACCCAGAAATTCATGCCAGACCACCCCTTCCAGACCCCAGAGACTCAGGTGTTCTTCCATGGGGAAAAGGGGGCCCACCTCACCCACAAGGCCCACCCCTGCATGCCGAAAAGCCTTCAATTCCTTCAAGGCTGCTCCAAGGGCTTGCTCACTAGAGATTTGGGATCTCTCGCGGATCATGGATTCCACCCAGGCCAAGAAGCCCCTGGATGTCTCCAGCCTTCCACGCAAGGCCGAAAGGGTAAGATGGGTGTGGGCGTTGACCAAAGTCGGCATCAGGATCCCAGGGCCGTGATCCAACAGCTTGGAGCCAGGTGGTTTTCTGCCCAGGGAGCCAATTTCAAAGATCTTGCCTTGCGAGACGGCCACGAAACCGTCCGGGATCCATGCACCTGGTGCCTGCATTATGAGGCGGGCCTTGTGGCAGGTGATCCCACGTCTCATGGGAAGGTCCTCAAACAGCTCTGTAAAGCACGTCCCTTTTCCTGGGTTGAAAGCCGGCCCTGAGGATCAAATCCTGTATTTCTTTTTCGCAAAGGCGGAAGCTCACCCCGGCCGAGGCCACAACGTTTTCCTCGATCATGGTAGAGCCCAGATCGTCGGCCCCGAAGTGAAGGGCCACCTGGCCCACCTCAGGGCCCTGGGTCACCCAGGAAGCCTGAACATGGGCAATGTTGTCCAAGACTAGGCGGCTCATGGCCAAGGTCTTGAGATAAGTCACTGCTCCTGCCTTGGGAGCCTTCAAGGTCTTGTTGCCTGGCTGGTAGGGCCATGGAATGAAAGCCGTGAATCCTCCTGTTTGGTCTTGCAGGTCTCTCAGCATTAGCATGTGCTCCAACCGATCTTCCAGGGTCTCCAGATGCCCGAACATCATGGTGGCTGTTGTTCGAAGCCCCAGTACATGGGCCTCCTTCATTACCTCCAGCCACTCGGCCGAAGAACACTTGACGGGCGAAACCTTTTTTCTGACTCTGTCCACAAGTATCTCGGCACCTCCCCCGGGTATGGAGCCAAGCCCTGCTTCCATGAGTCCGCAGAGAACCTGCCTGATAGTAAGCCCCCAATTTTCAGCCATGAACTGGATTTCAGGTGGAGAAAAGCCGTGAACCCACAGTCCCATGCCTTTCATGAGGTTCAGCCTCTCTTTATGCCATGAGAGATCCAAACCAGGGTTCAGCCCCCCTTGATAGAGAATATGGGTTCCTCCCAGATCCAATGTCTCCTGACACTTGGCCCTGAGGGTTTCCAGATCCAGCTCGTAAGCCCCTTGATCTGCCCTAGACCTCCAGAATGCGCAGAATCCACACCTTGAGACGCATATGTTGGTATAGTTGATGTTGCGGTCCACGCTGTAAGTCACTACGGGATCAGGATGGAGGGAAAGACGCAGCCCATGGGCCAGTTGCCCTAATGTCAACAGATCCAGCTCCTTGTAAAGCCTCAGGGCTCTCTCCCTATCGAGCCTTCCATGATCCAGGATTCTCCTAGCCTCCTGTAAATCCATCAGTCATGCTCCTGGGTGAGGGGCCTGTGAAAGCTGTCTCTTTCCACGGCCTGGAAGCCCGAATCTTCTATGAGTGTCTTTAATTGATCCACTGTCAAACCTCTGGCCGTCTCAGCCCCGGCTTCATGGGCTATCTGTTCGTGAACTATCGTGCCCTCCAGATCATCTGCTCCGAAGTGGAGTGCCACCTGTGCCAACCTGTTGCCCAACATGACCCAATATGCCTTTATGCTGGGGATGTTATCCAGAACAAGACGGGCCGTGGCAATGAGCTTCAGGATCTCCACCCCGCTTGGGCTTCCCAGATGGGCCAGGGGAGTGTTCTTGGCCTGAAAGGGAAGCGGAATGAAGGCCTGGAATCCTCCTGTGCGGTCCTGCTGTTCCCTCAACTTGAGAAGGTGTTCAACCCTTTCCTCAGGGGTTTCCAGATGACCAAAGAGCATGGTCGCATTGGTGGGAATACCCAGGTTGTGTGCCACTTCGTGAATGTGGAGCCATCTTTGGGCATCAGCCTTTCGAGGAAACAGAAGGTTTCTCAGGCGCTGGGAAAAGACCTCGGCCCCTCCACCAGGCATGATATCCAGTCCGGCCTCTTTCATTCTAATCAGGCACTCCCTGGGGGAGATGCCTGCCTTTGCGGCCACATGATCCACCTCCACGGCAGTGAAGGCCTTGATGGTTACCTGGGGTCTGGCCTTTTTGAGGGCACTGAGGAGTTCCAGGTAATACTCCAGGTCCAGCTCGGGATGGCAGCCTCCCACCACATGAACTTCTCTCAGAGGCTCCACGGGGCTGGAACAAATTCTTAGGGCAGCCTCCATGGGATCCATGAAGAATCCGTCCGAGGCTTGCTTGGTCCTGTGAAAGGCGCAGAAAGCGCATCTGTTTTCGCAGATATTGGTGTAATTAATGTGGAGGTTGCGGATGAAGGTGGCCTTCATGCCGTGGATCTCTTTTCTCTTGGCCAAGGCCAATCTTCCCAATGCGGCTAGGTCGGCTGTCTTCAAACAACAGAGACCATCTTGGAAGTCAAGCCTGTCTCTCTTTTCTAGCTTGTCGGCCACTGTTTTCAAACCGGTATCCATTTCTTGTTTGTCAGTTCCCCAAGGCAGGGTATTCATCACCAAAGTCCTTCTTGACAAGAGTGACCACCTGGTCAATGATAGGACAGCTCGGTCTCAATGGCAAGGGCCAGGCTGGTTTAGAAAATGATATCAGGGGGTTTTCAGGCCCAAAGGAGGAGGCCATGGGAGTGACCAAGAAAAGTTTAGGGTTGCTTTTGGGGTTTTTTATCTTAGCGGCCTGGCTTGCTCCTGGGCCCTGTGTTTCAGGGGAGAGGGTCAGGGTGGGTCTGCTGCCTCTTACCTCATCGGCTCCCATCTTCATAGGGGTGGAGGAGGGACTCTTCGCCAGAGAAGGCTTGGATCTGGAGCTAAAATTCTTTCAGGCAGCCCAGCCCATTGCCGCGGCCCTTGCAGCCGGGGAGATAGAAGTGGGAGCCACGGGCCTTACGGCGGGCCTGTACAACGCCCTGGCCACAGGACTAGATGCCAAGATCGTTGCAGACAAGGGCAGGGAGTGGCCGGGCTACAGGCTCACCGGCATAGTGGTGAACAAGGCTGCCTGGGACAGGGGAATCAGAAGGGTGGAGGATCTGCGCAACCAGAGGGTGGGTGTCACCCAGATAGGATCAACCTTCCATTATATGTTGGGTAACATCCTGGAGAAACACGGTATAGCTCTGGGGCAGGTTCAGATCGTGCCCCTGGGGGGTCTCCAGGCTTTGGCAGAAGCCCTGGCCTCTCAGAAGCTAGAGGCGGTCTTCATGGCTCAGCCTCTTTGTACCGAGGCGGAAGCCAGGGGAACCGGCAAGGTTCTCGTTTGGTCAGGCGATGAGCTTAGATACCAGATTGCAGCCATATTCATGTCCGGAAAGTTCTGGGCCAAGAAGGAGGCGGCCAGGGCCTTTATGAGGGCTTACATCAGGGCCTGCAGGATATATCACGATGAGTGCCTGGGTCTGGATCCACAGGGAAACCCCAAAAGGGGGAAAAACTTCCATAGGGTCATGGCCCAGATAGGCAAATATACGGGGCTTGCTGAGGAAAGGATAGCAAAAGACCTCAGCTACAATGACAGAAACGGGGAGCTCATGTGGGAAGACATTCCTAGGCAGATCAGATGGTACAAGAACAATGGAATGCTCTCCCAGGAACCGGACCCCAAGAAGTTCCTGGACCCAACTCTTTGGGAGCAAGCCCTAAGGGAAGTGGGATCCTGAAGTGTTCACGCACATAGAAAAGATATCCAAGACATACAAAAACGGAAAAGCGGAACCTCTTGGGGCGTTGATGGATATCTCTCTGGACATAGGGCCCAGCGAGTTTCTTTGCATGGTGGGGCCTTCGGGATGCGGAAAATCCACGTTGCTGAGCATAGTGGCAGGACTTCTGGAGCCCAGCTCCGGGAGGGTTGTTTTTCGCGACATCACCCCTGGCAAGCCTCCCACGGGATTGGTGTTCCAGGAGCTGGCTCTTTTCCCCTGGCGCACGGTGGAGGGAAATGTGGGCTATGGGCTGGAAGAGTTGGGAATGCCCAAGAGGGAAAGACTAGAGAGGGTAAGACAACTGCTGGCCATGGTGGGCCTGGAAGGTTTTCAAAACCGTTATCCCCATGAGCTTTCGGGAGGGATGAGACAGAGGACTGCCCTGGCAAGAGCTTTGGCTCCTGAACCTGCTCTTCTGCTCATGGATGAACCGCTGTCCTCCCTGGATGCCCAAACCCGCCAGGAAATGCAGAAAGAACTTTCCCGCCTATATGAAAGAGGGGGAAGAAGCTTTTTGTATGTGACCCATGACGTGGGAGAGGCGGTTTTTCTGGGAGACAGGGTGGTGGTCTTGAGCCCCAGGCCAGGTCGCGTCATGGAAGTCCTGGAAGTGAACCTTCCAAGACCTAGGGACCATGAACTGAGAAGGGAGGCTTCATTCAATCTCTTGGTGAGCCATGTGGAAGCTCTTTTGAGGGGAGCATCAAGCTGATGGCAGAGCAGCTTCATAAAGAGGCTTACCTGGATCGGGTCAGGATAGGTTCTCTGGCTTCCAAGGGAGGCTTGGTTGGGGGATGGGGATTGGTGTCTCTGGGAGGAGTGCTTGTGCTTTGGGAGGCAGTGGGAAGATCTGGTTTTGTGGCACCCCTTTTCCTGCCGCCTCTTAGCAGTGTGCTCATGGACGGGTTTCTCATGGCCAAATCAGGGGAATTGTGGGCCCACCTGGGGGCGAGCCTCTGGAGGATCCTTTGGGGTTTTCTGCTGGGGGCATGTTTTGGGATCTTTCTGGGCCTGGCCATGGGCATATCCAGGAAAACAGACGGACTGGGCTACCCAATGGTGGCCGCCTCTTACCCCATTCCCAAGATCGCCCTGTTGCCTCTACTGATTCTGTGGCTGGGTCTGGGTGAGGCCTCCAAAGTGGCGGTAATAGGATTAGGGGTCTTTTTCCCTGTGTTGGTCAACACCAGGGCCGGTGTCAAAGAGGTGAGCCCCTTGTTTATCCAGGCGGCTGTCTCACTGGGCTCCACAAAGCCCAGGATTGCCCGTAAGGTGCTTCTGCCTGCCAGTCTGCCTATGATCTTTGCAGGCCTCAAGTTGGGGGCCGGGGCGGCATTGTTGCTGTTGGTCACAGCCGAGATGATAGCAGCCGAAAAGGGCCTGGGCTTCATGATCCTCTCTGCAGCAAACCTCATGCAGACAACAAGGCTACTGTTCGGGGTGCTTGTTTTGGCAGTGCTTGGGCTTTTATCCAACTGGCTCTTGGTGCGATTGGAACAGAAGTTGATTCCCTGGAAGGCTTAGCCCACGGAGCCTGGCGGTTCATTTAAAACCTTGACTGTTTCTCAGGCCGGCCTCTACATTGAAAAAATAGCTGGAATAACTCGAGTCCGTGATTCTTTCAGATCCGGGCCATCGAGGGGGAGCTCATGGCTTCAGCCGGGGAAAGACTCTGTTCCATCAGAAGGCTCATGGCTCAAAAAAACATTTCTGCTTACTTGGTGCCCTCTACGGATGAGCACCAAAGCGAGTATGTGCCAGAGCATGCCAGAAGAATTGAGTGGCTGAGCGGCTTTAGCGGCTCGGCCGCAACCCTCCTGGTGACCCACAGCGAGGCCTTCCTTTGGACTGACGGCCGTTATCACCTGCAGGCCAGCCAAGAGCTGGATCCAAGCCTCTTCACCTTGATGAGGGCTGGTGTGGAAGGAGTGGAGGAGCTGGAGGAGTTGCTTTGCAAGAAACTCTCCGCAGGCCAAAAGGTGGGCCTGGATCCAAGACTGGTCTCGATCCAGGACTTCAAGAGGATGGAGGAAAAGTTAGAGCCTTTCGGTATATTGCTTTACCCTCTGGAGGAGAACCTTGTGGATCTGATCTGGGATGGGCGGCCTTGCCCACCCAATGGACCCATATTCCACCTGGACAAAGGCTTTGCCGGTATGGATGCTGGGGAAAAGCTGAGCCTGGTCAGACAGGAGTTGGAGAAAAAAGGTGTGGATGCCATGGTGACAGGGGCGTTGGACGAGATAGCATGGCTTCTCAACCTAAGAGGCTCTGACGTGCCCTATAACCCTGTTTTCCAAAGCTACATGGTGATAACGCGGGAGGAAGCTCTTCTCTTTGTGGACTCAACCAGGCTAGATCCTCAGGCCCGTGTCATGATCTCCCCTTGGGTACAGATACATTGCTATGAGCACCTGGGCAGTTTTCTCCAGGAGCTGACCTCCAAGACAACAAGGCTCCTGATTGATCCGGCAAGAACAAGCCATTGGGTAAAGCAACTTTTGGGAGAGGGGATCCCCATCAGAGAGTATCGAAGTCCAGTGGCCCTCCTGAAGGCTGTAAAGAATTCCGTGGAAAGAGAAGGCATGGCTTCCTGTCACAGGAGAGATGCTGTGGCCTTGGTTCGCCTTCTCAGATGGCTGGAAATGGAGGTCCCCAAGGGGGGGCTCACGGAGACAAAGGTTGCCAGTTATCTGGATCAGCTTAGAGCTTCCCTGGACCATTATGCTGGGCCGAGCTTTGAAACCATAGTGGCCTATGGCCCCCATGGGGCCGTGGTGCACTTCAGGCCCTCCAGTGAAACGGACTTGGAGCTTGGCCCTGAGGGTATTCTTCTGGTGGACTCGGGCGCCCACTATCTGGACGGCACAACGGATGTCACCAGAACCGTGGCTCTGGGCAGACCCACGGCCCTCCAGAAGGAACTGTTTACCAGGGTTTTGAAAGGGCACATCATGCTGGCCGGGCTAAATTTCCCGAAGGGGACGACGGGAAAGCAATTGGATGCCCTGGCGCGGACTTACCTTTGGCATTCTGGACTGGACTACAGACATGGCACAGGCCACGGTATCGGTTGTTACCTCAACGTGCACGAAGGCCCTCAGGCCATATCCCCCAAGGACACAGGGGTGGCCCTGGAGGAAGGGATGTTTGTCACAAACGAGCCGGGCTATTACCAGGAAGGGGAGTTTGGCATCCGTCTGGAAAACGTGATGATGGTGGAAAGGGCTGAGGAATTGGACAGTGAATATGGCCCCTTTCTGAGGTTCAAGACAATCACCATGGTGCCTTTTGACAGAAAGCTCATAAACCTCAAAATGCTGACTGCCCGCGAACGGGACTGGGTAAACCGGTATCATAAGCAGATAATGCTATCACTGGGGCCAGAGCTGGAACCCGAGGAGGCGGCCTGGCTGGAAAGGGCCACCAGGCCCTTGTAGTGGGGCAGAGTTCTCCAAGACAACACAGATTTTATTTAATTGCAGATTTGGTGCTCAAGGGTCTTGACAGGATGAAGCCTTTGGCTTTAAATGCAAATAGTTCTTATTCGCGGGGCTAGTATGGGTCGGCCAAAGGAAATGATTCTGACTCCCCAGAGGGAAGTCATACTGGATGAGCTTAGGTCTTCTCAGGACCATCCCACGGCCGAGGAAATCTTCCAGAGGATTCGCAAAAAGCTGCCGCGTGTGAGTTTGGCAACGGTTTACAGAAACCTAGAGACCATGTCCCGTGCGGGAATCATAAGAAAGATGGAAACAGCAGGCCCCAAGATGCGCTTTGATGGAAACATGTTTCCTCATTTCCACATGCGCTGTGTCAGATGCGCTAGGGTGATGGATGCCCCTGTGGAGCTCAGGGAAATAGCATCTCGCATTCCTCAAGAGATCCAGGGACACCAGGTAATAGGGCACAATCTGGAGCTAGTGGTTTTGTGCAGCTCTTGCAAAAGATGTTGCAAAAGATGCTGATACAGGCTTTCCAAGGGCTTTAGGCCTTCCTGGACAAAAGGATCAGGCCAGCCACATTACAGAGGATAAGCAGGAGGTGATGTACACATGGAGCTACAGGGGACAAGAACAGAGAAGAATTTGCTTTCGGCTTTTGCAGGGGAATCACAAGCCAGGAACAGGTATACCTACTTTGCAAGCCAGGCTAAAAAGGAAGGCTATGAGCAGATAGCCTGGATTTTTCAGGAGACTGCGGATCAGGAAAAGGAACATGCCAAGCGATTCTTTGGTTTCCTGCAAGGGGGAGAGCTTGAGGTTTCTGCTGCCTTCCCTGCCGGCAGGGTCGGCAACACCCTGGAGAATCTCTTGGCTGCAGCCCAAGGCGAAAACTATGAACACACCTCTTTATACCCAGGATTCGCCCAGGTGGCCAGGCTAGAGGGCTTCGAGGCCATAGCCGATGTGTTCGAGGCAGTCTCTGTGGCAGAAAAACAGCATGAGAAACGTTACCGCGACCTGGCACGCAACATAGAAAAGGGCATGGTGTTCAAGAGAAGCCAGCCTGTTGTTTGGAGATGCAGAAACTGTGGGTACCTCCACGAGGGAACCGAGGCCCCGGACACATGTCCGGCATGCGCACATCCAAGAGCCTACTATGAGCTCTTGGTGGAAAACTACTAATATTAGGCCCAAGGGTAAATCCAGGCCTGGCACAAGAATTGCCCCAAACAAAAGAGGAGGTTTCTATCCATGATAGAAAGAGCAGGCATCGTGAGATTTCAGGGCAATCCGCTGACCCTACTGGGTGAAGAACCCAGAATAGGAGAGAAAGCTCCTGACTTCCAGGCCCTGGACAACAACCTGTCCCCAGTGAGCCTTGGATCTTTGGCCGGCAAAACAATAATCATCAGCTCTGTGCCTTCACTGGACACTCCGGTGTGCGACACCCAGACCCGCAGGTTTAATCAAGAGGCCGCGGCCCTGGGGCCTGATGTGGAGATCTTGACCTTGAGCATGGACTTGCCCTTTGCTCAGAGACGATGGTGCGCTGCAGCCGGTGTGGACAGGGTGCGCACCCTCTCAGACCACAGGGAGGCAAGTTTCGGACTGGCCTATGGAACACTCATAAAGGAATTGAGGCTTCTGAGCAGGGCTGTTTTTCTTGTGGATCGGGATGGAATACTCAGATACGCCCAGTGGGTCAAGGAAATAACCCAGGAGCCCGATTACCAGCAGATCCTAAAAGAGGTCAGATCTCTGATCTGAAGAGCTCAAACACCAAGGAGATGGAAGCCCAAGCAAAGAAAGGAGGTTACCATGGCGGAAAAACTAGAGGTTTATAAATGTGAGGTCTGCGGCAACATGGTGGAGGTTCTCCACGGGGGCGTGGGGCAACTTGTCTGCTGCGGCCAGCCCATGAAGCTCTGCAAGGAAAACACCGTGGATGCGTCTTTGGAAAAGCACGTGCCTGTGGTGGAACATACCCAGGACGGGATCAAGGTGAGGGTGGGAAGCATTGCCCATCCCATGGAGGAAAAGCACTTCATAGAGTGGGTGGAGCTTTTGGTGGGGGATAAGGCTTACCGGCAGTTCTTGAAGCCCGGGGAGCAGCCCGAGGCATTTTTCCAGATCAAGGCTCCTGATGCTGTGGCCAGGGAGTATTGCAATCTGCACGGATTGTGGAAGGGATGATGGCATGTTAAGCGAAAAAATGGAAGAAGCCCTCAATGAGCAGCTAAGATGGGAATTCTTCTCCGCCTACCTTTACCTGGGCATGGCAGGCTACTTCCAGAGTCTGGGCCTGGGAGGGTTTGCCCACTGGATGAAGGTGCAGGCCATGGAGGAACTTACCCATGCAGGCAAGTTCTTTTCCTTCTTGAATGAAAGAGGTGGCAGGGCTCGGCTGGGTGCCTTGGAAGCCCCACCATGGGATTGGGACTCTCCTCTGGCTGCCTTCCAGGATGCCTTGAAACACGAACAGAATGTGACAGCCAGGATAAACTCTCTGGTGGACTTGGCCAGGGAACAACATGACCATGCCACGGAGATATTCCTCCAATGGTTTGTGACCGAACAGGTGGAGGAGGAGTCCTCGGCTACAGAGGTGATCCAGAAGCTGAAGCTGGCGGGAGAACATCCTGCGAGCCTCTATCAGCTGGACAGGGAATTGGGAACCAGGATGTTCACCATGCCTTCCATCGGCATCGCTTCCACCCAGGAGGTGAAAGCTTGAACCCAGAGCAAAAATACCAATGTCCGGGGGCCACTTGTGGATATATTTATGATCCCAAAAGGGGTGACAAGAAGGGCAAGATCCCTCCAGGCACTCCATTTCAGGACCTACCAGAGGACTGGAAATGTCCCCTCTGCGGCATAGGGAAGAAGTTCTTCAAACCTGTGGGATAAACCCGTGAGACGGACCCTGGGGGATCTCTCCCCAGGGGCTTCCCACCAAGGGTGGCCCTGCTTTTTTTTTAACCTATCCAGACACAAGACATCAGCCCTCATACCGGATAGACTATAAAAGAGGTGTCGAGTCCAGAACCTGAAGGCTCAGCCTGTCCTGTTCCGTTGGAGGCTCCCATGGCCCAGAAGCTAGAAGGTCCCATGAATCGACTTTCCAGGGAAAAGAGCCCTTACCTGCTCCAGCACGCCCACAATCCAGTGGATTGGTACCCTTGGGGGGAAGAGGCATTTGCCAAGGCCAGGGCCGAGGAGAAGCCCATTTTCCTCTCGGTGGGGTATGCAACCTGCCATTGGTGTCATGTGATGGCTCACGAGTGTTTTGAGGACCAAGCCATAGCCAGGCTGCTCAATCAGTTTTTCGTGCCTGTGAAGGTGGACCGTGAGGAGAGGCCCGACGTGGACCAAGTCTATATGACCGCCTGCCAGGCACTCACGGGCCGGGGGGGATGGCCTTTATCTGTTTTTTTGACCCCTGATGGCAAGCCTTTTTTTGCAGGCACATATTTCCCCAAGGTGAGCAGAATGGGTCTGCCGGGTTTCGGGGAGCTGCTCTTGCATATAGCCAACCTCTGGCGAACAGACAAACCCAAGGTCATCAAGGCCGCTTCAGAGGTGGCACAAACACTGAATCAACTTCACCAGGCCTCCCAACAGACTGCTGCTGACACCTTGGACATCAAGTTGCTGCGCAGGGCGTATGAGGGCTTGTCCAGAACATTTGACACCCGTTTCGGTGGATTCGGCCAGGCACCAAAATTCCCAACTGCCCACCAGCTTTATTTTCTCCTTAGATGGCATGCCAGAGGCGGCCCCAGCTCGGCTCTGGAAATGGTAAACCACACCCTAAGGAACATGCGCTGGGGAGGCATATTCGATCAGGTGGGTTTTGGATTTCACCGTTACTCTGTGGACGAGAGATGGCTTGTGCCCCATTTCGAAAAAATGCTCTACGATCAGGCCCTGCTGCTCATGGCTTACTGTGAGCTTTACCAGGTTACGCAGGAGTCCATGTTTGCCCGAGTGGCAAGGGAAATAGCCCAATACGTCCTGGATAATCTCAGGGAAAGCCAAGGTGGTTTCCACTGTGCCGAAGATGCAGACACCCAGGGCAAAGAGGGGGCCTTCTATACATGGAGGCCGGATGAGGTTCGAGCTGCCCTGGGCGAGGAATTGGGAGATTTGATGTGTCAGCTCTATGGTATCACCCATGAGGGGAACTTCGAGGAGGGAGTCAGCATTGCCCATATGCCCATGGAGCCGGGGGGGTTTGCATCAAGACAAGGCATGACTTTGGAGCAGCTGGAAAACCTGATGGAAAGGGGCAGGCTGCTTCTCCTGGAAGCCCGAAGCCGAAGGCCAAAGCCTTTCAAAGACGACAAGATCCTCTCGGGCTGGAATGGCTTGATGGTGGCAGCTTTGGCCAGGGCTTCCTGGGTTCTGGATGAGCCATCCTATGTGAGGGCAGCGGCTGCAGCGGCAAGCTTCGTGCTGGGGGCCATGAGAGACAAAAGAGGATTGCTTTTCCGCCGTTGGAGGCATGGTGAGGCGGCTCAGGAAGGCTGCCTGGAGGATTATGCTGCCATGGTTTGGGGGGCCCTGGAGCTCTACGAGGCAACCTTTGAAGTGGATTGGCTAGAGAAGGCATTGGAAATGACGGGGATAATGCTGGATCTGTTCTGGGATGAGAAGAAAGGGGGGTTTTTCTTCACATCCAAGGAAGCCGAACAACTTATCTCCAGGCCCAAAGAGGCCTATGACGGAGCCATTCCTTCGGGAAATTCCATGGCTGCAATGAACCTGGCTCGCCTGGGCAGGATGTTGGGAAAGCCAGAGCTGGAAGAGAGGGCCTGGGCAACCCTAAGGGCTTTCTCAGGATCCTTGACTCGAGCCCCTGTGGCCCATACCCACATGCTCTTGGCTTTGGATTTGCTCCTGGGACCCACCCAGGAGGTGGTAATAGCAGGAGATTTGCATCAACCCTCAACGGCAGAGATGCTCAAAGAGCTCAGAAAGGGCTTTAACCCTAGACGTGTCTTGCTCCTGAAAGATAAAGGTGAAAAAGGCAATAGACTTGCTCACCTGGCTCCTTACGTGCTTTCTATGGAGCCAGGACCCTCAGGTGCCAGGGTCTATCTCTGTGAGGGGAACTCATGTAGGGAGCCCCTGTCCAACTCCCGGGAACTAGAGGCAGCCTTGCACAAAAGCCCCCTGAGGGTCTGAAAAAGATGGAGTTTCACGGTAAATTACCACCAGGGTGTATAAGATATTCAAAGGGCCACGATCCATGCTAGCTTTGGGAAGAAAACAAAATCAAAGGGTTTTTCAGGATGCTGTATCCAGAAAGGGAAAAGCCATCAGCAAGTATGGGCCGCTCCATCCTGGGCCCGGAAAGCCAGGGCCACTTTTTGGCCGAGGCAAGGTGGGCCGGAATCATCTGTAAAGACCTGGGAGTCAGCTTTGCACAAGGGCTGGTGAGAATTTGGGGGCTTGATGATTTTCCATGGGGCAAATGGGGTCCAACAGTTTCAATTCAATGATCGATTCTGAATAGCTGGGGGTGAAAATGGGTGAGATAGAGCTTAAGAAGGACATATATTGGGTGGGTGCAATTGACTGGAATTTAAGGGATTTTCATGGGTACTCAACACCCAAGGGCACAACTTACAATGCCTTTCTGGTCTTGGACGAGAAGGTGACTCTCTTTGATACCGTGAAGAGGGGGTTCAAAGATGATCTGCTAAGAAAGATTTCTGTGATCATAGATCCCAAGAAAATAGATTACGTGGTGGTCAATCATGCGGAGATGGACCATTCCAGCTCTCTTCCCGAGTTAATGGACATATGCCGTCCCAAGAAGCTTTTTTGCTCTTCCAGGGGCAAACAGGCCCTCTTGCAACACTACCACAGGCCGGACTGGCCTTTTGAGGTGGTGGAGACAGGCCATGAGATAAGCCTGGGCAGGCGAACAGTCAAGTTCATAGAGACCCGGATGCTCCATTGGCCGGACAGCATGTTCTCATATCTGCAAGAAGACGCTCTTCTCATATCCAGCGACGCCTTCGGCCAGCACTGGGCCACAAGCGAGCGTTTTGATGACCAGGTGCCTGGAGCTGAGCTCATGGAGCATGCGGCTAAGTACTACGCCAACATTCTTCTGCTATATTCGCCCTTGGTCCAGAAGCTCTTGGGCGGGGTGCGCGAGATGGGTCTGCGGGTGGATATCATAGCCCCAGACCACGGCATAATATGGCGCAAAGACCCAGGGGCCATCCTGGGGGCCTATGATGCCTGGAGCCGTCAAGACAAGGCTCGCAAGGCCTTGGTGGTTTTCGACACCATGTGGGAGAGCACTGCTTCAATGGGCAGGGCCGTTGCAGATGGGCTAATCCAGGAAGGGCTCAGCGTGCAGGTCATGGACCTTCGTTTCACCCACAGAAGCGATGTGATGACTCAGGTTTTGGATTCCTCGGCCTTGATCTTCGGCTCCTCCACCCTAAACAATGGAATGCTTCCACGGATTGCAGACCTTCTTCACTATATGCGAGGCCTGAAACCCCAGAACAAGATGGGAGCAGCCTTTGGGTCCTATGGATGGAGCGGCGAAGGCGTGCGAATGGTGGAGCAGGCACTTCAAGAGATGAAGGTGGAGATTGCCTTGCCCTCGGTAAAAGTACAGTACGTGCCAGATGAGCAATGCTTGCAAGAGTGCGTGGAGCTGGGTCGCAAGATGGGCCGGCTGGTGTTGGAGAGGATGTGAGTGGTTCCACCAGAAAGAGGTTGTTGGAGGCCTTGAAATCCCAGGACTGGCCAGCTTCCCTGGAGAACCTGAAAAAGGAGACCTCCAGGGGGCTGGTCAGCCAGGCCATTGCAGCCCTATCAAACCCTGAGCCCATGCTCAAGTGGAGGGCTGTGGAGACTGTGGGTTTGTTGGTCTCCAAGTTGATAAAAGAGGACAAGGAGTCTGCAAGGGATGTGATTCGTCGCCTGCTTTGGAGCCTCAATGAGGAGTCCGGAAGCATAGGCTGGGGAGCCCCGGAAGCCCTGGCAGAGATCTTGGCCAGGGACAAAGGCCTGGCACAGGAGTTTCTGCCTATCTTCGTCTCTTTCCTGAAAACCGGTGATTTGATAGGCATGCCTGAAGGCATAGCCCAGGGGTTTCTTTGGGGTGTTTTCAGGCTTGGAGAACTTTATCAGGAGGAGTTGGGCAAACCAGATGTCTTAGACTCCATAAAACCCTTTCTGGCTTCAGCTGATTCTTCAACCAGAGGAATGGCTGTGCTGGCCCTGAAAAAACTTCAAAGCTCAAAATTCCTCGATGGCACACACATCCTTTTCCGTGACCAGGCAATCTTCACATTCATGGACCAGGGAAAGATTCACCACATGAGCATTTCCGAGGTGCTCAACAAGTAAGAATAGCTTCTAAAAAAGCATCCTGAACACTTCACCACAGAGCCTGGCCGTGCTCAGACTCTGGGCATCAAGATGCGTAGAATGTCCCAATTTCCCGATTTCTGGAACTCCACCCCCAAAGAAAGACTGTCAATGCCGAGCCCTAAGGCCAGCGTACCAGCTTTATTATCACCTTCCAAATGAGTCACTGCCCTCATTACTTTGAAGGCCTTTTCCACCAACTTTGCCCCAGGGGCAGCAAGTCGATATTTTCCCGTGGCTTTAACCTCTATGTGTGTCTTCTCAGAGGAGTCTCGCCAAATTTCCACACTGCTTGCACTTTCCCTCAGTCCATAAAGTATCATGAGCCCAAGCAGCTTGATGGCCACCTCCTCGGAATCCCCAGTTATGTCAGAAGAGACACCGGCTGCACTGAGAAGGGCGAGTTCTGCCTTGGGATCTGATCCCGAATAACAATTGCAATACTCCTGCAATCTCTGGTGAAGCGTGTGTTTTTCCATAGCCATGGCCTTCCTCCTTGGGTTAACTAGTTTCTAAACCCAATGTTTTCTGCTGCCAATCTATCCTCAAAAAAGGAGTTTTCAAGAGGCCCCTTCTTTTTTTTCGAGGTTAATCCGATATAATCTAGCAAAGAGGCTTCACCATGGGCCCAGCCAACAGGGGAGGTTCACATTCATGAATGTCCTGAACGTCAAAGACAGACTTGACCAAAAGATCGAGAGCTTTCCTTACAAGGGAAAGAGTCTTGCGGTAAAAGAGGTCTGGATCCGGTGGCTTTCGCAGGCCGGTCCAGAGGGGGCTCCAGAGTACGGCCTTAGGTTTTTCACCATAGGGCCTTGTGGGGAAATACCTATTCACAATCACTTTTATCATCAGACCATGTACATCTTGAGCGGCACCTTGAGTTGCGCCTGCCATGATCCCCAAACCGACAAGGTCCTGGAAGAAAAGATCCTAGGGCCTCACGACTTGGTCTATATCCCCAGCATGGAACCCCACAGCATGAGGAACCTGAGCTCTTCGGAGCCGGCCACCTTTTTGTGTTGCATTGCCAACGTTTATGAAGAAGAGAGCCTATGAACCCTTTGCTAACAAACATTTGGAGAACCACCCAAGAGTGATGCCAGCCATGGATAACGGCTACTTCAGGGCTATTCAATACGATCTGGAAGATCTCCTCAAAGAGCTTTCCAGGCAGTGTTTGCAGATCAAACTTGGGCTCAAGGAAGAGCAACAGACCGGGGCCATCTACGCATCCCACCCGGTGGCCACAGACCTGGACTCTATTTTATGGCTCAAGAAATTTGCTCAAGGGCAGTCCGATCCAGATACAAGAGAGAGAGCCATGAGGACCTATTTCGCCTGTGTAGGGCAATTCTCCAGAATGGACCTCTTGTTGAGAGACCAGGCCCTGGCGCAGTTCATGGTGGAAGCAAGGGTTCAGGTGGGAGACCAGGCCGTTTCATTGGCTGAGATGGAAGGGTGGTTGATGAGCCAGGAGGATTTCTATGGGAGGGAGGCCATCTTGGAGGCAGCCCGCCCTCTTTTCCAAAAGGCATCTTTGATGAAGGCCAAGATATGGGAGGGTCTTTGCAACATCCTTCAGGAGGATTTTGGATACAGTGGGTACCTGGAGTTCTTCCAGGAAAAAAAGGGATTGGATATTGAGGCCCTGGTTGCAGAGTGCCTGGAGTTCTTGGGAATAACCAAAGAAAGCTACCTGCGAGGAGTCCTTCCATGGGTTGAGTCCAGCCTTGGCAGAGAGCCCAGGGGTGTGAGCCATCTCCACATGCTCAGATTGATGCAGTCAGACGAAGTTGAGCTTCCCTCAGCGGGAACCGGTATTGTCAAGGCCTTCAAAAATCTATTGGATGGGCTTGGCTTTGAGGGTGTTGTGGGCTCCAGAATACACCTGGATGTGGAGCCCAGGGAAGGAAAAGCAGTCTTGTCCAGGTGTGTGCCTGTGAGTGTGCCCCATGAGATATACATCACCTTGAAGCCCCTGGGAGGGCTTGGGGATCTGGAGGCTGGCTTGCACGAGTTGGGCCATGCTCTTCAGCTTTGCCATGCTGATCCAAAACTGGCCTATCCGTATCGCCACCTTCCCCGCTCCTATGCCCTCACAGAATGTTTCGGATTCTTGATGGAGGCCCTGGTGCGTGATCCTCAGTTTTTGTCTTTCCAACTGGGGCTTTCGGACAAAGAGGCTGAAGCCATATGCATTGAAAGGCGGAAAAAGGGTCTTTACGTGATCAGAAGATATGCTGGGAAGCTCCTGTTTGAAAAAGAATTTCTGGACAAGGCAGTTTGGAAGGATTGGGAGTGCTACCCCAAGTGGCTGGATTGGGCAACTGCCATGAGGCACGAGCCCTGCGAGGCTCTTTTGGACTTGGAGGAAGAGCTGTACTCGGCAGACTACTTAAGAGCATGGGCCGGAGAGGTTCTCTTGAGGGGATATATCAAGGAGCAGTTCGGCCCCCGCTGGTTTGTTTCTAGGGATGCAGGGGAGTTCCTTCGACGGCTTTGGGGCCCGGGGGAAAGCTTTGGGCTGGAAGAGGTTTTGAGTTCTCTTGGGTTAGGGGCACCTCGGCTGGAGGTGTTGTACAAAGATTTCCTGGAGTGGTCAGATTGAGGAAAGAATGAATTGACAATCAAAAACTTTTGGGATATTCAAGATGCCGTTAAAAGGGGAGCTTACCATCTTGATGTATAAGCTGTTGTGGGCCGCTTGAGGAGAAGAGATGTCCGGTTCCCATAAAAATCTGTTTCAGAGGCTCCGGGAGGCCCAGATGTGGACCAAGACGGAGCTTGCCAGGAAGGCCGGTATTTCGGTGCTTACAGTGGACCGGGTGGAGCGGGGTTTCCCGTGTCGTCTGAGCACCCAGAGGAAGATCCTCACGGCATATGGCTACAGCCTTTCGGAAATACGCAGGCTCCTGGATGAGGAGCTGGCCAGGCAGGAGGCTGAAACCAAGGCCCTGGAGAGCTTTGCACAGCCCCAAGAGGAGGTCTTGGAAAGCCACCGGCCATTGGAGGGGATATCTGTCATGGTAGTGGACGATGAGCAAGGCGTCAGGGATCTACTCAAGGGTCGCCTTCAGCACTGGGGATGCAAGGTGCAGCTGGCTTCGGAAGGAGAAGAAGCCTTGCATTTATACAGGGCAAGCCCTCCTGACGTGGTGTTGATGGATATGGAGATGCCCGGCAAAGGCGGCCTTGCTGCAGTCGAGGAAATGATGGCCATAGATCCTCAGGCCAGGATCATTCTTATGACAGGCTCCTGGGACACTGCTCCTGCGCGAAGAGCCTTGGAGAGAAAGCTGGTGCGTTTGGTTTTGAGCAAGCCATTTCACATGGAGCAACTGGAGATGGCCCTGCGGGAAGTGGCCCCACATCTGCCCAGAGCCCAAAAGGACTCAGCCAAGACAGGAGCCGTGGCCTGAGCCCAAGTCATCCCTCCCGGACAAACCCGCACGTCCATTCTGCTGACACAAGCTTTGGGGAAAGGTAACCTTAGATATCGCAGGCTACAATTTTGACCATGAAAGGCCTATCAGAGATAGCTCCTTTGAATCCAGAGGCTTAAAGATCAACTGGCCAATGAACCTGCTCAATTTGGAGGGGATAAGAAGCATTTGGTTGTGCCAGGGGTCTTGGATTTTGCTGGCATCAGAGCGCAGGGACAAAGCGCACAATCGGTAACCAACAAGATAGATCCCACGGGGCAGTCAAAATTGGTTCACTGTGTGCGTGATGCAACTTTGCGTGGGGAACGGCCTTTCCTGGGGCCTGTTTCCCTTGGTATGCTTTCCCTGGAACCTTGGCTTGCATTTTGTAAGCTAGGGGGGCTCCACAGTTCCTCTGCACAAGGAGATTTTGGTGCAAAGGCCGATTCCCGTGCCAACAAAGAGGGATCCAACTCTTCAATGGCTTTCTCAACAGCCTCGAGATCCTCTTTGCCATCTGCCCGTCGGCTCAAGACCCTGTGCTTGCCCAGAAGGGCTTCTGGATCTCCTTTGGAGTATTCCAAGAGCTTATCATAACAGCTCAGGGCCTCAGACCATTGCTCCTGACTCTCCAGAATCTGCCCCAAGCACTTAAGGGCTTTTACATTTCCAGGATCCACTTCCAGGAGCTTCCTTAAGGTTTCCATGGCCTCCTGGGTCTGCCGGGTCTCCCAATAAGCCTCTACCAGTCCGGCAAGGCAGGCCCCGTTTCTCTTGTCCAGCAAGAGAACCCTTTTGAAGTATTCTATGGCCTCTTCCCACTGACCCATACGTCTATACCCGTCTGCGATGCGAGACAGCAAAAGAACATTGTTGGAGTTATGATTTAGGGCAGTTTTCCAGATTTCCAAAGCGCTGTTGAGATCCGAACGGGCTGCATGGCAACTGCCTAGCCCAACCAGAGCATAGGGATTCTTTTCATCCACCTGCAGGACCCGCTCGTAGTAACTTGCAGCCAGGTCAAAACAGCCCTGCCTTCTATAATGGTCCGCTATCTTGTTAAGTATGAAAACATTGTCTGGAGATCTCTTTAGAAGTTCTTCCCACGCCTCGATGGCCTTCTCGGCATGGCCCAGGCCCAGGTGGGCATCACCGGCCCCGGCCAGGGCGTAAACATTGTCGGGGTTACCTTCCAGGATGCGCTGGAAATAGGACAGGGCATCCTCGAAACGCTTCATCTTCAGATAACAATTGCCTATCCCGTTTAGGGAGATCTCGTCTCTTGGCTCCAATTCCAAGACCTTCTCGTAATTGGATATGGCCTCCCCGAAATTGCCTGATTGTCTGTGAGCTTCGGCTAGACTTCTCAAGAGCAAAACCTGGTGGGGAAACCGGGAAATGCCTTCCTGAAGATGTTTGATTGCCTGGTGGGCTTTGCCTTCCCTCAACAACCGGTGGGCCACTCGGTAGATTTCGGAGGCACTCTGTCTTCTTCGGCTGGGTTTCAACACTTGAGGCTTTTCCTCCTGTAACACAGAGAATGCACAGACCCGTTTAAGAGGCTGCCTGCAAAACTGCTCCTGGAATAGAAATCAGGCTCGATCAGCTTGCCGACCGGAGAAAGATTTGGAAAGCAAGAAGACTTGATTATGATTTGGCCATCCTGCTTCCCGGTGGATGCGTCTTTGAACGCTGGTTGCTTAATTTAAACTACCTGATTTTAGCTATGGCATCAATCCATGTCAATCCTCAAAACCAGGAAAATCCAGGGATGCTCCCATGGCAGGAATCTCCAAGGTGGATCATTGCCTGGAACACAGCGCCCTTTGGACTTGATATTTCCAGATTCTTACCCTCGTTCCCTAGTGGTAAATCAAGCTGTCCCATCTCCCAAGTCAATTCCTGGGGGCTGAATCACGTGCCAGGCCAGCCGGAGTCTTGGCCACATCTGCAACAATTGTTTGTTCACTTCGCGGCATGCCCAAGCCCACCCAGGCTCCAGATCAAGATCTATTGGTTGCATTCGAAGATCTGGAGGAGCGGATGCCGTGTTTCTTTAACTTGTAGTGAAGCGCCCTGGGTGAGATGCCCAGGAGTTTTGCAGCCTTCCTTTGAACCCCCCGGCTCCTTTCCAGGGCCTGGATTATCAAGCTTTTCTCCACATCTTCCAGTCGAACACCCTCTGGGGGTAGCTGAATGCGAGAAGATGATGCGGGCAAGGTCTCTGGAAGCATCAGATCAGGTAGCTGGATCAAAGGGCCTCTGGCAACCACCATTGCTCTTTCGATAACGTTTTCCAGTTCCCTGACATTACCAGGCCACGGGTACTTCATGAGCGCCTTTTGGGCCTCTGGGTGGATGTCCTTGGGAGAGTTGCCCTGGGGTCGCGCGTACTTGCGCACGAAGAAGCGGGCCAGGGGAAGAATGTCTTCCACCCTTTCCCTAAGAGGGGGAAGCTGTATGGGGACCACGCTCAATCTGTAATACAAGTCCTTGCGAAATGTGCCCTGCTGCAAGGCTTCCCTGAGATCCTTGTTGGTGGCCGCCACGATTCTGACGTCCACCTGAATGGTTCTGTTGCCTCCGAGCCTCTCAAAACTCTTTTCCTGCAGTACCCTGAGCACCTTGGCCTGCAATCTGGGAGTCATGTCCCCTACCTCGTCCAAGAAAAGGGTGCCGCCGTGGGCCTGTTCAAAACGACCTATGCGTTGTTTTTCGGCTCCGGTGAAAGCTCCCCGCTCGTGGCCGAAAAGCTCACTTTCCAGGAGTTCTTCATGAAGGGAGGCGCAGTTGACTGCCAGAAAAGGCATCATGCGCCTGGGGCTGTTGAAGTGAATAGCCGCTGCCACCAGTTCCTTGCCTGTTCCGGTCTCACCCTGGATCAATACCGTGGCATCGCTGGAGGCTATCTTTCGCACCAGTGACATAACGGCTATCATCCTGGGGCTGTGAAGCACCATCCTCTTAAAGTCGTATATATGGGGTTCCCTGTGCCGGAGATAATCCAGTTCTCTTCTGAGGCGCTCTCTTTCAAGTATCTTGTCCATGAGGGTGGCAAGGTTTTCAGGGGCCTGGCCACCCACCACCAGGCTCCAGCGGGTTGAATCCAAGAAAACCTCAAAAGGCCCTGCTTCTTCTCTGTTGTTTACCAGGAGGATGACCGGGATGTCTTTGTCAAGGCCTGAAAAAAGCCGAAAAAAAGACTCCTGATATTTCTGGGAGGTCCCAGGGGCTGCCAACAGAAGGTTGGGATCCTCTTCTTGAAGTATGGTTTGGGCTTCCAAGGGCTCTGTGCAGGTATACAAGTGAAAACCCTTTTGAGGCAGGACCCGGCTCAATCCTTCCAGGAGGCCTCTTTGCCCAGACACGGCCAATATCCGCCAGGAAGGTTTCAGGATGGACTGCGAAGATGAAGGATCGGCCATGGGATCCTCCGGCCGGGCTCAATCCATGAGGCGTCTCATCAGTTCCCTGACCTCAAAGAGATGAAAGGGCTTTCTGAGCACATGATCCGCTCCGGCGTCCAAGGCCTCTTGGGCCACCTCCTGGCCGAAGCCTGTGATGGCCAAGATGGGCACCCGTTGGTCCACTTCCCTTATCCTGCGTACCAGATCAACCCCTTCTGAGGCAGCCAAGACCAGATCCGTTATCACCATGGCATAATAGTTCTCAAGCCAAAGCCTCAAAGCCTCTTTCCCGTTGGGAGCAGTATGAACCTCGTAACCCACGGTCTCCATGGTGTGCCTAAGCAGGCTCAAGACCCCTGGATCATCGTCCACTACCAGCACCCGTCTTTCACCTGCACGAAACATCCCACTGGCGCTCCTAGATCCCTCGGGGCTGGCCAAGAAATTCCACTAGGTTCTTGGCCCCTTTCCCCAAAACTTGAACAGCGGTGGGAATTATATTAGGATGCTTCGTGGCTTGCAAGGAAATCACATGCTTTTCTTTGAATGGGTTTAAGGCTTTGAAGAGCATGATGGGCTCAAAAGGTAAAATGCGGCACTAGAGCTCCAAATCCTAGGAATCTTTTCGAGTCATGTCTCTTGAATCTTCTTTTGGCAGCAAGACAGTGAAGAGCGGTAATCTCTTATTCATGATGGCCCGAGCAGCCTCTAGCAGCAAGGAAGTGACATGCACAGTGCGCCATAAGCCCATTTTGGCGGTTTGAAATCCCATTGAGGGCAACAAGAATGATCTCATCTCGAGCCTTGGAAATTCCTCCCTTTATAGTAATGGATGTCCTGGAACGTGCAAAAGCAATGGAAAGGCAAGGTTTGGATGTGGTGCACCTGGAGGTGGGGGAGCCGGATTTTGACACACCCCCATGCATAGTGGATGCAGCAGTAGAGGCCATGCGTGCTGGGAAGACCCATTACACCCATTCTCAAGGTCTTTACGAGCTGAGGGAGGCCATAAGCGAATATTACAAGAAGCGCTACCAAGTGGAAGTGGATCCGGACAGAGTGGTGGTCACGGCCGGTACTTCACCCGCACTGCTTTTGGCCTTTGCATCGCTGCTGGAGTCCGGGGATGAGGTGGTGCTTTCCGATCCCCATTATGCCTGTTACCCGCATTTCATTAGGTTTCTAGGGGGCAGGCCCGTTTTTGTAGGAGTAGAGGAGCAGGACGGTTTCCAGTTGGATCCCCAGAAGATCATGCGTGCCATGACCCCAAGGACAAAAGCCATCTTGGTCAACTCGCCATCCAACCCCACCGGTAACCTTCTGGATCCGGATCGTCTGGAAGCCATAGGACAGATGGGCCCCACGGTGATCTCCGATGAGATCTATCATGGCCTGGTCTATGGTGGTAGGGAGCATTCCATACTGGAGTTCACGGATCGGGCCATAGTGCTCAATGGCTTTTCCAAGCTCTATGCCATGACGGGTTGGAGGTTAGGATATCTCATCCTGCCCTGGGAACTGGTGAGGCCCATACAGAAGATCCACCAGAATTTCTTCATCTCGGCCAATGACTTCGGTCAGTGGGCGGCCATAGCTGCTCTAAGGAAGGCTCATCAGGATGTAGAGCGCATGAGGCTAATCTATGATGAAAGACGTCAATATCTCATCCCCAAGCTTAAGGAACTGGGCTTTGGTATCCAGGTGGAACCCAAGGGAGCCTTCTATGTGTTGGCCAATGCCAAGGCCTTTTCACAGAATTCATACGAACTGGCCTTTGACATCTTGGAGAAGGCAAGGGTAGGGGTAGCCCCTGGCATAGATTTTGGAAACAATGCTGAGGGGTATTTGCGATTCTCCTATGCCGCTTCTTTGGAGCGCATCCAGGAAGGGATGGCAAGGCTGGGCAGGTACCTCAGGCAAAGACGAAATTGAAAATCAACGGGGAATGGTTCCTTGGTCTGGGCCAGGCAGGTGGGATTGATAGCTGTTGCCTCCAAACCCCCCCAATATCCTCGCACGGGACTTCCGGAGGTGGCCTTTGCGGGCCGATCCAATGTGGGTAAATCCTCCTTGATCAACGCCATGGTGGGCAAAAAGGGATTGGCCAAAACCAGTCAGGTCCCAGGCAAAACAAGACTGATTCACTTCTACCAGGTGGACAGGCTCTTTGTTCTGGTGGATCTGCCTGGGTACGGATTCGCCAGGGTGCCGGAGTCCGTAAGAAAGACATGGAGACCCATGGTGGAAACCTACCTCATGCAAAGAAAAGAACTGAGGCTCGTGGTGTGCCTGTTGGATGTCAGAAGGACACCGGCTGAAATGGATTTACAACTCAAGGGCTGGCTGGAGGCCCAAGGGATCCCTTTTTTGTTTGTGGCCACAAAATTGGATAAGCTCTCCAGGGGGCAGGCAGCAACAAGACTCAAAGAGATTGCCCGGAGCATGAACATTTCCCCAGAGTTAATCCTGGGGTTTTCATCCCTCACAGGAGAGGGAAAAAGAGAGCTTAGAAGGGCCATCGTGGAGGTGGTCTCAGAGCGCAGGAGCTTGGGCCTGGAACCTCCCCTGGAGTGATTGCAGGGCTGGAGTACTGGGGGAGCCGGGCCGGGCAAAAAAGAGCTGAAAGAGGTTTTGCCCTGGCATTACCATAGGCCACAAAAGGTACCTTTGGGCGAGAGCTTTTTACCCTTGACAGAAAGAGGCAGAGTGGATTAAAGTTCCTCGGAAATTTTTCCGTGGTCTCTGCGGGCGAATGCGAAAGGTACTGTCGGTGCGGCGGAGGATGTAGCAGAAGGGGTCCATGGGTGATGAGACCCATGGACCTCTTTTTGTGGGTTCTACTCACGCATGGGGGCCGCGCCGGGTGCTAAAGGAGGCGGAAGGCAATGCCCTCGCAATATTTACCCATTTTTCTTTTTTTGGTTGTAAATGTGGCCGTGGCGGCCCTAATCATCCTGCTTTCCACATATCTAGCAAAGCGAAGGCCCACCTCCCAGAAGCTCATGCCCTATGAATGCGGCATGGACCCTATTGGGAGTGCCAGGAGGCGTTTCTCGGTCAAGTTTTTCGTAATAGCAATGCTTTTCATCATCTTCGACATAGAGGCTGTGTTCCTGTACCCGTGGGCAGTGATCTTCGAGGATTTGAGGCTTTTCGGCCTCATTGAGATGGTCATCTTTATTGCCGTGCTTTTGCTCGGGCTCTTTTATGTCTGGAGGAAAGGGGCACTGGAATGGGAGTAAAGGGCGAGGGGCAGGGGTCGGTCATCCTCACTCAGCTGGAGTGGTTGGTCAATTGGGGCCGCAAGTCTTCCATGTGGCCATTGGGCTTTGGGCTTGCCTGTTGCGCTTTGGAAATGATAGCCACAGCAGGGGGAAGCCGGTTCGACATAGCTCGCTTCGGGATGGAGGTATTCAGGCCCTCGCCAAGGCAGGCGGACCTGATGATCGTGGCAGGCACCGTGAGCAAGAAGATGCTCCCCGCTGTCTTAAGGCTTTATGAACAGATGGCGGATCCCAAGTGGGTCATTGCCATGGGGGCGTGCTCCTCTACCGGTGGAGTGTTCGATACTTATGCTGTGGTTCAAGGCATAGATCGCTACCTGCCAGTGGACGTTTACATCCCGGGCTGTCCACCTAGACCTGAAGCCCTGTTGCATGGAATATTGCGTTTGCATGACATGGTGCAGAAGGGTATCGCCCGTGGGGCGAGCCTTCGGGGGTGATCCATGAGCCAGGAGCAAAAAGCAGTGGAAAAGCTCCAAGAGAAATTTCCTGAAGCCGTGGAGGAGGTGGGGGAATTTCGTGGTCAAAGCTGGGTGGTGGTTCGCAGGGAGGATTTGCTGAAGGTCTGCGAATTTTTGAGGGACGACCCAGATTTGAATTTCGACTTTCTCTCTTTTGTCTGTGGAGTGGATTATTTTCCCAGAGAGCCTCGTTTCGAGGTGGTGTATCAGCTCTATTCCACCAAGACTCACAGCAGATTCAGGCTCAAGACCAGGGTGAGTTCCCAGGATGCAACGGTTCCCTCTGTCACCTCGGTCTGGCCCACGGCCGACTGGCATGAAAGAGAGACCTTTGACCTCATGGGAATAATTTTTCAGGGCCATCCGGACCTTCGCAGGATCCTGCTTCCGGCGGACTGGGTGGGGCATCCCCTTCGCAAGGACTATCCTCTGCGGGGGCCCGAAAGCATATCCTGAACCGGCAGGCAGGTGAGAGGAGTGCGATGGAAGAGTCACGAACAGAGACCTTGATGTTGAATGTGGGTCCTCATCATCCCAGCACCCACGGGGTTCTGAGGGTGATCGTGGAGCTGGACGGGGAGAGGGTGGTTGACCTGAAACCCGATCTAGGATTTCTGCACCGCGGGGTGGAAAAACTGGCGGAGTCCAAGACCTACCACCAGTTCATACCTGTAACGGACCGTCTGGATTACATGGCAGCCTCTTATAACAACTTCGCTTACTGCTTGGCCGTGGAAAAGCTCCTGGGGCTGGAGGTGCCCCGCAGGGCTCAATATATAAGGGTCCTTATAGGAGAGCTCAACAGGATCTTCAGCCATCTTTTCTGGCTGGGCACCCACGCACACGATCTGGGGGCCATGACCCCTATCTTTTATGCCCTTCGTGAGCGGGAGGAAATAATGAACCTCCTGGAGATGTGCTGCGGGGGGAGACTCACACAGACCTATTTCAGAATCGGAGGGGTTGCGGCTGATCTCCCCGAGGGCTTCGTGCAGAAGGTGAGACAGTTCACAAGCCATTTTCCAAAACGGGTAGAGGAATATGAAACCCTCCTCACGGACAATCCCATCTGGAAAGAGAGGGCTGTGGGGGTGGGGGTTTTGTCCAAGCAGGAGGCCATTGCCATGGGAGCCAGCGGACCCATGGCACGAGGATCGGGATTGGCTCTGGATGTGAGAAAGACAAACCCTTATTCCAGCTATGAAGATTTTGATTTCGAGATTCCGGTATTTCAGGAAGGGGATGTATATAGCCGATACCTTGTGCGCATGGAAGAGATGCGGCAAAGCACCAGGATCATAGATCAGGTACTGGATCACCTGCCTGATGGTCCCTATCTGGCAGAGGCGCCCAAGCTTGTTCCGCCTCCCAAAGAGAGAACGCTTACTGAAATCGAGGCGCTCATACACCACTTCATACTCTATGAAGAGGGATTCAAACCCCCTGTGGGCGAGGTCTATGCATGTGTGGAGTCTCCAAGGGGGGAGATGGGCTACTATTTGATTAGCGACGGAAGCCCCAAACCCTTTAGGTTGAAAATAAGGCCACCGGCTTTTGTGAACCTGGAGTCATTGGCCACCATGACCAGGGGAAAGCTGCTGGCAGATCTTATAGCCATTTTGAGCAGCGTGGATATAGTCCTGGCAGAGATAGATCGCTGAACCTGGCAGGCCAGCCAGGTTGTTGCTCACCCCGGGAGGGGGCCTGCCTGCATATGCATGCGGTCTACAAAGAGACCTTCTTCATAGAAGGGGGTGATTTCAGTCGGGCAGGGACTGCGGCCAGCAAAGTGAAACAGATTCTCAAGGAAATAGGCCTGGAGGCTCATTATATAAAGAGGGCTGTGATAATTGCCTACGAAGCTGAGATAAATGTTGTCTCTTACGCCCACAGAGGGCAAATGATTCTGGCAGTGAGCCCCTCGGTCATAGAGATCACAGTTGAGGACACAGGGCCTGGAATAGAGGACATAGAGCTGGCAATGCAGGAAGGTTATTCCACAGCCACTGATTGGATCCGGGAAATGGGTTTTGGAGCCGGGATGGGGCTTCCCAACATCAGGAAGAACTCTGATTTGCTCCAGATAGACTCCAAACCAGGAGTAGGGACCCGCTTGCACGCACAGGTGCATATCAGGGAGCCCGGGGGAAAGCCATGAAGCTCCAGGAGGTGGTGGAGGCGTTGGGTCTGAAGGTATGCTGCTGCCAGGATCGTCTGGAGCGCCAGGTGAACGGGGTGTATGTGAGTGACTTGTTAAGCGATGTGATGGCTAGATCCAGGGCAGGGGACCTGTGGATAACGCTTCAGACCCATTTGAACATAGTGGCTGTGGCCACTCTCAATGATCTTGCGGGCGTGATCCTGGTCAACGGCCGGGAACCTGAGAATGCCACAGTGCGCAAGGCCCAGGAGGAAGGTGTGGTCCTGATGATTTCGGACCAGCCCACCTTCGAGGTGGCCGGCAGGCTTTACCAGATGGGCATACGGGGAGGCCATGGCCCTGGTTGAGATCCGGGCAGACCTTCACATACACACCTCCCTGTCACCCTGTGCAGATACATGGCGAATGACTCCTGGGGCTATAGTGGAGGCGTCCAGGAACATGGGATTGGAGCTGATAGCCGTGTGCGACCATAACTCCATGAGAAATGTGGCAGCACTCCAGAAAAGGGCCGCAGAGGTAGGTTTGGCCGTGCTGCCGGGCATGGAGATAACTTCAGCCGAAGAAGTCCACCTGTTGGGGCTATTCCCGGATCTGGAAAGGGCCATGGCAATGCAGGATTTGGTGGACGAGAACCTCCCGGGAGAGAACATACCCGAGATCTTTGGTTACCAGGTCTTGATGGATGAGTGGGACGAGATCCTGGGCTCAGAGGACAGATTTCTGGCTGGGGCCACCACCTTGAGTGTGGAAGATCTGGTGCAGGCAATCCACGGGTATGGCGGCCTGGCAATAGCCAGTCATGTGGACCGGGAGGGATTCGGTATCCTGGGGCAGCTGGGTTTGATACCAGAGGGTCTTGAGCTGGATGCTCTGGAGATTTCCTGGGCCATGACAAGGCCCGAAGCCAAAGAGAGATTTCCCCAGATCAGGAAGTGGCCCTTGGTAAGGAGTTCGGATGCTCATAGGCCTGAGGATGTGGGCAGAGCCTGGAGCAGGCTGAGGGTGGAGGAAGCCAGCTTTGAAGAACTCAAGCTGGCCCTCAGGGGCGAGAAGGGTCGCCTCTTGGTGGGGGGCGTCTGAGGCTTGGAGGACCTTTCACTCCACATCCTGGATGTGGCTGAAAACGGCCTTAAGGCGGGGGCCAAACAGATTCGGATAAGGATAGTGGAAGACCTGGTAGCTGACAAGCTGGAACTAGAGGTGGAGGACGACGGCAGCGGGATGGATCCCCAAATGACAGCCAAGGCCTTGGATCCCTTTGTAACGACCCGCACCACAAGGAGGGTGGGGCTTGGTTTGCCGCTGCTTAGGGAAGCGGCTCGCATGGCCGGTGGAGATCTGGAGTTGGAGTCTACCCCAGGCAAGGGGACCAGGGTACGAGCCACTTTTCAGCACAGCCACATAGACAGGAAACCCTTGGGTGACATGGGGGCCACCTTGGTGGGCATCCTGTTGGGGGGGGGCCATGTGGAAGTTCTGTACGAGCACATAAGAGAGGGTAAGAGTTTTTGCTTTGACAGTAGCCAGCTTCGCCGGGAATTGGAGCCCATTGGCCTTACCGAGCCGGAGGTCTTGATGTGGATCCGGGAGAAGGTGAGGGAGGGGCTCCTGGAAATAGGGGCCTTGGAGGCTTAAGGAGCGGGTTTATCCATCTAAAGGGGAGGGTGTAAGAGGGCCATGAGCCACATGAACCAGCAACCACTGGTGGAAATAGTGGATAGGATACCGGAAGAGGAACTTGCCAAGCTCGACCCTGTGATAGCCAAGTACGCCGGAAGGCACGGGTACCTGATCCCGGCTCTGAAGGAAGCCCAGGAAATCTTTGGGTACCTGCCCCAGGAGGTTCAGACTCGTCTTGCCCAAGGGCTCAATGTTTCTCCCAGCTACATCTATGGGGTTGTTTCCTTTTACGCCTTTTTCACCATGATTCCCAGGGGGCGCCATACCATAAGGCTTTGCCTGGGCACGGCCTGTTATGTAAAGGGCGCTCCGGAGATCCTGGCAAAAATAGAGCAAGAGCTTTGTATCGGTGTGGGAGATACGACACCGGACAAGCGCTTCACGCTTGTGGAAGTCAGGTGCCTGGGAGCCTGCGGTCTGGCACCGGTCATGATGGTGGGTGAAGACACCCACGGCAACCTGGAACCAGGGACCGTCATGGACATCCTGGATCAATACAAATAGAGCAGGCCCAAGGGGGGTGATGGAGTTGCCCAAGCTAAGCATAGAGGATCTCAAGAAAATAAAGGAAAGGGAGATGGCACGGATGACCCTCAGAGAAGGGGAACATAGGGCCAAGATCGTGATGCACATGGGCACCTGCGGTATAGCGGCTGGGGCACGCAAGGTCATGGAGGCCTTCCTGGAAGCAGTGACGGAATCCGGGGCCAGGGATGTGGTGGTGACCCAGTCGGGCTGCGCAGGGCTCTGCAACAGAGAGCCCATGGCCACAGTGGAGATCGTGGAGAAGGCCCCGGTCAAATACGTGGATTTGAACCCTGAGAAAGCCAAGAGGATTTTTCAGGAGCACGTCCAAGGCGGCCAGGTGGTGGAGGAATATGCCCTGGGTAGAGGCAGCGAGAGCACCGCAGGTTGAAAGAGGCCTTGCAAGAGGCGGATGTTGAGAGCTTGACATGGGAGCCGTCAGGAAAACCGAAAGCGGCTCCCGGGGAGGATCTGGACCTTGAAGACCTATCGCATGAACCTGATGCTCTGCGGGGGAACCGGCTGCATAGCCAGCGGGGCCCCCAAGGTGAAGCAGGCTATTGAAGAGGAGCTGCTCAAGAGGGGCCTGGCAGACGAGGTGCAGGTGGTCTTGACCGGTTGCAATGGGTTTTGTGCCATGGGCCCCATCATGACGGTTTTCCCGGACGGGATCTTTTACAACAAGCTCAAACCAGAGCATGCCGCGCGGCTGGTGGAAGAGCATGTTTTGAAGGGAAGACCTGTCAAAGAGCTCTTGTTTGAGGAACCTGTGGAGAAGGAAAAGATCCCCCTTCTCAAGGACATAGGCTTCTTCGGCAACCAGAGGCTCATTGCCCTCAGGAACCGGGGGCTCATAGATGCAGAGCGCATAGAGGAATACATAGCCAGGGACGGGTACCAGGCCTTGGCAAAGGTTTTGACCTCCATGACTCCAGAAGAGGTAATAGAAGAGATAAAGATCTCAGGGCTTAGGGGCCGAGGTGGAGCAGGATTTCCCACAGGACTCAAGTGGGAGGAGTGCCGCAAGTATGATCGTTTCCCCAAGTACACCATCTGCAACGGTGACGAGGGGGATCCAGGGGCCTTCATGGACCGCTCCATCATGGAGGGAGATCCTCACTCGGTCTTGGAGGGCATGGCCATATCTGCCTATGCCATAGGGGCTGAGAAAGGATACATCTACGTCAGGGCAGAGTATCCCTTGGCCATAAAGAGGCTCCAGATAGCCATAGAGCAGGCAAGGGATTTGGGGCTTCTTGGCGAGAACATCCTAGATACGGGTTTCAATTTCGATATTGAGATTTATCCCGGGGCAGGAGCCTTTGTGTGCGGCGAGTCCACTGCTCTGATGTACTCCTTGGAGGGCAAGCGCGGCATGCCCCGCATCAAGCCGCCTCGGTCTGCCGAGTCCGGACTTTGGGGACAACCCACGAATTTAAACAACGTGGAAACTTATGCCAATGTGCCTCCCATCATCCTCAACGGAGGAGCCTGGTTTGCCAGTATAGGCACCGAAGGCAGCAAAGGCACCAAGGTCTTTGCCCTGACAGGGGCAATAAACAACGTAGGGCTGGTGGAGGTGCCCATGGGCACCACACTGCGTTCCCTGGTCTTTGACATAGGAGGTGGAATTCCCAAGAAGAGACAGTTCAAGGCAGCCCAGTTGGGGGGGCCTTCCGGCGGCTGCGTGCCTGCAAACCTCCTGGATGTCGAGATAGACTTCGATTCCTTGACCGAGATCGGGGCCATGATGGGCTCTGGGGGCGTCGTGGTGATGGACGAGCGCACCTGCATGGTGGACACTGCCCGGTTTTTCACGGCCTTCTCGGTGGATGAGTCCTGCGGCAAGTGCATTCCCTGCCGCGAGGGGCTAAAGGTCATGTATGACAAGATGACCGACATTGTGGAAGGAAGGGGAAAAGAAGGGGATGTGGAAGATCTGGAGAAGCTGGGCAGGATGATCAAATCCACTTCCCACTGTGGACTGGGGCAGTCAGCCCCCAACCCAATACTTTCCACAATAAGGCACTTCAGACAGGAATATGACGCCCATGTTAGGGAGAAAAAATGCCCGGCAAAGGTCTGTGTGGAGCTTCTGCTCTTTGAGGTTAATCCAGAGAAGTGCAAGATGTGCGGGATCTGTTATAGGAACTGCCCGGTGCAGGCCATCGAGTGGGAGAAGAAGCAGGTGGCCCGCATAAATAAAGAAAAGTGTACCAGATGCAAGACCTGTATAGCCAACTGTAGGTTCGACGCCATAGATTGAGGGCGCACAGGTCAGGCAAAGGTTCAACCAGATCGTATCAGGGAACGGGGACCCATGATCACACTGAGCATCGATGGGATCGAGGTAACGGTAGAGAGAGGAGCCTCCATCTTGGAGGCTGCAGAGAAGGCCGGGGTGCGCATCCCTACTCTGTGCCATGACAAGAGGCTAATTCCTTTTGGGGCCTGCCGAATGTGCATGGTGGAAATCAAAGGGCGCAGGGGACTGGTGCCAGCCTGTTTCAACCCGGCCCGAAACGGCATGGAGGTGCTCACCCAGACCCCCGCTGTCATAGAGGCCAGGAGGCTGCAGTTGCAGCTTCTTCTTCGCCAGCACCCCCTGGACTGCCCTGTGTGCGAGGCTGGGGGGGCGTGCCAGCTCCAGAACCTGGTATTCGAATACGATGTGGACAAACTCCCATTCCCCAGACAGGAGCCCAAGGGGAGCGTGGATCTGGCCTCCCATCTGATCAAGAGGGACATGACCCGCTGCGTGCTATGCGGCTGCTGCGTGCGCATCTGTAACGAGGTGCAGGGGGTAAATGAGATAAGCTTCGTCAACAGGGGCATACGCACGGAGATTAGCACCGATTTCGGGCGTCCTTTGGATTGCGAGTTTTGCGGTCAGTGCGTTTCGGCCTGCCCGGTGGGAGCCATGGTGGCCAAACCCCTCGGGCCCATAGCAAGGCCCTGGGAGGTGCACAGGACCCGAACGACCTGCGGTTTTTGCGGACTTGGATGCACCATTGTGGCTGAGACCAAGGATGGCAAAATGGTCAGGGTATCTTCCCAATATGAGCTGGGCACCAATGAGGGTAACCTCTGCGTGAAGGGCCGTTTTGGGTGGCCCCTGGTGCACAGCTCCCAGAGGCTCACCAAACCTCTTTTGAGGGAAGGGGATGGCTTTGTGGAGGTCTCTTGGGAAAAGGCCCTGGATCATGTGGCCTCCCGCTGGAATGAGATAAAGAGACAAAGGGGAGGCGAGGCCCTGGCAGTGCTGGGCTCTTCTCGACTGACCAACGAGGAGGCTTACCTTCTCCAGAGATTGGCCCGCGGGAGCCTTGGGACCCCTCATGTGGACCATGGAGCGGGAATCAGTTACAAAGGCCTCCTGGAAGGAATCAGACCCTTGCTGGGCTATGCCGCCAGTACAAACCACATGAAAGATATTCGGGACTCAGATGTCATTCTGGCAGTAGGCGGCAATTTCAAGGAAACCCACCCTGTGGCCAAGAATCAGGTGATTCTGGCCGCAGGTAGAAAAAAGTCCAGGGTTTTTGTGGTGGATCATGTACACACCTCCCTTTGTGACATCATGGGGGCCAAGGCCATCTACGTGAAGCCGGGCACAGAGGGTTTGTTGCTTCGCGGAATGATGCGGGTGATCCTGGAGGAGCAGCTCTGGGACAAGGCTTTTGTGGAGACCCGTACCGAAGGCCTTGAGAATCTAAAGGAGGCTCTCGCCAATCTGGATGAGGCCAAGGTAGCAGATTTGACAGGAGCCAAGGTGGAGGATATCAGGGAGTTGGCCAGCTGCTTTGCCCAGGCTCCCACAGCCTGCATCATTGGTTCCCTGGAAACCCTGGGGGTTGGGGACCAGGTGGACCTGGCTGCAGCTGCAGCTTGCCTGTGTGTCTTGACAGGGAAGTTGGGTAAGAAGGGTTGTGGCCTGCACTTCTATGGGGAGAAGGCCAACAGCCAAGGAGCCCTGGATTTGGGCCTGGTGCCTGATCTTCTGCCTGGTTACAGGAACGCGGGGGATCCTCAGGCCAGGGAATTCTTCCAGGAGTTATGGCAGCTTCCTGTTCCCATGGGACCGGGTCTGACCGCCCGTGGAATCCTGGAGGGATGTCTAAATGGCAAGATAAAGTCTGTTTACATGGTGGCCGAGAACCCTGTGGGCACATATCCCGACAGGGACTGGGTCGAGAAATCCCTTAAGGCTGCCGAGTTCCTTGTGGTCCAGGACGCTTTCATGAGCGATTCGGCCCGCATGGCCCACGTGGTACTGCCTGCCTCACTCTTCATGGAGAAGCAAGGCTCCTTCACCAGCGTGGACAGGCGGATTCAGAGATTGGAGCAGGCGGTCAAGTCTCCTGGGGAGGCCAAGAGCGATTTCTGGATCCTGGGAGAATTGGCCAAGCGCATGGGCACGCCTTTTCCCTTTGCTTCTCCGGGGGAGGTCTGGCAGGAACTGGGCAAGGCCGTTGAGATATATGGGGGAGCCAGCCTGGAGTGTATTCCAGAGGAAGGGCTGGCCTGGCCAGTGGCGGCCAATGAAGAAAAGCTCGGCACTGGGATCCTTTACGAGGAAGGGTTCCCAGTGGGCAAGGCAAGGCTGGAGCTCAAGAGCTGGAGCCTGCCCCTGGAAAAAGGGGATGCCCAGACCTATCCTTTTGTCTTGCATCCACAGAGCCGATGGTTTCACTCAGGGACCTTCAGCACCTGGAGTTCCACTCTCATGGAGCTGTGTCCAGAGCCCACAGCCATGGTGCACGTGGAAGATGCCAGGGAAGCTGGTTTGAAAGAAGGGGATTTGGCCAGGGTAATATCCCCCAAGGGGGAGGTGGTGGCCAGGATGAAGCTGCGCTACAGGGGACCCCGTAAGGTGGTTCAGGTGGCACATCATTTCCAGACACAGCCCCTGAACAGACTCCTGGAATGGAGTGGGGAGCTTGTGATGGTTCGACTGGAGAAGGCTTGAGAAAAGAGCCTCAACGTTACCAATGGGATTCACATTCGGCGAGAGAGGGATGAGATGGTGAGCTTGGGAGCCTTGGTTTTGCTGCTGGTCAAGATCCTGCTGGCCCTCGGAGTGATTATGACGGCCATAGCATACATGACTCTCATGGAGCGCAAGGTCTTGGCCTTTTTGCAGGTGAGACTCGGGCCCAACAGGGTGGGTCCTTGGGGCCTGTTGCAGCCCCTGGCAGACGGCTTGAAGTTGCTCTTCAAGGAGGAGATCACGGTGGCAGGGGCAGATCGGTTTCTTTACTTACTTGCCCCAGCAATAGTTATGGTCTGCGCCTTGATGCCTTTTGCTGTGGTGCCCTTCGGCAAGGGAATTGTGGGAGAGAGCCTCTTGGGCATTCCAATGGATCAGTTCGATCTCGGCAAAGGCATATTGGCGGACATAGACACCGGGATCCTTTTCATCTTTGCCATCTCCTCCCTGTCGGTCTATGGGGTGGTCTTGGGAGGCTGGTCCTCCAACAACAAGTATTCCCTTCTAGGAGCCACCCGGGCCTCTGCCCAGATGATAAGTTATGAGCTGGCACTGGGCCTCAGTGTGGTGGGAGTAGTGCTTCTGACAGGGAGTCTTAGCCTGGTGAAAATCGTGGAGGACCAGGATTGGATCCTTAAGTGGAACTGTTTCAGACAACCCTTGGGATTTCTCATCTTCCTCATAGCAGGTTCTGCAGAGATATGTCGTACCCCTTTTGATTTCATAGAGTGTGAAAACGAGCTGGTGGCTGGTTATCAGACCGAATACAGTTCCATGAAATTCGGTTTGTTCTACTTGGCCGAGTACGGGCACTTGATCCTTCTTAGCTCGTTGGTGACGACTCTTTTCCTGGGTGGATGGCAAGGGCCGCTGCTACCGCCTTTTGTTTGGTTTTCAGGAAAGGTCTTCTTGATGCTCTTTTTCTTCGTGTGGGTGAGGGGAACGTACCCCAGGTTGCGTTATGACAAGCTCATGAAATTGGGTTGGAAGGTGCTTTTGCCTGCCGCATTGGTCAACATAGTGGTGACTGCGGTTATCTACAGCCTGTACTTGGGGGGCAAGGCGTGAGATCCTTCCAAAGGGAGGACAAGGGAGACTCAGAATGATCAGGCCACTCATCAAAGGACTCGAGCTCACTCTGAAACACTTCTTCTCACCGGCTGTGACCGTACAGTATCCGGAGGAAAGATGGGAGCCCTATCCCAGGTACCGGGCGCGCCACATCATGTACCAGCGAGAGGACGGTCGTCCTAAGTGCGTGGTTTGCATGCTGTGTGCCACGGTTTGCCCGGCCCAATGTATCCGCATAGTTGGAATACAGGATGAAAAAGGGGATCAGTATCCCCAGACCTATGAAATAGATCTGGGGCGTTGTATTTTCTGCGGATTCTGTGTGGAGGCCTGCCCGGTCAATGCCATTGGCATGACCACCCATTACGAGTTGGACGGCGAAAGCCGTGAGGCTCTGATCTTGGATCTGGAAAAGATCATGAAGCCGCCCAAGTGAAAAAGCTGCCGGCAATGGAGTGGACCGGATAGCGAATCGGGGGGTATGAGAGGAAATGGAAGCCCTTTTCTTCTATCTTTTCGGTGGACTGGCACTTATCTCCTCTGTGCTGGTGGTGTTCCTGAAGAAGCCCGTGCACAACGCTGTGGCCCTTATCTTCACCTTTTTTTGCTTGGCCGGACTCTATTTGATATTGGGGGCTGAGTTCGTGGCCATCATCCAGGTGCTTGTGTACGCAGGGGCCATAATGGTGCTCTTCCTGTTCGTGATCATGCTTTTGAACCTGGAAGAAGAGGAAGCCATAGAGGGCAGGGGAAACAGGTTTCGAAGATGGTTGGGGGGATTTGCGGCTGTTGTGGTGTTCCTGCTTCTGGCTCCGGTTTGGTTGCTACAGGCCCTGCCTGTGGTCAAGGGGACTTTCCCACCCGAGAAGGTTCAGGAACTGGGCAACACGGTTTGGGTGGCAAGGCTTCTTTTCACAGATTATCTTCTGCCCTTTGAAGTGGCATCCATCTTGTTGCTGGCGGCCATTGTGGGGGCTGTTTTCTTTGCCATGAAACGCATGTAAGAAGCCTAGGTGGGGTTCTAAGGAGGCCCGAATGTTGAGTCTTTCACATTACTTGATCCTGGCGGCGGCCCTTTTCACCATAGGGGCCATGGGGGTCTTTGTGAGGAGAAACGCCATAGTCATATTCATGTGCATAGAGCTCATGCTCAATGCAGTGAATCTGACTTTCATAGCTGTGTCCCGCTATCTGCAGGCCTTGGACGGGCAGGTGTTCGTTTTTTTTGTCATGACCGTGGCTGCCGCAGAGGTGGCAGTGGGGCTGGCCATAATCGTAGTGGTGTTCCGAAACAGGCAGACCGTAAGGGTGGACGAGATCAACCTGCTCAAAGGCTGATCTTTATCGAAGAGCCAACCAGGTGGCCTGTGAGAGGGCAGTGCTGAGAGTGGCATGGAAATAGGGTTTCCAAGGAGCAAGGAGGAGCGTTTCCCATGATCGAGTATGTTTGGCTAGTTCCCTTGTGCCCGCTTGTGGGATTTTTCATCCACGGGCTCTTGGGGAGATTCACGCGGCCAAGTATCACAGGGCCCATAGCCTCTGGGGCCATAGGGGTCTCCTTTGTTGTGGCCTTCCTGGTGTTTATGGAGCTCTTGAAGCTTCCTCAGGAGCACAGATCCGTGAGTGTTAACGTATTCACCTGGATGCTCTCGGGAAGCCTTCAGGTGCCGGTGGGATTCCTGGTGGATCCCCTTTCCGCGGTGATGATGATGGTTGTCTCGGGGGTCGGCTGCATCATCCACGTGTATTCCATAGGTTACATGCACGGGGAGGTGGGGTACAAACGCTACTTCACATACCTGAATCTTTTTGTGTTTGCCATGCTGGTTCTCGTGAGCGCCAACAACTTCCTGCTCATGTTCGTGGGTTGGGAGGGTGTGGGTCTGTGCTCTTATCTGCTCATCGGCTATTACTACGAGAAGAACTCTGCCGCTGATGCCGGCAAGAAGGCCTTTGTTGTGAACAGGGTAGGGGACTTTGGCTTCATACTGGGCATGCTCTTGATATTCAGCGCCTTTGGCACCCTGGACTATAAGGAAGTGTTTCAAAGGGCCCCAGCGGAATTGGCAGTGGGAGGAGGCCTTGTGACAGCCATAACCCTGCTGCTTTTTGTTGGAGCAACGGGCAAGAGCGCTCAGCTGCCTCTTTACACATGGTTGCCTGATGCCATGGAGGGTCCCACACCTGTCAGCGCTTTGATCCATGCGGCCACCATGGTCACGGCGGGTGTTTACATGGTGGCCAGATGCAATGTGCTCTATGCCATGGCTCCGGTGTCCATGGGTGTTGTGGCGGTGGTTGGGGCTCTCACGGCCATTTTTGCCGCCTCCATTGGGATGACCCAGTTCGACATAAAGAGAGTCCTGGCGTACTCCACCATAAGCCAGCTGGGTTACATGTTTCTGGCCTGCGGGGTGGGGGCCTGGGCAGCGGGCATTTTCCATCTCATGACCCATGCCTTTTTCAAGGCCCTGCTATTCATGGGTGCAGGAAGCGTCATGCACGCCCTGGCCGGAGAGCTGGATATGCGCAAGATGGGCTCTCTTAGAAAATACATGCCCAAGACCTACGCCACTTACCTTGTGGGCACCCTGGCCATAGCCGGGATCTTTCCTTTTGCCGGTTTCTTCAGCAAGGATGAGATCCTCTTCAAGGCATACACCCAGGGAAACATCTTTCTCTGGCTCATTGGAGCCTCTGCGGCCTTCATGACTTCTTTTTACATGTTCCGAACCGTGTTTATGACCTTCCATGGGCAGTCCCGAATGGATCCCCACGTGGAGCATCATGTTCACGAGTCACCTTCGGTGATGACCGTACCTCTGATCATTCTGGCAGTTCTTTCAGTGGTGGGAGGTTTCGTGGGCCTGCCTTTGATACCCGGTGGGAATGCCATTGGGGATTTCCTGGCTCCGGTCATGAAGGGGCAAGAATTCCTGGCAGGGCATGCCCATGGAGAGCATCACTCCATGGGGTTGGAACTGGGGCTAATGGGCATTTCCCTTCTCATTGCCCTGGCGGGTTGGTGGATGGCCAGGACCTTTTACGTGCAGCAGCCCGATCTGCCCAGGAGAGCTGCACAAAGCCTGGGAGGGCTTTACAGACTTGTTTTCAACAAGTACTGGGTGGACGAGCTTTACGATGCCATTGTGGTGAACCCCATAGTGAGATTTTCCGTATGGCTCTGGCAGGTCTTTGATGATGGGATAATAGACTGGATTGCCAACGGCTTTGCCCTGGTTACCGGGCAAGCAGGAGCAATGCTCAGAAGGGTGCAGACAGGGCTGGTGCAGAACTATGCCTTGTCCATCCTGGTGGGCGTGCTGTTTGTCTTGGGTTACATGGTCTTAGGCTAAGCACTATTAAAAAACGGAGGGGCGGTTCTCATGGATCACGCATTCCCCGTGCTGAGCTTCATAATCTTTTTCCCGTTGGTGGGGGCCCTGGCTCTGGTCTTTACGGGCAAGGATCAGCACAAGGCTCTTCGTTCCATAGCCCTGGCGGTGACGGTGGTGGATTTCCTCGTCTCCTTGGTACTTTACAGAGATTTTCAGACCAACACCGCGGCCTTCCAGTTCCTGGAAAGAGTGGAGTGGATCCCGTCCCTGGGCATCACCTACAGCCTTGGCATAGACGGAATAAGCCTCTATCTGGTGCTTTTGACCACCTTGCTTACTGCCATCGCGGTGCTGGCATGCTGGACAGACATACAGGTAAAGGTCAAGGAGTTCCTGGTATGTCTGCTCTTCTTGGAGACCGGGATGATAGGTGTCTTTTGCGCCTTGGATCTCTTCCTGTTCTATGTGTTCTGGGAAGTGATGCTCATCCCCATGTATCTTCTCATAGGAATATGGGGCACACCTACCATGAGAAAGGTCTTCGGCAGGGAGATGCCTGCCAGGGTGTACTCGGCCATTAAGTTTGTTATCTTCACCATGGTGGGAAGCCTGCTGATGCTAGTTGCCATCCTGGTGCTCTACTTCCAGTACCACAGTGCAACAGGGGTGTACACCTTCGACCTACTGAAGTATTATGATTTGAATCTTCCCACCCACCTTCAGAGCTGGCTCTTTCTGGCTTTCTTCTTGGCTTTTGCCATAAAGGTGCCCATGTGGCCTTTTCACACATGGCTACCGGATGCTCACACCGAGGCCCCCACAGTGGGAAGCGTGCTTCTGGCCGCCGTGCTCTTAAAGATGGGTACGTACGGTTTTCTGAGGTACAGCATGCCACTTTTTCCCAATGCATCCCTTGCGGCCATGGGCTGGATCTCGGTGCTCGCCTTGATAGGGATAATCTACGGGGCGTGGGTGGCCATGGTTCAGAAGGATGTAAAGAGGCTGGTGGCCTTCTCCAGCGTAAGTCACCTGGGATTCGTGATGCTGGGCATGTTTGCCTTTACGATTCAGGGGGTTGAGGGCAGCATTCTTCAGATGATCAACCACGGGCTCAGCACAGGGGCCTTGTTTCTGGTAGTGGGCATGATCTACGAGCGGAGGCACACAAGACTCATAGCCGAATATGGAGGCATGGCCAAGGTAATGCCAGCCTATGCCGCCTTCTTCATGATATTCACACTGTCTTCCATAGGCCTACCTGGCTTGAATGGCTTTGTGGGTGAGTTCCTGGTGCTGCTGGGTACATTCCTTGTGAACAAACCCTTTGCCGTGGTGGCCGCCACTGGAGTAATCTTTGCTGCCGTGTACATGCTCTGGATGTACCAACGGGTTTTCTTCGGACAGGTGACCAACCCCAAAAACCTGGGGCTTCCTGACCTGAGCCTGAGGGAGGTGGTGGTGCTGCTTCCCCTGGTGGTGTGCATAGGCTGGATAGGGGTTTATCCCAAACCATTCCTGCAGAGAATGGAGCCATCTGTGGCCCATCTGCTGGATAAGGTCCATGCCAAGAGCGCGGTGGTGGTGGAGCTGGAGCAGGGGAAAAGGGAAAAGCAGTTCGCCTGGTTCAAGGCAGAAGGCCCAGAGAAGTCCAGGTGATGAAGGGGATATTGTATTGAGACAGTATACCAAAGACGCGAGGAGTTAGGCATGTCCTGGAGCATTCCCAGCGTGAATCTGTTGAGCGTGGGGCCCCATCTCATAGTGTGTGTCACAGGGCTCCTGGTGCTGACCTTGGGGTTCTTGTCCAGAAAGCAACTGGGCAGGCTTTCGCCATATCTCAGCCTTGCGGGAGTGATCTTGGCCTTCCTGGTGACCATGGGGCTCTGGGGCAAGAATGAGCCTGGTTTCGGCCGGATGGTGGTACTGGATTCCTTTGCCCTTTTCTTCCAGGCGGTGCTTCTTCTGACAGCCGCAGTGACCATACTGATCTCCATGGATTACCTGGTCCAGGAGGGTGTGGACCATTATGAATATTATGTGCTTATGCTTTTTGCCACCTTCGGAATGATGATGATGGCATCGGCCCAGGAGTTGATCATGATCTTCCTGGGCCTGGAGACCATGAGCATATCCATCTATGTGTTGGCCGGCTGGCGCAAGGAGCATCCCAAGGGTCATGAAGGGGCGCTGAAGTACCTGCTCCTGGGGGCTTTCAGCAGTGCCTTTCTTCTCTACGGGATCGCCCTGGTGTACGGGGCCACCGGATCCACCCATTTGAAAGACATTGCGGATTTCCTGGCAGGGAAGGGAAGCTCAGGCCGTACGAGCCTGTTGATCCTGGGAACGGGCATGCTGGTGGTGGGCTTTGGGTTCAAGGTGGCATCTGTGCCCTTCCACATGTGGACCCCGGACGTGTACGAGGGGGCACCATCTCCCATCACAGGGTACATGGCTGCAGGGGTCAAGGCAGCTGCTTTTGCGGCTTTCTTGAGGGTCTTCCTTTACAGTCTAGAGAGTTTACAAGCAGACTACTCCATGGTCTTGTGGGTCCTGGCCGTGGCTACCATGACCCTCGGGAATGTGGTGGCCATAGCACAGGAGAACATCAAGAGAATGCTGGCATACTCTAGCATAGCCCATGCTGGCTATATTCTGGTGGGCATGGTGGCAGGCGGGGAAGCTGCCAGCGCCAGCATCCTGTACTATGTCTTGGCCTATGCCCTCATGAACATGGGAGCCTTTGCCGTGGTGGTGCTTTATGGTAGCAAAGGAGAGGAGAATGTCCAGATAGAAGACTACAAGGGCATGGGAAGCCGCTATCCGGTTCTGGGGGCAGCCATGGCCCTCTTCATGTTCTCTCTGGCAGGCCTTCCCCCCACAGCCGGTTTCATGGGCAAGTTCTATGTGTTCTCCGCGGCTGTGGCAAAAGGATATGTATGGCTGGTTGTCATAGCGGTCTTGAACTCCCTGGTGTCCGTGTACTATTACTTCCGGGTGACCATCAAGATCTACATGCAGCCAGCGGAAAAAGAGATCCAGGGTGTGTGCTTCGGAGCTCCGGCCGTGGTGGCCGTGGTGCTCATGGCCGTGGGCACCCTTTGGGTGGGAGCCTTTCCCAACGCCTACCTGGAACTGGCAAGACAAGCTCTTCCCAAGCTTTTCTAGAGATTCGGGGAGCCCATAAAAAAATAACTCCCTCGGACCAGGCTCCCATGATAGAGTCCAAAAGAAAAAGCCCCGCCTTCAAGCGGGGCTTCTTGCTGCTTGGTTTCTTGACCCTGACATGGGGTCTGGGCTGGCCCATCATGAAGCTGGCCCTGGCGGAGGTGCCCCCATGGAACTTCAGGACTCTGTGCCTGCTGGGAGGAGGCCTCATGATCTTGTCTCTGGCCAAGGGCAAGGGGGAAAGCCTCCAGGTCCCCAAAAGGGATCTGATCCCCCTGCTGATGGTGGCAGCGGTGAATGTGACCGGATGGAATCTGCTTTCGGCTTACGGAATACTGATCCTGGAGGCTGGAAGAGCCGCAATCTTGGCCTACACCATGCCCCTTTGGGCCTGTGTTCTTGGAAGGATCATGCTAGGGGAAAGGCTAACAACCTGGAGAGTCTTGGGATTGGGTCTGGGACTTTTGGGGCTTGCCCTACTGATGGGTCCAGAGGCCAAACTTGTGGGGAAAACCCCTTTGGGTAGTGTGCTGATGTTGGGAGCCGCCTTTTCCTGGGCCTTGGGTACGGTGCTGATCAAGAAGAGAGCCTGGAGCATTTCCACCAGGGTCTTTGCCGGATGGCAACTAATCCTGGGAGGTCTGCCAGTTTTAGTGGGCACTGTCCTTCTGGAGCAGCCCATTTGGAAGATTGAGATCTCCCTAAAAGCTTGTCTGGCCACTACCTATGTGGTCGTGGTGGGTGTTGTGCTGGGTTATTGGGGATGGCTGGAGGTGATCAAGATCTTCCCCGTGAGTGTAGCCTCCTTGGGTACCCTGGTGGTGCCAGCCATTGGGGTCCTTTCGGGTGGGCTTCTTCTAGGAGAACCCCTGGGCTGGAGGGAATTGGGGGCACTGGGGCTGGTGACTCTGGGTCTGGTAGGGGTGGTGGCAGGCCAAAGGGGGGAAGAAAAAAAGACCTCCTTAAAATGATGGTCCCTTCAGACAACTCAAATTCCCAACTCCATTGATTTGGGCCACCCCTTATCTGCCGAATATGGACCTGGCTGCAACCATCCTCAAAATCTGATTGGTTCCGGTGTAGATCTGTATGAGCTTGGCATCTCGCATCATGCGCTCCACCGGGAATTCCTTCATATATCCGTAGCCACCCATGACCTGAACCGCGTCTGTGGTCACCTTCATGGCCGTATCAGAAGCAATGAACTTGGCCATGGCGCAGAAACGGGGAATCAATTTCCGATCCCCTCTGTCCAGGTGAACGGCCGCCTGGTATGTCAGGAGACGAGCGGCCTCTGTGGAAGCTGCCATATCTGCGATCATGAACTGGATGGCCTGCATATGGGCTATGGGCCTTCCAAATTGCACCCTTTGTTTTGCATAGGAGACCGCCTCTTCTATGGCCCCTTGGGCCAGCCCCACTGCCTGGGCAGCAGCGAACATTCGGCTTCCATCCAAACACTCCATCATGTTGGGAAATCCAGTGCCTTCCTCCCCTATCAGGTTTTCCTGGGGAAGGAATAGATCCTCGAAAAAAAGCTCTGAGTTGACCGAACCCCTCATGCCCATCTTGTTTTCGTTTTTACCGTAGTGGAGGCCCTTGGCATGTTTTTCCACCACAAAGCAACTCATTCCCCTGGCTTTTTCCTGGGGCTGGGTGTAAGCATAAACACATATGACATCGGCTACTGATCCGTTGGTAATGAAACATTTCTGCCCGTTTAACAGATAACCTCCAGGCACCTTGGTGGCCCTGCTGCGCATGGACAAAACATCAGAGCCGGCCTGAGGCTCTGTGGCTGCAAAGGCAGCCAGCTTTCCCCTGGCAAGTGCCGGCAGATACCGCTTTTGGAGCTGTTGGCTACCCCCGATGAGGATGGGCATCATGCCGTCGGCCTGGGCTATGAGGATGAGAGCCGAGGATGCACAGCTCTTGGCTATCTCCTCCACGATCATGGCAAAGAGCAAATGCCTTGCTCCTATTCCTCCGTATTGCTCTGGAACAAGGGGTGCTAGGATGCCATTTTCGGAGAATAGCTCCACCATGTCCCAGGGGAACTCTCCCTTTTCGTCTATCTCCGATGCCCTGGGTTTGACCCGCTCGAGCCCTATGCGCCTCACGGTCTCAAGAATGAGTTTCTCCTCCTCTTCCAAATGCACCATGGAGCTTCCTCCCATCTTAGAATTGCAAACTCACCTGCTTTATGAGATCCGCCTGGAGAAACCAAAGCTCGAACCTGGGGGCCTCCCGCAGGCCCATCATCTCCTTTACAGCACGCACATAGTGCCATCCCTGATGGGAATAGAGATGGCAGAGAGGCTCTATATCCTTTGGGCCAGAGATGCTGTCAGTCTTGTAATCCGCAATCACCCACCTGCCATCTAGCGGGTCCCTGTAAAGAAGATCTATGGATCCAGCCCACAGCCCCACCGGGCCATGATCCCCTTGGTCCGGGGCCATAAGTACCGGTAGTTCCCGTGCCAAGACCTGATCCCTGATCTCCCGGAGCCTTGTCAAGATCCTACCTCCAGCCAGTCCATCCCAGATGTAAAGGGCCCTCTTTATGGCCCCTTGCGCCTCATCTGCCCCCAAAAGGTCCCCAAGTTGCTTCTGGATCCAGGTCCGCAACCTATGGATTTCCTTTTCCAGATCCCCTCCCAGTTCCATGAATTCCAGGGCCCTGTGGAGAGTTCTCCCCACCAGCAGAGCTGCCCGGCGGCCACTGCCTCTGACATCCGGAGGCAACTTGGCAGTGGTCAGACTCCAGGATTCCTCCAGGGCCAGGTGAGATTCTTCAGACATGGGGGATTGCCAGACCCTTTGCTGGTGAGAGTGGGCCCAATGGGCCAGGGAAGCCAGCTCTTCAGCCTCATCCATGATCCTCTGGGCAGAGTACTCCTCCTGCTCGGATCCCTCTGGCTGCGGACTGCCCGGGGCTGAATCCCAAAGGGCAGGGAATCTCCACACCACACCCCATTGATCCCTCACATTGTCCTTGCCTCTTTGGCTTTTAAGATCAAAGATGGCTTGATCCAGATCCGGGAGCCCTCCTTGGCGTTTATTGACCAGGCTGGCATAATTCTCTTGCCCTGAGGATGTTTTTCTGCCCCAGTCCCCTGCCATGACCAGCCTGTCCTTGGCCCTGGTCATGGCAACGTACAGGGTCCTTATGGTCTCTGCCCGGGATACCTCCTCCAGCCTTTGCTGGACCTGCAGATATCCGGGGCTGGGCAAGCCCATGAGACAGCATTCCCAACCCTGTGCCCAGCTCTCCACCCTGTTTTCGTAATCCTGGCCCGTGCGAATTGACTTGTGGGCCTGAACAACGTACACGTGTGAGAAGTCGAGCCCCTTGGCCTTGTGTATGGTCATGACACTTACGGCATCTTCCAGGGCTTCAGGTGGTGTGGCCTCTTGAAGCTCCCTCTGGCGTCTGACAGCTGACTTGAGGACCCTCAGAGCGGGTTGGGGCGCCCCTGGGCTTGCCTCCAGGGCGCGATAACACAACCTGAAGAAGCGCTCCAAATTGGCAACCCTGAAGGCGCCCAGGTATCTTGCCCCCTCTGTGACCTCCAACAAGGTAAGCTGGCGCATATGCTCCAAGAAAAGATCATGTGGCTCCTTCTGAAAAAACTCCCTAAGCCTGGCAATGGCCTCCACCGCAGCCATGAGGCTAAAATGCCAGCCGCCGATTCTTTGCAGGCCTGGTATGGAGGAAGGAGAGATACTCTTGCTCACCTCCTCCACCATCTCCTGGATATGGGAGATCTTTTGGGAATCCATTCCGGATAGCTGGGCCATGGCCTCTGGAAACCCCCGGCTCCAAAGTTGAATCCATGCCACATCCGGAACTCCCACGCTGGCCGATCTCAAGAAGCTTACCAAGGAGAGCTGGTCTGTGGAGTCCAAAACACAGCCCAGCAAAGAGATGGCATCCAACACCTCCCTTCTCCTGAAGTAGCTTTTATCGCTGTATACCCAATAGGGTATCCCAGCCTCCTTGAGAGCCCGGAGATAAACCTCCTGGTCCCCGGTGCTCCTCAATAGGATGCCTATGTCCCTCCAGTTAACCCTGGCCTCGGCGTGCAGCCGCAGGATGTCACGGGCCAGAGCCCTGGCCTCCAATTCTGTGGCCTGGGCCTTGGTGGTGCTCTTTGTCTCACCTGGCTCCATTGAGACCCAGTATTCCACAGGGGCCCACGCCCCTTTGGACAAGTCTTGAGAATCGAGCCTGTGCTGGGCCGGCAGCAGAGGCTGAAACTGGGGTTGAACTCCTTGCTTGCGAACCATCACAGGATCCATGACCCTTTGGACTTCCTCCAGGATGGCCGGAACCGAGCGGAAGTTCTTGCTCAGGAAGAAAACCTTCCCACCTCGGTCTTGGAGCTCTTGCAGGAACGAGTCATAGGCCCTAAGATCAGCATCTCTCCAGCCGTATATGGATTGCTTGGGATCTCCCACTATGAAAAGACCGGGCCTTGTCTTGGGTGGGCCCTCAAGGGCTATCATGCGAACTATCTCGCATTGGAGGATGTCCGTGTCCTGGAACTCATCCACAAGGAGCTGATCCATGGACTCACGAACCTGGGAGAGCACCTCAGGATGTTGGGCGAGGAGATCCGTGGTCCATCTCAGAATTCCTCCGAAACTCAATATCCCCCGCGAGCGCATCTCATTGTAAATGCGCTCCAGCAGGAGAGCCAAAACGGCCTGAGCTTTCTCAAACAAGAGGGGCCTGAGCCTCTTTAGGTGGTTTATCAAACCATGGAGCATCTTGGCTGCACTGGATATTGCTTCTTCTATCTGCTCTATGGCCCTGGCCTCTGTCTTGTTGAAGTTTCCCAAGGCCCACTGCCCCAGCACCTCCAAGGCCTGTTTGGGCCATATCTCCTGGATTCGTTGGCATAGCTCCTCAAGGGCTTCTATGCTGTCTAGGTGCAATTGGCCCAAGAGCCCACAGGTGCTCTGGAGGGCATCCAGGACAGCCTTGGTGCGTGGTGAGCGGTTTTCTATGCCCCCCAGTGCTATTTGGGCCTGTCCCAGATCTGCCAAGGCCTGCTCCATGGAGCTTCGTATATTGGTTAACCTGATCTGGCTGAAGGCGTTCTGCCTTAGGGCCTCCAGGGGTACTCCATCCTGCACCATATCCAAGAGGGCTTCCAGGATCTTCTCTGGACCCATCCCTTCCTGGAGGAGGATAAGCAGATCTGCGTCCAAACCATTATCCTGGCCTGGGAGCAGGAGTCCCTCCAGAAGCTCTCTTGCCAGATCCTCCAGAAGCAGTCCCTCGGCATCCACTATTAATTGAGGGTGAAGTCCGGCCTCTAGGGGGAACCTGGATAGGATGGAGAGGCAAAAGGAGTGTATGGTCTGTACCGAGATGTGATCCAGGCTTTCCAGAAGTGCTCTGCCTCTTTTTCTCCAGATCTCACGGTCTTTTGGCAGGACCTCAGGATCCAAGGCAAGGGGTATCTTGCCCTGTTCCAACTCCGAGAGGGCCCTGGCGACCCTGGAGGCCATCTCCGCGCTGGCAGCCTCAGTGAAGGTTATGGCCTTTATTCTGCCCAAGACTCTAGCTGCGATAAGTTCTGAATCAGGAGGCTTGCTGCCTACCAGAGCCTGGCAAGAGGCTTCCAGTTCCCTTTGAGCCTTCATCCAGCCCTGGTTCATGCACCAAGAGAGGATGCGGGAAATAAGAACCGCAGTCTTGCCTGTTCCGGCCCCAGCCTCGAGTGCCAGGGGGATTCCAAACTCCCTTTGGGCCCAGGCCCTGGCTTGTGAGTCTTGCCTGGCAAGCTCCTCTTTGCTCAGCCTATGAGTCAACTGCTTCCTCCTGCTGCTGCTTCTTGCCGGCTGCTGGAAGCCGCCATAGTCTAAGAAAAGAACTCTCCCAGCTTCCCAAATCAGAAGCCACTGAGGAGATGGCCTGGGCCATTTTGAGTAGCCTGGCCCTGGCCCCGCTGTCGCCCCTTAGACAGGCCGAAGAGACCTCACAACACCTGCACCTGTCAGGCTCCTCTTTTCCTTCAGGATCCACCAGCCTGGGGAAGAAAACCCCATCCATCCAGCCCCTCATGAGAGAGTCCAGAACCCCCTGCAGGGCCTCTTGGAATTCAACCTGGTAGCCTTGAACCCTGAAGACCCTTTGGCCTGGCTCCAGATCGGGTTTTAGGAAAAGGTATCTGCCCACAACAGGTCCTTTTCCCAGGGCTGCCATGGCATAGGTCACTGCCTGGAGTCGCTCACCTCTGGCCACTGCTCTTAGGAAATGGTCGGCCTTGGTCTTATCTTTCACCACCTCCCTGGAGATGCTCCTTCCTACCTTGTAATCCGTGAGCAGGAGCCCGTCACTTTCAAGATCAACCCTGTCAGCCCTGAAACGCACTGCCACATCCATGCCTGCAGCCTTCACTTTCAACTTTCCCTCCAGCTCCACTCCCAGGACCTGCGGAAGAGATCCATGTGGGGACCAGTCCACCTCCTTGGCCACAAGGATGTAAGGCATGGCCCTGGTGCACAAAACCTGGTGCAGCCAGAAAAGGTCCATCCCCTGCTCCCACAAGAGTCTCTGGGCCTCTTGCCGCACTATCCTTTTCAACTCATCTTCCTCTGGCCAGGCTATGGCAATGGGCATGGCCCTACAGGCCTGCTCCAGAGTCCTGGGGGCAGCCTCGCCCAGGTGCCTGGAGGCTATTTTCTCCAGCACTGAATGGACCAGGCTTCCAATTTCCAGAAGGGTTATCTGGGGAAGGGCCTCCAGGGGGTCCTGGGGCACCTCCAGCCTCAGAATATGTTTCAAGAAACTCTGCCATGGGCAGGAGGCCATGGTCTCCAAGGTGGTCACATATGGGTCTGGCTTCCTGGGATCCGCAGCCAAACTGATGGGGCCTATGAATCCCATGTAAGGTCCCGCAGAAGAGGCCACCATCCTGCCTTCCTGGGTTCTAAGGTCCGGGTCCATCTCTTTCAATATGGCCAGCCGCGCCTGAGCAACCTCCTGGGCCTGCCAGGCTATTTCGTAGCGCGTACCAAGATCCTCCACACAAACCCTCAGGGCGGCCCCTAAAGGTACCCTGCGGCCCTCCAGGCCCAATTCAATGGCATGCTCCATGGCTGGCCTCAAACAAGAAGCGGGGAGCTTTGGGGCCGTGCTGGCTCGAGCTGGCTGGACCTCTGTGCTCAAGATCAGTCCATCCACCAAGGGAGAGGCTGCCATGGCCCTGCCATCCTCGTCTGTTGATTGCCAGGAGATGACCAGGTGAGGCGCCGAGGACAGAAGCTGACAGAAAAGATATCTCTCCTCCTGAAATCCAGTGCTCTTGATGGGAATGTCTGGCAGAAGTGGCAAGATGAGCTGTCTGACAGAATCTGGAATCAGGGGATCTTCTCTTATGGGCCTGGGGAAAAAATCCTTGTTCATACCCATGAGAAATAGGTGCTGGAAGGTGCGGGCCCTGGCTTCCATGACCTCAAGGACCTGCACCCCTGCTCCATTTCCTCCCAGGGGGAGCCTTCCATGTTGCTTGAAAAGCCCATCTAGAAGGAGGAGAAATTCTTCATAACTTACGGGCACACCAGGGGGGAACTCGTGTTCTAGC